>Ga0181343_1000030_pt1 | contig 65997 bp, 66 predicted proteins | sample Su13VDMLBSD_FD_130110 | JGI IMG/M metagenome (GOLD analysis project Ga0181343, IMG submission 130110) | Freshwater viral communities from Lake Michigan, USA - Su13.VD.MLB.S.D | ecosystem: Environmental > Aquatic > Freshwater > Lake | place: USA: Michigan | collected 2013-07-15
CTACATAGCACATCACCCATAACGCAAACATCTACTACGTCACCAGAAATTAGTGAACTTTCAAAGTTTGCATCAATAATTGCAATTGATTTTTGAGTTGGTTGGGCAACTGCTGGTGTTGCCAAGAATGCTAGTGATACAATTCCTGCTGCTGCGATTAGCTTTTTAATGCTCATTATAATCTTTCTATTAGTAATTTAGTAGCTTGATAACGTGACAACATGGGTCTCCGCCATCTTCCCACTCTTTTTCTTCTTCTTCAGTCATATATGGGTCGCCATCATGGGTGTTGCAAAAAGGCTCTGATATCCAACCCTTCTGAATACCAGATCTAATCCAAGCAGCAAACTCATACTCTTCAAAAATGCTTTTGTCGTTGTCTGTTGTGCTTTCCATGTGAAAACCCCTTTCTTGTTATGTATAAAGTATACACAATGAGAAAGGGGTTGTCAACTATTTATTTAGCGTTTTTGTCTACTTTAGCAAAAGCCTGGTTAATCTCATCCATAGTCAACTTTCCGTCGTCTAGGAAAGATCTAGCTAGTCTTTCTACAACAGTTGCTACACCTAGTATACCAGCCATGAATACAGCTGACAATAGGTCAACTCCTACAACGGCTCCTGCACCCAAGACTGTTAGTCCTGACGCTGCGAATACCGCCACAATTCTTAGCAAGATGTTCTTGATGGTGTGCCAACCGCCAGTTACGCCTAGTTCGTCTTCCATTTTTTACCTACCTTCCGACTACTCGTCGTCTTCTTTTTCATAACGCAATGGGAATGTTAATACCCATACGCCAAGAGTAATCCAGATAAGCATTCCAACCACATCTTTGGCTGAGCCTTCTAGGACTACCCAAGCTACAAACATACCGAGCAGGGTCCAAGCCTGATCAATGATGTCTTTAAACAATGCCTTAATAAATTTAATCATTATGGTTTCCTCCCTGCAGCTGCTGCTGCACTAGTTGCGGCTGCTGTTGCAGTCATCGCTACTTGACCAACGATAACGGCTGCAATAACAACCTTTTCTGATTGTTCACGGACCTGTGGAGACATGTCTGCTCCAGCATTTCCAAGTGCATTGAATACTTCTACCGCTGCACCAGCAACATTTCCAATCAGTGGAATTGCTGCTAATTCTTCATCTAACACAATGTCGTCTGCCTGAGCTACAACTAGCAATGCATCTAGAGCTGCCTCATATTCTGGAGATCCCTGTTCTGCTTCAGCAAATACTTCCATAGCTGCTGCAACAATCAACGTCTGTTGTTCTTCAGTCAATAGCTGTGGCTGTATCTCTGCAAGTTCTTCTACCAGGCTTTCAATATTCTCAGCAGAAATTTCTTCCTTTATTTCAACCTCTTCTTCTGGTACACTAGTCTCAGGTTTTTCTTCTATAGGAGGTTCTGGTGAAGGCGAAGGTTCTGGTGTTTCTGAAACTTCTGGGGTTGGTTCCTCTGTTATTTCTGGCTCAGGCTCTGATGTTGGCTCTGGTGTGGGCTCTGGCTCAGGCTCTGTAGGTTCCTCCGTAGGCTCTGGTTCTGGTGTAGGTTCTTCTGTAGGTTCTGGAGTAGGCTCTTCAGTTGGCTCTGGTTCAGGACTTGGCTCAGGACTTGGTTCAGGGGTAGGCTCTGGCTGAGGACTAGGCTGTGGCTCTGGTGTTGGGGTAGGTGTTGGTGTAGGTTCTACAACAACTGGTGGCACAATAACAATTGGTGTTATAGGTGTCTTCATTCTCAAAACCTTAACTACACCACCACAAGGATCTCCAAACATTCCGTTATCTGCATAGAATGATGCACTTGAGCTACCAGCAAGAACTTGATTAACAACATCGGATACGGTAGCTCCACAAGACACGTCATCTGGAGATCCATACCAAGCTGTAGCATTTGCAAATACATATCCTGCTGGAGCACTGATAGAGACAAGCTCTCCTTCACCAAACTGAATCATCCACCAAGGTGGGGCAACTGTAACCAGTGAAACAATGTTTGATTGTCCTGAATATAATCTTAGGGTATCATTATCAGATCTAATAGCAAACTGGAATGTGCTTCCCTGTGGTGCTGTAGAGTACAGGGTTGAGAATGGTATTGTTATTGAAGTTGTTGTGCTTGCAATACCCCAGCCGTTCTGAGTAAAGTTTGTTGTAGACCAAAATACAGCATACCGTTCAGGTGTAACTCCAGATAGATTTGGTGTAGGTGCTGTCCAGGAAAGCTCTATGCCTGTCTCAGTGGTGTTTAGGGTTAGGTTAGTTGGTGCAAAAAGTCTTGGTGTTAGATCTTCAACCAGATTGGTAAGTCTGACTACCTCGTCAATTGCTGCGTCTACCCTTGCTGTAGCTGCACTTTGTGCTGTAATTGCAGAATCAAGAGCTGCCTGTGCAGTTTGCAAAGCTTGCTGAGCAGTGTTCTTTGCCTGAGTTTCTGCTTCGCCATATGTATATGTGTCTGGTGTGGTTGTTGCTACCTGAGCTACAACAGATACGTTGTCAATACTTCCTGCGAAGTTACCATTCCAGTAGCCATTGTCAACAGTACGGAATCCAACATCCCAGCGTACAGCGTCATCGCTTAGATTATAGGTGGCAGTGAAGTGTGTCCAAGGAAAACTGTCTGCACGGTTACGAGTATCATAGTAGTTTAAGACTTGCCCTGCAGCATTGTAGGTTCGGAACTCTACACGATAGCCGTCTGCTTGTGGGCGGTTACCATCATTAGTGTTATTATTAGACATATCATACGAGAATGTAACCTGTCTAACTGGCGATGTAAAGTTACCAGCTTGGTATACAAAGTGATAAATGTAAGAACCAACCAACACCCCATTGTAGACACGAGGAATGCTTGAGTTCAGAACTGTAGAAGGAGATCCCATACCAATGTTTGACCAGTTTGATGCGTCATCAAATGTTCCGTTTAGCACAACGTTCTGAGCAGTGCTTGAAATGGTTCCCGAAACAGTTACCCTGGTTGCCTCCCAAGCTGCAGATGCAGAGCTTAGGTTCGCCTGGGCTTCATCTCTAGCAACAGTTGCAGCTGAAACGCTACTATTTGCTAACTGCAATGCAGCAGATGCACTGGACAATTCTTGCTGTGCCACAACCAAGGCTGCCTGTGCCTCTTGCAAAGTCATTTGAGTAGCACTAGCTGGGGTAACCCAGAACAATGGCAAAAACGCTAAAATAAGAGCAGCACTGGCTCTTCCTACTTTAAGATTAATACTATCACTCCTATGGGGGGTCTATGGAATGTATTCTTATATCATTATACTATACTATATAAGCCAAAAGGGGCACAGCCGTAGCCATGCCCCTCTGGAGTGTACTTTGTTTAGAAGTCCCAGTCTTCGTCCTCTGTTGCTTCGTGCTTAGCAATTACATAGCTAGAGCCTGAACCAGAGAAGAAGTCGTGATTCTCATCTGAGTTTGGAGATAGAGCACTAAGGATTGCAGGATTTACATCGCAAACATCCTTTGGAAATAGTGCCTCAAAACCTAGGTTCATCAGAGCCTTGTTTGCATTGTAGTGCAAGAACTTCTTGACATCTTCTGTTAGACCAATCTCGTCATACAAATCAGCAGTGTACTTGATCTCATTCTCGTACAGCTCCATTAGCAAGCTGTATGCAAAGTCCTTCATCTCATTCTGCTCATTCCAGTCAAGCTCATTATACGCAAGCTGGAACTTATAGCCAATGTAGTAACCGTGTACCGCTTCGTCTCTAATAATAAGTCTAATTAGATCAGCGGTGTTGGTTAGCTTTGCCCTGGAGGACCAGTACATCGGCAGGTAGAAGCCACTGTAGAATAGGAATGACTCTAGCAGTGTAGACGCAATCTTACGCTTTAGTGGATCGTTGCCCTTGTATCTGTCAAGAATGATCTGTGCCTTCTTCTGCAAGTAAGGGTTATCTTCTGACCAACGGAACGCCTCCTCAATCTCCTGCGTAGAGATTAGAGTAGAGAATACGCTAGAGTATGACTTAGCGTGTACTGATTCCATAAAGGCAATGTTTGTAATCACTGCCTCTTCGTGCTGTGTTCTAGCGTCTGGCAGAATGCTCATTGATCCCACAGTACCCTGGATTGTATCCAGCATAGTAAGACCAGTGAATGCTCTAACGGTTAGTAGCTTTTCGTGGTCACGCAATGTGGACCAGGACTGCAAGTCGTTTGAGATTGGCACCTTCTCAGGCAACCAAAAGTTTGCAGTTAGCCTGTTCCATACTTCTAGATCAATTGGGTCCTCAACTTTATTCCAGTTGACTGGCCTTGTTATAGCTGACATGATACGCATCCCTCCATTTCTGTTCCTTCTAGTGCATTCTGTCTAATACGAATGTAGTAAATTGTTTTAATACCGTTCTTCCAAGCGTAAATCTGTGCCTTGTTTACGTCACGAGTCGTGGCTGTATCCTTGAAGAATAGAGTCAACGATAGACCTTGGTCAATGTGCTGTGTTGCAGCTGCATAGACATCAATGACCTTCTCTGGTCCAATCTCATAGGCATCCTGGAAGTACTCACGATTATCGTTAGTCAGGTAAGGGGCTGGGTAGTAAACACGACCAAGCTTTCCTTCCTTGCGAATTTCAATCTGAGAAGCAATTGGATGAATGGAGCTAGTACTGTTATTAATATAGCTAATAGACCCAGTTGGTGGCACAGCCTGAAGGTTCTGGTTGTAGATACCGTGAGTCATTACGCTTTGTGCAAGCTCCTGCAAGTCTTCCTGGGTAGGAATGGCAATGCCTGCTTCGGCAAATAGCTTCGCAACTTTTAGAGTTTTTGGCTTCCACTCTCCAGTAATGTACTTAACAAAGAACTCTCCAGATGCATACTTAGACTTTTCAAAACCATCAAATGGTGATGCGGTCTCAATCGCAATCTTATTGCTTGCCCTCAATGCGTGATATAGAACTGTGTAGAAGTAGATGTTGGTGAAGTCAATTGACTCTTCATCTCCATAGTGCATTAGCTCCTTGCCAAAGTATCCGTGTAGATTCATCTGACCTAGACCAATAGCACGTGACTTGCGGTTGCCCTCAGCCACAGACATTACAGAGTCAATGTAGGATAGTTCAGATACTGCCGTAAGCGATCTGATGGCTACCTCAATAGACTTTCCAAAGTCTGGTGACTGCATGGCGTTAGCAATGTTTAGTGATCCTAGGTTGCATGAGATGTCCTTACCGATATCCTTGTATGACATGTCGTTGTTATAGGTAGTTGGTGTATTTACCTGGAGGATCTCTGAGCAAAGGTTAGACATGTTGATACGCCCATCAATTGGATTAGCCTTGTTTACAGTATCTTCATAGACAATGTAAGGATACCCTGACTCAAACTGAAGCTCTGCAATTCTTTCAAATAGTTCACGTGCCTTAATCTTTGTCTTACGAATACGGGAATCGTCAACCATCTCTTTATACTTCTCAGTGACAGAGAGGTCAGACATTGGCATTCCATATACCCTCTCAACATCGTAGGGGGAGAATAGGTACATGTCTTCGCCATTCTTGGCAAGCTCAAGAGTGATGTCTGGAATAACTACGCCAAGAGAAAGAGTCTTGATACGAATCTTCTCGTCAGCGTTCTCACGCTTGGTGTCTAGGAAACGCATGATGTCTGGGTGATGAGCGTTTAGGTAAACCGCACCTGCACCCTGACGTGCACCTAGCTGGTTGGCGTATGAGAATGCATCTTCCAACATCTTCATAACTGGGATGATTCCAGAAGACTGGTTTGCAATCTTCTTGATAGGTGCACCCTGCTCACGCACGTTAGTTAGGTTTAGGCCCACTCCGCCACCACGCTTTGAAAGCTGAAGAGACGAAGCAACTGCACGAGCAATTGACTCCATATTGTCTTCAACACGCAAAAGGAAGCAGGAGACAAACTCTCCACGCTGGGCCTTTCCAGCATTTAGGAAGGTTGGAGTTGCAGGTTGGAAGCGACCAGAAATGATCTCATCCACAACATCCCTGGCTAGCTGTTCGTTTCCACGACCTAGCATTAGGGCATTCATTACAACACGGTCCTCAAAACGTTCTAGGTATCGCTCACCGTCAAAGGTCTTGAGTGCGTATGAGGTATAGAACTTATAAGCACCAACAAAAGTGGGAAACCTAAACTTATAAGAATAAGTATGCTTGAATAGATCTTTGACAAAATCAAAGTCATACATATTTAGAATGCTTCTATCGTAGTAATCGTTGTCCACTAGATACTCTAGCTTTTCCTCAAGACTGTGAAAGAACACTGTATTTTGGTTGACGTGATCAAGGAAGTATGCTCTCGCTGCTGCCTTGTCCTTGTCGAATTGAATCTTGCCATTTGCATCATATAGATTGAGCATAGCATTAAGCTCATGGTAGCTGTAGTTATCCATACAGTATTTCCAACCTCTCTTTTATTTTAATTACATCCTCATTGGTGCCGAATATTTCTACCCTGCCCACAATGGGAACTCCTGTTTTTTCTGAGACCATATCTGCTGCTTTGCAGAAGTGCTCTCCAAAATTTGTATTACCAAAACCAACAACTCCTCTTAGAAGATCCCTGTTGGCAGGAATGTTTAAAAACTTCTTGACCTGCCTTGGGATAGCAGGACTCTCTGCTCCACCACCATAAGTTGGTACGAACAAAACGTACTCTTGCTCTGCATAAACTGGATGTGCTGGATCCCACTGAATGGGGATGCGAACAGCACTTAGATTAAGTTTATCTACAAATCTAGCAGTATTTCCTGAATAGTTTGAGAAATAGATGATTTGTATGGACATCTATTGTAGCTCCTTTTTAAAATCTCTGGGGGACAGCAAAGGGGAAGAGATTTAAGCCTCTTCCCCTTCACCTAGATTACAGTTACTTTAGGAAGGCTAGTCGCTCAGACTTTGGCTTTCCAACATTATACTTCTTTACAAGAGTATTGTACTGCCACTTTACCTTACGAAGACCCTTGGCTAGGTCAGCATTAGTGGCATTTGCAGTAGTTAGCGATGCGTTGGCAGTTGCTAGGTCTGCAGTTAGCTTAGCCACAGAAGCAAGAGCAGTAGCAAGCTCTGTCTCAACATTGCGTGGCTGAGTGACAGCAGTAGTAGCTACAGCAGAAGAGCTGGCTGCGTAAGCAGTTACAGCTACGTTACCAGTGGCTGGCAAGGTTACTACGTAACTTACAGAACCAGATGTGCTAGTGGTAACAGTTGCGGTAGTGATAACACCATTAGTGTTGATTACTAGGCTAACGGTACCGCCAGACTTTGCGTTGTCATACTTGTCAAAAGCAGATACACGAACAGACTGAGTAGTTCCTGCAACTCCTGTAGCTGGAGCCTCTACTGCAACCTTAGCAAGATCCCCTGCGGTTCCCTTGACATAATAGGTTGTGGTAGTGTTACCAACAGTTAGAGTGACTGACCCAACAGCAGTAGTCTTTGTAAAGACAAATAGCTCTACTGTACCGCTAGTGCTTACATTAACAGTTGCAGTAGCAGAACCAGATGCTGCGGTAGCACCAGTCAGAGTTGTTAGCAACAGTGCATTAGTTGCAGTTGCAGATACAGTTGCACCAGCAGTTCCAGAAACAGAGACGCTTAGTGCATTTGATGCAGCAACGCTATCTCCTGGTACTGGCAGAGCAATTGCTGTTGCAGAAGTTGTACCACCAGTAGCAGAAACTCCTGAGACAGTTAGAGTCTGAGTATTTGCATTTGCTACGGTTGCGGTCCCTGCAAGACCGATTGTAAGTGCCGCAATTACGGCAATAGAAAGCTGCTTTAGCTTCATTGTTTTCTCCTTAGTGTTTTAACGTTTAATCTAGATTAGATCAAATCTCGCCAAGTATTCCTTGACATCTTTTGGCATAGGCTTATATTGTATCACACCGCTTGAGTTGCTGTCAAGCTGCTGCTTTGGTCTATCCTTAAAAGTGTGAACCTCAACTTCAAGGTTTTGGTCTTTTGGTGTGTGAGAGATAGCTCCAAAGACTGCACCACAAACAGCATCTGCTAAGTCCTTAGATGACTTTCGTGGGTGGTCAACTCTGTTCTGCTTTACAATCTTAAGCTCTGTCAGCTCCTCAAACAAAAGCTCAATGGCTGGCATGACTAGGCGGTCTTCATAAATCAACATCGCCATATCTTCGTAGTGCTTCTTTGCAACAGAGACAGTCTCAGTTCTAATGCCCACCTGCTTTAGCTCATTCTGAATATCAAATGATTGCCAGCGGTCAAATGAGACCATGCCTATATTGAAGCCAAGCCTGCGTAGGTTTTGAATCCACTGCTTAACTTCTGAAAGGTTGACTGGCCCCTCTACCCTTGGCTCCCACCAAGCTACGGCATCGACCACTACAATAGGTGCTACCTGGTTATAGTCTTTAAGTACCTGCAGGCTTACCCACTTATCAACGTGGGCTATGGCTACAGCACACTTGTCGTGCTTCTGTGCAAGGTCGGCGTGAATGAAATAGGTCTTATCTGGGTCTGGCTTGAATGACTCCTCAAATCTTCTTGTGGTGTCTAAAGGATTTCTCAAGCTCATGGCTGATCTTACCTTATCCTGCTGCTTGAAGAACCTGTCAGAGGAGAAGGTGGGTACGCAGGCAAATCGCTGCATGGCGTCTCCCATGTCAGTAAAGAATGCTAGCTTGAAGTCATCAATACTTCTTGTGGGATTGACAACCCAGGTAGGACGCTTTAGGGCAAACATTCCTGGATACTTGTAGCTAACAACTGTATCCTCATCCCATTCAATATCTAGATAGTTGCCCTCTTGATCTTCTGGTAGGTCAGGATTCATAATAAACCTGTGAGTCTTTGTGACTACTTCTTTGTCTGCAATGACTGCATCGTATCTAGAAGATATAAAGTCTCCTGGATAACGAGGGAACGATAGCAAGGCTACCTTGCCAAGGTCTGGGAAACGTGAGTCTACTGAGGCTCGGAAGGCTTTGTAGATGTTGTCAGCAGTCTTTCCCTGATCATTACCAGTTCCAATTTCGTTAGCAAATCCAGAGATCTCATCAAGAACCGCAAGGATAAGGTTAAGTCCCTCATGTGACTCTCTTTCAGAGTGTCCCGAATAAACAGTAATAGACTTATCAAACTCAACAGATTCTGCCTTGGGGTTGAACTTTCCAGCAAACCAAGGCGACCTCTCAATCTTGTTCTTAAAGCCTTTAAAGAATACGTTCTTCGCCTGTTGTGCGTTGATCGCAACGTTAATGATATCAATGGCATCACCAGCAGGTTTACCAAAATATCGTGCAGGATCCTTAAGACAAAGTAGCTTGTAAACAATATACGCACAGGCGACAGTTGAAGTGAAATCTTTACCAGATCCCTTACCAAGTTGAAGAATGACTTCATTTTTTGTGTACTTCTTGTAGTATTTTCTTCCATCTGCATCTCCCATTAGCTCAATTAGGTCCTCTAGCTTGTAGATCTGGCTCATAGCCTCTACAATGTCATACTGGACCTGGGACAGCGGAGGCTGCCCTAAGAAGTCTTCGCCCTCAACAAATGTCTTAGCGTCTACTGGACGCTCTTCAAAATTGTCGGACTTAAGTGCTTCTAAAAAATCATCAAACATCTGTGTGCACCACTGTCAGGACTTCCTGTCCTCTAGCGACATCAGAGAGCCTTCTCATAATCTTGTCTCTAATCTCTGGGTGCTCTGCAGCAATGTCCTGGAGAATACCTTTCAGGATATCCTGCCTACGCTCAATCTCAACCATCTCTTCTGCAAGCTCCTTATTCTCAAGAAGTCCTGCTTTCTGCAGCATATCAATACGCTTGGACTCAAGGTCCATGACTAGCTTAATCCCAGAAGTCTTTGCAGTTAGGTTTGCTGTGGTGGTTGCATCATCAATTACCTCATATGCCTTTTGGATAAGCTTTGAGTAGTGAGTGTCTGCACCAACCAGAGCCTCCTTGGCACGAGCACGGATGGCAGCATTATCTGCAGCCATGACTCGCCACTCATTGATATATGCAATAACCTTTTGACGAGGCATAGCCAGCTCTTTAGAGATTTGTGTAGGCTCGTTTCCTGCCAAATACTTTTCTACAACCTTGTTTACTTCATCAAGGTGATCTACTGTTAAGTCCTCAAACGATGACACGTTTTGCTCTCCTGCCCTTGTTAGGAATTCTCTTAATTCTTTCAGTCTTGAATGACCTGAACACAGATGTCATACCAGACATAACCTCAAAGCAGTCCACCCACTGAGCACCAGTATCTGTATTGGTTACGAATGAGTGAAACTTAAACTTGCCACCGTGTTCTCCACGAACCTTAAAGTAGTCTCCCTGCTTAATCTCGAATCCATCAAGCATAACGGACTGTTCTCTTGAAAACTTCTTTGCCATCTCTGACATTACATACTTTGGTTTACGAGCCATTAGCTATTCTCCGTGTTTCTTCCTGAAATAAGTTTACTACATTCTGTGCAAATTGTATAGGTAATTCCTGTGTATGGGCAAGCGGACTCTCTAGTCTTATTATGCCTGCAGGTCACTGACTTAATCAGGCCAATGCCCTTTTTATAAAAATGTTTTAGATATCTCATCGCCTGGACTTTCTTAGACCGAACTTAGCAAGATAGACATAGATAGTCTCTATGCTAACTCCACACTCTTTAGCAATCTGCTCTGGAGTTCTCTTGTCAAACACGTAACGCTTCTTGAGCCATAGCTCACTTGTATACAATTTTACCATGATACCCCTGATCTGTCAATCTTCTGCCAGTTGTGGGTTGCGTAGTGGCCAATGCCAATTGCGTCTGCAACGTCATCATCCGTAACCTCTTTGTCATAGTATACATTGACAAACTTAATAGTTCTTTGCTTGCGAATTTCCCTAGACTTATTCTGATACCAATTCTTAGACTTACCTGGGAAGTCAGTCATCAGATCCTGCTTTTCCTTTGTTGTAAGCTTATTGTTGTTTATGAAGCTCTGCCAAGTAATTGGATTAATTGATCCAGCAGTTGTGATTCCAGCTAATGCTGCTGCCCCCAGTAGTCCGCCCTGCACCAAGGCTAGGTCAGACGCCGTCTTTGGACTATTTATAAAAACAGTGTGCTCAATAACAATGGCATCTACATCAAAGTTTTTCATGAATGGCAGGGTCTTCCTTGCTGCATCCCCAACCCTTTGGTAAACGGTTGAACCCTCAAACTTTATCTTTCCAAAAGTCTTTAGCTCAATTCCAGAAAACAAGGCAAAAGCCAGGCTGTTTGTGCTGGCGTCAATGGCTAGGATGTTTTTGGGTTGGTTGACTAGGAATAAGCTATTCGTCATTTGACAGCTCCCGTAATTCTTTCAATGCTTGCTTAACTTCTTTAGGATCAACTATGCAGTTCTGACAAAGCACTTCGTCATTGTATATGGAGAGACTTGACTGACAAGATCTACACTTCCTAACCTTGCCAGCTCTTTTACTACGCCTTGTTACCTGATACCGCTCTGAAATTTTTTCCCTTGTTGCCAGCTCACGGCAATTTGGTGAGCAGTAAACTTGGTAGGAAACTGCTGGCAGGAATACTACGTCGCAGTGATTACATCGCTTGTTTTTCATCTAGTGTCTCCAAAGAGTTAAGTTTTATCTCTCCAGATCCAGCTTTGTCGCAAGCGTCACGAATCGGACACGTCTTACAAATCTTTGAGTTAGACCGATAGTTCTTGGTAGGCAAAGTCTTGTTCTCCCAAGCTGCCCGAACCTGTCTCATCCACTCAAATGCGTTCTCTACCCACTTATACATGTACTCATTTATTTCAATTGGAAATATTAAGAGCTCATGGTTGTTCTTGTTTTCATAAATAAGGACTGACTTGCCCTTGTTTAGAATCTTCATGTAAATCAAAATCTGGACTAGGTGCCCAGCCTTTGGCCTACCTGAAATCTTACGATATTCAAATGCCTCGTGAGGCATGGTCTTGATTTCTCCAAGGAGTTCCTGGTCGTCCCAGTTAAGCATTACGTCACCGAAACCAAAGATTGGTGGATCGCTGTATGTAATCTTAAACTCAGAGTCAACCAGGAATCCTGGAACATTACCCATGGCTTCCTGAATACGCTCGTGAGACTTTGTCCCAGCAGTCATATTAGCAGCACCATAAGCATCTGCGTTGTCAGAGAATGTTGCACCCTCAAAGGCTAGATACCAGTATCTGGGGCATTCTCCGTGAGAGAAGGCAATTGTACTTGGAGCAAATGTTTTCTTTTGAGTAAACTTGTCCACACGATTAACAGTATAGCCAGAGTTAATCTTCTGAATCAGTGCGTCACGGTCAATAAAAGAAGGCTTGACTGCTGCATAGCTGTTTTCTGCCTTTTCCATCACTTGCTTTAAAAAGTTTTTTGCCATAATATATTTATCGAACGATGTACTTTAGTGCTGACACAAGATCTGAAATAGCCTCATGTGCAGTGAAGTAAATGTTCTTCTTCTCCCGATTCCCTTTTTCAACGTTTACCATCCAAGTGGCCTTGAATGCCATCTTAGCTGCGATTGCCTGTAGACGAACGATCTCCACAGTTGCAACGTTAATTGGAATGTCTGGTCTAACGATTAGCTTGGCAATAAAGGTTAGTGCCTGAGTAAGCTCTTCGTCTTCCATAAAATCTGCAATCTCTGCTAGACCATTAATCATTTCAATAGTTGTCTTATCTGTTTTTGTTGATTGTTCCATCGTTTAATTATACCACGGCTTCCGTGTCTACGATAGTCTCTGTTGAAGAAATCGCCTGCTTTTCTTTTGCAGTTGCTCGTCCAGCACCAACAAACCAAGGCAGTAGCTTTTCGTATAGATCAACAAGAAGGTTTACGTCCTGGATCTGATACTTCTTCATCTCTGCCCACGCCTTCTCGTCGCCATCCATGCACTTAATCCAAAGGCTGAATCCAGAGTGCTTTACCTTGGCACCAACACCAAGCTTTTGGGCGACATAGTCAAGCTTGTTCGATGGGAACAGGAAGTTTGCCTTTGTAACACTCATAAGGTCAAGGTCCTTGACTGGTGACGGTGGTGTCATTCCATTCTCCAAGAACTCACGGTTAATGTGCTTGTGGTCAAACGCTGCTGAGTTCCATCCGACAAGAAGATCTGCCTCGCTCATAAGCTTGTGTAGCTCTTCTAGCATGGCCTGCTTGCCATCGTGGTGGACAGACTTGAAGATAACCTTCTTCTCCCCTAGCCATCGTGCACCAAAACAAAGCATCTCAGTACTCTTAATGATCTGGTCAATACTAATGTTCTGGTCCCATAGTCCCCAAGCATATACCTGCATTGGAGTTGTTTCAATATCTAGTAGTAGTATTTTCATAATTATTCCTCAATTAGTTGCTCTAGTAGAGATAGCTCTATTATTGCAAGTCTAGTCTTTATATTTCCTTCTCCCAGAACCACGATGATTGCTGGGTCATTTTTGTTTTTCATTGCATCTGTTACTGCTTTTGCCCAGGAATCCTGGTTGATGGTAAAGCCTTTTGGATACTCCTTAAAATCAACGGTGAAGTTGTTCCAGGTTGCATCGCCCTTCTTGGTGCCTCTTCCGCTATTCTTTATCTGCTTGGCACCAATTCTCTTAGACTCACTTCTCTCGCTCATAGTCCTTCTTCTTCTTTGTTACAAGCGATACCGTGCTCATGTGACCCTGAGAACAAAGCCAAGTAAGATTTTTATCAGCACTATAAAGCCTTAGAGATAGCACAACTTCTTTACAAGTGTGGCAAGGAAACTTTCCAGAGTAAACGGTATACTTAGACATCCATCAACTTCTTTCTAATTGATTCCTGTAGCTCTAGATCTTCTCTCACCTTTGACACAAATGCATCTCTTCCTTGCAGCTTGGTGCCATCCTCTAGCTGATACCAGGCACCAGTACGAGAAACCAGCCCTAGCATTTCTGCAGTGTCAACCAGGTCTCCAACTGAATCAATGCCGATGTAGTCACCCCTGTAGTAGAAGTCGTATTCAGCACTGTCTCCTGGTGCGGATGTCTTAGAGTTTAGAACTTCCCAACGAACCTTGCGTCCAACCTTCTGCTCAATGATCTTGTCACCAACCTTTATCTTGCCCTTAATTGCTTGTGAATCAGAGCTTGATGAGAACAACTTAACAATTGTAGAGGACATAAACTGAGTTGTCAAGCCTCCAGTAGGTGCTGACTGAGTGTACGTAGCCTGAATGTTATTACGTGCCTGAGAAATTGCAATGATAAGTGCAGGCTTCTCACGGTTGTTTGCATAGTTAAGCATTAGCCATGCATGCTTTAAATCCTTAGACTCTGCACCAATCTGCTTAGTCTGATCTAGTGCCTTCAAGTCGTCAGAGTCTTTCTCAAAGTATACCGCTGGCAGAAGCGAGCTAATGCTATCTATCACGATTACGTCCACACCTGCGTGTAGCAGTGCAACGCCAACATCAACCATGTCGTTAATGCTCCTGGCTTCAGAGTAGATTAGCTGGCTTGTATCTACGCCAAGGCTAGTGGCCCACTCCTCATCGTATGACATCTCTGCGTCAATCCATGCACATAGCTTGCCCTCTTTCTGAGCAAGGGCAATCGTCTGCAAACATAGCGAAGACTTTGCACTTGACTTACTTCCCCACAAAAGGACTTGTCTTCCGTACGGGAATCCTCCGCCTAATGCACGATTTAGACCTGGACTTGGGGTAGGCTGAAACTCTGTTTTAATTCCTACGCCTGTTGCCAAACGCTTTCTGATCTTTGGATCAAGTAGTGCTAGTGCTTCTTCTATTGTTGTCATTGTTTGCTCCTCTCTACAAGACTGTTAATCTTTGCTGGGTTAAAACCAGCCCAAGACTCTTCTTCTGTTACCACTACTGGTGCTGACTTGAATCCCAAGGCCAAGACCTTTTCAAGAGCTTCGGCATCCTGAGTAATGTCAATAGTTGAATACTCAATGCCCTCTCTATCTAAAAGTCTTTTTGTCTGGTCGCACTGCACACACTGTGGCTTTACATAAATCAATACTGATTCGTTAGACATTTTCTACATCCTCCATAATTACCGTTCCATCCTTAGTTTTTCCAAAACTAAACTTATATGCTTTACCCTCATCAATCTTCATGTATGCCTTTGAAAACGATGTTGGAAAGACTGTGACTGGGTGAAGCTCTCTGTTGGTGTCTGCAAGAGTCAGATACGCCATCTTCTTTCCAGTCTTTGTTACTCGTGGCTTAAACGCTACGACAAACATCTCTTCATCCTTAAATGGTAGCTGACGATACCCCAGGAACTTTACCAATGCAGAGTCCGAGTTCTTGATCTCGTCAGACGGGATTGCCGAAACAATTCTGTTGTCACTTGCAAGAATAAGATAAGTCTTTCCTGGCTCAATTGCAGTCTGCTCATCGTCAAAAATTCCAACACTACCAGTCTTGTCTAGAATTTCTACACGTGACCAGCCAGTGCCCCTCTTGATGTTCTTAACCATTCCCAGCAAAACAAATGATCCTTTTTCCTCAAACTCATCTACCTCATTTATAAATGCGTAGTAGTGTGGTGGAATAGATACATTGAACTCTGGCAAGTTTAGGTACTCGTACAGGTTCTGTCGAACATCCTCATCGTTTCTAGGGTTGTCGTCAAAGGTTGCTGCACCAGTGAGTCTGAGGGCCTGTAGGGCACGAGAGTTTACTCCGCTATTCTTTTGAAGCGTAAACTCTTCCAGCTCCTTGTAGGACTTGAATGGTCTCCTCGCCAAGTACTTGCCAGCAATGTTATCGCTAATGTACTTGATTGAGCTTAGACCAAATCGAATACCCTTGCCCTCAATCTTAAAGTCAGCATCTGAGTCATTGATGTGTGGCAAGCGAATAGGAATATTCATACGCTTGGCTTCAATAAGATACTCAGTGCGAGCATCCTTGTCGCCCTCATTCTTTAGAATAGAGTACATAAACTCAATTGGGTAGTAATACTTTAGCCAGGCAGTCCAGTATGATAGTGTTGAGTATGCTACAGCGTGAGACTTGTTAAATGAGTACCCTGCGTGTGCCTCAAAGTCGTGCCACAGCTCTTCTGCTACCTCTGGGCGAATAAAGTTAGATGCACCCTTTACGAACCTGTCCTTAAACTGGTCAAACTCCTTGGCATCCTTCTTCTTACCAATGATCTTACGAACCTTGTCAGCCTCAGCCATTGTCATACCGCCAAGCTCTGTACAAGCCTGCATAACCTGTTCCTGATATAGAATACATCCGTAGGTCTCAGCGGTGAACGCCTTCATCACCTGGTGGTGGTAGGAGATGTTCTGCTTACCGTGCTTACGTGCAATGTAGTCTTTACCAATAGTGTTAGCAGCACCTGGTCGAACCAGAGCGTTGGAGGCTGCAAGTTCTGCAAAGTTCTTGACACCCATCTTAACTATCAGATTGGTATACGGTGTGGCTTCACACTGGAATACACCCTTTGTGTATCCATCAGAAAGCATCTGATAAATGTTCTTGTCTTCCATATCAATGGCGTGAAGATCTGGTTCTGCACCATTTCTTTCTTTAATAATCTTGAGAGTGTCCTGAATAACAGATAGCGTCTTTAGACCTAGAGCGTCAATCTTAATAAGGCCAATCTTCTCTGCCTCTTCCATGTCTACCGCCACCACAGGAATACGCTCCTTGCTTCCTGGAGACGTTCTAGTCTCTAGCGGTGCAAACTTAAAGATTGGTTCCTTAGATGTAACAACACCTGCTGCGTGAATACCAGTGCCACGAATACGACCACGTAGCTGCTCTCCATACTTCTCTACCTCTGGATACTTCTCACGGAACCATGCAGCCTGCTTAGAGCCACAGTAGTCGTCCCAAGTATCTACAACCTTCATGACCTTGTTTACGTCAGTCAGAGGGATCATCAGTACTCGTGCAATGTCACGAACAACACCTTTGTCCTTAAACTGTAGGAAGGTTGCAATGGATGCTACGTGGCGATACTGGCGGACCAGATAGTCTTTTACCTCTTCACGACGGTTGTCCTGGATGTCTGTATCGATATCTGGGAAGTCATTACGCTCAGGGTTAATGAATCGGAAGAATAGAAGTCCGTGCTGGATAGGATCAATGTCTGTGATATCCAGAGCATAGCAGAGCAGCGACCCTGCTGCAGAACCACGTCCTGGCCCCACCATGATGTCTTCTTTCTTAGCCCAAGAAATCATATTGCGAACCACCAAAAAGTATGGTCCAAAGTTCTTTGCCTCAATTACCTCTAGCTCTTCGTCTAGGCGAGCTAGGTACTGGTCATTCTTAATGCCACGCTTTTCTAGCCCTGCAATGGCTAGCTCTCGCAACTCCTTGTTGGGATTCTGATACTGCACTGGAAGCAAGTCCAGGTGATCCTTGATATCGTAGTCTTCAATCTTATTTGATACCTCAACAGTATTATCGTAGATGTCCTGACGATCAATACCCTGGGCTTCCATAGCCTTATGCATCTCTTCATCAGAGAGCAGGTGAATCTCAAAGTCACGGAACGTCATTTGGCGGTCTGCCCCATATAGATAATCTAGACGGTCCATAAGATTGTCGTGCTTGCAAGACTTTTCGTATGTAACATCCTTAACAGTCTTGTTTGAATAAGAGTTAAGGATAAGCTTTAGCTCCTGGATTTCTCTCTGCCCAGTGTGTGCATGGTGGCAGTCTGGAGTTACAATAGACTTGATTCCAAACTCGTCTGCGAGCTGGAGTAGCACCTTATTAATCTCTGCTGGGTTGTGTGGCATTACCTCAATGTAATAGTCATCGCCAAAAGTTTTCTTTGCCCAAGTGAGGTGCATCTTGGCAGCAGCTAAGTTGTCAGCTTCGATTGCTTTAGCTAGGTATCCAGATAAACATCCAGAAGTAACTACAAGGCCTTCACGGTACTTGGTCAGAATCTCCCAGTCCATCCTTGGCTTCTTGAAAAAGCCTTCTGTCCAGGCTAGCTCGTTAAGCTTGTTTAGGTTCTCTAAGCCCTGTGCATTCTTTGCAAGGATAATTAGGTGGTTGTAGTTTAAGTCTAGGGGATCGTTCTTATCTTTCTTATCTTCATGGTCATGACGGTCTTTAGTGATGTACCCCTCAATACCAAGGATTGGCTTGATGCCATTTTCCTTGGCTATGCGATACATCTCACGGTGACCAGAAAGAGATCCGTGGTCGGTAATAGCAATAGCAGGCATGCCAATCTCTTTGGCACGTTCCACATATTCCTGTGGAGTTGCGATACCATCAAAAAGACTGTAGTGCGTGTGAACGTGAAGTCCAACGTAGCTCATTTTTTTCCTTGCTTGTTATTGTTTGTAAAAGATAATAAAAGAATTATGACATACTTCTGACAAGTTGTCAAGATATGGAAAGATGGGGGCAGAACGTGTCTACCCCCATCAAACAATATGCTTACTACCAGTCCATGTTGGCTGATGTCACCGATGGGGTGTCAAAGCCTAGATAGAAAGCTTCCTGCTCTGCATAAGGAATCTTACGCAGTGCTGACTCTAGTGGGTAAGGCTTAACTGTACCCCAGTCGTACGGCTCAGAATCTGGTGCCGATGGAATTAGGGTATAGGTGGTCTCAGTTCCCTGACCGTTACGCTTTACCTTCCAGGTGGTGTTTGAGATGCTGCCAGTCTCAAGTGCATACTCACGAATAGTGTTGAATGCTGACTGCTTGCTGATTCCCATTGACCAAATTGCGACGTATGGGTCTTCAACGCCATCGTCTACTAGCACGTTGCAGTAGAAACGTAGACGAGCCTTCCAGCCAGCCTTTGGATCCTTGCGGTGCATTTCCTCTGCCCAGTCACGGCCTTCGGTGTCCATGGTGTCTACAGCCTTACGCTTGTAGTCCTTTGGGTTAGTGTGCTCCTTTACTACAAGAGCCAAACCACGGTCTGGCGAGTAGTGTGCAGAGTCTTCGTCAAGCTCCTCAATAAAGCGGATCTTAATACCCTGTCCGTCAGCTAGCTTTAGCCAGCGAACCTTTGGTGAGTTTTCATCGTACTTCGGCTTGTCAAGCAGGGCATTGATGTTCTTTAGTCCCTTAATAACGCTCATTTGTTTTCTCCTTATGTTATGTGTTTTTATTGCATGATCAGTTTAGCATTGCAGCTATTGATTTGTCAAACGATTCGTCAAGATTTTTAATTGCGTCGTCTGGCATGTCACCAATATCCTTGTACTTCTTATCTATACTTATTACGGTTACACGACCACCAAGCTTTTCTACAAGCTTGCTCTTCATGTTTCCGCCTGCTTCATCATTATCCGCAATAACAAAAATGTTATTGAAGTATTTTTGTAGTAGGTCTATTTGGAAGTTAGATACGTTTGCACCTAACGTAGCTACCGCTGGAAAACCACACTGGTCTAGACGAATAGCGTCAAACGATGACTCTACAACGTATACACGATCTGCAGTCTTTACACGGTGAATGTTAAATAGGGTCTTGCTCTTTGGCAGACCTGGGGTGTTCTTGAATTCTTTGCCCTCTACGGACCTACCGACAAAGCCAATCTCCATACCATCTGGAGAGTGAACTGGGATAGTTACCATATCCTGCTTTTCTGAGAACCCTAAAGAAAACTTCTTGACTGATTCCTCAGTGATAAGTCTACCAAGATAATAACGCATTGCACGTGGTGACTCCAATGCCTGCTGATTTAATCTCTTAATCAGTATCTGGTCATATTGGATATAGTCAGGTTTAATGACTAAGGCTTTGTCAACAATCTGTTCGATGCTGGACTCCGTGCCCTTAGACCTAACAAATCTGGCTGCCTCAAAATAAGTCCTGCCAGTTGTATGCATTACAAACTCAATTAGGTTTGCCACGTGATGACATGAAAAGCAAAAGAACGTTCCAGTAACCTTATCAATTTCTCCAGCTGGAGATCTGTGATTATTGTGATATGGACAGTAAATGATGTAGTCTGAGTCTATCTCAGATTCAATAGAGATTCCTGAGCCTGCGAGAACTCTAGAGATTTGTTCAGTTGTGTAAATGTCGGCATTGCCACGCTTATCTCTAGTACTCACTCTATTCCCTCTTCTATATACTGTAAATGTTCTAATGTTTTATCAAGCTATAAATGCTTGTGTCGTTACATTATAGCAATAATTGCTGCTATCCGTCAAGACCTTCCATGTCCTTGTACTTGTACCAGCCTTTGTCAAAGTCTACCTGCACCAAGAATTCGCCCATGAATCCATTTCGATTCTTTCTGAATACACACTCTACTACGTCAGAGTTTGTACCACGGCCCAGAGCAAGCACCCAGTCGGCATCGTAGGCGATTTGACGGCTCCAGGCAGTCTGGCCTAGGGTAGGAACAGTATCTAGCTTTGTGACGTCATCTGGAGTCGCTGATGAGATGGCAATGATTGGCACCTCTTCTGCGATAGACAAAAGCTTTAGTTCACGTGACAGATTCTTCATACGAACAGTCTCGTTGTCAGACTTCTGGTTTGGAGACATTAGCTGTAGGTAGTCAACGATAATAAAGTCTGGTCGGTACTGATCGATCTTTCCACGAATAACAGATGGGGTTACTTCTCCACCAGAGTCGTTAGAGATGATGTGGAACTCTGGCTTTCCAGTAAGTTCCTTTTTGTGCCAACGCTTAAGGTCTTCTACATCTACCTGTCCGTTGGAAAGCTTTCTATGTGAGAACAGTCCTTCACCCATGATGGTAAATACACGATTGCGGACCTCAGTCTCGCTCATCTCAAGAGAGATTACTAGCGGTGACTTTCCCTGCTTCCATGCCTGTACCGCAAAGTATAGCGATAACCACGACTTTCCGATACCTGGGTAGGCAAGCATAACTCCAAGCTGGCCTGGCATGATTCCAGCAGGAAGATAGTTGTCAAATCCTGGCAGACCAGTCTTAACACCAACAGAACCAATAGCTTGCTGGGCCTGTAGGTTTGTGTAGTATGCTACTGCATCTTCAATGTCTGTAACGTCAATGTCACGAATGACTGCTGTGTTCTTCTTTAGCTCAGAGGTCTTGGCAATTAGGCTTTCTAGTGCATTAGCACTGTGACCAGACTGCACTTCTGTGGCTGCTGACTTTAGCAAGTTCTTGATGCTACTATCTAGAAACTCTTGCTGTAGCTCTTCTAGGTGATACTTGGTTGCCCCTACGCCATCAACTGGTGAGAAGTCTCTAAACTTTTCTACGACAAGTGATACTGGAGGGACCGCTTGATTAGCCTCAGAGTACTTCCTGATAAACTCCCAGATGTCGTTGTGGGTAGACATGATATTGTCTACGTTTGCCTGTAGCAAAACGTGGATCTGCTTGTCCTGCAATACCGCAGAAATTAGTTTGGATTCTGTATTACTCATTTAACCACGCCTTCGCCTTTGCCCTGCGTTCGGCTCTCTCCTTGTTGTCTAGTTCTAATTGTTGACGCTTGTCAATAATGTCGTGAGCATAGTTTGCAAAATATTTCCATGCTGGCTTTTGTGCTACCTGGAAGTAATATTCTAACAGGTCATAGCAAAAAGGTAAAGTATAAGATTCAATGAGAGCATCTGCTGCCCACTGTTCTACGTTTAGATTTAATGTAGACTTTTGCTCGTAGTGCTGATTATGCAACTTAGCGTAGCGACTGAGCAAAGCCATTCGGTCTTTGCGTTCTGCCATTACTTGTCTTCGATCTCGCTCTTAGCTTCAGATGTCTTTTCCTGAAGCTTGGCCTCAACGAATGAGTAGACACGCTCAAACGCTTCATTGGTGTTTTCACCATCACGCTTGTTGTCCTGGACTTCAACATCAATTCTTAGCGACTGGAAGTTGCCAAGGTTAAGGGTGTAGCCAAGTGCTACACGTACTTTAGTCTCTTCGTTATTCATACCCGTTTTTCCTTCTATATAGATTCTGACCAAATCGGAATAAATCTTCCGTCTTCAGTCCTTGTATAAGTCAGTATACCATCACCCATACGCCGTGTCAACTCCTGTCTTGAAGGAGTTCTGTCGTTAGTTATTAGCTTATCTTTTCTTGGTCTGCCCATGTGGTAGGAAGCAAGTATATCACGAATATCAAATACCTGCGACTCAGAGTAATAACTTCTTACTTGCCATCCAGTCTTGCCACCCTTCTGAGATCCAGTAGGGAATGGGATGACACCAGTCTTCATCAAAAAGGGTAGGTACTTTTTGTGACGATTTACAAGGTCTGCAGTCTGACCAACTGTGTATGCTCTTTCCCTATTCTTTTTGAAATCACTAATAAGACAGCTTTCAATCTGGTCTTCTGTAATGTTATAGACAGACATGATTCCGTTAGACTTGTTTAGATGATGGACTCTCACAAGGCTTCCGTTTAAAAACCAAACCTTCTGGCTTGCTTTGATTACTGGTGCATCATTATAGCCCTCTTCGGCTATAGACCTTTTCTTGGGGTTTGCCATTTAGACTATCCGTTTGTAGGAATACCAATAGCTATAATGTTTACACCTACCGAAACATTTCCGTTAGTAGTAAACTTTACAATACCATCGATTTTGCTGGTAGTAACAGTTTTAAGAATTACCGTAGATGCGTTTCCAATAGACGATCCACTATTAAAGATGGTAGCGGTAACAATTGGTGGGTAGGAAAAGTCTGTGTCAAACTCATATGAGAATGTTAGCTCTTCTCCAGAAGTAACTGGCTTTTCGCTAGCAACGACTACGTGTGCAGCAACCGTTCTAGCTTCCATGTTCTTAACACTTTCCCTACCACGTGCAGGGGTATGGATTGTGAAAAACTTATAGTTAGATGGTGATATTTGCTTTGCAACATCATTGATAGCATTAGCTAGCTGATAGATGTAAGAAACGTCCATCGGCTGGCCCGTTTGCGGTAGTGGAATTTTTGCCATATAAGTATTATATCAGATATCAGGACTCTTGTCCTGGGTCTAGCCTAGTTATCGGAGACCATGCAGATGACCTGTTTCTGTCTTCTGACACTATTCTGTACCTGACTAAATACTGCTCCCCTGGGGCAAGTTCTGGTAGCTCTAGCTCTGAGACTGACACCTCTTGGATTTCTTCGTTCACTAGACCACATCCATGGCAAATCTAAATTCCACAAAGTTTTTAGTGTTTGGGCTTTTTATGATCAAGCTGCTGTCTGTATTCTTGATTACTGTGTACCCTACAAGTCCATAAAGTGGATTTTCAAATGTCTTATTTTCTACTCTCATGCCGTCAAGGTTTACATAGTATCTATCCGAGGCAACACCATCATTGTTAATTACTGTAACGAATACTCTGGCTACCGTCACATCTGACCAGGCAAAGTTTGTTGACACATAGAGCTCTGATAACGGCTTTGTGACTACAAAGTAGCGGTTGTCGTCAAACGAGTTGTCCTGATCATTTTCTAGAATCACGTCAAACCTTGCGTTTGGGGTGTTGACAGAGGCACTCTCTACTCCAAGAAATTCTACCCTTATTAGGATCTTATCAATCTCTTCTCCTGCTTCTGGGCCAACGACTCCATTGGCTACGCTAAATGCAAGGCTTAGCTCGTCTGCTGGGCCAGACCTTGATAGGTCAAACTTGGTTCCAGTTAAGTGAATGTGTGGCTTGCTGTTTGATATGGTATCTATAATGGATCCTGAAACAAGCGATAGATCTGAGTAGTCCCCCCTAATCCCAATAACGCTATTCAGGAATCTTGTGGTCTCGTACCTAGCTACCCTGTCAACCTGACGAAGTACTGGATTGTTTGCGTTAGATATAAATGTGTCGCCAGCTAAAGGAAGTGTACCAAGAGCGGCTGGAGAATCATCGTGTGCAACCCAGCCCTCAGAATCTGAAAACTTTATCATTACTCGGCTATCGGAAAGGCCTGCTCCTGGATTAGATGCTGCTGAGTATACCCCAATCTCGGATATCTCATACCTTTCTTCTGTTGGCAACTCTGCAGAGAAAACAATTTTAGAAACGCCATCCTCAACCAAATACCCTCTTAATGTAATTGGCACCCTAAACATCTCAAAGTCCAAATTGGTCTTTGTGGCGAACTCTGCCTTTTGCTCTGTGGTAAATTCATCCTGAGATGCCGATGGCTTTGGTCCGCAGCCTAGGGCAATGTAAGAAGCGTATGCTGGCGTCTGGCCAATCATGTACTTTGCAAATATAGACTTGCCTTTATTAGTAATCATTTATTCTCCTGTATATATTGTATCATCAAGGAGCACTCCAGACGACACGACTTGGATTTCTACTAGCTCATCTCTTTGAATATCTTTGAGCTGAATGAGGATCTTGTTGTCGGCGTACGAAACGTTATTGCCCAATGAGTCTGGAATCTTTGAGCTTAGCTTTATTGGAAAACTATTAAAAACATTTTCGGATGTCTCTGACAAATATACAATGTTGCTAGAGTTATATGCCTTGTGAATCTCTTTAATGTCGGATATTGGTTGGTATACGATGTTCTGACCATTAACTATATCGCTTCTAGAAATTGATATCAACTCCTGGCCACCAATATCATTTAAAATCATTTGTGCCATTTGCCCAGAGTCTATTGGGATATCAGATACCGCCTTGACAACGTCTGGGGTGGCAGCCTTTACGCTTCCAACTGAGTATACTCTTGCAGTCTGTGGTGCTTGTGGGACAGAAGATACAGATGTGCTAGATGAAGTCATCGTTATACCTCCACAGCATAAATTGTCATATCTGGGCCAGCAGATGTGCGGCTATACTCAATATTATACACGACAAATCTCTTTCCTTGTACAGAGAGCTGATCTTTCTGGTTTGAGAAATACTCTATTGTTACAATATCCCCAAGCTGTAGCGTTGGCATTGAGAAAATCTTAAGACCTACGGAAAGTCTAGGTCTCATTGTCTTGTCTACCAACCACTCCATCAGACTTTCTGCAGCGTCATGGCTTTGTATGTATGGAGCCTCTATAGAAAACTCCTTGACTCCATCAGTCATTCTGCTAAACTTAACGCCCTGGTACTTCTCCAAAGATTTGAGCGGTGATCTTACGGTACCGTCGTCAATAAACTCTGGGTTGGAGAAATTGCTGTTTTTAGCAAAATAGTCATCAACAGTTAGTGAGTGTTGGGACTCTTGGGTAAAGGCTATTCCCTGAATTCTTAAGTAGTTTGCACTTGAAGAGTCAAGAAGTAGTGCTGTGTCTGTAGCATTAAACACAAGGAATTCTGCCCTGTAAGCTCCTGCAGTAAATCCAGAAATTGTGTACCCCTTGATTCTATCGAATGTTGGTGACATTTGGGCATACAGTGCTGGATAAGCTTTGTCATACCTCACGTCAAAGTATGCAGCCTCACGCATAATAGTGCCAAACTCTTCGAAGTACAGGTTGTATCTTGGTGGCTCTTGCGTTCCAAGACCTGAAAGGTACGTTGACTGAATCATTCCGCTCATTGCATATTTTCTCATGGCGTCATTAACATCTACCTCTGGGTCTCCAAAGATTTCGCTAATTGGTGTATTCAATGCGAATGCTGTGTTCTGGCTATAGTTGTTTTGAATAGCATAGAGGTTCTCAAACATTACTCTTGCAGAACCTCTTACGAAAAGTGCAACATTGTTGTATGTAACAATCTTGTTGTCCTGTAGCTGAGGTCTTGGGTCATCTACTACAGCAATCTGTCTGCCATTAATGTATAGGTAGAATCTTAGGGAAGAGCCAACCTCTTCATACTCTATAGAAAGGTCATATACCGTTAGCTTTTCTTCTGCAGTAACTCTTGCTTTTCCAACCATTGTTCCTGTGTCAGATAGGATCTCTGCGGATCCACCCCACAGCTTGATTGGCATGGCTGGCTCTGACTCTGGTGAGTTTGCAGAAGACTTGCCAAGCTTGTAAAATAGTATATTGTGAATTCCAGAATTTTCTCCATCCTGGTACGACGAAACATCTGCTGCTGTTAGGCTAACGATTTCAAAATAGTATCCAGCGTTGGTTTCTGGATTTACTGATATAGCAATACCTCCAGAAGATCCTCCAATAGCCAATTCTTTATCTGGAGTATTTTGGTTTAGCTGGTAGTATGGGTTAACACCGACTGGTGTCTGAGACCTTACTAGGCCATCCTCAATCTTGCCTACAATTCTCATTCTGGTTCCAAAGTGCTTAAACTTATCTGGCAAAGTCTTGTACACATAAGAAACAAAACTAATTGGGTTATCCTTTATGGAGAATGATGGCCCATTCATAACTAATGCTGATGCCTGCACTACTCCCTGCTCTGTTACCTTCAAATTTGAAACAGTAGACTCTTTGTTGGCAAAGGTAGTGTTAAAGTTTTTTATAATTGAATTTCTTCCAGTTTTTTGAGCAAAAGAATTACTGGTTCCAGATGAGAACGATGTCCCAGCTTTTCCATAAAATGGTTCTGCCTGCTTTGTATAAAAGATTATGCTAGCGTTGTCAAGTGCAGTAACAATCTTTCTGTCTATTCTGACGTGAGTATCATCAACAACCTCTACGACCGATGGGAGTGGTCCTGGCTCAAAAGCTCCAACACCAGAAGTGATTTCTACCTTGTATCCTGGCTTTATCAGTTCTGAGTCAGAAACGATGATTGTGTAGTTTCCGTTTGGCTCTAGAGGTGCTGACATTGCTCCTGTTGCAAAAACATTATCTGACTGGTAAAACAACTTGGTGTGATCCATGTTGACTCCACGAACGTTCTTGTTGTCTTGCCAGTAAGCATTCACGCCTGCTGAGTGATAGTTTATTGGAGTTCCAAACTGTCCTCTTCCGTGCTGTGCAACCTGTCCCTCAGATAGGATTGTTGTCCCGTTAGATAGGTTTGTATAGTTTGGCACACAGAATATTCTAACTCTTCCAGTCTGATACATCTTTCCATTAAATGGAAGCTTGGAGAAATACCCCTGGTATTCCTTTATGTTTGTTATCCAAACATTTCCAGACTCTTGTCCTGGTACGCTATACTCAACTGCGTCATACCTGATTACCTCGCCATTGGCGTAAAAGTATCCATTGTATCTTCCAATCCACTGTACGGACTCTCCAAAGTCAATAATATTGTTAATGATTTGTCCATTCAATACAGATGGCGGTGAGGCAGGTAGGTCAGTGTTTAGTGGCACAGCAGCCAACAAGTACTGTTGCTGATCTGCCGTCTGATCGTTAATAGACTTAATGTTGCCACTTGGAGACACTTCCCACAATAGTGCTGGCTTGTATATCCAAGACTTATCTCTGTCTACCATCAAAGAGTTCTTTAGCGATGCAACCTCTCTTTGAATATATCTAGAGGTATATGCTATTTTGCCAGAGTTGTACACCTTTGTTTCTGACGCTGATATGTCGGCAATGTTTGCTAGCTTTGTTGAGGTTGACTTGTTTCTTAGGGTGCCGTCCTTAGACTGATCTATAGTTCCCAGAAGCTCTGCGTTGGTCTGTCTATCTTCTTCAGATGGCATTAGGTATCCACGGCTCATAACAACAAAGTTGTTGTACTCATCAAAGAACATGGCTGTTTGAGTTGAGACAGCAATATCCTGAAGCACCTCAGCTACGGTCTTATCTGGGGCAACAAAGAAGTAAGGAATTATGTCTTCCGACTCATCTGGCAAAGTTAGGAACGTGTAGTTTGAAAAGCCAATAGAGTCTAGTAGGAGGCTTACTGCGTAGCTTGTCGATGCGTCCTGAAGCAACAGCTCTGGAGCCTTTGTCGACTCTAGGTGAAAGAATAGATCTCTAAGCTCTATTTCTGCTGACCTATCTTTACTAGAAAAGGTTGGTCTAGACTCAGAGTATAGCGTCTTAATTGGAATGTAGTAGTCTGCCAAGAACGAGTCAGAGTTAACATTTTTGATTACCTCATAAAATGAGAACTTTATATTTTCATACTGATAGTTTGAGATTACGCTATCTTCATTATTATTATTAAATACCTGGTCTACGTCAAAAAGGCTTAGTGTTCCTGTTGATGCCAGTAGCTGTCCGACTGGCATTCCGCTTACGCCAAGGTCAGATGCTGCCTTGGTAATACTGAAGTTTGTGACCATATCCGATATGTCTGCAAGCAGTCTTGGCGATATTTCAATCAGGTCAAATGTGGAGTTCTGAACATTCATTGTATCGACAACTACCCTAATACCAGAAATGAACTCTAGCTCTCTTAGCTTTTGTTCTCCAGAAGCATTCTTAAAAGAGTCTGGCGAAGATAGCTTTTTAACATATGGAGTAGACATGGCTACCCCTTCATCAATTAAGTACCAGCCATATTTTGCCGAGAACGACTCTCTTCCAGCTTGAGTTTTAACCACAAATCTTCCAGCAGAAGACACTGTTTCTTTCACTAGATAGGCATCGCCCAATAGCGAGTCTTCTGGGATTATGCTTTCATCGTAGATCTCTCCAAGATACCTGAAGGCTTTTGCATACTTCTCTGGAATGATTGGCCCGTAGGCAATTTCTACATAGCCGTCTGGTCCAACAATGTTAGAGCCATCTAGTCTTTTTGAATTATTGTCAAAAGATATGGCGTCATACCAAGAGTTGTTCTTTAGGTATTGCACCTTCCACTTTACTGGTGTCTTCTGGTTTGCATACCCAAACAGTGGGTCATTTATAGTTCCAGACTCTGTCTGAAATGGTCCTAGGTTTACTGTGCCTACACCAGTCTGCATCTTAATTACAATTCTGTTTGCAGGCACTGGCTTTTCGTAAACCACAAATGGAGCTGCATCGTCAATAACGTATGATGATCCAATTAGCTTATTAGCAATTCCTCTTTCAATGTTTTTAGTTCCAGAAGACTCTGTTCTGTAAGAAGACCAATATTTAAAATTATCTTTCTTGCTAGACATGTAGTACCTTGGCCTACTTGCCATTTGCGAGTTGGTATTGTGAAGAAAGACTCCGTTTAAAAATCTTGCTTTGTTGATTCCAGATCTTGGTCTAAACTTCAAGAAGCAGTCGTCTAGAGAATAAAGCATTTTTTCTTTTTGCTTTAATGATGAAAACACTACTGGGATTTGGTTTAACTCTTGATCAAGCTTTTCCTGATACCCTCCTGCAATTGCTATGTCAGCATCTGTGGCACCAGTATAGTGCTTAATACTTAGAGTGCTGTCTAGTGGATCATATACCGATGTCGCTTGGTTGTATGGGGAATCAAGGTCTAATGGCCTGTTTCGATAGTTGCCAACAGTAGCTATGTTGGATGGAACGTTCATGTTCCACTCTGCAGAGATAAAAGACTTTAAGCTAACTGACGAGCTTTGTTCTAGGTGGTCTTGAAGTTCTTGATTAAAAAACATTTTAAGCCTCTTCCAGTGTTATGGACACATCCCAGAAGTCATGATTAGTTGCTCCACGCTTTTGAATGGAGTAGGAGAAGTCTGATACAAACATCTCAATTACCTGGCTATACTCTGCAAGCCTGCCATACTTATTTGTGGAAAAATTATCTGGCTTATCGTATGAAAGAAAAACCCAAAATGATCCTGGGTGGTCCTCATACCACTTTAGCAAGTCTGCACCGCCAGCACCGCCATCTGAAGTATACTTAGAGGTTGCTGAGCTTGTGCCATTATCCTGAAAGGATGGGCTTGAGGAGAATGCTCTTGATGGAATCATAGACCAGGACAGTGACAACTGTAGCTTATCTGCAATGTGATATGAACGCATTCTTCCGTTAATCATTCTTTCACGGGTTTCAATACGCTCAATGCTCATGCTGACTGGCTCTCTGTTATCGTCAGAAAGAATCAGGAATGATCCGTCTGAGCCTTCTGCAGCACCAACCTCATAGCCATCTGGAAGTCTTTTGCCAGACTCAGTTATAGTTCCAGGGTTCTCTGAAAAAAGCACTGCCTGTGGCCTTGCATACTTCTTTCTTCCACTCATGTACTCTATGTCTGCCATTAGAACCTATTTCCTCTTACTTGCTGAGAGTTTACTTGTCTAATCTGGGTCATTACTGCTCTGGCGATTTCGTCTGCGTTTGCATCTGATTTAACATTGACATTCAACTCATAACTATTATACACTGAATCACCGACTGTTCTTCCTGAATTGATTGCTCTCATCTTGTCAATACCGTGGGTCTTTACCGCATAGTTGCTCATGACGAATTCTCCTGGTGTGAGCATAGCTGGAACGGTGTCTGTTCCCATTGCAAATCCACCAGAGGCGAAGTACTTTGGCATAACCATTCCACCCTTTGCGAGTCCCTGAATCTTCTTTCGATCTGCATAGTATTGAATTAGCTTGGCATCGGCACCTGCGACCTCTGTCCACTTACCTAATTTTTCCATGTTAGACTTGTAACGCAATGCATTCGCAATCTTTGTATTAACTGCTGTCAAGGCTTTTTGATCAACAACTGTGCTGCTTGCTGTGCCAGAACCGCTGTCTGTGGCATCCCCTTCTGCTGGAGTTCCTAGCCAGGCTGAGTATGCCTTTGGATCAAACTTAAATGACATAAACTTGCCGTTTGCATCAAGCACTTCTGTGAATCCTGGAATAGCCTTTAGTGCCTCTTGAATTGACTTTGCAAACTCTTCAGACTCTACGGTAGCGTTTCTTGCAGCATCTGCCACATTCTCCCAAGCCTTCTTTGTTTGACCAAGATAGCCAGCTTCCCCGACTGCCTCAATAGCTAGTGCCTTAGCTCGCTCTGCAGCCTTAACAATCTTTTCTGCTGGCTCTACTCTTTCTTCTTCAATCTTCGCTATCTTTTCCTGAAGCGTTAGCAAGCTCTTTTCTAGCTCTACCCTGGTCTTGCCATTGGTAGATCTTACAGACGCAAGTTCTAGCTCCTTTGACTTTTCTAGAGCGGCCTTCTGTTCTTCTCTTGCTCTATCTGCAGCTCTTGCTTGCTCTTCCTGCATTGCCTTTGCTGCTGCTGCAACGTCACCAGATGTTAATGCCTGAGCTATAGATAGCTGGCCCTTCTGCTGCTCCATAATGTCGCTGTTTGCTTCCCAAATGTTTTCTAGTGCCTCAACTCGCTCTTCGTACCTCTTGTTTATCTCATCTTCTGCCTTGGCAATTCCATCTAACTGGTACTGTATGTCGTCAATCTCATACTGGTAATCCGCAATCTCGTCTTGAGCCTTTTCTATTTCGCTTCTAGTTTTACCAATGTTAAACTTAGAGGCGTTTCTTCCACTAGTGTCTGTTCCATTCTCAAAGTCTTTGTTGACCTTGGCTTCTTGAGCAGCAAAATATTCGCTAACCTTAGAGGTTGCTCCAGATACGATCTTCTCTCGGCCAGCTGCGGTCTTGAAGTCTAGCTCTCTTTGTGCCTTAGCCTGCTTCTCTAGCCACTTCACCATGTCTTTAATTTCTGTCGTAGAGGCATTTGTAGCTATAGCATATGCCATATTTGCATCTGATGCTATTTCCATCGCATCTGCAGTAGACATCCCCTGTTTTACTAGCTTGTCAAATGCTTCGGACTGGTAGCCAAGATCTGCGGTAGAGCGAACAACGGAATCCTGGTACTCTCCGAGGGCTGCTTCACGCAAGCCCTTCTGATAAGTCTTTCCGTCCTTTGTAACGGTTACCTTACCCTTTTTATCAACAGTCATGAATTTCTTGCGTTGCTCTTCATCAAGTGCCATCATGTCATCAATAAACTCAGCACTGTACCCTGCCATAGTTAGCTGTTGACTTACTCCACGGAATAGACCCTTTGCAATAGTGCTTCCCTTTGCCAATGCCTTGTTTAGCTCAGAGATTCCTCCAGCTGCATTTATGGCTGCATCTCTGACTCTCTTTAGTCTTGAAAGTAGATTCTCGTATGGATCGGTCTTGGTTCCGCCGCTATCTTCTTCTTCCTCTTCTTCTTCTTCTACGGTTGTGATACCCTTAGATTCTTCGGTTTTTTGATAGGCAACACCAGAAGCAATCTGGCTGGCAACCTCAGACGCACTTAGTGATGCCGCCCACTTTCCAGCCAAAGAGCCGTTAGCTGCCTGAGCTTTTCTCCACGCCGCAATTCTCTTTTTGCCGTCATCTGAGTTAACGTCTATGGTGTCTAAAACGGTAAGGTATGTAGTGGTGTATATCTTTTGCTGATCTGCCTCAAGTCCATTAAAGTATGCTTGGGCTTCTTTGGCAAGAGTTAGTCCAGTGGTCGTTACAAAAACGTCATAGGTTATTTTTTTGCCTTTGTTTTTTGAGAAAGCCGCATTCAAGGCTTTAATGCTTGTAGTAATTTTCTTAAACTTTTCAGTAACATTTCCATCTGGATCTACATACTGGTCTAAGCTTATGCCTTCAGTTTTGCTTAGGGCAATCATGGTGTCCATTGCTGCCTGAGCATCTGCTGCACCCTCTGTCGAATCCTTATTCTCTGTCTTTAATCTTACTACGTAGTCGGCAAACTGTGTTGCCTTGTTGGCATCGGTAAACCCTGGGAGAATGGACAAGAAGTCTTCCTCAGTTCCAGCACCCATCTCTACAGTGACTTGTGCAATTTTTTTCCAAAGCCCTACGTTATCTTTAACTGGGAATATCGCCTGGACTCTTTCGAGTTCGTCTATATTTTCTACACTTACTGTTGCCGTCAAAGTTGCTCTTTCTGCAAGAGTAAGATCCTTGTTGTTTGCAATATTTTCAAGAGTTAGCTTTGCCATATCTTTTGTTGCCTGATCTGCATCCTTAAACAAGTCATTAGCTGATTGCTCTAGAGCATTTACAATTGCTTCGGCAGACTGCTTCTGCAATGTATTTGTACCATCGCCCTCCAAGCCCTTGATGTAATCAAACTCTGCCTTTAAGGCTGCTGTGTTTGTCGCAATCACTGCTGCCCTATCTTCCAAATACTTATTGTTTTCTTTTTCTATTCCTGCAAGGTCTCCAGCTGCCTCAAGAACCTCTAGCCTCTTTAAGTGCTCAAGCTCTAGGGTATCTAGGTTCTGCTGCCCCATATCAAACAAGTCGGAGAATACTTGTGCAAACTCTGCTTCGGCTGCTGCTACTTCTGTTGGGTTTGCTCGGTTTGGTAATACGGAGCTTGACCACCAAGCCTTTTCTGACCCATTAATTATATCCTTTGCATTACCAGCTCCACTTACAACCTCCTGCCTCAACTCTATAATCTCGGCTCTTACCTTTAGAGGGTCCTTAGTCAGATCTTCTCCGCCTGGGCCTAGAAGCTCTACCATGGTTGCATTGACGTCTATAGCAAAGTCGTAGTCTTTCATGGCTTCACCGACATTGCTTGCAATGCTTGCTGCTTGGTTTGTAGTTAGTATATTGTTTGCCACTGCCTGAGATAACTGAACCGCAAGACTCTTTGCCGCATTCTTTCCACCGTTCTTAAGTTTTTCTGACTTAGCCTCATCAAGTAGTTGCTTTCCTGCCTCAGAATCAAGGTATTCTGCACCAAACGTGTTTTTGCCAGTTACAATTTGATACTGAGATCTACGCTCTGCACGTATCTTGTCTAGAGCCTCGGAGGGGTTGACCGTTCCAGCAAATTCCGCCAGGCCATCCATTGCATCTCTACCAGAAGAGAATGTTTTTGCCATCTTTGCAGCTTCTTCTCTTGCCTTTGCAAGCTCTTCATGCATCTTGTACAAACCAAAAGCAATTAGACCAAGTCCACCAACTACCGCTGCAATTGGTAGTGGCAATGCCATGAGAAGTGGCACAATGGCAGAAAGTGCACCAAGGAATGGGGTAGCTGCATTTGCTAGATCACCCATTGGGCCACCCATTCCAGACATCATTCCAGAAATCATTGTTGCAGTTCCAAGAAAGCCCATAGCCTTTCCTGCTAGACGCCCACGCTTTTGTGCTGCTGCCTGCTTCTTAAGACTCTTCTCCTGCTGCTGCTGAGTTAACTGCCTACCCTTCTTATCCACAATAGGATTTCCATCAGCGTCAAATGCTAGTTGGTTGTCGTTTCCATTGTTTATGTTGGCTGCCATCATTGCAGCAGAGCCAGCACCTACGGCAGGGTTTACGTCTGCTCTATCTGCCTCATTGCCCTTGCTGTCTGTAAGTATTACGCCGTTCTTGTATCCACCAGATTCAAGTGCATTTGAGATTGCGTTATTCTTAAATGCCTGTCCTAGAGCTGTATTAGAAAGAGCACCAGTTGTAAACAAGTCAGACAGCTTATCGTCAATACCCTTGAACAGTTTCTTTCCAAGATTCTTTCCAACCGATGCAGCATCGTTAGCTGGTGGCGTAAATGATGGAGTCGGTGTGGTTGGGAAACCTGGAATTGATGGCAGTGGTGTAGGACCATCTGGCCTTGCACCGTTTATGATAGCATCTCCTAGCTGATCTCCAACCTGGTTGGCTTCATCGTAGCCTTCCTTGACTCCATTGACAAGACCTCGTACTAGATCGGCACCCTTGCTGAACATCTTTTTCGAAGGAGACGCCATCTCTCCTTCTTTTTCAACACCAAGGATTAGACCCTTAACTAGGTTTTCTCCGTCTGCCTTAATTTTATCTAGTTGCTGCTTAGTAACTCCAGATCCGAAGGCGTCTGCCTTGGCCTGATTTAGTTTGTCTACTGCAGCCTGAGCTTCCTTATTGTTAAACTTCTTTTGGTACCCATTTTTATTCTGAATATCCACTGCATCGTATCCTGCGTCTAGAGCATTTGCGTTAATGCCCATTGGAGAGCTAACACCAGCAGTTCTTGCAACCTCTTTATTTACTTTAGCAAAAGTCTTTCTCTGTCCCTCTGTAAAAGACTTGTCTCCTCGTATTGCAGCATCAAGCTCTATCCACTCTGCCTCGGCTATGTCTCCAGCCTCCTGTAGTGTCTTTGCGGCTGCTTCGTAAGCATCGTATACGCCAGTTGTACTCTTCTTGTCTGCTGATGTCATGCTAGAAAGCAGGGTATTTTCCATTCTAGGGTCATAGTTTATAAATGGTTGCTGCCACCCTTCTGGCAATACCTTTGCAGAGCCGACATCCACCTTGTGGCCCATGGCAACACCAGGATTTGATGCACCCTGATATCCAGTAATACTTGCTGCCTTTGTATCTGGAACCCCAAGCTCTAAGAGTTTATTGTGGGCAGCCTCTGAAATTCTTGCAGCTACATCATACTCCTGCTCTCTTCCAGCGTTTTCTGCATTTGTACTAGCAGAGGTAGAAAGAGGAGACCCCCTAAACTTACTAATATCTTTTTTCTTTCTATCCGTGTCTTCTTTGCTAGGTCCATAATAGATAGCTTTGCCTAGTGTCTGAGATGGGGTAGATCCAGCTTCGGCACCTTGGAATGCAAGGATGCGGCGGAAACCCTTAATGCTCTGGGTCTTCTGCTCAGAAAGTGCCTTTAGGGCCTGGCTTGCAATCTCCTGCTCTTCAGAACCTAGTGCTGAAAATCTTTGTGCCTCGGCCAGGATCTTCTGTGTGTCTTCATCACTTGTTTTTAGCTGGACATCGGCTATGCCCTGGGAGAAGCCTGGAATTTTTCCAGCAATCATTGCTGCGATAAAACCACGGTTCTTCTTGGCAACATCTGCAGGAATTACTGCTTCTCCAGGAGAAAGCAAAGATGGAACAACATCTCCAGCACCCTTTGGTCCTGGCACAGAAAGAATTCCAGATGCATACCCTGGAAGACTTCCTCCAGGTGACTGTGCACGACGTGAACCAGGAACCTTTGAGATTGGAGGTGCTACTGATGGGGTTGGAGTTGCTGCTGCTCTTGCAAGTGAAGATGCGGCACTGTACTCGTTAATAGCTATAATAGCTTGGTGGTAAGCATCCTTTAGCCCTAGGATTGCAACAGTCTCTGATGTAAATTGCTGAGTAAGGTTTGAGTGTACCTGCTCAAGCGAGGCAGCCACTGCTGAAGCTTCTAGCTGTTCTTGGGTAAAGTATCCCATTGGGCCAGCTGCATCTGATGTAGCACCTGCAAGCTTGTAGAACATTTTGCTAACAGAGCTAACGCCCTTGATGATGTTTGCGATACCGTTGGCAAAAAGACCAAAGGTCATAATTGCTGCTGGTGCTATTAGGCCAAGGACACCAACAGCACCCATAACAAACTGCTTAACCCCTGCATCAAGATTGTTAAACTGCTTAAGCATATCTACACCAAACTCAACAAGTGGTGTGATCAACTTTAGGAATTCTTCTCCCAAAGGAATTAGAGATGCCTTGATATCTTCCAATGCCTTCTGGAACTTAAACATTGGAGAATTCTCTACCTTCTTCATTTCTCGTTCAGATAGGATTGCTAGCTCTTGGGCTGATGCCTTTGTCATGTCAAGCACACGTGATGCCTGGCTACCCTCGGCAATTACGTTTTGGAATAGTGTTGACATACGGGCAAACTGGAACTTACCGAACATCTGCTCAATGGCACGTGCACGGTTTAGTGGGTCTAGGGTATCCAGTGCTGATGCAAAGTCTAGAACTAGCCCCTTAACGTCACCCTTGTTTGAGTCTACAATGTTCTTTACATTTATGCCAAAAGTTTGCAAAAACTCGCTTGCTTTTCCAGTTGGATTAATTAGAGATGCTAGACCAGACTTTAGTGCGTTAGCACCCTCAGAGGCATTAATTCCACCTTCCTTCATCGCTGTCAGGAAGAATGCTAGGTCTTCTACGTCTCCACCTAGCTGCTGAACAACTGGACCAGCTTTTGGAATAGCAATGGTTAGGTCTTCAATGGATGTTACCGTCTGGTTTTCAACGGAGTTCAAGAAGTTTATCTTATTTGCCAGATTTTCTGTTGCAACGCCAAAGGCGTTTGTAAGTGATGTGGTGGTCTCAAGTGCTTGAGCTTGCTCTACACCACCAAGAATTGCTAGCCTGGTTGCTTCAGATACCTGTGCAGATAAGTCGGCACCAGTCTTACCCATGGCTGCAGCATCGGCTGCCAAAGACATTGTGTCTGCTACTGCAACACCATACTTGGTAAAGCTATTAGCTAGCTTTTCGATCTGCTTGATCATCTTCTCGGTATCGCCAGCAGTTGTGCCAAGATCTCCATAGACTCTCTGGAACTTTAGAACTGCCTTTTCCATTTCCATGAAAGACTTTACGGCAGCTACACCCATCATGCTAAGTGGTACAGTAAAACCAACCATAAGCTGACGACCAGCCCACTGAGTATTCTTACCAAAGTTTAGAAGGTTTGTAGAGCCTTGCTTCAGAAGCTGATTGAATATCTGCTGCTTCTGAGCTGCTATCTGTACCTGAGTACCAAGCTTCTCCATGTCAAGGGCGAGTGGTCTAACCTTGATTGCTTGGATTGCACCGTTGGCATCTCTACCCATCTTGATATACTGGGTCTGTAGGGTCTTTACTCTTTCTCTAGCAACCTTCTCAATAGTGTTAAACTCATTTGTGAAGAGTCTTCCAAAGGTTTTTGTAGATGCCCCAGCATACCTAAAGTATTGTCCAAGGGAGAGCTTGTTCTTTTCAAGAGCAGTAGTAAAAGATTCTGTACTGCCCTTTACATCCACCATGGATGCAGAGAACTTCTTTGTGGCATTAATCGAATTGACTAAGTTTCTTTGCATGCCATCAGAGATGGCTGCATTGGCAGCGTTGCCAGACTGCTGCATTGTGCTGTGAAAGGCTGATATCTGTCTTTGCAGATTCTTGATAGCAGACAGAGCGTCTGTGGTATCAATATCTATTCTTATATTTGACTCAATATCAGCCATTCATTCGCACTCCTGCTACTGGTTACTTGCGACTAGCAGCAACCGAATCTCCAAGCTTGATTCCCGAAGCCTCTTCAACAATCTGGTAGACTGTTGGCAAGTCCAGAGAATCCTCTAGTGCCTTTGCGTCTGCAGCTAGCTCTGCGTTATACTGACGCATTGCAATCTGAACACAAGCCATTAGAACATCCATAGACTTATCGTTGTCTTCGGCAACTGGGCCAAGCTCTTCAAACTTTTTCATAAACTCACGCAATAGCGAGATCTTCAATGGGCGTACGGAAATCTCTGTACCATCGATGAAGGTGATCTTCTTTGCTTCATTAACTGTTGTTGTCATATTTTCCTCTCAAAATAACCATTTTTTGGCTAGTTAATTATATCACGGATCAGTTTATTTTTCAGACAGATCCTCGTATGCAAGGCCTAGGCCAATTCCAAAACCTGCCTTAGCAGCATTGGCTCCCTGGAATGCAAGAATATCATTTCCATCTGTAGTCTTTCCGCCAGAGAACACTCTTGCCTTCATCTCTTCCCACTTGTTTTGCTCACTCTTTCCACTCTGCTTGTCAAGGTCTACCCCCTGCATTGCAGCATTAAACTTCTTATCTTGATAATCTATTTCTCTCTTAATCTCAAGAGTTGCTGTTAGTTCTGGCATTGATAGACATGACTCTAGCTCTTCGTAGTCTTTCCAGATACCCAGCAAAAACACCTCTGCCTCAAGCTTTGCTAAGTCTAAGTTTCTCCAACTAGAAGATGAGTCTCCATCTGCTGTCTTTTCTTGCTTCTGCTCTTCGTCTGGCTTCTTGTTAGATATTCCGCCAGCGATATCTATTAGCTTATACATTGTTGCCATATCTAGATTATCTGCAACATCCTGGACGGTCTTGATTGCTGGAAAGTATTGCTTCATTGCAATTCGGACACACTCAAGTAGCTGATCAAAGGCCTCGTCTGTGTTGCCTAAAGCCTTTACTAGTTCAAAAGATTCCATGAATTGTCTGAGATACTTTATCTTTAGTGGAGTTATGTAAATTTCTGTGCCGTCGACTAGGACGATGTTTTCTGAGTTATAAACTGTAGTTGGCATACCTATAGTATACCAAAAAGCAAACTGCCCCAGCAAATTAATGCCAGGGCAGTTCTATTTAGTTATAACCAGCTACTAGGAAGCAGCAGGGATGGTGCGGTCAACGATCTTACCGTAAGCAGCTGCGTCGTTTGGAAGCAGACGGAACGATACTTCGAACATTGTTGCCTCGTCACGCTTTGCACCTACTGTAACGCTCTCAATTGAGAGTGCACGGTAAGCAACGTATACACGCTCCTTAGCTAGGTCTGGAGCACAGTCACCTGTACCTGGACCTACTGCAACAAGACCACGCTCTACTGGACATTCACCGATGTCACCAGCAGATAGGTTTAGAGAGCTAGAACCTGCTCCGATACCAGTGCCTGTAGCAGAAGATAGATCTTCTGGCTTAGCAGCTAGTGCGAACAACAAGTTTTCTAGTGTTGCCTCTGCGAAAGTAGTGTTTAGGTTGACAGTCATGCCCTGCTTGTAAAGCTTTGCAACGTCTAGCAACTGGTCAACAGCTACCTCACCAAAGTCAGGCTGGAAAGCTAGTTCCAGACCATTCATGGTGTAGCCTACGTTACGGAAACCTTCCTCATCGGATAGGGTTTCACGGTAACTCTCACCAGCAACGTATGCTGGCAACAGGCCATCGGTCAATTCGCCATCTTCGTATGTGAAGAGAGCGGCTGCACCAACAATAATGTTGGCGTTAGAACCTCTTGAATATGCCATAATTTTTTCACCTCATTCTTTTATGGAGTTTGAAGCGTTTGTTTCCTCAAGGCTAATTATACCATGGTTTTAAACGATCTGAGTACCATTGTAGTCATCGTTGGTTGAATTTTCATATCGTGGCCTAGCAGCGTCAAAGCCTGCGACTGGAGTTCCTTGCGGATAACCCTTGGCATGATAGGTATAGTCTATGATAATCTTATTGCCAGCATATGTCCTGGCAGTTCCAAAGTCAATGATGTCTCTGGTTTCTTCTAGCTGATAAATCTTAATGTCGTGAAAGTGTACTGGGGAGAACTCCTCTTCGTCGAACACCACGTTTCCCTGGGCATTTCTTGGCAAAGATGTTATCCAGGTATTCAAGTCTTCTGCCGACTCGTCGCCACGGTCTAGTAAGTCTTGAACTGCCTGTGTGGTGTACAACAGTCCTGAAATGTCTCCAGCTACCTTGTAGAAGTAGTACAGCACCTGCTCACTCTTGATGTGCGGAAAAGCCTTTCTCCTCATCTTAAGCATTCTGTCGTATACAGCAAATACGTCGTTGGCTGCTTCAGGAAATGTTTCTGTAAGAGACTCTATGTCTGTTGGCATAGTAGGAAAGAATTTTAGTGGGTTAGAGAAGTATTCTGGCAGTGCTGGAGATATCTTTGCAGCAAGATACTTATTGATAAAGATGGGCGGAAATGTCTTTGCCACGTTATCCTCCTAGTCCTGCGTTAGCGATCCACCTGTAACCAGTAGATATGCCCTTTTGCTTTCCACCAGTTCTTCCAGCAGCGAAGTTCTTTTTAAACAATACTGGATTTTGCAGATAGTCCATTATACCAGACGACTTAAGGAATGATTGCTTAAAGTATAGATTAAAAAATGAGTCAAATGTTCTTTCAAACGACCCCTGTACCTGATCGCCTCCAGGGTTTGAAACGTTTACTGCCGAACTAGTAAATACCTGATCTCCAGCGTCATCAGTAAAGGCAAGTACATTAGACCTTCTCGGCTCAATTCTTACTGGAATTCCCTCTTCCATAATTCTTGCCTTGTCATAAAATGGTACAGTTGACCCTGCCTGGAGAGATGTCGACTGCCTAAAGGTTGATTTTACAGAAAGGCCAAGATTGCTTACCGTATAAGATATATCAAATAGTCTTGCGTCTGGGCTTCCAGTCTGCATCCACTCATAGATATGGTGCATGGCTGATGGATTTACCCTTGCACTTGAGTCTATGTATTCTTTTAATACCTCTATGGTCTGGGCTCCAACTGAGTTTAAGAATACCTGCTTGCCACGGTGAGCACCCTCTAGAAACCCTATAGAATAATTCATTAAATTATCTAAATCTTTTTTTAGCTTTTTAGAGTTCATTAAAACTCTCACAGATCTACCGCCTGGTTCTCCGATCTTTTTAGGACAAGCTTGAAGTATTCTGTTTTACCAAATGGGCCAACAATTGGCTCATTTGTAGCAACCTCGAAAAGGGTTGTCTTGTTGTTTCTAACACCAGAAGTTTCGTTGTAAATGCTGTTGCCAGACTTATCTCTAATGTTGGTTATCAGTACATTTGTGATTGCGTTATTTGAATCTGTAGCTGCTACCCTGATGTCTGAGCGGACTCTTCCTACTAGAATTACCTCTCTTGTAATGTTTACATTTGGCTTAACGTCTTCTGCCATTGCAGACCCTGCAGGTGCTAGACTACATGCAACACTTCTGTCAAGAACCCACTGCTTCTTTACCGATCCAAGTGCATCCTGCTTTACTAGTGGATAGTAAACATCTGCAAGTAGTGGGTATATAAAGTCAGTAGTTTCGCATTTTGACATTACAGAACTCCAACTCTTGTAATAGACTTTCTATACTTTTCTAGTATTTTGTCTACCAGGATGTTTCCCGTTCCTTCCAAGACTCTCTTGTCAAACTGAATTCTGTACTGATCTGTATTGTATGAAGTAACATATCTTTGGAAGTAGTCTAGTCTTCCGCATTTTAGGTCGTCAACCAGCATCTCTGTGGCATCTACAACCGAAGATGGCAAAGTTTTGTATCCGATGTCTAGAACAAATGCAAAGTCATTGCCCTTTCTAAATGTTGATCTTGTTAGCGACAAGTCTACATAGTCTGTTGGAGATACTGGCAGGCTAGGTACCCTGGCATCAATGACGTTGTTGGCACCAGATACGACTCTGTAGATGGCTGATTTATCTTTTGTAATAGCAAAAACAAAATCATTTTCTTCTGCACTTGCATCGTACACAAGCTCATTGTTTTCGTAAACCTTAAGGATCTTGTTTACGTCCTTCCACACTGGCATTAAGTCAAGCCCGTTTCCTGTGACCTCATAAATAGCCTTCTTGTTATAAAAATCTATGTTGTCTAGAAATGAATCTATGATTGCCCTAGAAAGTCTTTCTAGTTTTCTTATTTCTGCTATCTCTGTTGCCGTTTCTGCAACAGCATATGGATCAAGATATGGCCTTACTACCTCGTAGCTTTCGGAGAATATGACATCTCCGTCAAGAAGTAGTTCTACGTCGTATGAGTTGTCGAAGTTTTTATCAAGGTAGAAGGTTAACGACTCTCCTCCAGCTGTGACAATTTCCTGCTCTAAAATAGAGAAATCGCTGAGGTCTGTAATAGACAAAACATGATCAGATTCTGTGTGGTCACCTGGGACCTGGATTGTTACTTCTACCCCATCTGATGTGATGTTCTCAGCGACTCTCAAAATTTCCATTTTATAGACCGAATTCCTTTGCTACCTCTTCTGGGGTTGCAATACGGATGTGGCTTCTTGTTGCCCATAGGTCTGCCTCTTCCTGGGTCACAATGTTGTAACCTCTGTAAACTTTTCCTACGCCATTCCATGTTACATTCTTTGTGGAGAATACTGCAACAATCTTTTCGTCATCCTTCTTCTTAGCTGCCTTTGGCTTCGCAGCCTTTGGCTCTGGCTTTGCAGCCTTGACTTCCTCAACTACTGGCTCTTCTGTGATTTCTTCAACGATAGACTCTACCTCTTCGGCATCGTCTTCTAGCTGATCTACCATCTGAGAATATTTGCTAACAAGCTCTTCTACTACCGCTTGCGACTCTTCGCTAAGCTCTGGAATTACTGGCTCTCCATCCTGCAACCGTGCAGTTAGTGGCGTAACCTTTTCCTCATTATTTAGTTCATTTGACATAATGACCTCCTAAGTTAATTATATCAGATATAAAAAAGAAAGAGGGGCCAGGCAAAATGCCCAGCCCCTCCAGCTTAAAGGATAACTAGATTAGCTGTCCGAACCTGCTGCATCAGCAAATGCGACTGCGTCCTCTTCCTCCCACTGAATACCGAAACGTACGAATACGGTGTACTCAATGGTGTCCTTCTTTGGCTTGTACTCACGGTTTACAGTGATGTCACGCTGGAATCCCCAGATACGGTTCTGAGGGAATGTCAAGTCGACATATCCTTCAGGGTAGTAAGGAACTTCCTGCACGTCAACACCTAGAACACGGGTAGTGCGAGCACCACCGAATGTCTGGCCGTTACCGTCTAGGTAAGCCTGGCGGTTAGCAGGTGTACCTGCTGCACCAGTGAATGCCTCTGCAATAGCGTCAGCAAGGGTACCGTTGTGCTTGATGATTCCCTGGAATGCGTCAGTACCAGCGTAGAACTTAAGGTTGTTCTTAAGTGCACGGTACTTGCGTGGCATAGCCAAGATGATGTCCTGCATAACGTCTGGAGTCCATGCGTTGTCAGCAACTGTTACTACTGACTCGTGGGCATCTCCATTTGTGGTTACCTTGTTAACAAAGCCTTCCATAATACCGAGGAATGCACCATCGCCACTGTCACCAGTACCGTTGATTGCTAGATCCTCAATGTCATTTGCGAATGCATTTGTCATTAGACGTACTAGGTGGTCCTCTAGAGCACCACCCTCAATACCGTCTTCAAGTGCTTCAGCAGAAACTTCCCAGTCTAGACGAATCTTCTTGGTTGTAAGCTCTACCTTTGTGAATGATGCACCAGCATTGGTGTAGTCACCATTTGCCTGTGCAGCTGCACGGATTACACGCTCTCCCACGTTAACTTTTTCAAGTTCCATGGTGTTTGCTCGCATGGTCACACGACGACCATCCTTGGCGAGAACTGTGGCATCCCACACGTAGTCAATAAAACGACGTGCTTGCTCTGGGCGTAGGATACCGCTACCTGCCTCACCAGAAGGGTTGATTGCGTTTGGACCAGTTGTTAGTCCGTTTAGTGCTGTTGGAATGTTGCCGATGGCACCACCAGTTGCGTAGTTGCCTGGAACATTGTTACCAGCATCTGAACCTGAAGCGAAAGCTCCTTCTCCGTTGTATAGACCAGAGTCGTTGCCTGCTGAATCAGGGTTATTCTTCTTAATATCTTCCGACATATTGTTCACCTCCTAAGTGATTTTTTTATCTAAATAGATCGGCAGTTTTGAGGAAACGTCCGCCCCATAGGGATTTCTGAACCTGTTCTGGTTCAGTTTCCTGTACGATCTCGCCAAGATCGCCAGACTTGCGGAAAGCTGTGTCGGCCTCTACGGCATCCACTCTCTTTCCAAACTCATTAAACACGTCCTTGCTTGCAGTTACCTCATTCTTTACTGCGGCAAGTGACTTGTGTAGCTCTGCAATTTGTTCGGCTTGTGCCTGAACAACTGCAGTTAGGTCGCTAAAGGCTTTTGTAACGGTGTCCTTGATGTCTGCAACAGCAGTCTCAAGAGCCTCGTCTGACTTAGATACATCCTCAGTCACAGCATCCGAGTCTTCTGTCACCTGGTTTTCTTCTGAGCCTTCTGACTCTTCTGTTACTTCGGTTACAAGAACTTCTTCGGCGTCAGCATCAGTAACTTCTGTTACCTCAACTGCTGCATCTGCTGCTTCTTCTACTGGGGCATCTGCCTCTGGAGCGACCTGTGATTCTTCAACTGTAGTTTCTTCAACGACTGCTTCTTGAGCAGGAGTCTCAACTACCTCATTTGTTGTGTCAGTCATAGGACTTACCTCCTTGTTAATCTTAGATGTATTAATGCCTTTAGCACTATCAACTAAGAACTTTATCATGTTTGTTTTTTCGTTATCATTCTTTTCAACGAAACCTATATTTTGCATTGGGTTGCCAGTTGTTGGGCTAACCTCTGTGTCATTCTCAGAAATCTTTACTACGCCAGATTCTGGATCCCAGAATACATTCTCAATCTCAACGTTTAGGGAGTCACCCTTTACTACGTCAATACCGTCCACTTTTTGAACAGACAGGATGTTTGCAAACTGGTTTGCTGGAGTGTCAACCAAGGATAGCTCCATCAGGTCGTACTCCTTGATAATTCTAATTGGTGAGTTGGTGGTGTCGTCATAAGCGTCGTCGTACTTGTTCATACGGCCACCGATAGAGAAGCCAGAAAGGGTGCCATCCAGGACCTTTTCCCAAGTATCCTGTGCACCCTTTGAAACATATGCAGAAACATAGACACCAGAATAGAACTTCTTTGTCTCTGGGTCAAAGTACTTGTCCTCTCTGAAAGATACCATTTTGCCAACGGCTAGTGGCTGGTGCATCTCACGGATGTTGCCACGGAACTTTGAGAATGCTTTTACAGAGGCTTCTGCGGTTACAATATCTTTTTGACGATCAACGTTGTCTAGGGTAGCAAAACCAGAGACGATTCTTCGCTCCTTGTCTACCTTGCTAAACGGCATAGAGAGGCGAACATTCTCACCCTCGGTGTCCCACTGAACTTTTGAAATAGTCATAACTTTAATTATAGTTCCCTTTTACAATATTATTACATAATTATAACATATTATTGAACTGAGCGACCTTCACCTTGTGGGTTTCTTCCAGCAACTGTAGCCGAGCTATCTGAGGAGTTTGAACTTCTCTCTGAATCTCGCTCACGAGTCTGTCTAGTATTAGCACTTGCGTCTGCAGCTGACCTTGCAGTCATCTCAAGAAAGCTGTCTGCCTCTTCTAGCTGTGGTAGGTTTAGTGCTTCTCTTGCTTCGTTCCTAGTCATTACCTGGTTTCGAACATAGCGTTCAATGATCTGAGACTGAGCAATTTCATCTGTTAGGGTAAGTTCTTTAAACTTTAGCTCTACAATATCAGTCTTTTCCTTAATGATCTTGTTAATAACCTTTTCGAAGTTTCTTTGTGCTGGTCTAGCTACCTGCTCCTTGAAGGTACGGTCCTGTGCAAGTGCTGCAGCGATTGCAGCAGAATCTCCGCCACCAATCTTTGAAAGTGGTACCTGGTGTGCTACCAAGATGTCATCACGATTACGAATACGGTACTCGTTAAACGATGCCTCCTGGGTTCCAGTCTCCACCGCTTCCATCTTGAACTCTACCTTGTTTGTGTCAGAGTCTCCTGGTAGAGGAATATATAGTGTCCTGTGATTTTGCCCCTTTAGGCTTGTCTGCAGGAATCTAAACATCTTATCTTCTGCATCCTCAGATAGCTTTGCACCCTTTAGGGTAACAATATATCTTGGAACACCCTTATTGGTAAAGTAATCAATATTATACTGTGAAGCCAGGGCGTCGCCCTGCAAGGCACCAACTGCGGAAAGGATGTCTGGAACTCCGTAGAAGGAGTTTAGCGGAGAGTACTGCTTAATGTGAATAATCTCGTTTGGTCTAGGGTCGTCTGTAATTGGATTTACATTTCTTGCACCAAAGTTGCGGAAGTACACAACCTTGTTTCCAATAATCTGAACGTAGCCGTCACGTAGTCGACGTGCCCTCATGGTGGTTGCTGGAATGTGACCGACGTAGCCAATCTCGCCAGCAACTGTTCTTCCGATTTCCAAGTATCCATTCCCAGTAGACTCGTAGTCGGTCCACACCTTCATGAAAGTAGATGTCATAGACTCGTCCATATTTAAAGACTCAAACCATTCCTTAACCTCTACCTTGGCTCTTTCAACTCTTTTTCTTGCCTTGTCTATTGCACTATCATTATCAGATGCCTCAAGTGCCATGAGAACTCTCTCTGTTGCCTGGAGATCATACCCTAGGCCAACGATGTTCTCTACCTTAGCATCAATAGCGGCGTGATTAGCGAACGATGTGTCGTAGTAGTTAGCTAGCTCATATAGGTTCCATGGTGGAGTGATTACGTCAAATAGCCCATATCCGTTGCGATATACCTTGCCAGGGTTAATCTCTTTTGAGTATGCCCCGTCTTTTCCAGAATTAATTGCTAGGGCACTGTCTTGGTACTCAAGCGACATTACGTTTACATTGTTGTACTGTAGAGTTGAGTCTACTAGAGAGTCGTTATTTGCCTTCTCAATTCTGTCTGTGCGACGCTTAAAATTCTTTTCAATTCCAGAGAAATCTTTTAGGCTATTCCAGGATTTTGTAAACGGGTCGTGATCCTTAAACTGGTCCTGGTTTTCTTGTACGCTGTCTAGGCTAATTTCTCTAATGTATTCTTCTGACATACTACTCATCTCCATAAAGTTCTAGTGTTTTCTTTGCTGCCATGACAGCACCAAGGTCATTCAGGCTTGGAATTAATCCCTGGCTCATTCTGTCTACCTGCTCAGAGTGCTCTTCATCGGAGATCTTCTTCATGTTTGGGTAGAATACGGCACGACCATCTGGCTGTCCCCAGTACTTTGCAGCGTCTGCAAGCTCTCTAATCTTTGACTTGTCATCCCTCATGCCTTCAATGGACAAAACATTCTTGTCGGAATCCATGAATGGCTTTCCATTTGGCTTAACCCAAACGTAAGTTCCAAAATTTGAAAAGTTTTCTTCGATAACTCTTATCTTTGTGTCGCCTATTTGACCAGGCATGCGTGGTTTTTGTGGTTTCATAACCAACAGTATACCATATTATAGGGCTGACCTAGTAGTGCTAAACCATGATATGTCGGAATACACGGAGTACTGGTAATCTTTAAACACCAATTTATCTGGCTGACCCTGAGCTGTTGCAGAATAATCGTCTACCACAATCCTGTTTGTTCCTGTAAATGCCTTATATATTTCTACTGGAGATACACCAAAAAGTGATGTTGATGTCAGAACTAGGACGTCATTCCAAATGAACGAGTCCCAGAAATCCCACTCTAGCTCTATCGTACCGTTTTGCAAAACATCTTCCCAGTCTCTTTCTTGGGTGTCCTGACGCTCTTCAAGACTTGTTGACTGATAGTATGAAATGTTGTTTGCAAGAATTGGACCGTTGATCCTAATGGAGCCTGCCGTCAGAGAAACGTCTAGGATCTTGGAGAAGCTAACCCCTAGAGTTGCCCACTCCTTTACTGTTAGAGTGGCGTCCTTAGATATTTTGCCATTTATGTAAAGTCCAACATTCGCATCTAGCTGACCAGTCTTTGCGTTTACAGCGTATATCTTTGCACGTTTTCCATTTGGACTGGTTGATACAAGGAAGAACTTTATGTGGTCTCTTCTGCCCTGCACCTCAAATATTTGAATTGGTGAAATTGGAAAGAAGTCTTCGTCAAATCTTAGAGATATTTGCATCGCAATGATTTCGTAATTTCTTGTCTTTTCTGGATTAACTGGGATAGAGACTCCACGATTAGTCAGAGGGCTGAATACGCCTCTTGGCTGTACTCCGCTGTATCTAGTGTTATATAGATATGGGGTGCTGCCCTTGTAAACACTAAACGGATTGTTTGCGGCATAATCTACGTAAAATCCATTCTGCGTATATGGGGCAACATCAATTCCAAATCTTGTACCAATTGCAGTTGGGGAAGATTTCTCTAAAGACTGTGGAGAATACTGAATAGATCTAATCGCTATTGGGTATGTTTCTGTGTCTGGGTTAACAATCTCTACCTGAGTTGTCATAACTATCTGATTAATATTTACCCCAGGTGGTGGGTAAATGATTGAGTTATCTACAACCTCGTACCTGGTAGTCAGCCAGTCATCACCTGGCACAACAATACCACTCTTTGGCAAACTAACAGTATTTGAGTATTTTCCAGACAAGGTTCCTTTCAGTGATGAGGTGTATGAAAACATTACGTATGTTTTTACCATTGCTTCTGTGGTGTCGTATACATACTCAAATGACGACCTCTGTGCTAGATCGGCATAGTTATCATACCCAGTGAATAGCTGGTTTGACAAAACCTCGTATGTCTTTTTTGTTGGCAACGAGTATTCTTCATATAGGTCGCCGTAAGTCCACTGACCGCCCTGAGTGTCTATCTTAGAAAATTTATTTGGTGCAGGATAGTCTATGTTGAACTGAATAAAGTCAAGGTCGTAGTAGCTCTTGCCTTTTTCGTTAGTGACATACCTTGCAAAATAGCTAAGGGGTAGATAGTCTTCCCAGGTAGAGCTTGTAGATACGCACAGATCAAAGTTGTCAAAAACCTCTTTGGCTCTTAGCGTATAAGTTCCAGTATGTCCAAGTGCTCTGGCGGTGACAAATGATGTTGGGGTACCGCCGTCAAGAATGTGCTGCCAATATGAACCATCATTTCCAAAGTATTCATTTCCAGCATCATAGAGGACAAAGGAGTCGTATTCATCAAAGCCGTACTCGTAGTCGACTGGTATTCCACGAGCAGAAAACATATATGGAACGGTAAGAAGGCTCTGGACATTAAGGATAGATATAGAGTATATCTTTCCAGAAAATGTTGAGGATAGCTCTGATCTGCCACCCACGCTCATCGAAAGCTGGCTAGGGTTTCCAAAGAATGACCTCATGTTACCTTCAAAATAGCTAACAAAATCTTTTACAGAAATTCCTATAGTGAACTGCTCTCCAGGAATAACACTTTCAGTTTGGTACAGGGTTTCGATGCTGGCGTTGCTATCCTTAAAGTTATACTTAATTATATTATTAACAAGAACTATCTCAAAGTACCTATCCTGGAGCTTGTCGTCTATTCTAAACAGGACTTGCTCTGAGCTAGTAAGTTGCGAAACTTTAAAAATACCGTAAAAAGCTGCTACTGGCTCATCAATCATCTGATACTTGTCAAAGTATATGTATCCGTTCAGTCCATTCCAATTGCTGTTTGGTTTTAGGGAAAAGAATGGCGAGGTCTCCTGCGTTACCTCTAGACTATCCTGCTTCCATTCTTGATAAATATCTCTTCCGAAAGTGTCAAAAATTAGCTGTGGCTTTTCGTAGCTCTTTGTTGCAAGGTAATTCTTCTGTAGATCAAGGTTGTTGTATACCCCCTGTGTCCAAGAGCCAGCTCCTGGATAAGAGTAGTTATTTGAATACTTGGAGAATGAATAGTCAAAGAATGTAGTTGTTCCGCTATAGGCGTTGTTGATATTCTCTGGGAACTCTACGCCCTGACCGTAAACAAATCTTCTTTTTGCGACAACTGGTGGAACTTTGTATCCATATATTGCAACGCAGTCTACAAGGATTGGTGAGATGTGCTCATGAGCATAAAAGCCAAGCCAGTCGGTGCTTACGCCTTCTACCTCTGGGTCTGGAAAGTTTATGGTTGACTGGTCAAAAACTAGGTTTATAACTTCCTCTCCATTTATCAGCAGGCTGGCTGCAGACTCTGAATATCTGATATGCACTAGCATTGGTCTTGCCCACTCACCAACGTAGTGAGAACTATAGCTGCTTCCAATCTTTAGCCCTAAGAATGCACCGTCTACATAAAGGCCATCTGTTGAAAACACTGGTCCGAAAATTCTTTTTAACTCAAATGTTGAGGAGTTTATGTTGAGCCACATTTCTGCAGTCATTGTCTGGTATCTACCATTACCATTAAGGAACCCAAGCCCTGGGACTATAAGTGATGGAGCCTCTGTCTCATTCAGATTTTCGTAAATAACAGTTGAGTTTTCAGCACCATACACTAACGGAATACCAGAGTTCTTGGCATAGATAGATGATCCGCTAACTAGGTAATACCCTGGGATGTCTTCTCTAGAATAGGATCTTGCCTCTATTGCCTTGTACCCTTCTGGCAAAAAACCTATTTCTTCTGGTATGTCAATCACATCTGATCCCAGAGATGTTGAACAAAATTCTTCTGACCACTGCCCCAAAGTAAGGCCATTGTAAAGAACGGTATGTGGGGTTGGCGTTGCTATAGACTGCTTGAACTTTGACCTAAACAATAGCTTGAATGAAACATCTTGATCTAAGATTGGAAATGTTGCAGATATGTGCAGCCATTTGCCAGAAGTTTCAATATCAAAGCTTTTGGTTACCTCTACGCTTTCTGCAGAAACTGAGTCAAAATAGGAGTATCCTATCTCATACCCCGTAGTATTTTCAGACTGTGAGTATACGTACATTCCGATGCACAATGTACCAAGATCTTTGTTTAGGTCGTCAAAGCTTAATATCCCTCCAGAAACAGAAAAGATGTTGGGGACAAAGTCGCTAAGGATTGTGATACTGTCATCTTCGTGATCTGTTGTAGACAAGCATGTATGGCTATCTGGGAAAGGTGATTGCAGTGGGCCAGAAACAGTATCTTCCATTGTGCCGTTAGTTATCGTCCAATTAGACGAATCAGATAGTAGTCTGAAGTCTTCATCTATAATTGATACATAATCAGCCTGCTCTTCTAAAGCCCACATAGCGACTGGGTGCTCGGAGAATATTTTCTCGGCGTATAAATTAGAAGGTCTAGACATTGTTCACCTCCTATAGTTTACCATACAGAGTGTTTAGATTGCTGTTAGTTTTAGTGCGTATGCGTCTAGCTCTTTCTTGAGCCTTTCGTCATTTGGATTAGTTTTATATGCCATCTCTGATAAGTCGTACGCCCTCTGGAATTCCCCCAGGTTGTAGGCAGCGTAGGCAGCAAGCTCATAGGGCATTGAACCCCAAGCAAATCCTTCTACTAGATACTCTAAAGGCTTCTCTGTTATGAGGATAGCGGACTCTGCAGCCTTTTTGCAAAGCTCCCACTTCTTGTCTTTGTAGTAGAGGGTTGCCAACTCTACGTATGCTTCTCTTCTATCTGGTGCTTCATTTATCGCAAGCTTTAGCCAGTGCTCAGCATTTAATGGCTCGCACTTAGCAAGGTATCTCATTGAGGCTGCCCTCTCTGGCTTCCAAGTTGCACCAGGTAGAGCAAGATGTCTTCTAAACTCATCTGCTGCTTGGGAGAACATTGAATAAAAGTATAGCTCTCTGGCATAGTAGTGAGCGTTTCTATCGTTGTAAGGATCTTCTTGTACCGACATTTTTAGCAATGGTAGGTATTGGCTTCTAGGCTTAGAGCTGTCTGGGTGATGGTGAATCTCTAGATCTATCCAACCCTGAGTCTCTTCCTGTCCATAAACCGTCAGGACTTCGTGCACAGGAAACTTCCAGCGGTAATTCTTTCTGGTGTGAATCTTGTCTCCACCATACTGGAGTCCTGGAGTACCGTCCTGGTTCCAAGACCAGGTGTAGTTGTATCTTGGCCTACTCCAACCAGACTCGTATGCCTTTTCTAGAGACTCTTTCCATCCTGGCTGTAGCTCTTCGTCCATATCTAAAGCTATGCAGTAATCAATATCTGGTGGCAATGCTGCTAGCGATGCATTCCTTGCATCATCAAATCTCCAGGGTTTTACGGATACATCAATAACATGTATACCTAAAGACTCTGCAAGCTCTTTTGTGCCGTCAGAGGAGCCTGTGTCGGCTATGAGAAGGTAGTCTGCGTCCTTGGCACTGTCGTACCACTTTTGTACAAATTGACGCTCATTTAGTGCTATTGTGTATACGGCTACTTTCATAGACTTAGCTCCATTCTTCTTTGTGCAGCTTCAAACTGCTTGGTTGATATATCATTAGTAATCCCCACCCTGCCTAGTTGGGCAGCTGTTACGGCAACAATCCCAGAGCCACCAAATGGATCTAAGACTACGTGACCATCCTCAGAAAACATGTTTATAAACTTTGTTGGTACATCTTTGTGCATGGCATCAAATATGTGAAAACCTTCTTTTGCTAGCTGCATGTCTACTGGGTTTTTTTCGTTATTGATATCGCACTCTATCTTTGTTGATCCATAACGCTTGGTTCCAATAAAGCTAGAGAATCCTTTTTGAATTCCCTTGGTGTAGTGCTGCCAAACGGTTATATTCTTATGTGGCTCGTCTGAGTGTTGTGCGTAGTAGGATGAAAACTGTAGGTTGGTTGTCTTAATAATTTGAACCATAAGCTTTGCGTCAAAACCACCTTTTGGGTTGTTAGCCAAGATTAAGTTTCCACCTGGACGTAATACCCGTTCAACTTCTAAAAAGGCTTTCTTGAAAAGCTTTAAGACGTTCTTTTCGTTTTGTGAAAAGTTAATCTGACTAGCTGGATCCCCTCCATAACGCTCTACATCTATGCCAATATATGGTGGGTGAGTTATTACAAGGTCAACACTATTTGAGTCAACCTTTAGCTTTGTAGCATCTCCAAGTAAATTAATTACCTTCATCTGGAACTGCGTCCCACTTTCCAACTGGGCAAGATGCGTGTGGCAAACCTGTCTTCCAAGGCATGTGGCATCCACACTTTGTGCATTGCTGTGTAAGGGAGATGAAAAACTCACAGCCGTTGCAGTAGTCCATTCTAAGCTTCTTTACTTCATCGCTTACCCTACCAATATTTGGATTTAGAAGGTCCCAGGGCCTTGCAACTTTAGGCTTTGCCTGCTCTCCTTGCTCACCAGACTGCTCTTCTACAACTACCTCATCGTGACTGTGTCCCTCATGATTTTCAGTAGCGTTGTGCTTAGTCTTACAGTTACAACCATCTTCGTTACCAGAAGTTGGTGCTGAAACTTCAGTGGCTGCTGCATCAACGTTACGACTTCTTAGTCTATCCTGATATTCCTGCACTATCAAGTCGTATCTTACTACGTCAATAGTCCATGTTGATGGGTGCAGGGTAGATGCTGACTGCCTTCCAAGCTCTAGGCTTATGTTGGAGTATCTCTCATAAGACTCACGGTATTCCTTTAGAGACTCGTCTGCCAAGAATGACAAATAGTTCTCCTGCTGTCTTAGATTTAGCTGACGCTCTTGCTCTTGAGTTAGATAATCAGCTGACGACTTTCTAAGCTCTGGCTTTGACCCTGCCTTGGTGTATAGGTGGCGAACAAGTGCACTTTCAATGTTTGGAAATACTAGGCTAAATCCTGATGACAAAAGGTTGACAGACTGGAGAACCTCTTCTTCAAAGAACACCGCTTTTAGGTCTAGTCCTAAGTTTTTTGCAAACTCTTTATTGCCAAATGCGAAGTTGGCACTAAATTTTGACGCTGGGAAAAGTCTTCTGTCAGCATCTGTTATAGTTGCGAAGTCAACCATAGACGCTGCTGGGATTACTCCGTACCGTCTTTGAAACTGTGCGTAAAGAGAGTAAAAGAATTTTTGGGTTGCCGAGAATCCTTCTGGAAGCTCTACAGTTCGCTCTCCGTCTTTGTCTAAAAAGTAGTGACCAGCATATGCGGTAAGAACAACCTTATCGTTCTGTATCTCTCCTACTGCCTCTAGGTGAAGGTCAACAAGTATGGCATCCCATCCTTGCTCAAACATAGTGTGTGAGTCAATCTGAAGAACATAGTCTTCGTCATTGTACATGGAATGTGATTTTGCTCTTCCTGTACCAACACCAAGCTCGTCAAGTACGTTCTTTGATGTTAGCTTTGTAAAAGACAGCTTTACATTCTTGTTGTTCTTGTACAGCTTCTTTAGCTGCTTAAAAATCTTTTGATTGTCGTCCTGGATTGCTACTCCAACAAATACCCTTTCTGGGTGATCAGCTTTGGCAAATGCGTCGGCAATTGTTCTTGCCAGCTCTGCGTCATATAGTGACGGGATTGCTACGTAGATAGTTTTTAACGATAGGTCTTCTTGTTCCATATATTCCTCTTATACCATGCTAGTGGTGCATCTTGATTTGCATTTGCAAACTCGTACGAATACGACTCGTTCTCGTCAATTACCTTGCTATCCCAAGTGTCTCTTTTAAATGGAATTGCCTGAATCATTGGAGTCCCTGCTGGTATTATACCAGAAAAGTCTTTACGAATTACAAACGGAAAGTTAATAACAATGGGGTGCTTGTCGGTATCAACCACTCCACTGAATGACTGAAATGGCAGATCAAGCCTGTTTAGTGGGTGAACAAATAGGGTACTATACCCCTTTGGTGTTTTGATATACCAGGAGTTAACCCACTTGTGTGGCTGTGGGTCAAAGTGGTCTGGCAAAGCTACATTTTGTGTTTGCACTGGCACGTGATCGCTGTTAAGTTTAAACTTCGCATTTGAGATTATCTGCTTTGACTCTGGCTCATACATAACATCTGCTGGCAGAGGAATCATGTACCCCAAAGTTAGCGAGTCTAAAACTGGAATGCACTTCTTTACTGTTTCAACTCTGTCAATCACGCCTGGCATGGTTCTAAACCAGTCTGGAATAAAACGACTTGCTGCAGCAGGTCTTGGCAAATCAAACTCAGTTTTATCTGAATGAAAGGTTATGTTCTTTCCTCTTATTTTCACTGCGTCTCTCCTAGCTTAAACTCTTGTGGATTTAGGTTAATGTCAACTTTGTCATCTTGAGGGACAAACTTTCCATCCAGATACTTATCTCCAATTCTAACTCCGCCATCTTCCTTGTTAATCTTTACAAACTTTGGCTCTGCCAAAAGTATTGATGATAATCTAGGCTGTGCCCTCATTACATCTACGACTTCATTATCTACAACTATTGCTAGCGTAGAGATGTCGTTCATTCTGCTCATGTCTGGCATAATTCCATTTTCAGAGACTACAGACTTTTTAGCCTTTTTCCCATCAAGTGACTTAAGAACTGCCATCTTTATAAGGTCAAGAGTCGTTATTCTTTTGACGTCTCCTGGTACGTTGACTACAAGCTTTCTCTCTGATTTTCTTCTTTTTGGATTTGCCATCAGCGGTAGTCCTTCTTTCTCCAGTATATCTTTTTATAAAGCGTCTCTGGTTGTCTAACTAGCACTGCCTGAACAGGCTCTACATCTGACATGCCAGTTGTGTCATCTACCAGGGTCCAGGACGATCTCTTTATTGGTATGATTTGTGCAAATGGTGTTCCTGCTGGAATCACTCCCTCAAAGCCTTCTTTTATAAAGAATGGAATATTTCCTGGTGAATTAAAGTCATCACTATCTACTATTGCAGATGAGATAGTGAATGGTAGGTCAAACCTGTTTAGTGGATGCACAATAAGTGATGACCAACCTCTTGGAGTTTTGTACCCCCAAAACCCACTGAATACTAGGTGGTTTGGGTGATGGCCTGCTGGCCTTGGCATAAGCTTTCCTAGCTGTGGAGATCTTTCATCTACAAACCCAGAAAGCTGTTGTGGCCCATTCCAGCTAAATCTTGGATTTCCATCTTCGTCTTTAGTTACATAGATGTCTACTGGGATGGTCAGCATGTATCCAGAAACAAGTGCATCCAGAAGCGGTACGCACTTTTTTAATCCTGCATTTTCCTTCTTACTTGGATCTTTATCGCTAACATAAGTGTTTTCGCTTTGGCGATACCACTCTGGCACAAAGCCTTTTGCTGGCTGAGGCCTGCCCCAATCTCTCAGGCCTGGCCTGGAAAACACCTTAAAAATTTTCATAGTCTCTCTCTTTTTCGATATACCAAGTATATCACGAACTATGAGTTTGGTGTTATTGTGACTTCGTCAACGTTGTAGGTTTGTCCGTAAGAGCTGGGCACAACTGTGATTCCAAATCTAGGAGCAATCGCTGCACCAGTAGCAGTGTATACAATGTCGCTACCAATCTGTGTGACCTGGTTTGCATCAGAGTAGGCCTTTACAGTTATCTGGTTTCCGTTGGTCTTTACCTTTAGTGACTGAACCACTGCACTAACTGCTTGAGTTAGCATGGTTGTTACCACGTTTGATGCGGACTGGAATACCCTGATGTAGCTAGGGTAGCATGTCTGGCAGCTGTAGTATGGTCCATTGTATCCAGTTGCATTTGCAGATGCTTCTGCATAGTTAGGGTTTCCAGCGTTGTACTCTGCACAGTTGTTGCAAGACGTGTAGTCAGAGCAGGCGTACTGTCCACATACAATTGGGTTATAGGCCGAGCATCCAGTTGCAGCACAGTTAGATCCATTATAGCAAGAGCAGAAGTTACCCTGACAGTTTCCACCAGTCTTGTTTCTAGAGTTGTAAGCGTTGTAGCCATAGCAGCTGTAGCCACAGCAGTTTGAGGTATTGTATGCCACACATTCGTAGGCTGCACAGTTTCCACCGCTATAGTATAGGCAGTAGTTTGAGGCACAGCAGTCATTATTATTTCTTATACAGTTTCCCTGATTATATCCAGAAATGTAAGTGTAGTAGTATGTGTATGTATAGCTATTGTAGTATTCTACACAGTTACATGACTCAGATGTCTGTACCGCTCCCACTGACCACCAGTTTCCAGAATCAGTTACCCAAAGTGCAGCACCTGCACCAGTGGTTCCCTTGATGTCAACGTCAACGTTTGATGTGAACGAGTCTACAGCTGCGATTGGATAGTTAGAGTCATTTAGAGACGAGGCCTTGTTTCCAGAAACCTGAAAAGTTCCTCTTATAGCCTGCCAAACTCCACCGTCTTCAGCTGGATTAATAGAACCATCTGCACGATTAAAGTCATCGTTAAATGGATTAGATCCTGCTGTTCCGATTACCTTTCGGAAAGCTGATGATAGTGAACCTCTAAATATATCTCTAAACATATGTTATACCGCCAAATCTCCTGAGACTAGCCATTCGTTAGAACCAAGGTAGAGTGCAGATACAGTTGAGTACTGAGCTCTAGTCTTGTTTCCTGGTGTGGTGTATACAACTGCTGATGATGCTGGAGTCATTGTTAGTCTTCCAGTTCCCATCTGAGCAATTGTAAAGGTCATGCCTACCTCAAGAGTTGGTTCGGTAGATATAGTTGGGAAGGTAACTGTCTTAGCAGAAGAAGAGGTGATCTTAATCATCTTGTTCTTGTCTGCTGCTGTTACGCTATAGTTGTCAGTTGCTGACACAATTGAGACTACTGTTGGGGAGTCCGCACCTGCTGGGCCTGTCGGTCCTGTAGGTCCTGCATTTCCCTGTGGACCTGTTGGTCCCGTAGCTCCTGCTGGTCCTGTTGGACCTGTAGGACCAGTGTCACCAATGTCACCAGTTCTTGCAAATGTGATCAACACATCTTCGTTGTCTGAGAAGCTTGAAACAGATCCAGTAACATACGCAACTGGTACGTCAAAGTGGTCTGTGGCATGAGTGTGCTCTCCGACTATGTTAAAGAACACAAAGTCGTCTGGGGCGGATTTCTTGTAAAGTTTAAATGACCCCTTAACTGCAGATGTTGAGTCATCAATTGTCTGCAAGAAGTTGTAGACGTTTACTGATGCATCATCTAGGAAGTCAATATATAGCACTGTGGCAAGAGTTAGATCTGAGTTGTTTAGCCTTAGAACTCCATCAGGCAAGGTTTCTGGGTGGCTTGTTTCAGAGTCATAGGTGTAGTCAAACGTTGCACCACCGAAAGATCCCTGTGGTCCTGTAGGTCCTGTAGGTCCTGTAGGTCCTGGAACAGTAGAGTCTTCACCAGCAACACCCTGTGGACCAGTTGCACCTGTAGGACCTGTTGGTCCTGCTACCGTAGAGTCAGCACCAGTTGGTCCAGTTGGTCCGATTGGTCCTGTAGGACCCTGTGGGCCTGTTGGTCCTAGAGATCCTTGAGGTCCTGTTGGCCCCATTTCTCCCTGTGGACCCGTTGGTCCTAGGTCACCCTGGTCACCCTGAGCACCCTGAAGCCCCTGGTCACCCTGTGGTCCTGTAGCACCGATTGGTCCTGTGGGGCCTACATTTCCGACTGGCCCTGTTGGTCCAGTATCTCCAGTAGCACCTTGAGGTCCAGTTGGTCCAACCTGTCCCTGTGGACCAGTAGGCCCAAACATGTTTAGCAGCTCCCAAGAACTGTCATCTGCAACATAAACATAAGATAGTCCAGTTCCTTCCTGGAACCAAACAGAACCGTCAACCGTAGTTGTAGGCTGTGTTGCACTTACATAAAATACTCCACCTAGTGGACCCTCTGGTCCTGTAGGACCTGTAGGACCAGTCTCTCCCTGTGGTCCAACAATCTGACCAGCGTCAGTCCATGAAGTTCCGTTCCATACGTATAGGTTTCCGTTAGCGTCAACAATGTATGCATCGTTTACTTCGTTACCGCTGGATGGCAGGCTTGCTACATCAGCAACTGATCCTGCAAAGTGAATGTCTGTACCCTGCGGTCCTGTAGGACCTGTTGGTCCAGTCTCACCCTGATCTCCAGTCTCACCCTGTGGTCCCTCTGGACCCATTACTCCATCTGCACCAGTAGGTCCGATTGGTCCTGTAGGACCTGTAGGACCAGTAGGTCCGTGGATTGTGTCTGGAATCTGACCGTCTGCAAGCTTTCCAGTTGCGTCTAGGGTAGCAACACCATTTGGCTCACCAAGTAGTTCTACCAATACGTAGTCATCTAGGTTAGCACCTAGGTCTTCAAGGTTCTTGAAGTATGGCAAAGATGACCAAGCAGTAGTTCCATCACCAATCTTAAACTGGTTGGTGTCGGTCTCAAAACCGATTTCTCCAGCTGCCAAAATTGTGTTAGCTGTTGTCCACTGTGACGCAGTTCCTCTGCGTTGCTGCATTCTAGTTGCCATATTTAAAATTCTCCTATTGGGGTGCTACCAATTACTTAATTATACCAGTTATTTTTTTGCAAACAGGGTTAAAGATTACGGGGTTCCGCCATCTAGAATCTGCATTGCTAGTTCTGGGAACTGACCATCCCAGAAAATCTCTGTAATTCTTCCATCGCCGTCAATGGTTGTGTCGTGGATGTGATCAGGAATCTGATCTCCTCTTGTTGCAAGGCTGATCCACTCTGTGTTGAAATATACCTTTAGTCTTTCGGTTTCAGTGTCAAACCAAAAGTCTCCGTTTGTTGGGTCTGAAGGAGGAGTATCTCCAACTGGTGTGGCAATCGCATCATCAAGATATGCTCTTGTTACTGCGTGATTGTCTTCCGTTGGTGTAGCGACTACGACTGGTGCTCCAAAGGTTCCACCGCCAGTTACCTGGATTCCGTTTTTGACTTTGAAGTCCTTGTCCATTGTGCTCATTTAGATACTCCTCCTTTCAGATTAATTAGTTTTTTTGCTTACTTAAGCAGTGTTCCTACAACTACAACGGTTGAGTTGTTGTTTAGGGTTGTTACGGTTAGGGCTACATCGTCACCAGATACTGCTGCCGAGTAAGAACCTAGGTCTCCGTTGGTTCCAACCATTGCGTACTCAGTGATAGCGATGTTGTCAGATGCGTCCATTGTTAGAACTAGCTTGGAAACCTCTGTGTGGTTGCCCTGCTTGATCTTGACTAGGAACTCAGCAGAGCGGTACTCAGCCTTTGCCCATGTTAGTGCATTGCTTGTGCTTGCTGTTGCGACTGATGCCTCTGCAGCTACCTGCTTTGCAACAGAGTTAAACTCTACAGCTGTAAAGTTTGGAACTACTGCTTCAAGAGCTGTTACTGCACGTGAGTCTAGGAAGTAAAGGTTGTCCTCTCCTTCTTCAAGGTCGTCAGTGGTAGAGTCAGCTACACCGTTTTCTGCGGTAATTGTTAGACCAGAACCGTTACCAGTGATGGTAATGTTGGTTAGGGTTGCACCAGTTAGAAGCTCTGCTGCAGATGTCTTGGCACGGCCGTCAGTGAAGTAAAGGTTTGTACCCTCTGCAATGTCGTCTGTGGTTAGTGCATCAACAACGTCTTCTAGGTCGCTTACGATTCCGTCAGCGTAGCCCTTTGCGTTCTGCTCTGCAGTGTTAGCATAGCCCTGAGCAATTGTTCCAGCTTCCGACTTTGCAGTTGCGATGTCGCCAGTAACAGTTCCGTAAAGGGTTGTGTCTGCTGCTGTAGCGAAGTCCTCTGCTGCTTCCTGTGCGTCTGCTGCGGCACCAATGGTGTCCCATAGACCAGTGTTTGCAGTAACTGCACGAGCGTCTGTGAAGTAAAGGTTAGTTCCTTCAGCAACGTCGTTGGTGTCTAGACCAGTTACAGAAATTGTGTCTCCTGTAATGTCAATGTTTGCACCTGCAGTTAGTGTGTCCTGCTTGCCATCAGCAATGTCTCTTAGGTCAGCAATAACATCTGGGTTATCCTCAAGTGCTGCTGCCAACTCGTTTAGAGTGTCTAGAAGTGCTGGTGCACCATCTACTAGGTCTGCAACCTTCTGGTCTGCGTATGCCTTAGCATCTACTTCTGCCTGGTCTGCGTAAGACTGGTAGGCAGTTGTGATTGCTGTTTCACGAGCGTCTGTGTAGGCCTTAGCGTCTACCTCTGCCTGGTCAGCGTATGCTTCGTAAGCGGTTGTGATAGCAGTCTCACGAGCGTCTGTGTAAGACTCTGCAGTTGCAACAGCATCTAGCTCTGCCTGGTCTGCGTAAGACTGGTAAGCTGTGGTGATAGCTGTTTCACGACCATCTGTGTAGTCATTAGCAGCTTCCTCAGCAGCGTCTGCCTTTGAGGTTGCATCTAGAGCAGCTGCATCAATAGCTTCCTGCTTAGCAGTTGCTACCTCTGAGTCAGTTGCAAAGTCACCATCAATGGTTGCAGAGATCTGAACGTTTGATGTACCATCAAATGATACAGAACCAGTTACGTCACCAGTTAGCTCAATGGTGCGAGCTGTTTCTAGTGCAGTTGCGGTACCTGCATTACCAGATACGTCACCTGTTACGTCACCTGTTAGGTTACCAACAAATCCGCCTTCTGCTGTAATAACTTCAGCAGCGAAGCTGCCATGCTCATCACGCTTTACAACGGTGTCTGCTGTGTTTTCTGAAGTGGCTGTGCCACCGATAAGACCAATGATGTAATCCTGGTCTGCTTGCTTCTTTGTAAGAATGTCATAGGTGTTGATGGTTCCTGTGGTACCCTCAACAACCAGGCCGCTCTTAATCTTAAAGTCTTTTACGACTGTTGCCATTTTATTATCTCCTGTTTTAGTTATGCCTTAAGTCCCATACGTGCAAAACGTACGGTAACTGGCTTAATGACTGAATCTGGGGTAACGGTAAGTTTAACCGTATCTCCAGTCCTAGAGACGCTAATGGTTCCCATATTCCCATCGTTGTCAATTGTGCCGTACTCGCTAACGGAGACATCTTCTCCATCAATTAGCACGGTCAACTCTGTTGCATAAAAGTAGTTGTCTCCCTGGGTCGTCTTTGACAGTGAGATTACATACTTTACCATTCTCCATACCGTCGCATCAAACTCATCAATGTGTGTGACGTTCTCAATGCCTGTGATGGTGTTTTCGTTATTTCCAAAGGTACCCAGGTCTGTAGCCTGAGCGGTAGAGGTATCAATCAGGTCTTCGTAGTCTGATTGTGATGGCCTGTCTCCGCTTTCAAAGCGAGACTTAACATATGTGATTTGGGATCTGGACATGTAACAAGTATACTGGTTTTTTTAAAGATTATGGGGTGCCGCCATCTAGAACGGACTGGTTTTCCCAGGCATCGTTACTAGATGAATATACCAGAACATCTCCATTTGCAGCTGAGGAAATATCTAGAAGTACCCCCACAGACTTCCACTCTGAGTCATATACGGAAAGTGTGAGTGAAGAAGTATTAAACCATATTGGGGTGGCTAGGGGGTCTGTTGGTTCTGAGTCAGAAAAGTGGACGGCATTTCTATCATCTGAGAGCGTTTGAATTAGGTCCTGGTAGTCGTCAGATCTTGGAATCTCTCCAGGGCCAAATTTGTTTAGCAACTGCTGAATAGTTAAAATAGCCATAAATTACATTATAACATTTATCTTTACAAGATGTAGTTACTAACTCCAATGATTGCAATTCCAATACCTGCTGGGGTAGTGCTTGTATATTGAGCGATATCAACGTTTATAAACTTAACCCTGAATGGAAGAACTTCGTCTATCTTTGCGTTTCCAGACTTAAACTTTATTTTTGAGTTAAAGAAGTTTGAGGGTGTGACCTTTCTTGTGTGTCGCTTTGTATCAGCGACTATGACTGCTTTTGCCATTATGTCACATCTTCAATGATAACCATTCTTCCCTGGGCAACTGTCCAAACAGTTCCTGGTTGAGATAGCTGAATATCAAATATGTCTCCAGTTTGCAGATTTAAAGACTCGTTAGCTGTTAGAGATACTGTAAACTCTCCAGGAAGGTCGTCCTCATCTGCGGCAGGTGTGAGGGTAGAAATTAGAGTGGCGTCGTCAGTAATAATTCCAGAATTCTTAGCTAGGTTTGGACGCTTGATCTTCATTGCGATTGTCCAGTCTTCTAGCTCTAGTGCCTGCTTTGCATCATTTGTAACATAAACCTTGAATGAGGCAGTGTCTCCACGGACTACTGTCCATGCCACCTGCGGTGGAATACTTCCGACTTCATAAGATTTTGATCTGGCCATTTTATTATTATACCACCTTTAGGCTAGTCCAGCCTTGAGTGCTCCCCAAGTCCCATTGCCTTTTGGCTCAACAATAACCACACCATCTGTTGCTGCGTGTGCGACAAGCCCTACGGCACCTCCACCTGCGGAAGGTCTGACATTGGTAAGTCCTCCAGATACTCCAACATATAGAATATCTCCAGCCGCAAATCCAGAAGTGTTTACCCCATTTAGAACTCCAGCAACAACGGCTACTCCGTCAGTTCCATTTGGAATTGCTTCTTTAGCTAGACCCAAAATTGGTAGCACGTCAGCAGCGATGGCCTCTCTAACGTTTGTCTTTGTGGTAAAACCTGATGCAACCAGAGGATCTCCTGCTGCTATGCTTACCCCACTGTTATTAGTAACCTGAAGCTGAAAATACGAAAGTCCAAGCGGAGGTAGTACAACCTCAAGCTTTTCTACTAGCTGACGAATGTCTCCGTGAACGTTGACGTAATCTTCCGCTAGTGGGTAGGGCAGGTCCAGCCCGTCTGATCTTCCTTGTGCCATGTTTTAATTATAGCATGACAATCTAGGCAAACGATGCTATAATATTAAGACCAAATCTAGGCACCCTTAAAAAAGGTGCTTTTTGCTTTAGGAGGTGCAACTTGAAAAAGATTGTAATACTAGGAGCGGTAGTAGTTTTACTTGGCTGTTCTGCAGCTACCGTGGCTGATGACCATAAATCATTAAGTACAAATAAATATAAGCCAGTTTACGAAGTAAACGCAATGTCTCAGATCATTGAGACTCACAAGGAACAAACAATGCTGGAGCAGCAAGCTGCCGAAGCTTTGAAAAATATAGCTGAACAACAAAAGGCTGAAAAAGAAAGAGTTGCCAATAGGCAAGCTCTTAAAGATAGGCTTGTTGAGCTAGAGAAGTATGTTGGAAAGACCTGGTACGTATTTAGCGGATCTTCTCCTTCTGGGTGGGACTGCTCTGGGTTGACCAGATGGTTCTATGAAGGAATTGATGTTGAGCTAGATCATTCAGCTAGCAAGCAAGCAAAGAACGCTGGCTACTATGTACAGACCCCACAGGTTGGAGATATTGTTGGATTCAAGCATTTGAACTCTAAAAAATATTACCATGTTGGAATTTACGCTGGTAACAATCAGGTAATCCACTCCAAGAAACCAGGAACAAAAACAGAAAAAATTGAATTAACAGATGGATGGTTTTCTCAAAGCGAGATTTCCTTTATTAGAGTAATAGAAAATTAATTATGAAAACATATGCAGTTATTAGCACCATAAGTCTACTTGCTAGTCTTGGTACCACAAATATGTCTGATTTAGGTCAGACTGATATCTCTGGATTGCAGACGCTGTCTGTGCCTAGCTACGAGATTGAATTTGTTCGTGGCTCATATGAAATAGTAAAAGCTAGTTACGACAGAACTACCCAGCTGTCTGATGAAGAACTTGACGGTATTCTCAGGCAAGCTGGGTTTTCTGGTAATGGACTAAAGATGGCTAAAGCCATTGCATTCTATGAATCTACAAATAGACCAATGTCTTTGAACAGATCTAGCAACTGTTACGGACTATTTCAAATCAATATGTCTGGATCTATGGGTCCTAATCGTAGAGACAAGTACAACCTAAAGTCTAACGAAGACTTGTACAACCCACTTATCAGTGCACAGATTGCATATCAAATGTCAAATGGTGGAAAGAACTGGTCTGCCTGGTCTACCGAAAATTCTGCAAAGAAGCTAGTCGGCTAATTAATTACCACTTATGCTCTGGGCATTCAGCCTTTGCCAGCTTTGTCTTTGCCTTCATAAAACATCCGCACTTCTTGCACTGAGACGTGAGAGAAATAAAGAATGGGCATTGCTCGCATATAGAAAATCTTTGGGCTGACACATCATCTTCAACATACTCCGTTCTTGGATCTAAAAAATCCCAAGGTCTGGCCTCTCCAAGATTTTTCTTATACTGCTGCCATGGCGTCAGCTCTTCCAAGTGACTAGTCCTCTACCTGAGTTAAAATATTATTTTCGTATGACCACTTTGTGTCTGGGTGTGGTAGCGTTTCTGAATCTATCCAAATTACAGTTGGACTACTCTGAAGGGCATTGTGGAGGGTACTAAGGTCAAAAGCATCATTGTGTTTTGGAATAAAGAGATAGTCTGCATATTCTCCATCTACAAGTATTGAATATTTGTTTACGCTTTCAACAGTATTGGACTCATCCAAGACAATCGTTGGATTACTCTTTAAAGCTGCGGTAACTCTTACCGCTTGCCAGCTACCTTCTGAAGGATAGTATATTACGGTACGAAAAACATTGTCCACAAAAAGTGCGTACCCTTGTAATTTATTGTTAGCCATCTGTCTCTCCATCAGTGAATTATAGCATATTAGCAGAGGTTGCTTCTATAGCTAAATACACAATTACAGCTAGAGTCATAAACATAAAATTCAGTGGTACATGTAAATTCGTCTGTAATGACGTCACAGATTGCTCCAGGATCACACTGTGGGATCCCTCCATCGCCGTTGCCACCACCGCTATCTCCGCCGCCGCCAGAGCTGCCGCTACCGCCACAACTAGGACTTATTGGTCCAGAATTGTTTGCTGTAAAACCGCCTACACCTCTCCACCAAGGTATTTCCCTATCCAAAGCCTGTTCAAAAGTTTCGGTACAGTGATACCAGGGGATGCTTCCAGATTCTGGATCTGAGCCATTACAATACCCCCACCAAATAGTCTGGGTTCCAGTACACGGTGGTGTTTCGTAAACGTAATAGGTGTAAGATATTGCAGATCCATAATCTAGCAAAGAGTTTGCAGATGGTGACTGAGAGGCAACTATGCCATTGAGTCCAGTTTCATATGTAACCACAGTGCCAGTTGAAGAAACTGTAAGTCCAGATGCCTGTGCTGTGGTTGCTGCTACAGATGTGCTAAGTCCAGTAATGGTAGGAACTCTTACCATACCCTTTGAACCAAATATCGCAGCTGAACCTAGCATAAAGATCTCCTACGCAGATGCCGTCAGGTCACCAATCAAAACCCAAG
>Ga0181343_1000031_pt1 | contig 65579 bp, 91 predicted proteins | sample Su13VDMLBSD_FD_130110 | JGI IMG/M metagenome (GOLD analysis project Ga0181343, IMG submission 130110) | Freshwater viral communities from Lake Michigan, USA - Su13.VD.MLB.S.D | ecosystem: Environmental > Aquatic > Freshwater > Lake | place: USA: Michigan | collected 2013-07-15
ACGTCTACGGCATGTTGATCGCGCAGCCCTGCACCGACTTCGCGGTGTCGGGCGCGAAGCACTTTGCCAAGAAGGATGCTGCCGGCGACACCGCAAGGTCGATTGAGCTGGTTCATCAATCGCTGCGCACCGTCGAGTATTTCCGGCCGAAGTTTTGGGTGCTGGAAAACCCTGTCAGCCGCATCGAGAAGCTGACCGGCCTGCCGCCGTGGCGGCTGCTGTTCAACCCGAATAATTTCGGCGACCCCTACACCAAGAAGACCGTGCTGTGGGGCAAGTTCAACGCCGATCTGCCGACCGCCAACGTCGATCCCGTCGAGGGCTCGAAGATGTGGGCAAAGTACGGCGGCAAGAGCCAAGCCACCAAGAACGCGCGCAGCGCCACGCCGGAGGGCTTTGCCTACGCCTTCTTCAAGGCGAACAACTACGCCGACCGCTCGGCCGAGGATCGTCTGCCGGACGATTACCCGGAGGTTGCCGGCGCGGTGCGTGCAGCGCTGGCGGCTGGTGTCCCCGAGGCTCGCATCAACGAGTTGATGGAGGATACCTACGGCAATTATGAATACGATGAGGCGCGCGATGCGCTGATTAAAGAGGTTTACGGCATCGATCCCAAAGCCGCCAAGGCGATGGAAGAAGCTGTAGAGGATGATGTCGACGATGACGATAACCGCTGGGTCTATGACCCGCGCGGCTCGCTCGAAGAAGCGCAGGATGACACTCTCCGGCACTACGCCCGGGGGATGGACATTTTCGAGGCGGACAAGATGGGCCGTAAGCAGCTCATCGATGCGCTGCTGGAGAAGGGCGCTCGTGGTTACCAGGGCGGCGGCATCATTGCCGTCCCGAAGTCGCCAACCGAGGCCATCGAGTCGCTGCAGAATATCGGAGTGAGCGATAGCGGTGCGGCACCGGATGTGCTGTTCGCAAAATTCAAGGCCGCCCTCCGCGCTAATCCGGGGCTGATGGTCTCGCGAGCCTACGAGCAGGAGACCGAACCAAACGGCGATACATGGAAGTGGGAGGTGAAGCTCGGCAAGGGCAATATGGGCTTCGCGGCCTACGGCGCGGATCACGTCTATGTCGGCAGCACCTCGCTCGATGGTGTAATGGGGTCATCCTCCAAGAAGGTTGTCGAAACCTTCATGCGGGATTTTGTCAAAGCGCATCCAGTCCCGGTCGGGACCAAGCTGGATAAGCCGGCCAGTCCGCCCGCACCGCGCGACGATCTGTTCGTCGAGATCGCGGGCAAGCGCCTGCCGCTGACCAGCTACGCCGCTGCGTCCGAAGCCTACATGAAGGCGGTCGACGCCACCGGGGCGACATCGAGCGGGCGCACCGGGCCGCAGGCTCCAGCGGCCAACATCACCAACAACAAGGGCGAAGTCGTCGCCCACATTTCCTACAACGGCAAGGTTTGGAGCGGCGACCGCGAGACTGCGTTCGACCCGGGCCGCGATGAGCCGACGACGCTGCTCTACAACCCATACGGACCCGATGGCTGGGCGAGCGCGGAGAACACCGCTGCAGGCGTTCAAAGCGTGATCCCCGGCGCCGAGCGCATCGGCCAGGGCGAGCAGGCGCAGCGCCGCACCGACCAGGGCCTCAAGCCGAAGGTGGCGCAGAAGCCTGCCGATATCGGCCTGTTCGGCGACGAGATGGATCAGGCGGACTTGCTCGATCGCGTTGAGCGGGCATCAGCCAACGTCGAAGCAATCGAGGCGGCGCTTGGTGACGACGCGGACAAGGTGGCGTTCGTCGACATCGCCCGCGCTGGCGAGATCATGGCCGACAACCCCGGCATGGACCCAGCGACGGCGTTCAGTCAGGCCGTCGCCATAGGCGGCGTCGAGCAGGGATTCATCACCGAACAGGAAGCGGAGGCGGCCTATGGCCCCGAGATCAACGACGCGCTGGAAGCCGAGCGCGAGAGGGCATCTCAAAGCGGCGAAGACGCTCTCGGCGAAGTCGCTGAAACCAGCGAAGCCGGCGGCCGTGATGCAGCGCAAACTGGCGAGCTTCCGGGCAGCAGCGAAGATGGCGGCCAAGCCGCCGTCGATGACGTCGGAGCCGATGCCGTCGCATCTGGCACCGCCGAGCAACCTGCCGCCGGCCGGGGTGAAGCCGCTGGGGATCGAGCCGGCGACGCCGTTGGTGACCAGCCAGCCGCCGAAACTGCCGACGACGCCGAGTTAGCGCGCCGGTCTGCCGTTGCCGCGGCGTCCGACAACGTAAGCTATGGCCAGGGACCCCATTTTGCGGCAGGCGCCAGCGCGTTCAAGGCCGGCGAGCCGCGCGAGCTGCCCGGCTACTTCACCAAACCGAAGCACAAGAACGCCAAGGATTGGTTCCGTGGTTACGACCGTGCGATGGCTGATGCTCGCGACGCCCCGACCTGGGCCGAGATTCTCGCCACCCTGCCGATGAGCCCGGATGGCAGGACCCGCCAGTTCGAGATCGCGTTCGGCCTGATGACCGAGATGACCGGCCTGCGCCAGCCGTCCTACAACGACCTGACCCCGGGCCAAAAGCACGAATTGATGAGCCGCCTTGTTCCGGCGGCAAAAGAGCCTATTATCCAGGCAGAGGACAACGCCGATGGAGTTCAAGCTCCCGTATATGCAGGCGATGCGCCAGCAAGCCCCGAAGATGTTCAACCGGCTGAGTCGGTCGGGCGAGCTGGAGGCGTTCGTGGATCAGAAGGCGACGGAAGCCAGCGCGATGTTCCACGAGCTGACGGCGAACGCGCCGAAGACGCCGGGCGGGTATCCGAGGGAGCCCGAGGCGAGCTTGGCGATCGAGCAAGTGATGGCGGCGATGCTCGACTTTCCGAAGCACGAACAGTCGACGCGGCAGATGGACGAACGAAGCGCGCTGCTCGACCAACCGCAGACGTAGGCGACAACTTCGTCATCGAGCCCGGCGCGCTCGATGAAGGCCGCGGCCAGAAGGCTAAGGCTCGCGACAACATCAAAGCCATCGCTGCGATGCAGCTGATCGAGATGGAAGGCCGCCCGGCGACCGCCGCCGAGCAGGCCGATCTCGCGCGCTATGTCGGCTGGGGCGGCATCAAGAACATCTTCCCCGACGATCAGGGCGCCTACGGCGACGGCTTCCAAGAGCTTGGCCCGAAGCTGCGCGGGCTGCTGTCCGATGAGGAATACGCCACCGCCCGCCGCTCGATCCAGTACGCACACTATACCGCCGAGGATGTGGTGCGCGGCATGTGGGATGCCGTCGCCAAGATGGGCTTCACCGGCGGTCAGGTGTTCGAGCCCGGCATGGGCGTGGGCAATTTCGCCGGCATGATGCCGCAAGACATCGCGGCCAATAGCCACTACCAGGGCGTTGAACTCGATCACGTCACCGCGCGCATCGCGAAACTGCTCTATCCCAAGTACGGCGTGCGCCAGGACGATTTCACCAAGACCCGGTTGCCCGAGAACAGCTACGACCTCGTGATCGGCAACCCGCCGTTCGCCGACGTCGCGATCAAGAGCGATCCGAAGTACAAGCAGGGCTTCCTGCTCCACGACTATTTCTTTGCGAAGTCGCTCGATGCCGTCCGACCGGGTGGCCTGCTGGCGTTTGTCACCAGCGCCGGCACCATGAACAAGATGGACCCGAGCGCGCGGGAATACCTCGCCGACCGGGCGGACCTCGTTGGCGCGATCCGCCTGCCGGGCGATGCCTTCCTCAAGAACGCCGGAACGGCAGTCACCACCGACATCATTTTCTTGCGCAAGCGCCTGCCGGGCGACGTGGCTGGCGACCGCTCGTGGATCGAGACCACCCCGATCACGCTGCCCGGCAAAGAGGGCGACGTGCAGGGCAGCGTGAACAGCTATTTCGCTGGCAATCCGCGGATGGTGCTCGGCCGTCAGGACTTCAACGACCGGCTCTATCCCGGCCGTTATTCGGTCAAGTCGGTGCTCGGCTCCGACCTCAAGGCGGATCTGGCCGCGGCGATCGACAACCTGCCCGCCGACGTCATGTCGCCATGGCAGGACGTCAACACCGAGCAGCACCAGCACGATTTCGACACCGCCGAGAAGAAGGAAGGGACCTATTACGTCGGTCCCGACGGCTCGCTGCATCAGGTGACGAACGGTGTCGGCCAGAAGGTGGGCCAGCGCGGCAAGGGCGTCGAGAACGGCCGCACCGCCGCCGACATGGAGCGCATCAAGGCCCTGGTCCCCGTGCGCGATGCCCTGCGCGCGGTCTATGCTGCCGACCTCAAGGGCGACACCGCCAACGCCACGCGCGCCCGGCAGGCCCTCAACAAGACCTATGACGATTTCGTCAGCAAGTTCGGCCCGATCAACAAGGCCGTGCTGCAGACGCGCCGGCCGAACGTGATCCAGATGGAGGCCGCCCGCGCCGAGGCCCGCGAGGAGGCCCGCTACGCTGACGCCGTGTTCCGCGAAGGCGACTTCGACGCCACCGCATTGCTCGACGCCAAGACGCCGCTGTCCGTCATCGCGCGCAAGCGCCAGGAGGCCCGCGACGAGGCCGCCAAGAAGGGGCTGACGTTCGACGAGGGCGATTTCGACCCGGATGAGGTGCCCGACGTCATCATCGACAAGCGCCCGAACGTCGATCCGTTCATGGACGATCCCGAGAGCTACCGGCTCCGGGCCATCGAGCAGTACGACGAGGGCACCGGGACCGGCCACAAGTCGGATGTGTTTTTCAAGAACATCATCACCCGCGAGGTGGTGCCGAAGATCAATTCGGTCAACGACGGCCTGCTCTACAGCCTGAGCCAGTATGGCCGCGTCAACATCCCGGCGATTGCCGAGATGGTCAAGAAGACCGACGCCGAGGTTGTCGAGGCGCTGGGCGATCAGGTGTTCAAGGTGCCCGGCACCAAGGACGCCTTCCAGACCCGCGACGAATACCTCTCCGGCAACGTGCGCAAGAAGCTGGAACAGGCGCAGCGCGCGGCCGATCGCAACCCGGAGTTTCGCCGCAACGTCGCCGCCCTGGAAGCCAACCAGCCGACGCCGCTGGCTCCGTCGCAGATCCATGCCTCGCTCGGCATGCCGTGGATCCCGCCGGCAACCATCCAGCAGTTCGCCCGCGAAGAACTCGGCATCGACAACACCAAGGTTCGATACACCTCGGCGCTGGCGTCGTGGACGGTCTCCGGCGACACGGATTCCGTTGCCTCCCGCTCGACCTGGGGCACCGAGGACCGCCGCGCGCCCGCGCTGTTGCAGGACGCGCTCAACCGGCAGACCACCAAGATTTACGACACAGTGTTTGTCGACGGCAAAAAATCTCAGGTGCTCAACATCGCCAAGACGGAAGCCGCGAACGACAAGCTGACGCAGATGCGGGAGAAGTTCTCCGGATGGATCTGGACCGATCAAGCGCGCTCCGACACGCTGGCCGCCTATTACAACGAGAATTTCAACAATCTCGTGGTGCGGGAGTACAACGGTGACTATCTGACGACGCCGGGAATTGCCTCCGATTGGTCATGGCGCCCGCATCAGAAGCGCGTCATTGCCCGCATCATCCAGTCCGGCAACACCTATGTCGCGCATGCCGTCGGCGCCGGCAAAACGTCCGAGTATATCGGCGCCATCATGGAAATGCGCCGGCTCGGCCTTGTGCGCAAGCCGATGGTCGCTGTGCCGAACCACATGCTCGCGCAGTTCACCCGGGAATGGTATCACCAGTACCCGACCGCGCGCCTCGCCATCGCCGACGACAAGCGGTTCCACACCGACCGCCGCAAGCAGTTCATCGCCAACGTGGCGATGGAGGACCTCGACGCCATCATCATCACGCACTCGTCGTTCGGGATGATCCCGGTTTCGGATGAGTTTCAGAACAGCGTTGTTGAGCGGGAAATTGCCCAGTACCGCGAAGTGCTCGCCAGCCTCAAATCCGAGGGCGGCGACACCCGCATCACCCGGTCCCGCATCGAGAAGCAGATCGAGCGGCTTGAGCAGCGCCTTGTCAGCCGCAAGGGCCGCAAGGACGCGACGTTCACGTTCGAGGAGATGGGCGTAGACCACCTCACGATCGACGAGGCGCACCTGTTCCGCAAGCTGGACTTCTCCACCGCGATGTCGAACCTCAAGGGCGTCAGCCCCGAAGGCTCGCAGATGGCGTGGGACCTCTACGTCAAGTCGCTCTATCTCGACACGATCCGACCCGGCCGCGGGCTCGTGCTCGGCTCCGGCACGCCGATCACCAACACCATGGCCGAGCTTTATACTTTGAGCCGCTACCTGCAGCCCCAGGTGCTCGCCGAGCGCGGGCTGGAAAAGTTCGACGCATGGGCCGGCGCCTTCGGCGAATCGGTCTCCGAGCTGGAACAGGACCCGGCGGGTAATTACAAGCCGGTCTCGCGCTTTGCCAAGTTCGTCAACGTCGCCGAACTGTCCGCGATGGTGCGGCAGATCATGGATGTGGTGACGTCCAAGCAACTCGAACAGTATGTGACGCGTCCGCAGATCAAGGGCGGCAAGCGAACTCTGCATCTCGTTGAGAGGTCACCCGAGCAGCTGAGGTTCCAAGAAAAGCTCGCCGCTCGGATGAAGAAGATTGCCGAGCGCAAAGGCCCTCCACAAAAGGGCGACGACATTATTTTGAGCGTCATCGAGGACGGTAGACACTCGGCGATCGACATGCGGTTGGCTGGCGGCGACAAGAGTTCGTCACCATCCAAACTCGACTACATGATCAATAGGGCATTCGAGATTTGGAAGGATACCAAAAATCAGAAGTTCTTCAAGGTAGCGAAGGGCGGCGGGTACGATACGAAACCAGCGATGAGCGGCCCCGCCACGCAACTGATCTTCAATAATCTTGGTATATCCGGCTCCCGTGGCCTTGCTGTGCCGGAGTACATCCGTGCCGAGATGGTGCGGCGCGGTGTGCCAAAGAATGAAGTGGCGTTGATCTACGATTACAAGTCGGCGACCGCGAAGCAGCGCCTGTTCAACGACATGAACGAGGGCAAGGTCCGCATCCTGATCGGCTCCGTTGCCAAGATGGGCGTTGGCACCAATGTGCAAAAGCGCCTGTATGCGATCCACAACATGGACCCGCTATGGTACCCGGCAGACGATGAGCAGCGCAACGGTCGCGGCATCCGCCAGGGCAACATGAACCCTGAGATCGAGATCAACGACTACGCGACAAAGGGCACCTACGACTCCACCATGTGGGGCATGATGGCGAAGAAGGGACGCTTTATCGAAGGGTTTTTCGAGGGCGACCCGTCGCTCCGCGACATGGAGGACCTGGGCGAGGCCAGCCAGTACGAGCTGGCAAAAGCCATGACCACCAACGACCCGCGCCTGATCCGCTTCACCGAGTTGAAGCAGGAGCTTGAGCGCGCCAACCGGCGCAAGTCGGCCTTCGACAGCGACGTCTACGCCACCCGGCAGAACCGCCAGCGGTCCAAGGCGCAGATCGAGCACTACACTCAGCGCGTCGAGGACACGAAGAAGGACATCAAGCAGCGCGTCGACACGCGCGGCGACGCCTTCTCCGGCAAGGTCGGCAAGGAGACCTTCGACAAGAGGGCTGATTTCGGCGTGGCGCTGTTCAATCGGTTGGGCACGCTGGAAGAAAGTGGCTCGCTGGCCGGCGGCGTCAAGGTTGCCACGGTCGGCGGTTTCGACATCTATGCGACGGTCAAAAAGTCGAACCTTATTAAAGATCAGACCAACGTCGACGTGTTCATGTCGCTGAACGGGAACGCGACCCGCGAGGTGAGCTACGAGACGTCATCGCTCGGCACCGTCCGCTCCATCGAACACATCCTGCACGGCTTCGAGACCGACCTTGCCGAGTATGAGGAACGGCTGGCGAAGGCCACCAAGTTCGTCAAGGATTCGGAAGCCAAGGCGAACGCCAAGTTCGAGGGGCAGGCCGACATCGACGCGCTGACCAAGCAGGTTGCCGACATGGCGGCCGATCTGGCGAAGCCGGTCGAGGAGACCGCCGCGCCGGTGGAGATGACCGAGGAGGGCGACGAGGAGCTTGCCTCGCTCTCGGATATGTCCGGCGTCACCTTGACGCCGCAGGCCGAGGAAATGTACGCGCGCATCCGCGATATGCTGGCGTTCACCGTGCGCAAGATCGCGGGCGATGTCCCGTTGGATTTCCACATTGGGCTGATGCCGGTGGAGCCGCCGCCAGGGTATCCGGCTGGCATGAAAAACGAGGCCGGCGGCCAGTACAGCCTCGGCAGTTCGCTAATAAAGTTGGCGCTGACCACCGACGCCGACCAAATGGCAAAGTCGGCCTTCCACGAGTCGTATCACCACATCGAAAACAAACTGCAGACTCCGCGCGAGCGGGAGTTGATGCAGTTGGAGACGCCCAGGCTGCGCCAGTACATCAAGGGGCGCACCAAGCTGACCGACGCCATGATTGACGGGCTGGCTGGCTTCGAGGTGCGCGCCATTGCTTTCCAGACCTACGCTCACGATCGAGCAAACAAAAAGAAGGATGCCGGCGCAGGCATCCACATCGGCGTGCGGCGTTGGTTTGATCGACTGCTCGATCTGCTCGATCGTATCCGGAACGGCCTGCGTGGGCTTGGCTTCCAGACCTATAAGGACGTATTCAAGGATGCCTTCGAGGGCAAGTTCGCCGGGCGCGCCAAGCAGGAAGGCATCAACATCGATCCGAAGTCGGTCGCGGCGATGGACGAGGCGACGAGCGGCGATACGCTGGCATCGCTCGCGGACATCTACAGCGCGGTCGACACCCGCATCCGCAGCAAGTTCGGCGAGCGCTTCACCGAGTTGCGCGTCAAGCTGCAGGACCGCTTCATCCGCGTCCGCAACGTGCAGGACTCCTTCGGCGGCGTGCCGCTGGCGCAGAACGCCTACATGGCTGAAACCCTGCTGCCGGGCCGCACCGGCTTCCGCCTTGAGGAGCTGGAGCGCACCAAGATCGAGCCGATGATTGCCGAGATGGAATCGCGTGGCGTCTCCCTGGAGGAAGTCAGCGATTATCTCTACGCCAAGCACGCGCCCGAGCGGAACGCGGCGATGGACGCGATCAACCATCCGAACCTTGACGGCACCGGCGGGCGGGATCTGCGCGGCAAGGGCTCCGGTATGTCGGATGAGGAGGCGGCCGAGATCATGGACCGGATCCGCAACGGCAACCGTCTGGCGGATTTTGAGGCCGTCGAGGCGATGGTGCGCGACATCCAGCAGGGCACGCTCGATACGCTGGTTGAATACGGTCTCATCAGCGAGGAGACGGCAGCAGCCTGGGCGTCGCAGTATGATCACTATGTCCCGCTGCAGGGCTTCGACGAGGCGTTCGAGGATGAAACCTTGGCCGGGCAGCGCGGAGCCGGCCTCGATACTCGCGCCAAGGAATCCAAGCGCGCGTTCGGCCGGTTGAGCAAAGCCGCCGGGCCGCTGCCCTACATCCTGATGCAGGCACAGCTGGCGATCGTGCGGGGCGAGAAGAACCGGGTAGGCAACACCTTCCTCCGGTTGGTGCGGGCGCATCCGAACCCGGCCCTGTGGTCGATCAACACGCCAAAGCTGGTTCCGACCATCGACCACAACACCGGCCTCGTGACGATGATTGCCGACACGAACTGGCACAACGATCCCAACGTGTTCGTGACCAAGATCGGCGGCCAGATCAACGTCATCCGGCTCGAAGGCAAGGACGGCCAGAACATCGCCCGTGCGCTCAAGAATATGGGCGTCGAGGAGCTTGGCTGGGTTCTCAGCTTCATCCGGCCGCTCACCGTGACGATGGCGCGGCTTTCGACGCAGTGGAATCCGAACTTCATCCTGCCGAACTTCGCCCGCGACCTCGGCGAAGCCTACATCAACATGCAGGCGCAGGAGCAGGCCGACTTCATCAAAAACTTCACCAAGCACCTGATCCCGGCGATTGGGGGCTCCTTCCAAGCCATGCGCGGCCAGGGCGGCGGGCGCTACGCTGACGCCTTCCGTGAATACGACAAGGCCGGCGGCCGTGTCCGCTTTTTCGGCCTCGACAATGCCGCCGACATGGAAAAGGCCATGCGCCGCCAGATGCGCGCGTTGCAGGGCGGACCCGTCGCCAACATTCAGGAGATGGGCAAGCAGATCGGCGATGCGCTCGACCTGATGAGCGGGCCGATGGAGAATGCGACCCGGTTGGCCGCTTACATGGCTGCGCGCGATGCCGGCATGACCATCCCCGAGTCCGCAAACCTCGCTCTGAATATCACGGTCAACTTTGCCAAGGGCGGCGAGCTTCGGGCTGTGATGAACTCGCTCTATATGTTCTCCCAGGCTGCGCTGTCAGGCGCGCGGCGCAACATCCACGCCTTGAAGAACCCGCACGTTCGCCGCGCCACCTATGTCTTGGTCGGCATCGGCGCCCTCAGCGCCGTCCTCGGCTTCGGCGCCGGTGGCGACGACGAGGCCGGCGAGAGCTACTACGGCAAGATCCCGCATTGGGAGCGCGACAAGAACCTGATCATCATGTGGCCCAAGGGCTTCGGTCGCGATGGCGGATACATCAAGATCCCGACGCCGTTCCTGTTTGGCACCATGAAGGTGATCGGCGATCGGCTTGCCGGTTTGGCGATGGGCAAGGACAAGATCGGCGAGTCGGTCGGCGCCGTGCTCAAGTCGCTGATCGACAGCCTCAACCCGCTCGGCGAGGAATCCGTCAGCCTGTTTTCGCTGGCGCCGAGCGTGACGCGCCCGCCGCTGCACATCGCCACGAACAAGAACTGGAACGGCCGCCCGGTCTATCCGGAGCGCGACTTTGAGAAGAACAAGCCGGAATCCGAGCAGTTCTTCGAGACGACGCCGGGCTATGCCAAGGACGCGGCGCGGGGCCTGAACAAGCTTGGCGGCGGCTCGCCCTACAAATCGTCGGGAACGCTCGACGTGCATCCAGGCTCAATCCAGCACACGCTGGAAAGCATGACCGGCGGCCTCGGCAAGTTCATCAGCGACGTTGCGGGGACCGCGGAGCGGGCATGGAAGGGCGAGGCATTCGATCCGACCAAGGCGCCGATCATGCGCCGGTTTGTCGGTTCCTCCGGCACCGGGCAGGCGGACAGCGCCCGTTACTATGCCGAGCGCGATGAGGCCCGCAAAAACGGTGGAGACGCCATCAAAAATGCTCGCAAAGATAGAGCGAAAGGCGTCAATAGGGACGACGCTGATTCGTTCCTGAAAGACAATACCAATTCGACCCGGGGCGAACAGATATTCAAGAGTGCCGACGCCCTGATGAAGCCGCTGCGGGATCGTAAGAGCCGCATCGAGGGCAAGGACTCATTCAGCGATACAGACCGCGCAGCGGTCGAGGAAATCAAGCAGCGCATGCGGGACATCCAGAACCGGGCGCGGAAAGAGTATCGAGAGCTAAAGCAGGGGGCACCGTGACGAACACTGTAAGCCGTACCGTCTCCGATGAGACGTTGGACTGCATCATCCAGATCGAGAGCGCCGGCCGACCGTCGATCAAGGCGCCGACATCGAGCGCACTGGGGCTATTTCAATTCCTCAACGCGACCTGGGACGGCGTGGTCAAGAAGCACCGCCCCGACCTTCTCGAAGGCCGAACTCGAGACGAGGTGCGCGCGCTGCGCACCAAGGCTGAGATCGCCATCGAGCTGGGTGCCCGCTTCACCGAGGACAACCAACGCGCCATCGGCATGGATTGCAGCGGCGGGGACCTGTACCTCGCGCATTTTCTCGGCGTTGGCGATGCGCGCGACTTCTACCGTGCGAACCCGAACACGCCTGCCGACAGGCTGGTGAAGCCCGAGGTGATCGCCGCGAACCGCTCGATCTTCATTGTCGACGGTCAGATGCAGACCGCAGGCCAGATCCGGGCCTGGGCGGCGCGCAAGATGGCCTCTGCAGGCGCGAAGGCTCGTGCGGCGACCGGCGGCAAGGGCTGGATCGCGACGTATTACAAACCGCGCGCCAAGCCCAAGCCGGTCGAGGTCGAAGCCGTCGAGGACATCCCCGATCCCCAGGACGCGCCGGAGACCCCGTTGCCTGAGCCGACCGTGGTTGTCCCGGTCGACGCTCCCAAGGAGGTGGTCGAGCAGCAGATCGAGGAGAGCGCCGCGCGCGATGCGGAGTCGAGCCCGTCATGGCTCAAGCGCAAGTGGAAGGCGGTCACCGGCTGGTTCAGCGGCGGCGCCGGCCTCGCCGGCGTGGGCCTGTTCGACTGGAAGATTCTGGCGGCCGTGACCGTCGCGTTCCTCGTTATCTCGATCGCGATCATCCTATTCATGGGTCCCGGCAACGTGCGCGCCTGGGTGCGGAAACAGGTGTCGTAATGTTCGATTGGAGCTGGTGGAAAATTGCCTACTGGCTGGTCGGAACGCTCGGCGTCACCGGGACCATCGCGCTCGCGGTTCTGTTCCCGGCCGCCTTCGGCGTCGCGTTCAAGGCGGTGGTTCGGTTTTTTACTATCGTGCTGTCTTATCGCATCGGCTGCGCTGTGGTTGCAGCGGTGCTGGCTGCGTTCGTGGCGGACTATGTGAGGCACAGCATCGAGGACGACAAGCACGCCGCCGCGGTGGCCGCGTTCGAGGAGAAGCAGAAGCAGCGGGACGCCAAGATCGCGGCGGATACCGAGAAGTGGGTGCGCGAGGAGACGGCCGCGCAATGGACGGCAGAGCGGGATTCGCAAAATGAGGTGGACAGTTTCAAGAAGGATTTGCCGGTTAGCGACGTGTTCCGCGTTGGCGCTGACGCTGTGCGGCTGCGCGGGATCGCTGGGGAAGCTGTCAGTGGATCTGGCAGCACTAAAAGCGTGCCAGCGCCTCGGCGGGCCGGTCCAGCCCCCGCCGATCACCGAGGAAACCGATTACCGGGAGCTGGCGGCTGATGCACTGGCGAAGCTCAAACAGGCCAATCGCGGCAGCGCGGCACACGCCCGCTGCGAGCGTAAAGTCATCGACGACTACGCAAAGGCCCAATAGCATGTTCACCCGGATGATGGACGCGATCGATACCGCGCTCGACTGGCCGATCAACCTGATCGTGAGGCACTTCGAGAAGCGGCTGTTTGAGCTGGCCATGACAACCATCATGCTGGGTGAAGCCATCCTGCTGATCTTGTCCCCAGGTTCCCTTGCGGCGAGTTCCTTCCATTTTATGTCGGAAACTATGCCTCTGGCGGCGTGCATCGTGCTGTTCGCGCTGTTCGGCATAGCGAGAATCGTTGCGCTGGCGCTGAATGGTCACTGGCTTCCGTATGGCGCCTATGTGCGCGCTGGCGGGGCGGTGGTTGGTGCGCTGATGTGGGGTCAGATGGCCGCTGCGCTGCTTGAGTGGGGCCAGCAGACGATGAAGCCGGTCTCGCCAGGAATCCCGGTCTACGTCACCCTCGCCCTGTTCGAGATAATTTCAATGTATCGAGCATTGATCGGGGCGCAGGCCGTTGGAAAGACTTGACCGGATCATAAATTGGGCTTTCGACACGATCGCCAAATCGCCGCCGATCCCACTGCCGTCGTTGCTAGCGGTGATTATCGTGCTGCTGTTGGTGTTTCCGTTGGTCCGCAAGGCGCTGCGTTCGCCCGCGCCGGATCCTGTGGATCATGACGCCACCAACTCCGTGACGCTCAATGCCGGCGGCATCTACACCATCTTGGTCGACGTGCAGATCGAGGTTGCGAAGCTCCGCAAGGAAATTGGCAATCTGACCGGCAAGACGCTCGTGCTGACTGACAAGGTGAACGTCATCGACAAAATGCTGCGGCGCCGGTCGGGGCGGTCGAAGAAGCTGACCGCCCCGGCAGAGGATGAGCCGGAGTCGATGTAGTTAACCGCCCTCCGGCGGCTTTGCTGCGATTTCCTGCTCGATGGCCTTCAACATCTGCTGTTCTCGCGGTGGCGCGTTCGCTGTGGTCTCGGCCTCATCGAGGTCCGAAACATCCCTCATGATTACGGTTGCCTCGGCCGTCAACAGGTTGATGTTGCGCATAGCGCCGGCCAGCCGGATCAGCTTGCGCTCGGCCGTCTTGCGCTCGATGTCACAGGTTCGGAGCTGGTTTGTCATCAGCGCCACGCGATCGTTGAGCATCTGGATGGTGCGGCGATCTTCCTCGGCCGCTGCCTTGAGGCGCTGATTCTCGTTGTGCATGGCCTGTATCTCGACCAGGGCGGCGGCACGGTGTTCGGCCGGCGTCGGCGGCATGTAGGGCCGGGGATTCGGTGCCTGTTGATTGCTCATCGTTTACTCCGTTTCTGAAACGGGCGGGATGCCCATTTGGACTTCTTCGGCTCGCGCTGGTCGCGCGGCGTGTTCATGGTGCGGGTGTGCTCGACGTAGCCGGTGGCGACGCGCCGGCCCTTGGCCATGCGCGGTATGTCATAGGTGGCAGTCTTCTCCCGTGCTGGAGGGATCAGTCTCGGGACGAGATTCCAGTGTTCGTCGGGGCCGTTGTAGGGGGCCGCGTGCGGAATCGGATCATGGTCCCATTGGAACAACGATAGGATCTGATCCTCCGACAGCGCCTTGGCCTCCTCGTGGTTGAGGATCAATTCCAGCTTGCCGTCGACCTCGTGGCGCATCTGGCAGAGCGCGGCAACGAGCTTGGTCTTGAAGCTGATGTAGCCGCGCGCGCGCTTACTCACGCCACGCTCTTTTGGCTGCGTCGAGTTCTCTGCAAGCTTCGAGATAGGCATACTTGAATGCTTGCCCGATCTCTCGACCCAGCACGGTGAAAAAACCAGCTGCCATGGCAGGCAAAACGAGCACAAGGATTAAGAGCTTTGGAGTTTTCATCGCTTCAACTTCTCCACGTGCGGCCTGCAGATCAAAACGACCCGCATGCAGGTTTCAACGTCCATCATCCCGATGTGACAGTCTTCCGGCTTGATGCCGAGCTGCACAGCGAGCCATCGGTAGCCCAGGCCGCGCGCCTTCCCCTTGTCCATCCCCCGCGCCACCTTCGCCTCCCACAGCGGATCAAATACCGCGTGCGCGTGCTGCTTGGCCTGCCGGAGCTTCGCGTCCGCCAACCGGCCGAGCGGCTTGGTGGTGCCCTCGTGGCACCCGACATAGACATCGGTGCATTTCGGGCATTGGTACATCGGCTTGTCGGCGAGGTGCTTCATCCACGGGTAGATCGTGGCGCCGGTGACGAACACCGACGGCGTGTTGCAGTACGGGCAGATCGGGGCGGCTTGATCGGTCACAGCAGGTGATCGTAGGTTTCGCCGATGAACTGCTTGGCCTCCTCAGCGAGGTCGGGTCTTACGATTGGTGTTCCGGTTTTGTGGGTGGCCGAAGTCCAGCCACACAATCCGGTCGGATTCCCGTTCTTGATGCCAAGGGTTTTGATGTGGTACCGGGCGCGATGTTCAACATGGTTGGCTGCGGTCACGATGAAGTAGGCGGCATATGTTCGCCCGCTGGAGGTGTTGGCTTTGCCGCGATCAACGAGCCACTTCACGTCGCCATCGTACCAGCCGTAGCCGACGTCGACCAACAGCATGTCGCCGGGCTTGTGGACCAACTCCTCGTTGGTGGCGAAGCACTTCTCGGCAGCTGGCTTGTTCGGATAATGCCGCCAGCAATTCGGGCAGAAATGAACGGCGGAAAAGTCGGTGGGTAGACTATGGCTACGAATGGATGTCATCGTCGGTATCCCTCATATCGCTTGTCAGCGGTGATTTCGTTGAACCTGTCCTGCACTTCCTTGGGCGAGTTGCCGAGCCATTCGGCCACCTTGTCGATCGCCGCCTTGAACAGCGGCAACCACTCCTCCTGCGTCATGCTCTCGAACGCGATGGACTTCGTGGTGATGTGCAGCTTCCCGGTGCGATCGAGGAAGGTGTCAACATGGTGAAGCGCACGCTTCAACCCCTCGCTGGCCTTCTCCCGAGTATCGTAGGTGTCGTCGTTCTCTGCCACGAGCTGGCAGAGCGCCCACCACATATTCAGCTGCTTCGTGTTCCGCGCGCCGTTGGTGTCGGCAACGAACTCGCTGCCATCCTTCCGGCTTTGCAGAAATTCGAGAGATGCGGCGCCGACAGGAACCGCACAGTTGCCCTCGCGGCGCCAGATCCCTTTAGCCACGGTTCACCCTCTCGATATGAGCGTCGAGCAGATCGGCCGCCTTCTTCCAGACGTAGGGCGAGACGGTCTCGCGGGCCGGAGCCATGATGCTTTCCTGCTCGGCGGCGATCTCCTCGACTTTGCCGCACTGCTCGAACGCCTCCTTGAGCGACATGAGCCAGTCCTTGTCGGCGTCTGACAGCTTGCGATCGAGCGCCCAGGGGATTTCGCCATCGTCCTTGGCGGTCTCCTTGGTGACCAGCTTGGTGTAGCCGGGGAAGTCGCTGCCGGCCGCCGGGCCGCTGCTGATCTTGTCGGCGGGCTTGTCGGAGAGCGCCGCGATGCGCGCATCCATCGCGTCGAGCAATGTATCATAAACCACCGGGAAGCGACCTTTGAGCTTGTCGAAGGCTCCTGAGTTCAGGCCGTACCAGCTATCGACCTCGGCGGCGGACTCGGCCTTGGCGACGAAGCCGTTGAACCGGGTAGCCCACGCCTCCGGGGCCTCGCCGTCGATGATGGCGATCGAGTGCGGCGGGAGCTTGCCGTTCGGCGCTGGGACCGGCCTGCGCTGGCCCTGCGGGCGCGGGCGCTGCTGCTGTTCGCCTGCGCCGCCGTTGTCCGCGTCCTCGGCGTCGTCGGTCGGGATCTGGAACAACGAGAGCAGGAAGTATTTTCGCGCCGACGTGTGGCACTTGTTGAACGCCTTATCGTCATACTTTCCGTTCGACGTTCGGCACATCGAGACGCCGGTGATGATCGGGCGCTCCGGCCAAATCTCCCCGCTCTTGTGAACGATGGTGAACTCGTAGCGCACCGCCATCGCCCGGCCTTCATCGAACATATCGCGGTCCATCTCGTTCTGGAACACGACGACGCCATGCTTGCCCATCAGCGGCGTCAACTCGCCCATCAGGTCTTGCATGCGGGCATAGTTGTATTTGTGGAAGTCGTTCCAGCCCTCCTTGGCGACCGGCTTGATCTCGGCCATCACGCCGGCGATGGCGTCCGCCAGGGCGGCAAAGCCGGTTGTCGGAAGCGACACACGCTCCCGCTCGGCACGAGGTTGGGCGGGTGCGCTGGCCTGCTGCTGGTGGACAGCCGGCAGATCATTCGTCCGGATCGACTCGACCGTGATTTCGTGGTCGCGGTCGCGCGGGTCGGCTTGGGTGGTCTCCGCGGGCGGTGCAGGCGCGCGGGTGGGGCGGCTGTTCATTGGGCATTCCTTATTTCGTCGTAGTTCTTTGCGTGATGGACGATAGCCTCGCGGTCGAATCCTTCCGCGACCATCGCAGTGTAGATCAATGCCGCCAATCTGGCGTCACCCAGGGCGCCATGCGCCTTGTCGACAATCGGGATGTTGAAGTAGCGGCAGGCATCCGTCAGCTTCGGCATGCCGCCCGCAGGCTCGCCCTTCTTGGTCCGCAACACCTCGCCGTTCTCGTCGTATTTGTAGAGCCAGCGGCCGGTCTGCTTGGCGTGCGACATCAGCCCGCGCATGATGCACAGGCTGCGCGTTTGCTCGAACAGATCATCCAGGCCAGCGCGGCGCAGTTCGGCGCGCATCATCTTGCAGTCGAACTGCGCGCCGTGGGCGATGACATCGCGCCCTTCGAGAATGGCTTGGGTGTAGATCGCCAGCGGCATCTGGATCGGCACGCCGTGCTCGCGCAGGAACTCGACGGTCAGGCCGTTGACGGCGCTCGCTCCCGGCTCAATATCCCAGCCGTCGGGCTGGATATAGGTCTGGTACTCGCGCTCGACCTTCAAATCGGCGTCGAGGAAGATCAGTCCGATTTCGCACACGCGCGGTTGCCCCTCGGCATCAGCCGGGCGCTTGTAGTCCATGATCCCCGACGTTTCGGTATCGAGAACAAGGGTCTTGTTGGGCATCAGATCACTCCCCAATGTCGCTTCACTCCGGGGACGTCCCGGCCCGCCGTAACCATCGCCTTCGCCAGCACCGTCAGCGCCGACTTGAGTTCAGGCGAATCCTTGAGCGCGGCGTAGAGCGCATCGAAATCCTCAACGCCGTCGAAGTGCCATTTCTCGGTTTGGCGCGGCTTGTAGCTGCCATAGGTGGGCTGCACGCGCTCGGGGACCTTGGGAATCTCCACCTCCTCGACCACCGGCGGCTGTTCGGGCTGGCCCGCAGCGATGGCGCGGTCAGCCGCACGCGCGGCGGCCTCGTCGATCTCCTCCTGCTTCTTGATGGCGGCCAGTTGCTCGGCCGCGACCCGCCTGCGTTCGGCGGCCTCGAACTCCGCGACCTTAACCCGGATGGCGCCCTCTGCCTCCTTGGCCCGCTTCACCAGCGGGAGCCACTTGTTGCGCTCCTCCTCGTAGATCATCTGCAGCGGCGTGACCTTGGCTTTAGCGGTCTTCTCCACCGCAAGGCGACGGTCTCGGATCACGTTCGCCGCGCCGGCAGCAATCGCAGCCTCGGCCGCCGTGGTAACCGGCAGATCCCGCGCCGCGCCGATGGCGTTGTCGATGCTCTCGGCGGCCTCGACCTCGGGCAGCACCTCCGGCGGCTTGTTGTCGTCGCGCTCGATGACGCGCATGGTGCGCTGACCATCTTCGTCATGGGCGACTCGGTATTCGGTCTCCGTCTTTTCATCGCGAAAGACAACGCTCTCTACGGCCAAATCCGGCCAGGGCTCGCCGCGCTCGGCGACGGCCTGATACAACTCGTAGCTGATCGGGTGGCCGCACATCCACGTCCAGCTATCGACAATCTGTTCGGGCGACATCTCATGTTGGCCGCGAACGCCAACCACAACGCCACCCTCGGACCAGAGCGCCACCGGATCGTAGCCGAGGATGACGTTCTTGCCGTTGGTCGGGTGCTTCTCTGTCAGCGGAATCCGGTAGTAGCCGGCGTCCATCATCGTCGGCTCCATGTTGTTGAGCCCGAGGCGCGTCAGCTCGGCGCGGCGCGCGGCGACCGTCGGCAGGTTGGCTACCTCAAGTCGCTTCTTCCAGTTGTCGTAGGCGGCGGCAGTCATGGCAGAATCCTTATGATGACGATGATGACGCCAGCGATGGCAGCGCCACCGCCAACGCCAGAGATCATGGTGATGGCGAACGCAAACGGCATGGCCTTCACGATGCGGGGGATACTCATGTTGACCACTTTGAGTTCGGGTTGGAGATCATGCGCGGCGCTTCGTGAAACGCCGGGCGGTCGGGAGCCAGGACGAGATCGTATATTTCATCCACGACGGCCCAGGCGAACAGGTAGGATTCCGTCCAGTCGGCACCGAGGGCGCGCATGTTGCGCACCTCGCGGTGTTCCGCCATGCCTGAGACGCGGTGAGCGAAGGCGTGAAGGGGCGTGGTCATACTACTTCCTCGACCTTGACGATCTTCCATGTGAACGACGCCCAGCGGTCCGGCGTCTGCCGGTGATGATCGGACAGCAGATCTACCTGACGCATTTCGCCAGCCCAATCTATCGATGCCTTGGCCGCGTCCTGTTCGGTGCGCGGCCAGCATTGATCGTAGCGCAGCATGTCGATCGGGAAGACGCCCGAGCCCTCAACGGTGATGCGGTAGCGGCGGGGTTTCTTCATTTGCGTGCCCTCGTGATGGTGATGTTGAAAGCCTGCCCGTGGTCGGTCCTGACCGTAACAATCGGGCATCCGCTGGTGTTTTCGGAAACGGAGAACGTGAACCCGTTCCCCTCATAGTGCTTGCCGAGCGACACAATGATGTCGTTGGCAAGCACGCAGCGATCGTCAGTTGCGGGAATCGTGCGCGCCATCAGATGCACTCCACCGGGCAAGTCTCGTGGATGATGAAGGGCGAGAGAGCGCCCCAGCGAGGATCGCCATCGGGGTCGTCGGCGCCGCCGGGCTCCGGCGTGTCGCTGATGAGAATCAGGCCATCCACCTGATCTTGATGATAGAGCAGCTTCTCGACGACGGGATCGAGCGGCTTGACGATCACGCCGCCCCAAATCTCGTTGAGCCCGTTATCTTCCAGCACGCAAGCCGTGCCCGGAGCGATGGCAACCTCGCCGCCGCGCGTCGTGACGTGAAACTCGCAGCCGAACGCCACGACGGCGCCCGGCTTGAGGCGGGACAGCTCGAACCATGTGAGACGTTCGTTCATGGCTCTGTTGGCCTCGGGGATGACGGTGCTGCTCATGCCTCACCGCCTTCCACCGGGATGGTCGACTTCATGGTCTCCAGCCAAACCTTGAGATCAGCTTCAGCCTGGGCGGCCTCGGTGCGCTTGTAGGTGCGGCCGGTGAAGGTCGAGGCCATCGTCAGCCCCTTCTTCATCGTGTAGCCGCGCGTGGGGATCATGCGCGTCGTCCGCATCATTTTGATCGCCTGGATCAGCGTGGCAACCTGAATGCACATGACGGCCTCTTTCCCGCTCGCGACCGAGAGGGAACCGTCTTTGTTGTATGTGAAGGAGGGATTTTGCGACCCTATTGTCATGGGGCGGCTCCATAGTTTGAGATCAAGATCAGGTCTTGACGAATCGGACACTATACCCTTACAAGGGGTAAGTCAAACGCAACAGAGGGCGGGTACCGCCCGCAAGGTAGGTTTCACGTGAAAGGACCGACGCCACTTGGCGTTTACCTCTATTCCAACCGCATCTCAAGCGAGCAATTCGCTGAGATGATGGCTAAGGAGCTGAAACTACAGGCGTTTTCCGCCCGAACCGTCGAGAAGTGGCGTTCGGGCGAGCGCATCCCGAACTCCAAAAACATGCGCGCAATCAAGACGTTGACCGGCATTACCGCCGACCAGATGCTTGGGGATGAAGCCGCATGACCACCCCGGTCCCGCTGGTTCTTGACCTTTGGGCGCTCGGCCATTCGGCTGGCGACATCGTTGGCCGGCTCGACCTCCCCAACGTCAAGCACGTCGAGCGCGTCGTCAGGAATGCGCGCAGTATCCGCGATCCGCGCGCCGTGCTCCACGCCGACAGCAATGGCCGCCTGATCGGCCGCGCCGCCTATAGCTCGGTGTTGGCCGCCGTCGAGGTGGTGCCGTCGATCGTGGCGCTTCGGCTCCCGGTCGAGAAGGGTTCGCCAGGGCGGCCAGTCTCGTTGATTTGCAAGAACGGTCACCCGCGCGCCGGCAACGTGATCGACCGCAGCTGCAAAACGTGCCGCCAGCTCCGCGACAAGGACCGCAAGCGATGAACCAGAACACCAGCAGCGCCGTAATGCAGCAGCGCACCGAGGCGCACGATAGCCTCGATGATTTCCCGACGCCGCCATGGGCAACGCGTGCGCTGATGCACTATCTGTTGTCGCCAAAGCTGACGCGGTACGGTGGCCGGGGCCTCGTTCACATGACTGCGTGGGAGCCGTGCGCCAATCGCGGGTTCATGGTGCTGCCGCTGAAAGAGGTTTTCTCTAAGGTCATCGCCAGCGACATCTTCGACTATGGCATGGGCTATCACGTCCACGACTTCCTGATGCCGTTCACGCCGTTTCACAGCGCGGAGCCGGTTGATTGGGTCATCACCAACCCGCCGTTCCGCCTTGCCGAACAGATTATCTTGCGCGGTCTGGAGATCGCCAGCCAGGGCGTTGCGGTTCTCGTGCGATCCGCCTTCGAGGAGGGAGTTGATCGCTACCACAAACTCTATGCGGCAAACCCGCCGACGTTGATGGGCGTCTTCACCGAGCGTGTCATCATGCACAAGGGAGTGCTGCGCGATCCGAGCAAACTCTACCTCGATGAGCGTACCGGCGAGATGAAGCGACCATCAACCGCGACGTCCTACAAGTGGATGGTGTGGGCAAAGGGCCGCGACCCGCTACCGCAAATCTGGATTCCGCCATGCCGGCGGCAGCTTGAGAGACCGGGGGATTATCCGAATGGCTGAGATCATCGGCGCTATGAGTGTTGGCTTCGCTATCGGCCTGTTGGTCGGTGGCGTCACGGCCTACAACAAAGGCTGGAGAGCTGGCATCAATTGGGCGATGGCAAACTTTGGACGCTGACAATGACAGACCTGTTCGATTGGGAGCCACCGAAGCAATATCCGGTGTCGCCAGGGTTCAAGAAGGCTGGGACATCGGAAGATGCTGCGAAGGCAATCGAGCCGCGCGCCGGCACGCTCCGCGCGCTCGCTCTGCAACAGCTGCGGTGCGTCATGCCGAATGGCTTAACCCCCGACGAAGTTGCGAAGAAGATCGGTCGCACTGTTCTTGCTGTGCGCCCCCGCATGACAGAGTTGTCGCATGCTGGCTTGATCGAGCCCACCGGGGAGCGCCGGAAAAATTCGTCAGGCGTTTTTGCCGATGTTTGGAGGGCCACGTCGTGACAGATTTTCTGATCGAGGGCTTGAAGATCATCGCGCACCTTGGTCCGCGCGAGATGCGCGCCGAGGAGATCGACGCTATGTGGGCCGACTTCGGCAAGATGGTGTCGAAGAACATTCACCATCCAGATTTTGTCGAGGTGCTGACCCGCGCTGGCCTCAAGTCCAAGACCACCATCGAGATGGTGGGTTATATCCGCGCCTTCATTCTGACCGGGAGCAAGCCATGAACGATCGTGCTCAGTCGCAGCCAGTCAATGTTGAACGCATCTACGGCAGCTCCGATGCCGTTAGCAAGATCGCGGGCGCCATGCTGAAGGCCGCTGGCGCCGAAATGGAGCGCCACAGCGCCAACCCGGATGCGCTCGCGATGCTGTTGGCGGCGGTCAAGCTGTGCATCGTTGGAATTGACAGGGATATCGACCCTGGATTCCGGGGCAAAGTCATCGAGATGCTGGAGCCCCGCCCATGACTGGCAGTGTCAAGACAACGGCGCAAGTGACGTTGGCCGACAAACTCCGCCCCTTGCGGAAACTCGCCGATGAGGGCAACGGCGCTGCCAGAGATGATATCTGGGATGTCGTCAGCCAGAACCTCACTACGATTCTGGATATCGTTTGCGCCGCTCCTGCTCAGTGCGACGTGCAGACTGCAACAGAGCCCGCCGCATGGCGCTACGAACGGCGCCTTCGCATCCACGAGATGGAAGACTACGGCGCCGACCACGGCTGGCAGGTTGCGTACTCAGGGAAAGAGCCGACCGATCTGTGGGTGCCCGTGCGCAACGTTACGCCACTTTATGCCGCCTCACTTGCGGTGCCATCGGCTCAGTGCGACGTGCAGAACGCGCATGACAAATTACTGGCTGCTGTGAAAAATTGCGACAGCTACGCAAATCCAGATAGCGGGCTGGCTAAGCGTGTCGCCGCCTATGAGGCCACCGGCGCCATGATCTTCACCGGCCCGACTGCTCGATGGGCGCAGCCGTTCGGCGAGACATGCAAGGCCGGTCACCCGTGGACCAGGGAATCCACCCGATGGACGAAAGGCCCACGGCCGCAGCGTCAGTGCCGGATCTGCAACCGCCTCCGAACCGGCTTCAAGGGCATCTACAAGCCGCGCCAGCCGCGACCCCAGCCGTAACGCAGCCGCCGGCTACCCGCTGGCTACAGGAGTGACAATGACGCCTTTGGAACTCGCCATCCAGCATCAGGATGAGATCAACCGCAGCCTGAAGAAGATCCAGGCCGATGCCGGCTGCATCCGTCAACTCCTCGTCGGCCGCACCGTGCGCAAGCGCAAAGAGCACCCGGAGTTCTTCGTGACCGAGGTGCGGCAGGGATTGTCCGGCTCGATCACGGTCTATGGCAAGACCGCCAGCAACAAGGGCAAGCGGCGCACCGTGATGCTCGGCGGCGTCCGCGACATCGAGATCGTGGAGCCGAAGCCGTGATCCGCCCCAACTCGCCAAAGCCGGTCTACCCAAAAATCTGGCGTCGTCGCGAGCCCAAAAAGCCCGGTGACGGCATCTCCCGCCTCGAATTGAGCGTAGGCGCCCAAGACCCCGACGACGCCAACGGCCGCAAGATGCGTCAAGCCGCGTCACAGGCCAAGAATAGGACCAAGCGTCGCCCGATCACCCTGCCCGCAACGCCGTGGAGCAATAAGCCATGATCCGCGACGTCCTCCATGTCGCCAGCCCTCACATGCGCCCGCCCTGGTCGGGCCGCTCCCGGCCGCTGACCCGCGACGAAACCCTCATCCTCGTGCTCGCCGCACGCGCCGATCGCCCGCTGCGCTATCGCGATGTCTACCACGTCGTCGGCGGCGAACCGTGGAGCAAGCTGAACAGCCTCAAGGTAGAGGGCGCGCTCACCCACCTCGGCTACGATCGCTGGGAAATCACCGAAAAGGGCCGAATCGCCGCCGCGCTGGCGCTGACCAAGGACCCCGAACTCGCAAAGGCAGTCTCATGACCGACAAGCTCCCCCGCATCCTCCCCCGCATCGCTTTCTCTGTCCGCCAGCCATGGGCCTGGGCGATCTTCAACGGCAAAACGCTCGAAAATCGCGAGTGGAAGCGGTGGATAAAGGATTGGAAGTTCCGAGGCCGCGTCGCGCTGCACGCGCCGGCAGGCATGACCAAGGACGAATACGCCAGCGCCTACGAGTTCATGCGCCCGCTCGGCATCGTCTGCCCGCCGCCAGCGACACTGATCCGCAGCGCCATCATCGGCTCAGTCGAGATTGTCGACAACATTTGGGAGAGCGACGATCCGTGGTTCATGGGCGCCGGCGCCTTCGTGCTGCGCGACCCGGTTCCGTGCCTGCCGATCCCAGCCAAGGGCGCGCTCGGCTTCTTCGAGTGGAAGCCGTCGGACGGCGAGATCGCCGAGCCCCTGAAATGGATGCTGCCCAAGCCGGAGGCGATGCTGTGACCCTGATTGACGTCGGACCCTGCCCAGCCTGCAACGGCGAGGGCTGCCACATCACCACCGGAATCGTCTACGAGCCCGGCTGCGGCCACCCGCACCGAGGCGACGTCGACCATGGCCCGTGCCCCGAATGCCAGGGCACCGGATCCGTCGAGGTCGAGGTCGAGACCCGCACCCTCGATGATCTCGAGTTGGAGGACTTCGACATGCTCGAAGCCGCGTTGACCCGATGACGGTCTATGTCGATGACGTCAGGCACAAATTCGGCAACATGGTCATGTGCCACCTATGGGCCGACACCGAGGCCGAGCTGCTGGCCATGGTCGATCGCATCGGCGTCCAGCGCAAATGGATACAGGGCCACCCGACGTCGATCGGCAAGGCCAAGAACGCCAGCTGGGTCCATTTCGACATCGCGATGAGCAAAAAGGCCCTCGCTATCGCCGCTGGCGCCGTCCTGACCGACAAATACGGCCCGATCGAGCATGTAGCCCGGCTCAAGATCGCCAGTGGCGACCCGACGCAAGTTGCGAGTGGTCGTGGACGGCTCGAAACGATTGCTCAATGCCGCGCCATCTTCAACCCCAACGTCTCACCCCAAGCCGCCCAAGCCGCGGAGAGGGGCGACCCGTCATGAGCACCTGGGGAGGAGGCGCCGACGCCCCGAAAGAGCCCTGCCCGATCTGCGACAAGCTGATCGACCCTCGTGGCCGTCGGGACCACAACATCGCCAAGCATGGAGCCCGGCCCCGGGCGAAGACCCGTGCACGCCGTGCCGCTGGATTGCCCAAGGTCGATCCGGCTGAGGTCGAGCACCTGCTTTACCGCACCGTGGTCACCACCTTCCCATCCGGAGCCCGTTCGATCGTCACCACCGGCCCAGGGGTCCATGAGGCACACTTCGAACTGCCGTACCACGAGGACGACATCTACGCCCGGCTGCTGGACCCCGCCGCAGGACAAGGAGAGACCAAATGACCCGCTTCACCTTCACCGAGGACTTCGAGCGCGACGTCTTGCTGACGCGCGCCGCAATCCAGAGCCCCGGCGCGCTGTTTGCCCTCTGCATGCGCCGCCCAGGCTTCGAGGGAGGCCCTGACGCCGTGCTGGCCTATGGCGACTGGATGGCCCATCCCGATCGCCGCCCCTACCGTCAGCGCATCGCCGATGAGCTGGAGCGCCGCGCCGCAGGACAGGGAGAGACCCGGTGAGCGTTAGACCGAGACCCGTCAGCTTCAAGGCCCATGGCGTTACCGTGGACGGAGAGCCCGTCGCCAGTGGATGGAAGCCCACCCGTTGGCAGGCGCTATTCTGGCTGCAGGCCACAGGTATCAAGCCGGCCTACATGGTCCGGCGCATCCGGAAGCGACGCATCGGCGAGCCCGAGTGCCCGGATGCTGTGGACATCTCGGCGCCTGTGCCAGCCCCGCCGAATGGCACAGCGACACAACCCGGGCGTGATGGCACAATCCGGGCGGCACGCGAATCGGCGCAACCCGCGCAATCATTGAAGAACTGAGGGAGAGGCACAGTGTTGGCACACGAGGTGTTGCGCATGGCGGCGAAGCTGGTCGCCGCGGGCTGGAGCGATGGCGCTGAGCCTGCCCGGGACGCGGCTGGCGACCCGGTGCAGCTTTACGTCGGGACCGGCGGCGGGACGTCCAGGGCTGGCGTGAACCCGGCTGCGGCCCGGTTCTCGGCCTATGGGGCGGTCGCCGCGGTGCTGGCGCGCCACCCAGTTCAGGGAGCCAACGTCATGTGGACGAAGCTGGCCGATACCGCCGCGGGCCTGATGGTGGGCCGCAGGGGCGGGACGAACCACGTCCACCCGCTGGTCGGGTTCAACGCCGCCGAGGGCCGGACGGCCGCCGAGGTGGTGTCGCTGCTCGAGATGGTGGCGAACGAGCTCGATCCGGCCAGGGCGATCGAAGCGGGGAGGGCAACCTGATGGGCACGCGCAAGAGTTGGGAAATCACCGATGGCGACACAAACTGCGACGGACACCCTGCCGGGACCATCGTCTACGACCCGAAGGGTTACGACTACGGGTTGGCGGGCGACGACACCCGCATCACCGGCATCGAGCACGTCAGCGTCACCCTCGACCCCGAGGGCGGCTACCCAACCTTCACAATCCGCAAGTCGAGCCTCAAGGAGCGGCCATGAGGACCCTCCTGTTCGGCCTCGCCGTGATCGCTTGCTGCATCGCTGGCGCCATTTACGCCTGGGCGCCGGTTGGGCTCGGCATGCTTATGGGAGGAAACTGATGATCACGTCCGAAACCGCCCTCGCCATCGCCAACCAGAAGGCCATCGTGCTGGCGCTGTGTGAGAAGGCGCGCGCCGAGCTGGGAGAATCGTGATGGACGAGATCAACCGCAGGCGCCTGGAATGGATGCGCGACGCCAAGACCGGGGCCGTCCTACCGCCCGGCCTATTCGACGATTCCAACAATTGGGGCGAGGCCGCGAGCGGCGCCGTCAAGGCCGCGCTCGACGAGATCGAGCGACTCCAAGAGGGCTGGGGCCTCGCCGGCTTCCCGACGTGGCAACCGATCGACACCGCGCCGGTCGAGCCGTGGGACAATGTGCCGAGCTACTACCGCTTCAAGTGTTTATTGCAGATTCCGTCCGGACATCCCGGCAATCCGCCAGAGGTTTGCGAGGGTGAGGCTTATTACACCACTAAACCACGTCACCCTGAACGGCGGATCCTGCGCTGGCGCAATCAGCGCGGCATGTGCTTCCCGAAATATTGGATGCCGCTGCCTGCGCCGAAGGTCGAGCCATGACGCACCCTGGAGACGGACCGCTGCTGACCCACGCGACCAGGGTGAAGCTGTCCTGCGCGATCGTTGATGGTATCGGCGCGGTCCTCATTGGATATGCAGTCGTCCGGTTTGTCGCCACCGGCGGTCATTGGTATCTGTGCGCCGCGCTCGTGCTCGGGCGTGTGTGGGCGTCGCAGGTTGGCATCCCGGAGCGGATGCGATGAAGCACATCGCCATCTTCCTGATCTACGCCGGCGTGGTGGTGATCGCATTCGCGTTCATCGCCCGGCGATGGGAGCGACCGGACCGCATCGACGACATCATGCACGGGAGCCAAGAATGATTGGCAACTATCTTCTCGCCGCTGTCGTGGGCATCAGCGGCATCATCTGCATGGCGTGTGGAGCCTACGCTTGGTATCGCGTGCTGACTTACCCGCCGAGGACCAAACGATGATCCAGATCACCTACAGCCTGTACGCGCTCGAAGCGACCGCCGAGCGGCTGTTCCCCGCGTCGCGCCATCGCTCGGCCAGGATCCGCAAGAAGCTCATCAAGCGCCATGGAGCCGAGTTCAGAATGGTGCCGTGCATGTGGCGCACGCCGAACGGCATCGTCGCCCATCCGTCGTTCAAAGCCGAGATTGAGCGGCAATTCCGTCAAATAGCAGGTGCAGCATGAAATTCGGCTCAATAGGAAGGGCGCTGGTTCGTTATTTCGGACGGCCCGCTACCTCGGTGCCCCCCGAAATACCGATCACCAACTCCATGTGGGGCCAACAGGCGCAGCTCACACCCGCCGCGCTCGATCGCGTCGAGGAGGCCGCACAGCGCCTCTATGGCGGACAGCCGTTGAAACTCGTCACTGGTGCCGAGCTTCTTCGTGGCTACACCGAGCCCTACGAGCCCGCCGTGCGCATCGAGAGCGGCGCGGTCGACACGCGCCCCGGCATCAAGCCGCCCGACGTCTGGACCTGGGAGGCATGGTCCAAGGAGTTCGAGAGCCTGCGTCTCGATGGTTGGTCGCCATGCCGCTTTGCGCACATCACCAATAAGGCCGAAGAAGGCGAGCGCGCTGTGTTTGTGTTCGGCGTGGTACGCGGTGCCTTTGGCCTGTGGCAACAGACCTTCGATATCTGGCGCCCGTTCGCGGCTGCGCCCGATCACACTAACATTCTGACGGTGGTGACCCATCTGCGCACAGGCTACGGCATCGCCGTGTTCGGCACCAAGGTTGATGCCGCCCAAGCTTGCACACTCGCCGAGCAATGTTCATCTTGGGAGCAGGTCGCTGACTCCAATAAAATCGCGTGGGGCATCGCCATGAGGCGCACGCGCGATGCGTGGCATGATTTGGGCATTCGGTCTGCAGTCGACTTCACCGCCTTTGATCAATCGACCGGCGCAGGCCCGCTGTCCATCATGGGCCTGTCCTACGAATCCGCCTCAGAAGGCAAACCGGAGAAACCATCATGAAGACTGACCATCAGTTTGTGCCCCGAGACACCGACCGCCTGTGCAACGTCTGCAATCGGCCTAGGCGTGAACACGCCGATTCCCCGCCCGATCAGATCCTCGACGTCCGCGTTAGCGTGCCCTACGGCATGATAGTTACGAACGTGGAAGGCCAGCAGCAGGAGGGACCAAGCGGCTTCGTCACAAAGTTCGCCATCCTAGACATCCACCCCGCGATCGACCGTGACCCGCCGCCCGCGCCGATCTTCGAGGCCGGCAAGACCTACCGCACGCGGAATGATCTGCCGGCCTGTGTCATAAACATCCGAGACGACAGGGCTCTTGAGGGCTGGGTTGAGTTCAAACAGGGCCGCACCAAGGTTTGCTGGCAACCTGACGGCCGCATGAACCCGCCCGGCGTCACCGACTGCGATCTCGACCTGATGCCCGGTGCCGTCGAGCCAGAAGGCAAACGAGTGTGGTGGCTCGAAACTCCCGACGAGGCCAAGCGCATCCGTCACGAGATGGAGCAAGGTCGCCGCGGGCTGATCGGCCGGCTCGACAGGCAGGACGGCGCCATCGCCAAGCTGTCCGAGACCCAGGCCCTCGACGTCGCCGCGACCGACGGCCGCATCAACGAATTGACTCAGCGCCTTACCGCTCAGGGCAAGTCGCTGGACGTCGCAGGCCGCACCATCGACAGCCTGCGTTCGTCGGCCGTCGAAAACCTGCAGGCCACCGACGCTCGCCTCGACCGCCTCAGCGGCATTATCGACGAGTTGGACAAGCGGCTCACCGCCCTCGCCGCTCACACCGGCCGCGCCGCGATTGTCGCGCGCCTCGAAGCCTTGGAGGACGCCCGCGTGTGGATCGACACCATCAACATCTACAAGCGGATGCAGAGTTATGAGAGCGCCCTAACCGGCGTAAACGGGGTCAATGCCCGCCTCGATGGTGTGGACCGCCGCATGACAAACCTTGGCCACAAGGCCGATGGCGCCCACGCGCGGATCGGCGCTGTGATGCAGATCGTGGAGAAAATCAGGAAGCGTCACGACGATTTCTTCTGCATCGAGCCCGATGGTTCTCAGCCCAAGCGCACCATCAAGGGCGGTTGGCTCAATGTATGGGCGGTGGATGGTGGTGGCCGAGCAATGAACCCCACGCTGTTCGACACAAAGGATGAGGCTGACAAACATGCGGCAGAAGATAGCGGCACCCGCATCGCCTGCATCCAGATCCCCGACATCACCGAAGGAGAGGGCCTGTGATCGTCACCGAGGAGGAAGCCAAGACCAAGCGGTGCCAGGAGAGTTTCGGGCCGCCACTGTCTCAGGACGGCCGCACCATCAACGCGTTCGGCGCTGGCGGTGCCTACGCCATCCAAACCTCGCCAACGCACTGCATCGGCTCGGCCTGCATGGCGTGGCGGGAGATTCTAAAAGCCGAGCCCGCATTTAAAGACGTCTGCACCACCCACAGCGACAAACCACCAACGCATGGTGAGGGGTGGACATTCCTTGAAGGGGACAACACCGGATCATCGTGGTCGAGGGAGATGCCCGCGAAGCCAGCCAAAGGCTACTGCGGCAAGGCAGGCAGGCCGTGACCGTCGCGGGTCTGATTGCCTTCCTACAAACCAAGCCGCAGGACCTCCCTGTGGCCTACCGCTGCTATAGCGAGTGGAATATGCTGAGGGCCGAGGACATCGACATCAAGGCCCTCTGTCCGCCGCGCGTGGATGGGTGGGTGCATGACCGACGGCCCGATGTGACGCCGCAGGACTATCTGACCTTCCCCGGAAATTGACGGGGGTAACCCACCAAAACTGTGTCACGAATCGCTTGACTGTGCCATGGTTACCATCCTTCCAACCATCAGGAGACCATCCCCATGGCCCAGGCCATTACTGACATCCTTGGTCAGCTTCGCGGGGGCTATGCCCTCCATGAAGCCTCCAAGCGATTGGACGAAGTTGTCCGCGCTGTCCGCGCCACCGGCAAGAAGGGGTCCGTGACCCTCACCATCGACATCACGCCCGACAAGACCGACGATCGCATCATCAAAATGCAGCCGTCCGTCAAGTTCAAGGCTCCCGAGAAGGGTTTCAGCGAGGGTATCTTCTTCGTGGCGCCGGATGGCCGGCTCACCAAGGAAGACCCGGCGCAGCTCGACCTGCTGGCCGAACGCGAGCGCGAAGGCGTCCGCAGCATCGCTGCCGGCGAGAAGGCTTTGAGCGAGGTCGGCCGCGGCTGACCATCCACCGAATACCGGCCTCGCGTACCATGTGCGCGGGGCCGAAATCTTACGCCGAGGGTAGCTCAGTCTGGTAGAGTGCTTGGGTTGTAACCCGAGAGGTCGGTGGTTCAAATCCATCCCTGAGGCTCCATCCATCTTAACCATCCATGTCCATCATAAGGGAAGCACCCATGTCCGAGACCACCGACGTCACCAATCTTGTTCGCGCTGCCGACCAAGCCAAGCAGCGCCCGTTCATCATCGAAGGCCCGAACAACCGCCAGTTCATCGCCAAGCCGGATGGCTGCGATGGCTGGTCTACCGACGAGATTCAGCCGCGCCCGAACGAACAGGCGCCGTTCCTGCCCAAGCACATCACCCAGGCCGTGCAGCTGCAGACGCTCATGTCCATGTGCGACTACATGAACCGCTTCAAGAACAACGACAGTGTGATCTTCGCCGACATCGCGGCCAACCGCATCCTCGGCATTGTCGACTATCACACCGAGGCGACCGAAGCGGTCGAGCCGAAGGCCAGCCACACCAAGCACACCGCCGCGCTGACGCTGCCGTTCTCGGTTGAATGGCAGACGTGGACCGGCGTTGACGGCCGGCTCATGAGCCATGTGGACTTCGCCACCTACCTCGAAGAAAATGCGATGGACGTCCTACCGCTCCCGCCGGCTCGTGACGCCCATGGCGCGCCGATCGAGGACGCGCCGACCACCCTGCTCGAACTGTGTCGCGAGATGCAGTTGAAGGGATCCTACGGTGCCACCAGTTCGGTGCGCAATGGCGACTACAACTACATCGAGATGCAGAAGGGCGACGACATCACCACCAAGCGCGGCCTCGTGGTGCCGCAGTCGTTCCAGCTGATGATCCCGGTGTATTTCGGCGAGGCCGCCGTGCAGATGACCGCCTTCCTGCGCAAGAGCAGCACCGAAGGCGTTCTCAAGCTCGGCCTCAAGCTGCAGCGCCCCGAGGAAGCCCGGCAGAATGAGTTTCACCGCATCGTCGGCGAAGTCGCCGGAATGGTTGGGCTGACCACGCTGTACGGTAAACCAGCGTAGTCAGAAGGCGCGGTTCTTCCGCCAACAAGCGCGACCTCCAAACTACGGGCGGCGTCCGCGCCGCCCGCCTTGTCCTCCAGCAAGGTTGCCAACATGAAAGATACATCAGACCAAGAAATGCTCGCCAAGATGACGGATGCCGAGCCGCGATTCACCCTACGTGGCCAGGATGTATTCTCGGCCTACCTCGTCAGCATGTGGGCAGACCTTGCCGAAGCAGCAGGATCGCCGGCCGACAAGGTGGCGCATGCGCGCCAGCGCGCTAGAGCCATGCGTAACTGGCTCAATAAGAAGGTGCCGGATTAGCCATGCCGATTCGCCCTGAGAACGCCGCCCGCTACCCGAAGGAATGGAAAACCGTTGTGGTGCCGCGGATTCGCGCCCGCTCCGGCAACCGCTGCGAATGCACCGGGCAGTGTGGCCAGATCCACAGCCACCCTGCGCACGGCATCGGCTCTCGCTGCCAGCGCATCAACGGCGAGTTCGGCTACCACGACAAACGCAGCGGCCACTGGACGCAGCTTGCCAAGGATGAATCAGGTCTCGACATGCGCGCCGAGGTCGCCGATCTCGTTGATGGCGAGAACGTGGTCAAGATCGTGCTCACCGTGATGCACCTGAACCACGACCCGGCCGATTGCCGCGACGAGAACCTGCTGCACGGCTGCCAGGGCTGTCACAACCGCTACGACGCGCCGGTGCGCGCCGCCGGCATCAAGGCCCGCCGCCGCGCCCAGCGCGCCAGCGGCGATCTATTCCAATGTGAGGAGACGGCATGACCGGCGAGCACATCAAACACCAGCCGTTGCCCTGGTTCGCGTTCAACATCGCCGAGTATGTGACCGACACCATGAAGCTCGGCGCCGAATCCCACGGCTGCTACCTGCTGCTGATGCTCGACTATTACGCCAACGCCGAGCCCTGCCCGGATGATGATTTCGTGCTGGCGGCCGTCTGCAAGTTGCCTGAGGAGGCGTGGAAGAAGCACCGTCGGGTGCTCGAACCGCACTTCGACGTGCGCGACGGTCACTGGTTCCACAAGCGGATCGAGCGCGAGCTAGCCGAGAGTAGCCGTCGGCTGGCTGCGGCTAAGGCCCTCGCGGTCGCAGGGGGGAAGGCGCGTGCAGCGCAGCGAGCCGGAAAAGCGGCTGAAACGCCCGCAAAACCCGACGCTACAGCCGCAGCCCAGCCGGCGGCCCAGCCGGCGACCCAGCCACAAGCCCAGCCGGCGGCCAGCCGCGCACCCAGCCGTGGGCCAGCACATTCTACACTTAACAAAGAAGACTCTCTCTCTACGGCTGCGCCGGTCGAAACTGATTTTGAGGAAGGGCTAGAACCGCCGGAACAGGAGCCGATCGGCAACCCGATCCCGCCGAACTGGCGACCGAGCGATCAAGCCATCGTGCTATATCTCGAAGAATCCACCCAGGAGGAGCTCGAGCGCGAGGTCACGACATTCGTGAATCGCAACCTGTCCGAGGGCGGGTTCTCCGCAAACTGGAACGCGGCGTTCTCGACGTGGTGGATCCGGTTCAAGGATCACCGGGCCAAGCAGGCGAAGAAGGCGCCCGCGCGCATCGAGGTCAACAACAAAACGCCGGCAGAGGTTGTGGAGCAGCAGGCGGCGGACTTCGACGCGGCAGTGAAGATCTTCGCGAAGGGCATGCAGTGGCCCCGTGGTCTTGGCCCTGAACCCGGCCAGCCCGGCTGTAAGGTCCCGCAAAGCATTATCCTCAAGCACGGGATCGACCCTGCCACGGGCATGCGAGCAGCCAAGGAGACCGTGTGATGGTCGATGCCGCGACGAGACTGTCATCCAAGGCGCACAGCCGCATGACCGACGCGAAGCTCGCCATCAAGCGGGCCGACAGGTTCATCGCCAGCTACCCGGCGGCGAGCGCAACGCCGGTGGTGCGTGACATCCGGCTGGCGCTCGCCGACTTGTTGAGCGAACTCGAATCACCCAGCGCCGTCCATTCCGGATAGCGTCAACACCCAGGAGACCACCATGAAGAAGCCGAAGAAGACCAAATACTCGAAAGGCTGGGAGACCCGCCGCAAGAACGCGAAGAAGCTCGGCGTCTCGCCGCATGCGTTTGCGATCAACACCACCGGCGACGACAGGCCGCCCGCGATGTCACCCCGCGCCCAAGCAATCCAGGCAGTCAAATCGGCTATCGGCCACGGCCCCGCCGGTGCGCAGGCGCTGGATATGCGCAACGTCGCCGCCAACACGAGCGGCGAATCTCCCGGCCACGGCGAGATCGTCGGCGGCGCCGACGCCAAGCTGGCCGATGAACTGGTGAAGCTCGCCCGCTCGAAGGGCGGCACCGACAAGGTGCAGGCCAAACTGCGCATCATCCAGGCGCAGGCCCGCTACGAGGGAGAGTCGGCGCAGGACACCGCCCACACCAAGCGGCTGGTCGACATCCAGCGGAAGATGGCTGATGCCGTCGTCTGCGGCTTCATCGCCGAGATCGAGATGGCGCAACGCCTCTATGGCGGCCTTCCGAAGGATTTAGTCTGGAGCATGTCGTCGTTCACCGCGATCCGCATCGTCGACGCGCTCAACGCCGCCGGCTACACCTCGAAGGGCCGCAAAGAGCCTCAGCCCTCCGCTGATGTGTTGCGGCAGATCATCGCGGAGCGAGAGCGGCCCATGGGCAAGCGCCACGGCAGCACGGGCTGATCGAATACCCGGCGGCGCTGACCATCGCGCCGCCGGCAGTTGCCTACCGCGTCTCGTTTCACCATCCAGCCGGACACCAGATCAATGTTGCAAAGTGCAGGGGCCATCCAAGTGAACACACCAATCAAGTCGATCTCTGCCGTCAAACCATCGCGCGGCAGTGGACAGACGCGGGCGAAGAACAGGCGCGGCGGCGAGAACGTCCGGTGGAAGCGGCTCACCGCCAGCATTGACGAAGCGATGGCCGAGGCGCGGCGGTTGCCGCCCGACAAAATCGACCAAGCCATCGCGCTGATGGCTGCCAACTCAAGGCTGACATCGCCGGTGTCACGACTGGTCTATTTCAAACACCTGACGGTCGCCCAGGGCATGGCGGCGCGTCGCTACGCCACGATCGTTCGTACCTTCGAGCGATACCACGTCGCCAACGCCACACGCTCGGCCAGGGCGCAGGACATCGACAAGCCGCGCGCCGGTGACGATCAGGAGATCCAGCGCCACCTCAACCGCGGCACGATCAACGACTACGAGCGGGAGGCCAAGAAAGCCCGCAAGGAGTACGACAAGGCGCAGAAGATGCTGGCGGCCTTCTCCAGCAGCACCACCGGCCGCAACGAGGCCAAGAACATCATTGATGATCTGTGCCTGTCCGACATCGAGCCGCCGGCTCAGTACCGCAAGAACGTCGCCGCAGTGCTGCAGGCGCTGGCCGATGCGTTCGGGGTCAAGGAGCGACGCTGATGGTTACTGGAATTGGAGGGAATCACCCACCAAGGACCAAAGCGCAGGCGGCCGAGGAGCTGGCCGCACTCCTCTGCCGTGGCGGGATCTACACCACGCCCGGCGTGCTGACCGAGCTGTTCGATGGGCATTGGTCGAAGCTGACGGTGCTGGCGCACGCGATCCACGACGATTGGAAGCCGCCGGCGAGCGCGTCCAACGCGGTGCTTTTGCAGGAGGGCAAGTGATGCCGAAGCTGACAAATCGGCTTCTGAAGCGCGCATGTCGGATCGCCGTGGAGGCCAGCAAGGTCCAGGGCGAACTAACGGAAGCCTTTAACGAGCGTTACGGCTGCACCTATTCGGACGTGGACGCTGACCCACTGATTGATTCGCTCGATTACGGCGGGAGTGTCGTGACGGTCGATGACTGCGATCAGATTATGACGGACGCCGGGTGCCCACCGCTTTCGTCGCGAGACCAAGGAGGACAGCCTTGAGCAAGGATCCAACCCCGAAGGCTGACATGCTCCGCGCCAAGCGCGAGGCCCGCTACGGTAATAGCCAAGCGACAGTCGGCGATATGGACCTGGGGCCGCTCCCATCTAAAACCCGCAAGCTGATTCCCTATGCGGGAGCCCCCAAAGGGAACGCCAACGCCGGCCGCACACGCGCGCCGGTCGACAAATCACCCGAAGCTGTGGCGGCCAGGAAGGCCGTCGCGGCCAAACGCAAACCAAGGAAGGCGAAGACGACATGAGGGGTTTTAGAAGCATCGGCCATGTGATGATGTCAGCTGCAGCCGCAGTTGCGGCGCTTGGTGCCGTGAATCTACGCCGTGAATCTCCTGCGGTCGCCCGCGACGGCAACCCGCGAGACCCGAGGCGGCCGATGAAAGCCGAGCCGCGCTACGAGCCGCTGCAGCCGCGCGTCACCACATACTTCCATGGCAACGGGAAGCGGGAATGCGATCGGCGCCGCAGACAGATCGCCCTCGGCCAGCTGCGCCACGAGAACGGCGTGGCCGCTGACGTGCCGATGATCTTCCCGACGAGGCGAGCGGCCTTGAGCAAGGAGTCCGCCGCCCGCGTCGCCGCCAGGGCGGCTTGGACCGGCGATATGATCGGGATGCAGGTTCACCCCGCCGCCTTGAGGTCGGTAGATGCGTCGTCTTAGCCGTATCGTAGCCGTCGGCTGGCTGCTGGCTGGGTCTGTGGCTGGGGTTGCGGCTACCTCGGCGCAGACCGTCGGCGAGGGTGGAACCGAGCCTATCTTTCGCTGCGTCGTCGACTATCTGAGGGTCGACGGCCTGCCGCTGGTACAGCACAGCTGGTGCACGCGTAAGACGCCCGGCGGCCCGATCATCCCGCTCCTGTCCCTGGAAGGGCAGGGCCATGTGTTCGGCATCAAGCCGTGGACGGCGCCACCGGCGCCGCCGATCCCGAAGCAGCAACGGAGGCTGGAGTGACCGACGTGACGAACGGGGTAACCCCATGCCCAAGGTGCCCGAATCCGAATTTCTGCTACGTGCAGGGGTGCTTGGGTCCACCGAAGCAGGATGAGCCCGCCAAGCTCGGCCCCGTCACACCCATGTTTCCGGACAGCCCGCCGGAGGAATCGTCGCTGCAGCAGGCCATGCTGGACAGCGGCGCGAAGCCCGTCGAGGGCGTGGTGCCAACCTTCCGGACCAACGAGGGCACGGTGTTTCTGGCGTCGCCTGCCGACATCGATCGCGCCAGCATGATGGATTCGGTCTCGGCCACCAAATTGGCGCGCGCCACCAAGGTCAGCAACGCCGAGATCGACCGGCTCATGAAGGAGGACCGGGACTGATGAAACTGGCAGACATCCTGCGCGCGGGTAAGGAGCACATCAAGACTTTGGGCTGGGTCCAGGGCGACGAGAACGTGTTTCAGCTGCATAGCATGAAGCGCTGTGCGGCCACCGCGATGGCCCCTGTTAATTGGTCTTACGAGGAAACAGAACGAGCTTGCCGGTTTTTTGAGGCGGCCAACGGCATCGAGAGCGGCGTCATCGCCGACTGGAATGACGCGGACGGCCGCACCGTCGAGGAGGTGCTGGCCGCCTATGACAAGGCTATCGCCGACGCCGATGCGAAGGGGGCCTGATGGGCGTCCCGATGAGCTACGGCGAGTGTGACGACGGGCCGTGGCACAAGAAGCACCTCGCGCACCACGAACCGACCTACCTTGTGCCGATCGAGGAGTTCTCGAAGAAGGTGTATCCAGGCGTTCAGCGCGGCGCGCCGGGCTATGTGTTCGGGGTCTATACCTTCGATAAATCAATGGGGATGTGGCTCTGGACGCCGCCGAGTGAACCGGCAAAACGTGTGGACAACAAAACCCGCTGATTGTGCCTGTGCCACAAGGCGATTGACGGCACAGCGATGACACGGCAGGGTCCCACTTAACCAAGGGCGGCGATTCGCTTCGTCTGGTGGGAGGTCGATAGACCTGAAAACACCCACAAGTCCTCTGTTGCATCGAAGGAGGACGGCATGCCTCCCGGCCGGAGTAAAGCCCGGCCAACCATTTCTGCCTCGGCGGACCGTGCCTGTGGGAGGCATGGCGAGAGCCACCGGTCTCACGTTTTGCCGGTCTGCCGAGGCGGGGACCAGTTTGGGGCTGTGGGTTTGTTGCGTTCGTCCCCGCGGTCCCCCGTTGATACACCGTGCGATGGAAGAAGGTGGAACGGCCCCGGCGGATGTACCCGGGGCCGTTTCCATGTCTGGCGCACGTCACCGCTACCGCTCCACCGAGCCCGCGCTCGGCCGGGACGCCGTATAGGGGCGGTTTTCACTTAAACAGAAGGAATGCGGCCATGGCCGAGGTTGGAATGAAGGCCGCTGCTGGCCAGCTCGTGATGGGCGCGGACGCCAATGGCGCGGCGCAGTTCCTGCGCGCCGACGGCGCAGCGTCGCCGATCCCGGCCGGCGCTACGATCATGAACGCGTCCAGCGGCAATATTGCCAACAACTCGGCCGCCGCCACGCTCGACGTCACCGCTCCCGAGTTGGCCTATGTCACCGGATTCGAGATCACCGCGGCCGGGGCCACCGGCGCCGCGATCGTGGTGGCCACCCTGGCTGGCGTGATCGGCGGGACCATGAGTTTCATCTTCGGCGTTCCGGCTGGCGCGACGGCGATGGCGAGCCCGCTTGTCGTGCAGTTCCCGCAGCCTATCCCTGCCGCTGCGGCTGGTACGGACATCGTGCTGACGCTGCCCGCCCTCGGCGCCGGCAACACCAACGCCGCCGTAGTGCTGCACGGCTTCAAGATCTGACAATGGCCAAGCTCGACGCCGCCACCCGCGCAGCGATCGAGCGGGCGGCGGCCGAGCACGGCATCGAGCCCGCGTTGGCGCTGGCGATCGCCGAGCGCGAGAGCAACTTCGATCCCCGGGCACGCAACTCGAAGACGATCCGCGGTATGTACCAGATGCGCGGCGACCACCGCGCCAAGCACGGCATCGGCGATTCCGACGATCCCTACCAGCAGACCAAGGGCTGGGGCGCGTTCTTCGGCGAGGTGAAGAAGGAGATGGCCGGCAAGCTCGGCCGCGACGTGACCGGCTCCGAGGGCTACCTGGGCCACCATTTCGGCGGCGTCCGCGCCGGTCGCATGCTCAAGATGGACCCGAACACCCCGGTCGATCAGGTGTTCACGCCTTACGAAATGTCGATCAATCCGCATTTCGCCAAGGCCGGGACCGTCGGCAGGCTCAACTCGAGTATTCTGACCGACATCGACAAGCGGCAGGCCAAGTTCGGCGGCGCCGCGCCCGACCTGGGGCTGATCGACTTCGCCAAGATGGGCGAGCCGGTCGATATGGGTGGCGAAGATCGCAGCTTAAACGTCGGGAACCCGGCGGCCCATGACTTTTCACCGGCCTCATCCGAGGTCGCAAATCTTAACACGTCCGCGCCGGCCGCTTCGAGCGCCCCGGACTTCAGCCAGTTCGGAGTTCCAGCGTGACCATCGACCCAGCCAAATTCGAGCCCCAGGGCAAGCCGACCCGTGAACAGGTCCGCGCCGTGTGGGACGCCCACCCGAAGCCGAGCACCCGCAAGGTCCGCAATCTGCTGGTGGCGCGCGGCTTCGACATCTCGTTCCGCACGATCGCCCGATGGGTCAAGAACGAGTGGCGCGAGGATGCCGCGCCGGGAGCTAAGCCGCTGGCCGAGAAGGGCGAGGTCCGCGCCGTCAACAAGGCCATCACGGCCGCGTTGAAGGCGGTCCCGAAGGAGACCGTCAAAGAGGCCGACATGATCGCGGAGGCCGGCGGCATCGAGGGCGCCGTGACCGGCGGCAAGCTGCAGGACGCGGACTATGCCCGCATCGAGGCGCGCATCAAGGCGCTGGAGCCGGAGTCGAAAGACAGGCTGCTGGAAATTCAGGAGCGCGCGCGGCTGGTCATGAACATCGTGCTGACCGAGGAGGCCACGCGCCGCGCCCACGTCATGGTGCTGATCCCGAAAGATACCGGGTCCTTCATCAAGGAGGTCAACGAGGCCGCGACCTCCGGAGGGCCGGTTGCCGTCAAGGTCGAGGCGCCAAACGCTGGCAACGGCGACGACGCCCGCGTGATCGAGGGCAAGGTCAACCCGCCGAGCGCGTTGTCCTTGAAGCTCCGGATGCTGCGTGAGGCCGTCGCATGAAGAGGTGCGACCGCTGCCAGCACGGAATCGACGACACTGATCCTGCGGGCACTGCGTTTGTGTTGTGCGCGTTGATCCCGCCCGCGCCGGTCCCGGTCTCCAAGGTGGTTGAGAATCAGCTTGTCACCGAGATCCAGTGGCTTCGGCCCGCGATGAAGCGGGAGGCTTGGTGCGGCCAGTTCAAGCTGAGCTGGACGAAGCTATTCCGCCGTGGCCCGCGAACTTAAAGGCACGCGGTACCTACCCAGGGCAAACCCGGACCTCGCTGAATATATCCAGCGAGAGCTGCGGTATCTCGACTTCGATGGGACGATGGACTTCTACCTCGAATGCGAGAACTACCTGTCCGACTACGACAAGGCGCTGCTCAACGCCAACGACCGCTACTATCTGCTGACGCAGACCTGCAAACGCCTCGATGCGATCCATCCGTGGCTGTTCGAGCGGTGCCGCGAGGTGGAAAAGAGCACCGACGGTCACCTCGATCTGTGGGCGCGGTATCACTACAAGTCGTCCATCGGCACGTTCTCAGGGTGTATCCAGGAGATCATCATTGATCCCGAGATCACCATCGCTATCATGTCGTGCACAAACGCCATCGCCCAGCCGTTCTTGGTGCAGATCCAGCAGGAGCTGGAGAATAACGAGGACCTGAAACGCATCCACTCCGATGTGTTCTGGCAGGAGCCGAAGAAGGAAGCCGCGCGCTGGTCTCGCACCACGGGGATCGTGGTCAAGCGCAAGTCGAACCCGAAAGAAGCCACCATCGAGGCGTTCGGCGTCATCGACGGCATGCGAACCGGCAAGCATTATGGCTTGCTGAACTATGACGATCTTGTCACCGAGACGATGATCGACAACCCCGACATGATCAAGAAGGTCACGCAGCGGTGGGAGTTGTCGGACTCGCTCGGCCCGACGCACGCTCCGACCCGCAAGTGGCATTGGGGCACGCGCTATTCGTTCGCTGACACCTACGGCGTGCTGCTCGAACGCAAGGTGCTCAAGGAGCGCCGCTACCCGGCGACCGAGGATGGCACGCTCAAGGGCAAGCCGGTGCTGCTGACCGACGAGAAATGGGCCGGCGTCAAACTGGCGCAGCGTTCGACCGTCAACGCGCAGATGTTGCTCAACCCGATCGCGGGCAACGAGTCGACCTTCGACACCAAGCAGTTCAGGCATTACGACGTGATCCCGTCGATCCTGAACGTCTACATCATGATCGACCCGTCGAAGGGCAAATCAAAGCGGTCGGATCGCACCGCCATCGCGGTGGTCGGGATCGACGTCGGCGGCAACAAATATCTGCTGGATGGTTACTGCCATCGCATGAAGTTGTCCCGCCGCTGGGAGCTGATCAAGCAGCTCAAGAAGAAGTGGGAAAACCACGCTGGCGTGCAGATGGTGCGCGTAGGCTACGAGCAGTACGGCATGCAGTCCGACCTCGAAGTGATCGAGGAGAACATGGCCCGCGAGGGCAATCACTTCGAGATCGAGGAGTTGAACACTCCGCGCGAGGGACAGCACTCCAAGAACGATCGCATCCAGCGATTGGAGCCCGACTTTAACCGCGGTGTCTTCTATATGCCGGCGACGGTCTACCACCCGGAATATGGTGGCGGCATCGGTAACCAAGCCCTGTGGGACGTTTGGTCCGACGAAGATTTCAAGCGCCTGGAAGATGCTGGCGCCAAGGACAATCCGCCGGTCGGAACCATCGTCTATCGCCCGCAGCAGGGCATGACGAACAAGCAGAGGTTCTGCGAAGCCACGCACCAAAAATATCGCATCGTCACCGCGCTCAAGCGCGTCAATGAAGATGGCGATATGTACGATCTAACGCGCGTTCTTATGGAGGAACTGCGCTTCCATCCGTTCGCCCCGCACGATGACCTCACCGACGCTGTGAGCCGGATCTACGACATGGAGCCCTTGAAGCCTGTGCCGTTCGAGTCGGTCAACGCGGAGATGAAGGCTCATCCCGACGCATGAGGTAAGCCGTGCCGCCTTTCGTTCCGCCCAGGGTCAAGACCTTGGAGATTCCCTACAAAACTCAGGTGCTGCGCGCCGAGCCCGACTTCGAGGCGCTGCGCCGCAAGGAGCCGTTCTACGAGTTCACCGGCCGCACCTTCACCGGCAACCCCGCCAACCAGGGCGCGTCATCCGACGTTCCCAACATTCGCTGAGGACACTCGATGTCACAAATCACCCTTGTCGGACCAACCTACCATTCGCAGGAATTTAACACCGGCGATTCGGTCGAGCGCGGTCACAGCCCGAAAAAGCTGGTCGACGACATCAACACCATGATGACCGAGCTTTATGCGGCCGACGCCGCTGCTGCTGCGGTAGCTGCTGTGGCCGCGCCGGTGGTGTTCGTGGACGTCGTAGTCTCCTCGGCCGAGCTGCTCGCGCTGTTCGCCACGCCCAAGACCCTGGTGGCGGCGCCGGCTGCGGGCCTGATGAATGTGTTCGAGGGCATCGTCATCTCGAAGCCCGCGGGCACGGCCTACGCTGGCGTCGCCACCGGAGAGGATCTGGCCGTTGGTTACACCGACGTCGCCGCGCCGCTCGCGACGGTCGAGACAACGGGCTTCCTCGATCAGGCGACCGTGCAGACCCGGTATGCGCCGGCCTACAGCGCCGCCTCCGGGGTGAACTCGATCACGCCTGCCGCCGCCGCGATCGTGCTCGGCCTGCTGGTCGGCGAAATCATCACCGGCACAAGCCCGCTGAATTGCCGGGTTTACTACCGCGTGATCCCGACGGTGCTCGCGTGAGTGGCGCCGTAGGCGACGAAGGCAGCATCGTCTCCTCAACGGAGATCGTCACCGCCGGCAAGCAGCACATGACCATCGAACAGCGGTACATTCCGCCGCTCGATGGCACCGTCGACGAGGTGGACGGCTTCGACATGAGCATGGCGCGAGCCATCGCCGAGGTGCTGGTTCACTATTATCCGGGCTACGACTGGTACGTGATGGGCGAGTCGCGCCAGGGCATCGTCGCCTTCAGCATCCCCGACCTGATGGGTCCGACGCTGAAACAGGTCATCCGGCTCGCGCAGTTCTCCGACCTCAACAAGAAGCTGATCCGCGACACCGGCGGCGCGATGCTGGAGCGCATGGGCCTGCGCCGCGGGCCGATGGACCGGGCTGAGTACGCGAGGGCCAAAGCCAGTCGCCACCTGTTCGACTTCGGGGATGTGAAACAGTAAATGCTCAAGCGATTGACGCCACCAGGGGAAGACGGCGCGCCCGGCAGGTTCAGCGGTCGCGGTGCAGCGCAGGCTGGCAGCTCCTTCAGGAGCGGTGGCGATCCGCGCGGCGAGGATGCGGTCGAGCGACCCTATGAGGACGATGAGATCGAGAACGCCGCCGAGGCCGGCGCGGTCGACGGCGCCGGCCAGGACTTTGACGACGGCGATGAGGATGAAGACGATTTCGAGAAGCCGAGCGATGGCGACTTTCTCAAGATGGTCACCGAGGCTACCTCGCAGGCCGAGTTTTACTCGAACCAACTGAACAAGCGCGCATGGGAGCGCGCCTACAAGGCGTATAGGCAGGAGCATTTCACCGGCTCGAAGTACACGACGCCGGATTTCCGCAACCGCTCGAAGCTGTTCATCCCGAAAACCCGCAGCGCCGTTCGCAAGGATCTGGCCGCGACGTCCGCCTCGATGTTCGGCACCGTGGACCCGATCGAGTGCGCGCCCGGCAACGAGAGCGACCCGAAGCAGGCGGGTGCCGCCGCCGTCATCAAGCAGCTCGTGAACTATCGCACCGATACCGCCAACGGATTCCGGGCGGCGATGCCATGGTTCCTGACCGTGATGGGCGCCCGGCAGACCTCGCTCATGACCGGCTTTTGCATTTCCAAGCAGTCGTGGAAGCTGGAAATGCGCAGGAGCGTCGAGACCTTCGACGACGACGGCGAGGAGCGTCAGCGCGACGTTTGGAAACCCTATGTGGACCGGCCGGATAGCTCGCTGATCCCGCCGGAGAACGTCACGATCGACCCGTGCTGCGACTGGACAAACCCGGCGCAGGATTCGGCCTACTTCATCATCAAGTGGCCGATGCGCATCGACGAGATCAAGCGCCGGCAGCGCGATCCGCGCCAGCCGTGGAAGAAGGTTTCCGACGCCACGCTGCGCTCTGCGAGCGAGGGAGCCAAGATGGAAGCCAGCGCCATCCGGCGCGCGCGCGACCAGGGCCTCGACCGCTTCGAGCAATCGAGCGGCAACGCTGAGTTTGACGTCATTTGGGTCTACGAGACCTATATCCGCACCGCGGGCGAGGATTGGACGTTCTTCTCGGTCGGCGACAAGGCGATGCTGACCGACCCGGCCCCGGTCTCCGAGGTTTATCCCGAGCAGGGCGGCGAGCGGCCGATCGTGATGGGCTACGGTTCGCTGGAAGCGTTCTGCGTGTTCCCGCAGGCTGCCGTCGAAAGCTGGCAACCGCTGCAGCAGGAAGTGAACGACGTTCGCAACCTGACCATGGACGCCTTCAAGCAGAACGTCATGCCGGTGACGAAGGTGCTGCGCGGCCGGCAGATCGACCTCGACCAGCTCAAGCGGCGCGGTCAAGGCACCTCGATCATGGTCACCGGCAAGGACGATGTGACCTGGGAGCGCCCGCCGGACGTGCCCGCCTCGGCGCAGGCCATCAAGCAGCAACTCGACATCGACTTCGATGACCTCGCCGGGCAGGCCAATTACGGCACGGTGCAGGACAACAACGCGCTCGGCAAAACGCTCGGCGGGCTCAAGCTGGCCGCGGGCGCTGCGAACGCGGTGCAGGAATACGACCTCCGCGTCTGGATCAATACTTGGGCCGAGGGCGCGGTGCGCCAGATCGTGAAGCTCGAACAGTTCTACGAATCGGATGAAGTCGTGCTCGGCATTGCCGGCGAAAAGGCTGAGCTGTTCCAGAAGCACGGCATCAACGAGATCGACGACACGCTACTCGAGAACAACATCACGGTGCGGGTCAGTGTCGGGCTCGGCGCCGGCGACCCGGCCCAGCGGTTGCAGAAATTCCAGGCCGCAGCGACCGTGGCCATGCCGCTGATGGCGATGGATCCGCGCTTTGTCTCGGGCGAACTCACGATCGACGGCGAGGCCGTCATGAAGGAGACCTTCGGCGCCGGTGCGGGGTTCGGCGACGGCGGCAAGCGGTTCATCCGCAAGGGCGAGCCGAAGGGGCCGGATCCTGCTGCTCAGGATGCCATGGCGGCCGAGGGCGAGGAGAGGCGAGCCAGCGCCAAACTCAAGGGCGCGCAGGCCGACAAGGCGAAGGCGGACGCCAAGGCCGGGATCATCAAGGCGCTCTCAGCAGCGGCAAAGATTGGTCTCGACCTCAAGGCTATGGGCATCGACGAGAGCAAGATCGAGTTCGACAAGTCGATCGCTCACATGGATCAGGTCGGGCGCGCGATGGACATGGGCCACAGCCAGGGCCTCGCGCTCAAGGCGGCGCAGATGGCCGCGAAGGGGCTCAACGTCGACGGCTCGCCGATCGACATGCCCGGCACCGCGCCGGGCGCGGATTATCCGGACGGCAAGGTGCCCGATGCTGTGCTTGGCAAGGTGCCCGGAGCCGCCGGTGCTGAACCTGGGGCTGATCCCGCTGCGGCTGCGCCGCCGGCCGAGGGCGCGGAGCCGACCAGCATCCCGATGCCGGAGGGCATGCCCGAGCCCACCGCGCCGCCAGCCGCAACCCAGCCGCCGGCTGGACCCACTGCATCAACCGAACCCGCGGCGCCGAAAAAGCCCCGCAAGGTGCGGATCACCGGCCGCGACCCAGCATCGGGCCGGGCCACCGCCTTTGAAATCGACGATTAACAGGAGAGACAGCCGTGGCTCAGTATTCGACTAACAATCTGCAGGCGGGCAGCTTGCAGACCCTCACATCCACCGCCAAGACGATCGTCGGCCTTTCGGCCGCGACCGCCACCTTGCGCCGGGCCTATCTCTACGAGTGGAAGGTTGGCGCCGCCAACGTGCCTAACGCCGCCGACTGCGAGATCGTGTGGGATCTGATTCGGTCTTCGACGCTCGGCACCGGCACCAACGCCACCCCGAGCCCGCTCGATGCGGCTGATGCTGCCGCCGGCACGGTGTCGACGGTCAACCTGACCGCCGAACCCACCACCGGCGTCTCGCTCGGCGTCTGCGCACTCAACCAGCGCAACTCGCAGCGCTGGCTCGCTCGCGATGACAAATCGCGCCTCGTCATTCCGGCGACCAACCTCGCCGGGATCGCGCTTCGCGCCAAGTCGACCACCTACGCCAACACAGCGTTGGCAGAAGTGAATTTCGAGGAATAATGCGCCAACCGCAGGGCTTCCTCGAAATCACCGGCCCTGGCCCCGGGGCCAGGGAGGCGGACACCTACACATGCGCGCATTGTCAGAACGTGCGTGAGGTAAAGGCGATGGCGCCAGCCGCCGATATGCCGGACGTGTGCCACCTGTGCGGGGACAAGAATCGCCCGAGCTTCATCTGCGAACAATGTCGCGGCAAAGGTTGCGATCCGTTCGAGGAGAAGTTGAAGCGCTTCGAGGAGCGCGCGCGATTCCGATGTGAGATTGCTTGATGGCGCATTTTCTTAATGTTTGCAGGTTTCGGCCCACCGCTGGCGGCACCACCGATTGGACCTACTCATCTTTTGTCACGGGGTATAACAGCCCGGCTCTGGCTGGCGTGGTCAACGGCCTTCCCTACAAATATCGCGCGGAAAGCGCGGATTTGGCTGAATGGGAGATCGGCGAAGGCGTCTACAACGCAGGCGTTCTAGCGCGCACCACGGTTCTCGCCAACTCTGCTGGGACCGGAACATCCGCCGGGCAAAGTGGGGCGGGATCGAAGATCAATTTTTCGACGGTGCCGCAGGTCGCGATTGTTGCGCTGAAAGAAGATTTGCCAGGGCTGAACTTCGCGAACGTCTTCACGGATACCACCGAGGCGACCGGCGCAGGCACCACAGCCTCTGCGCTCTTTGCCGGCGGCGTCGAGATTGCCAAGAAACTATTTGTCGTCGGCAGCCTTCTTCTCGGCAACCACACCACCGTAGGCATGGCCACATGGATTGCCGGTAACGGCAACCAGCTTCCGGCGCTGTTTGTTGATCGCACCATCTCTGATCCAGAGATCAACGACAACGACATGGTTTTCTATACCGAGCTTACGGCGGTGAGCAATACTGGCATCGGCAACCAGTACGCCTCGATCAACATCAGGCCGATAATCGTCTCCACGATCTACAATTGGCAGCACCGCATCGGCATCGAAGACTTCATGACCTACAATGGGTCAGGAACGCTTGGTTACGATACGACCCTGGTCTCCGGTGTAACGTACAACGGTCCAGTCACCGAAAGAAAAGCCTTTTGGGTTGCTGACTTTGCCGGAACGGGTTCGTGCGTCGATCAATATGGCCTCTACGTCAATTCGCTGACCAAGGGCACGAACAATTGGGCGGTCTACACCGCCGGTACGACGGCGAGCTATTTTGGTGGACCTGTCACCGCCAACACGTCACTCACTTCTCCAATCATAAAGTCTGCTGGCAGCCTGATCTTCCAAGTCGACGGGGGTGATGAGTCGGTCCGTATGGACACCGCCGGGAATGTTCTTCAAGGCATCACCGCCGTCCCCGCTTTGGGCGACACTGGCAACGGAGTTCGTTACGCCATCCAGGGTGCGTCAAACACCTATGGCTATATTCAATTGATGAACGACACCGCTGGTACGGTCGAGTTTGGTCGATTGTGCTTTGGCTCCCCGACGTATTCCGATGCTGAAAAGCGCGCTATTGTCATCAGTGCGGGATCATCGACATCAAGCACCGCGACGCCGACAGGCAGGTTGTACTTTTTTGTAAACAGCGGGAGCGGGTTGAGCATCGCCCTGACCCTTCAGCAGGGCTTGGGTGTTGGTACTGGTACGGATCCCGGCCTGGGTGCCATCCTGTGCAATACCAGCATCAAGAGTCAGGGCGCCACGGCCGGGATCGGCTACGCGACCGGCTCGGGCGGCACCGCGACCGCGCAGGCGACGGACAAGAGCACGGGCGTCACCTTCAACAAGATCAACGGCACCGTCACGATGAACGCCGCCTCGTTGGCGGCCAATACGGCGGTCTCATTCACGCTGACCAACAGCGCCATCGCGGCGACCGATTATGTCCACTGCCAGCACGAAAGCGTAGGAACCATCGGCGCCTATATGATCAACGCCCGCGCTACCGGCTCGGGTACAGCGCAGATCACAATTCGTAACGTCACCGCTGGCGCGCTCGCTGAGGCGATCGTGCTGCGGCTCATTGTTATCAAATCCGTCAACGCGTAAGGAAAGCAGCATGAGAACGATCGACCAAAAATCCGATGGTGAATTTTCCGTCGCCATGTTGGTGAAGGAAACGGCGGGAATGGCCCCCAATGGCATGACGCTGACGCAGATGCGCAGCCGAATCCGCATCATCGACGCGGTGGAAGCCGCTGGAGAGACCAAGCCTATCTCGCTTGAGGATGCCGACTTCTCAACTCTGGTCGATGCCATCAACTCGATGAGCTGGCGCGTCGCCGACAAGAAGTTGCTGGGTATCATCGATGCTATTCTAACCGCGCCACAGGCTGCGGCGGCGGCATAGTCTTATGTCGTTGCTGGGGTTTGATGCACTCGGGCGCCTTGCGCTCGGTGAAATACCGTCTCCAAAGCCAACCTTTGTAGGCGGTGACAGTCAGACACAGCAGAAGGTCAGGCGCGGGCTAACCGCCGCGTTGATTGCGACGGTTGGTGTAGGCTTTGTCGCCCCGCCGCTGCCGGCCCAGGCTCTGGCGTTTTCGCAATTCATCGATCAGAAGCCTCGGCGCATTGTCTCTACCGATGAGCAGTTTTGTGCTCTGTTCGAGTCGCCGGAGCCGATCTCGGTCCCATTCGCCGGGTTTTGCGAGTTCGGCCAGCCGCAGCAGATCCGGTTCAACCACGCGGCGCAGACCGCAAGCGTCGCGTTCGAGATTGCGCCTACCGTCGTCGACCAGGGCGGCGGCGGCGATGAGCCGAAGCGATCCGATCGGCGCAAGAAAACCGGATTCGAGCCGGTCAAGAAGATCTTCCGGGCTCCGGACCCGGAGCCTGTGCCAAGGGTATGGACGCCGCCGCAGCCGGCGTTGCGGCCAATCCAGCCGCCGCGGCCCGCGCCAGAGCTTGTCGACCAAGATCTAATCCCGCATGACCTGACCGGGATCATGATGCAGATGCGCGCGGCAGAGGAAGCCTCGCGACATATCCAAGACGAACAGGACGCGGCGGATATCGCTGACATCCTCGACCTTCTCGACTGACCTCCAGCAGATGAGAGACCAATGACTGACGACGCTATCAGCGCGGCTGCCCGCGCGTTCCTGATCGAGAGCTACATCGACCTCAAGGTGCAGCTGGAAAAGGGCACCGGCACGCGGCCGATGCTCTATTTGCTCGCGGACGCGCGCAACAAGGCCGTCATCGCCATCCGCAAGATGGTCGAGATCGATGTTTCCGAGAAGGCCGCGCTGATGGCGCTACAGCAGGAAATCCGGCTGTACGGCGACATGATGGATTCCGCCCGGCAAATGCTTTCGCGCGGCAGGGAGGCGGATCGCGAGATCGCCGAGGAAGACCGCATAGAGCTTTCCGAAATTTTGACCCCCGAAGAAGCCCGCGAGGCGGGCATCCAGCAAACTGAGGACTGACATCCATGGCACCCAACCTGACCGTCTCCGAGCTTAACGAAGATCAGATCGCCGAGCAGATCGAGCGCGACAACGAGCGCGACGCCGGCGCCGGGATCGAGGACCAGATCGAGGCCGGCGCTGCCGATGACGCCGATGGCGACGGCGAACGCCGCCAGGACGATCCGCCCCGCGAGGCGCCGATCCAGATGTCCCCGCAGGATCAGAGGCGGCTCGACATGGCGAACCGCTTCAAGCGGCCGGGCGTCGAGCAGCCGTTCGACGGCGACATGACCCGCGACGAGAACCTGTACGGCGACGTCGCCGCCCAGCAACTCGAACCGGACCCGGATTTGCCGGAGCCGGGCGTCCCCCCGGCTGACCAGCGGACGGCGCCGCCGGCCGAGCGCACCTTCACCATCAAGGTGCGCGGCAAGGACGTGGTGCTGACCGAGGCCCAGGTTCTTGAGCGTGCATCAAAGGTGGAAGCCGCTGACAGTTATCTTGCAGAATCGCGAGAACTGTTGGAGAGTGCAAAAACCATTCGGGCCGATCGTGCTGGCCCCGACCGTCAACACCCCGACGGTCAACGTAGCGCGGCAGACGACGAACCGGACGAGACTGACCATTCGGCCCCCGCGCGCCGCCCTGCGCTGGATCTGAAAAGTGTCGTCGAGGAAATCCAGTTCGGAGACCCCGAGAAAGCTGCGCGTCAGCTGGGCGAGGCCATCAATACGGCCGCATCCCAAATGGCGAATGAGGGTCACGTCACTCGGCTGGTCAGAAATGACCTCGCCAAGTCGAAGTTGGACCTCAAGGCTTTCGCGGACGATAACCCCGATATTGCCAACGATGAAATCGCGAGCAACGTGATCGAGCAATCGATCTACAAGATCTACCGCGAGGAAATCCAGGCGCTCGGGGTCGACGAGGCGCAGATCCCGAAGGACCCGAAGGCCCTTGCCGACTGGCACCGGCTCTATCGAGTTCACGGGCACACCGTGTCGAAGCCCGCCGAGGTTTTGCAGAAAGCCAAGGCCACGCTCGACAAATTCCGTGGCGCAACGTCAGCACCAAAACCGGCCCCACGCAAAGATGCGGCTCGCGTTTCAGTCAACGTCGATCGCACCGAACGCCGAATGGCCATCCCTGTTCAACCGTCACGCGCTGTTGCTCCGCGCCCCAACGCTCCCGCCCCGACACAATCTTCGTCGCGGTCGGATGCCGTCAAGGACATGCGGCGCGCACGCGGCCAGCCGGTCGTCTGACCGGCGGCATCACAAGAAGGATCACCATTATGACCGGCCAAGTTTGGGCGGTGGCATCTGAGGGCGGCTATATGTACAGCGATGAGCTGTCCAAGACGCTGCGCCGTCAGGTCCAGCCGCTCACCAAGTTCCGCCAGCTCTGCGACGCCGAGGATGGCACCGAAAAGGGCCTGAACCGCGGCGAGCTGTTCAACTGGAACGTCTACAGCAATGTGGGCACCCAGGGCCGTCGTCTGACGGAAAACCAGACGATGCCCGAAACCGGCTTCTCCATCCTGCAGCACTCGCTGACGGTGACCGAAGCCGGCAACAGCGTGCCCTACACCGGCAAGCTGACCAACCTCGCCAAGCAGGAAGTCGTGTCGATCATCGACAAGACCTTGAAGGACGATGCGCGCAAGTATTTCGACATCGAAGCCTACCTGCAGTTCAAGTCGACCCCGCTGCGGTTCGCGCCTACCAGCGGCAACTCGGCAACCCTGATCACGCTGGACACCAACGGCGTGTGCTCGACCACCAACAACCTCGCGTTGGGAACGGGACACATCAAGGCGGCCGGCGACACGATGAAGATGCGCAACATCGCGCCCTACATCGCCGACGACTACGTGTCGATCGCGGAGGTGACCACCTTCCGCGGCGTCAAGAACTCGCTGGAGACCTTGCACCAGTATACCGAGACCGGGCTGGCGCACATCTTCAACGGCGAAATCGGCCGCTATGAATCGTTCCGCTTCATCGAGCAGACGTTCATTCCGTCCGGTGGCGCCGCCGACAGCACCACCTACGATCCGTGGACCCGCACCGCGGACGCCTGGAACAATGGTCTGTCCTCGTGGGCGTTCTTCATGGGCGCCGATACCGTTACCGAGGCCGTCTGCGTGCCGGAAGAAATCCGCGCGAAGATCCCCGGTGACTATGGACGTTCGCGCGGCATCGCTTGGTACTACCTGGGCGGTTTCGGTCTGGTTCACCCCGACGCGACCAATGCGCGCGTCATGATGTGGGATAGCGCGGCCTAATCAACCGTCGTGGCGCGGTCGAAAGGCCGCGTCCATCCACCCATCAGAAAGAGAGAGAAGCTATGAGCTACGAGCGCGTTGGGTGTCAGACCATCCGTTACACGGTTGGCAACGACACCCCCATTCAGTTCGGTGCCGATGGTGAAGCCAAAAGCTACGCCTTCATCGGCCCGCCCGGCAAAAAGGGCCTCGTGCGTGACATCGAGGTTCGCATCACCGAGGACATGGTGGGCACCACCACCGTCCCCGAAATCGGCATCGGCGACGCCGCTTCGGATCTTGGCTCGCTCGACAACGAGTATGGCCGCTTCCGTCTCGGCTCGACGGCGATCCTTGGCTACACCACCACCACCTTCACCAGTGGCATGGTGCGTGCGTCGTCCCTTGTCGATGGATACCCGCGCGAGCCGGGCGCGGCGACCCTGCCCGGCCGGCAGTCGACGAACTATTCCGAGCACGTCGTGCTCGAGAAGGCGTTCATCCCGGCCGACACTGCGTTCTTCATCAGCCTCGTGCCCGGCTCCGGCGGTTCCGAGACCGGCGCCGGCATGATCGCGGTGGAGATCGACTGGTCCTGACGATATCGCCCAGGGGCCGGTAACACCCGGCCCCTGCCTGCAACAAGGCCAGAGGGACCAGACCAATGGCTTACTACCAAGGCCGAGACGAGAACACTGTCATCCCTGCCAAGAACCCGAAGCCAGCCAACGCCATGCGTGCTGACACCGGGAACGCCGGCCTGGATGGTTACAGCGTTCTTTCACGCGCAAGCCGCTACAGCGGCATGCGTCCCGCAGTCGGCGGCGAACCGGAGTTTCCGTTCCCGCATCTTCAGGAGGATTGTTAATTGACCAAGAACAGCAAAGGCGTTGTCACGTCGTCGCTGCCTCGCGGCGATAAGGACAACGTGTCCTATCCGCAGGACAACGCAGGCGGCATGAAGCTGCCGAACGAAACCGGCGGCAAGATGGGTGGCTCGACCACCAATCTCTCGCACTCCCTGTCCGGCGCTTCCGCCGTGCAGAAGTAAGGAGCCAACCATGACCATCGATACCCAGCTCGATGCTCCCGAAGCGGCGCCGGTGGCGCCGCCGAGGGTGCGTATGGACCGCTCGCGTGCGTATGCGTCTGTCACAGGCGACCGCGTTCCAGGCGACCGGCACGCCGCCGTGTTCTTCATTCAGGACGGCATCCCCGCCGATTCCGAGGGCTATTTCATCTTCGACCACCCCGACATGCTGCGGAAGGGGAAGGACGGCGATAAGGCCCGCCAAGCCGCCGAGCGCAAGATCAAGAAGGCGCTGGCGCAGCAGGCCAAGGCTCCGCAGCGCGCGCCCCGCGCCGAGGACGATGACGACGAGTCGGAGGGCCGCGCCGATCGCGACGAGGATGAGGGCGACGACGGAGATGATCTCCTTGAGCCGATCAACCTCGAAGCGTGGCTGCGCGGCGAGCAGGACGTGGAATGGCAGGAGGTCACCCAGGAGATCGCCCGCCGCTACAAGGTCCGCAAGTCGAATATCGCCGATGCCGTGGAGTTCTTGGTCAAGGAGGGCGTCGTTCCGAAGGCGCAGCTCCGCAAGAAGTTCCAGAAGTTCGCGGACTGATCCCCCGTGGCAATGACCTACACATCGCTGGTGGCGCCGAAAGGCACCACCGGCAGTATTGCGAACTGGGTCAACTACTCGAAGTTGGACCTCCCCGCTGTCGTCGACGAAGCGCAATCGCTGCTGTTCTCGCTGTTGCGCATTCGCGAGATGCGGAAGGAATGGACCTTCGGCATGGCCGTGGGCGAGGCGCAGATTGCGCTGCCGGCGCGCTTCCTCGACCCGATCGGCAGGCTCCATGACATCACCAACGGCATCCGTATGCCGCACCGGATCGAGACCGATATTGTCGGCGCGCGGGTGTACGAGGCAACCTCCGGCGACTTCGCCGCGGATCCGTTCACCACGGTAAACGGCTCATCGAGCGTCGCGGTAGAGCTGGCCGCCCATGATCTTACCCAGGGCTCGACCCTTACGATTTTGCTCGCCACCGCCGTCGGCGGGCTGACGTTGAACGGCACCTTTCCGGTCACCAGCATCACCGATGACGATAATCTCGTGATCGACGTGGACGAATTTGCCACATCCGGCGCGACCGGCGGCGGTGCGGCGGCGGAATACACCGCCAACAAGCTGATCTCGGGCTCGCCGTCGTCGTGGACGATCTTCGACGAACAGGTGAAATTCGATTGCGCGTTCGATACCGCGACGCAGTTCAAACAGCTTTATTTCCGCGCGCCGCTGCCGCTGGCCGCCACCACCAACGAATCGAACTGGCTGACCAGCCGCTATCCGAAGCTCATGCGCGTGGCCTGTTCGGCTTCCGCCGCGGATTACATGAAGGATGATGCGGAGTATCAGAAGCATCTCGCCTCGCTGACCGCACTGGTTCAGTCGACCAATGCCGAGAGCGATCTGACTTATCGCGGCGCCGAGTTCGGCACCGACACACCGACGCCGGGGGATTATTACTAATGGCCGCCGACACCAACACGCCAATCCTCAATTTGTTGCTGCAAGGCACCGGCAACAACGCGAACTCCTGGGGCACCAACCTCAACGATAGCGTGATCACGCCGCTTGAAAATGCGGTAGCTGGTTGCTTGACCATTTCCGGGCTGACCGGCGGCGCCTACACGCTGACCCAGGCCAACGCGGTTTATGGCACCATCATCCTGACCGGCACGTTGGCCTCCGACCTCACCATCACGGCGCCGTCGACCGCGAATAACTGGCGGTTCATCAACAACCTGACGCACGCCGGATTCTATGTGCTGATCAAGGTGGCGGCGCAAACCGCCGTCAACATCCCGCACGGCAAGCTCACCGAGATTTCGTGCGACGGCACCAATATGCACCGCCACGATCGCGAGAACGTCGGCGAGTATTTCTACCATGCAGGCACCACCGTTCCCGGTGGCGCGCTCGAATGCAACGGGGCTACGCCACTCCGCGCCAGCGCGGTTGATCTGTTTGCCGAGATCGGTACCACCCACGGCATCGGCAACGGCGCCACCACCTTCACGTTGCCCGACGGCTTTACGCTCGGCAAGTTCCTGCGCTCGCGCACGGCGGCGGTCGCGGCCGGCACGGCACAGACCAACCAGAACGCGTCCCACACGCACACGTTCAGCGGCGCTCTGACTGCCGGGACGATGGCGATAGACAGCGGCGGTGCTCACACGCACACCGCGACCAGCACGGATTCGGGCCACACGCACAGCTATCAGTCGCCGAACTTGTCTCCCGGCGCCGGTCCATCGGGAACGGTTGTCGGATCGACCACCAGCGGCAACACGGGCTCCGGTACGGCCAACATCACCACCACGGTCAATTCCGGCGGCGCGCACACGCATACTATCAGCGGCGTCCCCGGCTTGGGCACGCTGGCAACGGTTTCGCAGGGTGGCACCGAGGCGCGGCCGGAGAACATCTCGGCCGTTCTATGTATTCGATATTGAGGGCTTCGTCGGTGCTGGGTGTCGACGGGGGGAGGGTGAGCCGCGCGTCATCGCCTGGAGGCATGGCGCGCGGTGAGCCTTACGGTGGTGACAAATGGCAAAGCTGATCCCGCTTCCGATCACGCCGCCACCCGGAGTGGTGCTGACCGAATCCGGCCGCGTTGCCGAGGGGCGCTACATCGCGTCGCAGAATGTCCGCTTTGTGAAGGGCCGTCCGCAGAAGATCGGTGGCAACGAGATCGCCACGGAAACGGCGGCATCGGGCCAGCTCCGATCCATGCACGCATGGCGCGACAATAACCAGAACAATTATCTGGCTGGCGGGACCTATCGCAAGCTCTATGTCTACGACACGATTTGGGCGCAGAACGATGTCACGCCGTATCGCGACGAAGGTACGCTCGCCAACAATCCGCTGACCACCACCAACGGAAGCCCGATTGTCACGGTCGCCGATACCGGGCATGGCGTGATCACCGGCGATACCGCAATCTTGGCCGGAGCCACAGCGGTTGGAGGGATCACCCCGAACGGCACGTTTGTCGTTCTCGATGTGCCAAACGCCAATTCTTGGCGGTTCACATTCACGTCCAACGCGACTTCGGGAGCAACCGGCGGCGGCGCGGCTGTAACCTTCAAATACGAGGTTACCATCGGCGTTGAACTCGGTGCTTTCGGCTATGGCTACGGCATTGGTGGCTATGGTCTCGGCACCTACGGCACGGCGCGGACAGAATCGACGGTCTCCATCGAGCCGCGTATTTGGTCGCTAGACCACTTCGGCAAGCTCTTGATGGCGGCCTACAATGGCGGCTCGATCTACCTGTTCGACCCGACCGACGCGCAACCATGGGGCCGCGCGACGTTGATTTCGAGCGATCCCGGCTTGCCCACCAACGTGCGCGCCATGTTCGTTACGCCGGAGCGGTTCATCTTTGCGCTGTGCGCCGACATGCAAGTGGCATGGTGCACCCAGGGCGACTACGAGGTTTGGACGCCGGCCACGGGCAACACCGCCAATATCCGCACACTGACCGAGGGCACCAAGCTGGTCAGCGGGCGGGTGCTTTCTGACTTCATCTCGCTGGTGTGGACGGACGCTGCGCTCTATCGCTTCCAATACACTGGCGCCACCTATGTCTACAATTCGTCGATGGTGGCGAAGGATTGCGGCCTGCTCTCGCCGAATGGTGTCGTCACCGCGGGGGGTGTTGCTTACTGGATCGGGCAGGATACCTTCTGGATGTTCAACGGCTCAGTGGTGCCGATGCCGAACGTCGAGGATATCAGGAAGTATGTGTTTGATCTGATCGACATCAATTCCGGCTATCAGTGCAGCGCCATCTATTGGCCGCAGCACAACGAGGTGGCGTTCTTCATCACGGTTGAAGGCGAGACCACGCCAACCATCGGCGTGCTGTTCTCGATCGAGAATCAATGCTGGGCGCCACTCGACTTTGGTCGCGTCTCCGGTACGCACTTCACCCAGGGCGACACCCGACCATACATGGCCAAGTCGGACGGCTTCATCTACCAGCACGAGATCGGCTTCGACGATAACGGCGTGGCGCTGCCGTGGAGCCTGACGCTCGCGCCATATGCCCTCAGTGAGGGCGGCACCCACATGGACGTCGAGTACGTCATTCCTGATTTCAAGGATCAGATTGGCGACATCGAGATGACGCTCGACACCTACGATTACCTCAACGATTCCACGTTCGAGGACACCGAGACGGAGACCGTCGTTCCGACCGATAGCGGCTCAATCGATTTCCGCGTGTCAGGTCGGTACATCGGCATGATGCTCGGCTGCACCTCGCTCGGTTGTTATTTCCGAATGGGCAAGCCGGTGGCGTGGATCAAGCCGAGCGGAGTCAGGTAAATGCGGAGCGTAAACATCTCGCCGCTGATCGGTCGGGTTAAAGACCTTGCGGCGTCCGAGGCGTTTCGAGAAATAGAACTCGCGTCAGCCGAGTTCAATATTGTTGATATGGTGGCCTCGTTCGAGGTCACCGGGGTTTTCACAGAAACGAGGACACTCAATGTCGGGGTCTCGACACTCGCGGAGACGCAGGCGTTCATCGCCACACTCATCAACGATTTCAAGCGCGGCGGCGAATCCCGCTCCACTTAAAGTCGTCGAGGCGCCGGCAGATCCGGTGATCACTGTTCGCTACGCCGAGACCGAGCAGGACATGACTGCGATCCATCGGTTCTTGCTTGTCGTGGCGCAGCCAGCGCTGCTGTGCCCGGTCAACATCGTCAAAAGCCTGGAGGAAGTCATCCGCGTGACCCGCGAGGAGGTCGCGCTGATGCTGATCCACAATGACGTCATGGTCGGGACCATGGGCATCATCAACCCGACGTGGTGGTACGGCGACGCCGGGTTTTTGACGGATCGGTGGCATTTCGTGCTGCCGGCGTTCGACAACACCCCCGCCTCGGCGGCGCTGATGGCCGAGGCGGTCAGCATCGCCAATCTGGCCGGGCTCCGGTTCATCCACCAGGGCCGCATTCGAGAGGGGAAAAAGGGTGTTTTGCGCATGATGCCGCGCGTCTACGGCGGCGACTCTGATACAGTGGAAAACGGAGGAAGCTGATATGTGCTTCGGCTCGGAAGAAACCAATCGGAAGACGTCCACCTCGACCGCCGACCCGGCGGTGCGCAACGCTGCGGTCGGCAACCTCGACTTCGCGACGGCACTCCGCGACAAGGGGTTCCAGGGCTATAACGGCCAGCAGGTTGCGGGCTTCTCGCCCGACCAGCAGGCGTCGTTCGGCCTGACGAACGCGATTGTCGGCAACGGCACCGGCACCAAGGCGACCGGGCTGATCGACCAGTATTCCGCCGCCCCGGCTCAGAACGTCAACGCCAGCACCATCCAGTCGGCGATGTCGCCCTACATGAACGAGTACGTCATGCGGGCGCTGGCGCCGCAGATGGCGCAGATGGACATCACCAACGCGAAGGACAACGCTGCGGTGAACTCGCAGGCGACGTCGAGCGGCGCGTTCGGTGACGCTCGCGCAGGCATCGAGGCGTCGAACACCCGGTTCAACCAGAACGTCCAGCGCGAAGGCGTGATCGGGCAAGCCTACGACAAGGCGTTCCAGACCGCGATCGGCGCGGGCGCGACCGACGTTTCCAACAACATGAACGCGCAGACGGCCAACGCCGGCTACAACGAGGCCGCGCTGGCGCGCGCGCTCGGCGGCTCGAACGCCTTGCAGGGATTGCAGAACCAACAGCTCGGCGTTGCCGGTGCTCAGAACGCCATGGGCGGTCAGCAGACCGCGCAGGATCAAGCCAACCTCACCGCTAACTACAACCAGTGGCTTATGGCGCAGCAGCAGCCGTATCAAGCCGCGGGGCTCGTGAACTCGACCGTCAACGCGGGCGCGAACGCGATGCCGGCACAAAAGACCGAGGTATCCGAGGCGCCGAACAATTCCGGCTGGGGCGTGGCCGGCGCCGTCGGCGGCACGCTTCTCAGCGCATTCATTTAGGGGCACTGGGTCATGGCTGGACTTTTCGACTGGTTGACGGGCGCGATGGGCGGCGGCGACATGAGCGGCGGCTTGCCGCCCGGCATGAGCCCTGGTGGCGGTCAGATGCCGGGCATGCCGCCGGTGCAGACGCTGGACACCGCGCCTGCGCCGATGCCGCCGCCGCCGATGCCGCCCGGCGTCGACCCGATGGGCGGACAAACCGGCATGGATATGCAGGTCGGTGCGCCGCCACTCCCGCCGCCGATGAGCCCGCCCGACGGTGGGTTTATGTCGCCAGCACCGCCGCCGCCCGCGCTGCCGCCGCCCGACGGCGGCATGATGCCCATGCGCAACGCGCCGATCCCGCCGCCGGATGGTGGCATGATGTCGCCGAGCGGTCCCGTGCCGATGCCTGCACCGCGCCCGCCAGGGCTCGGCGGCGGTCCTGCCGCGATTCCTCCTGCGGTCGCACCGACCGGCGGCGCCGGGATGCCCCCCGGCCCGCCGATGCAGCTTCCCGGGCCGACCGGCGCACCACCTCCCGACCAGGGCGGCAACGCGCTTACGCGCGCTCTCGGGCTCGATCCGAACCGTGCTCGCGCGGCGATGGGCGGGCTCGGCGCCGGCCTCAAGGCCGCTGGCGAGAACTCGCACAAGCCGGGGCTGGCGGCGTTCTCCGGCGGCGCTGGCGCTGCGATCGAGGGCGGCCAGAAGACCGACGACAAGACCTTCGAGAAGCAGGACAAATATCTGCAGCGCGCGATCCAGGCTCAAAAGGAGGGCAACACCGCCGCCTACCAAACCAACTACCTGAAATATCAGATCGAGGCCGCCAAGGCGAAGCTCGAAGTCACCAAGGCCACCGCTGCAGCCGGCGGCAAGGGTAGCGTCGTCAACTCGCCCGAGCAGCTGTACCTGCGCGCGGTCGGCGCGACCAATCAGGACGCCAGCATCAAGATCAGCGCCAACACCGTCAAGGAGGCGCAGAAGCAGTTCGGTGCCGACAGCAAGGAAGCCAAGGCGGCGCTGGCTGCGCACGAGAAGCAGATCGAGACCGTGCGCAACGGTCATTTCCAGACGCTCGGCATCGACCCGAAGTCGGTCAAGGGGCTGGAATCGAAGGAGGGCTTCTCCGATAAAAATCCGGTCAAGAACTTCCCGAAGGACCCGAAGGCGGCGCAGGCCGCGTTCGACGCGCTGCCGGATGGCGCCTACTTCATCAACCCGAAGGACGGAAGGCTGTTGACGAAGAAAAGCGCCGGTGGCGCGGCGGCGCCGAATCCGGCACAACCAGCGGGCGCGCCGATGGGTCCGCCCATGCCCCCGTCGCTGAACCCGGTCCCCCAGCTCGAAGACGCGGAATAGCAGCCGATGGCGTTTGAAGACTCGCTCATCGGCAACGGCGACGATTTCGACCCGCACGCGGCCACGGAAAGCCTGATCCGTCAGGTGACGCCCGAGCCGCTGCCCGGTGGTTCGCTGGATCCGCGCATGCTCAACACGCGGCTGGCGCGCAAGCTCGGCAGGCCGACACCAGTTGAGCCGATGCCGTCGGTCGCAGAACCGGGACATCTCGAGCAGCAAACCCCCGATTTTAGCGCCCAGGCGATCGAGCCTGCCGCGGCGATCAGCACCGATGCGGATTTCAGCGGTCAGGCGGTCGAGCCGCCGATGATCGGCCCGGAAGCGCCGCCTGCCACGAACAACCCGAGCCCATCCTACGCGGTCGAGTTCGGCAAGGGTGTAGCCGAGGGCGGCAAGAACATGGGTGCAGCCGCGCTCAAAGGTGTGGCCGCCGTCGGCATCCCGACCGTCGCCGCACCGGAATTGCTCGACGAGCTCCAAAACCTCAAGGACAAAACCCCGGCCCAGCTCGCGAAGCTGCAGGGCCGGGTGCTGCGCGATGTCAGCGACCGCGGCCTGCAGATGGACTATATCGCGGCTCTTCGACGGATTTCGCAGGGTGCGGACCCGAAAGCCGAGGTTGAGACCCTAAAACCCAAGTTCGAGGCCAACAACAAGCGCGCGACCGAGCCCGTCGCCGACAAGCCTCTCTTCAAGGCCGGTCAGGCCGTCGAGGAGTTCGGCAAGGAGACCTTGAAGGCCGCGCCAGGGTTCGAGGGATCGTGGACCCGCGACATCGGCTCCGGTGCTGGCTCGATGGCCGCCGGCATTGCGCTCTCGATGGTCCCGGGCATCGGCCCGGCCGCCGCCGGAACACTGTTCACCGCTGCGGGCATGGGCGAGGCGGCAGATCGCGCCGTCAAGGGCGGTGCCACGCCGGAGCAGACCCGGTTGGCCGCCAAGCTCGGCGGCGTCGCCGGCGCTACCGACCTCGTGGATGCGCTGATCCCGATGCTCGGCGGGACCGGCAAGGCGCTCGGCTTCATCAAGCGCATGGGCGTCGCCGCAGTGAAGGGCGCGCTGATGGAGGGCGGCCAGGAGGGCCTGCAGCAGCTCGCGCAGAACGCGATTGCGAAGGGCATCTACAAGCCCGATCAGGATCTATTTGAAGACGTGCCGCGCTCGATGGCGATTGCCGCCATCTTGGGCGGTGCCGGAGGCGGCATCAGCGGTGCTGCGTCTCGCGACCGGCAGGATGCCCCCGCCGGCATTGCGCCACCGCCCGGTGGCGGCGCGGCTCCCGGCCCCAGCGGCGATCCCGCTGGCGGCCCCTCATCCCCCGACGACATCGCCGATTTCGTTCGGCGCGCGCGCGAGAGCGCACCACCGCCCGAGGGCGAGAACACGCGAGCGAGTGGCGCCGACACGCGATCGAGTGCCCCCGATCCGGCCTCCATGTCGGAGGCCGAGCGTCAGCGCGCCTACACGGCGTCGCGCGAATCGCACGGCGGCGCGTCCGAAACCGAGATCCTCAAGGCCGCCGGGCTCGACCCGGCCGCGATGGACGAACAGGAGCGGATTGACGCGGTAATCCGGGCCACCAAGGGCGCGGGTAGCCAGAAGCCAGCCGGCGACCCAGCCGCAGAGCAGCCGGCGGCTGGCCCACGGCAGGAGGCCCCGGAAACCGAGGGTTCCCACCTCCGGTATGCCACCCTGCGGGAGGCTGGCTATTCCGACGAGGATATCGACAATATGTCGGCGTCGCAGCGGAAAGCCGAGTTCAACGATGCCATCGCTGCCGGGATCAAGCCCGGCGCGGCGATGACGAAGCACAAGAAGCGGGCACCGAAAGCGGCCGAGACTGCGCCAGAGCAGCCTGCAAGCAGTCCGGAGCGCCCGGTCGACACCGGCATGGGTTTCGGCAACCTGGGCAACGCCGGCAAGGACATCGGTGACAGCCTGCGCGATCATCTATGGTCCCGCGCCGAGGCCGGAGAGGTCACCGAATCGTCAACCGGCGGCCCGAGCGCGTTGCTGCAGGGCGCGAAGATGGTGCGTGAGCGCGGCGGCCTGAAAACCCGCGACGAGTTCGTGGCCTACGCCGAGGAACAATCGAAACTTACGCCGGGATCGCCGACCTTCCAGCAGGACATGCGCGCCCTGGTCGAGAAGCACTCGAAGAACGACACCGGCCAGAACGTGCCGGAGAGCCGCGCCACGCTCAAGGCGCAGCAAAACCAGCTGATCGCCGGCGAGCGCGCCGCGCAGATGTTCCCGAAGGGCACGCGCGAGATGCCGCTGCCGCCCGGCATGGAGCGCGTCGAGACCGAGCGCGGGATTTTCCACTTCGACCCGAAGAAGACCACCGCCAAGAAGATCACCGAGGCCAGCGCTGCAGGCCGCGAGAACGAATTGCTCGGGCTCGGCTCCTTCTCCAAGGCTGACATTGAGCAGCGCCAGGGCGAGCGGAACGTCACGATCGTCGAGCGCACGCCGGACGGCACCGAGGTGCGCGCCGCCGTTGGCACGGAATCCACCGCGGATCAGCAGCGCGCCGAAATGGAGAGGGGCAAGAGCCCCGGCAACACCGTGTCGTTCGAGACCGCCGAGCAGACGCTCGACGGCCGCAAGCCGAAGGGCACGCGCGCCGATCCGATTGAGATCAAGAGCGCCGCCGACGTCGACGCGGTAGCGAAGCCCGCCACCAACGAGCACACGCATGCGCAGGGTGAGGCGAACAATCGCCAGCTCGGCCACGGCAAATGGAACGGCCTGCCAATCTCGATTGAGGTCGCGCCCGGCGGCGTCCGCAAGATGGTCAACCCGGAGACCGGCGAGAACGTCGAGGTCACGCACGGCGGCGCGGCCTACGGCTATTTCCCGGGCACCGTCGGTGCCGATGGGATGCACGTCGACCTGTACCTGGGCAACGCGCCCGACAGCCCGACCGTTTATGTGTTCGACGAGATCGACAGCCGCACCGGCAAATTCCGCCAGCACAAGGTCATGGGCGGATTCCGCACCGAGCAGGATGCGTTCGGCGCCTACATCGGCACGTCGACCAAGAGCGCGGAGACGCTGGGCGCAAGCACGCCCATGTCGGTTGATGAGTTCAAGACTTGGCTGGCGGAAGGCGACACCACCAAGGCGCTACAGCCGGATGTGTTGCGCGAGAAGAAGCGCGAGGCTCGCAAGGCCGAGCGCGAAGAACGCAACACGCCGATGGCGCTGGAAGATGTGCCGGATTCGACGATCAATCGTTTCAGCAAAAAAATGCTGGAACGGCTGTTCGATGAAAGCGGCGAGCGCATCACCGACATTGTTGTGCAGCCGGGGCGAGAGGCCGCAACCCATTTTGATCGCGCCGGTCTCACTGGCGAGAACGGGCTACTGACGCGCGAGGGTGTTCAAAGGCTCATCGCCGAGCAGGACCGGCGTAAACTGGCATCCTCGGGACCCGTGAAGGCCGAGGATGCCAGTCCCGCGTCTGCTGAGGCCGCACGTACATCCGGCGCAGTCCCGAAGGAAACCCCAAGCCCGGCGCCGGGGGCGGAGGCCGGTGGGTCCAAGCTTGCAACGCAGAAAAAGCCGACCAGTTCCGATGAGACGGTGACGCTGCTGCAGTTCCTCGCCAGCCGCGGCGGGCTCGCGCCGGATCCGGAACTCACCGCGCTCGACATCGGCGACCACCGCGTCCAGATCCCGGGCCGCAAGGGCTTCTTCGGTCTCATCCGGCCCACGGGCATGAAGCTCGACATGGCGCGCGAGGCGGCCGAGGAGGCCGGCTACCTGCGCGGCGAGCACAACAAGACGTCGACCGTCCGCGATTTGCTCGATGCGATCGACGAGGGCCTGCGCGGCCAGCACAAGGTTGCCGAAGGCGACGAGGGCAAGACCACCAAGCGGCAGCGCACATCGCTCAAGGAATCGAGCGACGCGGCGCGCGACGCGGCGATCATCGCCAACACCGAGGCGATCCAGGCTGAATACACCGAGCTTCCGGAAGGTCTCGCCGAGCAGGCCGCGACCATCATGGCCGACGAACTGCTTGACCTCGACAGCGCGGTCGAGATGGCCGCGGTGCGCGCGGTCAACGAGGATACCGATTTCGAGATCGACGACAACAGCATCGTTGAAACCTATGGCGATGGAGTGTTCCATGAAATTTCGCCCGGACCAGCACCAAAGGATGGCGGGGCTTCTGCATCAGCGGGCGATCAAGAGCAACGACCCGGTGAAGGCAAAGAAGCAAGCGGCGATGGCAAACCTGATGCGCGTGCTGGCGAGGAAGGCAGCGAAGCGGAAGGCATAGAGCGGCCATATCCCTACACGGCAGACCGCACCCAGCCGACGCAAATTGTCCCGCTCCCGATGGAGCTGGCCGAGTTTGCTGAGATCACCGACGAGTGGGCGGCGCTGTTCGCCGACCCCGATCAGCGCGTCAACCTCGAAACCAAGCTGGGCAAGGGTCCGTTCATCCCGCTGGCGGAAGCGCAGGCGCGCGTCGACCAATGGCGCGCGGACGCTGCCGCCCAAGCCGAGAACTCTGAAACCTTCCAGGCCAACAGCACCAAGACCATCCTCTCGCTGTACGACCTGACCGGCAATTGGGCGCGTCCGTGGGCCGAGGCTGGCTACAACGTGCTGACGTTCGACATCCAGTCCGGCCAGGACGTTCACGATTTCAGTGTCGAATGGTTCAACGACAACTACGACATCACCGACGTCTACGGCATGTTGATCGCGCAGCCCTGCACCGACTTCGCGGTGTCGGGCGCGAAGCACTTTGCCAAGAAGGATGCTGCCGGCGACACCGCAAGGTCGATTGAGCTGGTTCATCAATCGC
>Ga0181343_1000032_pt1 | contig 63032 bp, 73 predicted proteins | sample Su13VDMLBSD_FD_130110 | JGI IMG/M metagenome (GOLD analysis project Ga0181343, IMG submission 130110) | Freshwater viral communities from Lake Michigan, USA - Su13.VD.MLB.S.D | ecosystem: Environmental > Aquatic > Freshwater > Lake | place: USA: Michigan | collected 2013-07-15
CCATGAAAGTCTCTTCTGGCACTACTATTGGTGTTGCTGGTCATACTTGGTTTGTTTTGTTTTTCCGAAACAACACCGATGCCCAAATTGGAGTGTATAAATTTACTGGAACTACTACGGCGGGTGCCATACAAACTGCGGTTGGTATGACAGTGAGTGTAATATATCTCGTTGCTTGCAGAATTGCGTAAATTAGACCACTATAAAGTGGCTCCTGCACTAGTCTAAATACTTGAAAAGGAGACTGCATGGCAACCCCGTATTCACGAAATGAACTGAAAGAGTACTGCCTCCGAGCATTGGGTCAGCCTGTGATTGAGGTCAATGTGGAAGACTCACAGGTGGAAGATCGCATTGACGAGGCATTACAGTACTTTGCCCGCTGGCACCATGACGGCGGTGGCAAGATGTACTACACATACGAACTCACGGCAGAAGACATTTCGCGCAAGTGGATAGACACGAATCCGATTGATCCCCGCATCATCACCATCAACCGGATATTTCAGACCGGGTTCAACATCTCCACGCACAACATCTTCAATATCCGCTATCAGTTGGCACTGAATGACTTTTACGGGCTGCGTACCGGGCAGACAAACCTCAACTACTATGTGTCCACCATGCAGTACATTGAAATGTTACAGCAACTGCTTGATCCAGAAAAGCAGATTCGCTTTAATCGGGTGAATAATCGCCTATACATTGATGCCACCACCAGTGACATGGTTGAGGGATCGTACCTGATGATTGAGGCGTATACGGTGTTCAATCCCGAAACCGTCACGGAGATATACAACGACCACTTCTTGAAAAAGTACACCACTGCTCTCATCAAGCGGCAATGGGGGGTGAATCTTTCCAAGTACGAAGGAATGCCTCTGCCGGGAAATGTCACATTCAACGGTGGCAAGATTTATCAGGAATCAGTTGAGGAAATTGCTAAACTTGAGGAAGATGTGCAATCGAAGTATCAGTTGCCTCCGGACTTCATCACAGGATAAAGCATGGCAGTAAACCCGTATTTTCGCCGGAATGTTCAGGGAGAGCAGAACCTCCTAGAATCGCTGACCACCGAAGCCATCAAGATTCACGGTCACGAAATGGTGTACATTCCACGGGAAACAGTGAAGGACGACAAGATTTTCGGAGAAGAGGTGTCGCGGTTCAAGGACGCAAACCGAATTGAGATGTACATGGAGAACGCCGAAGGATTTGACGGCGAAAGCGACATGACTCGTTTCGGTCTGGACATTCGGGAGAACTGCACTTTCGTAGTGTCCAAACGGCGATTCTTGGAAGTCATGGGGCACAATCTGTCTATTCGTGATCTTGGTCGCCCCCGTGAAGGCGATCTGATCTATTTTGACTATCCGTACAACATATTTGAGATCAAGTATGTGGAACACGACAATCCGTTCTACCCATTGGGTCAGCGGTACTCTTTCAAACTGTACTGTGAATCCTTCAAGTACACGCAGGAAGAGATCGACACAGGCGAAACCGACATGGATGCTATTGTTACCGCAGTTGCCACCTACAAGAAACGCATCACGCTTGGTAGCGGAAGCGGAACCTATACAAAGGGAGAGCAGGTGTACGCAGGAACCGAATCTGATCCACACGCCACGGGTTATGTGGATTCGTATACAGTCACCAATGACGATCCGCCCGTCAAGTATCTCACGGTCAATGTGGCAAAAGGCAAGTTTGAGGTTGGAGACACCGTTATTGGCAAGACCAGCGGTGCTTCCTACACGGCAAGTGCCATCACCGATACCGATGTCCGCACAACGAATGCAGACATACAAGACAACGAAGCCCTTGATCTTGAAGCCAATCGTGATGACATATTCGACTTTACCGAAAACGATCCGTTTAGTGAGGGGCTGTACTGATGTTTACGCAGTTCTACAACGGCTCCATTCGCAAGATGGTGGTGGCATTTGGTTCCATATTCAATCAAATCACCATATCCCGTCAGGAAGCAAGCGGAACGAAGTACATTGAAATTCCCATTGCCTATGCTCCAAAGGAAAAGTACAAGGTGCGTTTGGCAGGAGATCCGTATCTCGCCAATCCCATGCAGATCACGCTTCCACGAATAGCGTTTGAGATAACGGGATTTGCTTATGATCCAACGCGCAAGCGCAACAGCATGCAGCGGAACATTGTCCGGGACACGCAGACCGCTGCCATGAAGTACACATTTGCAGAGGTGCCGTACAATATTGATTTTGGTCTGTACATCTATGTGCGAAACATGGACGATGGATTGCAGATTGTAGAGCAGATACTGCCGTACTTTGCCCCGGAGTTTGTGGCAACCATGAATTTCGATGAAGTGAATCGCAAGGTGGATGTCCCGATTTACCTCAACTCGGTGACATCGGAAGAGGACTACGAGGGCGATTTTCAGACTCGCCGCTCCATCATCTTCACCCTGAACTTTACCATGAAGTCTTACATCTTTGGTCCTGTGAAGAGTTACAGCGAAATCCGAAAGGTTGTTCCCCGCTTCTTGGACATGTCGTACTACGACAGCGGATACACTGCCGGATACACGGGATCAGGAGCCACTGCTGCGGATCTGGTAAAGATTTTCGTAGGTATCTCCGGCCCAAGTGGAGCAAGTTCGGACAAGTACAACTACGATCCGTATGCGAAGATTTACGAGTATCAGAGCGGAAGCACCCTCGCACAAGGTGTCACCGTGAACTGGTTTGATTCTTCCGGGATAACATATAGCATGGGATCATTCTATGGTTGATGGATTTTCAAACATTGAAACCGCACTAGGCATAACACCACAGCAAACTGAAGGTTCTCTGCTGAAGTCAGAATCCGATCAGAGGATGCCTATTGTGAAGATACCGTCCGTTCCCCTCACGGACGAGGGCTTGGAAAAAGACCTGAAGCATGACTACGATACCGTTCGCGGAAATCTGCGGGAACTTGTTGACGCAGGAAAGAACGCACTGGACGGTGTGCTGGCTGTGGCACAGGAGGGCGATTCCCCCCGTGCATATGAAGTAGTGGCGCAGATGATTAAGACCCTTTCCGAAACAAATCGTGATTTGCTCAGTCTGCACGATCAAATGAAAGCAATTCGGAAAACAGAGTCAAACAAAACCACGAACAACACTACAAATAATGCCATCTATGTTGGTTCAACCCGAGAATTGCAGGACATCATCAACAGTGCCCGATCCACGCGAAAGGCATTTGTTGAACAGCCACCCGAAGAATCCGCATAAATAGGCGTGGAGGTGCGCCGTGATTCTATTTGAAATAGCGTGGATTGCTTTCTTGTTGTGGATTCTGTACGGCACATCAGCCGTCTACGAGTACATCCGGCTTGTTCCGTTTGTGGACAGGTGGACGCGAATCACATCATACGAGCAGTTCAAGAAAAACGATCCTGAATTAAGATACAGCGATTTTATGCTTTCTATGCGTCCGACTTTTCTTGTCCGGTTGTTTTCGTGTCCGTTTTGTTTTGGTTTTTGGCTGACTGCCGGAACATGTTTGTTTTTTGGAAACCCTGTCGGTATTCCAGTGGTGTATGGTGGTGGGGTCTTGGGATATTGTCTGTTCAAAAAACTCATGGGTTGGATCAATGGGTGAACTAGTATTCGAATCTCCGATTGAGTTGTTGAAACACCTGTATGCAGGAGAAGACTCTCGTACAGGAATATGCCGTGCCCCGAGTGCTTTGTTTGGATGGTACAGCCGAGCAAAACGGGTGTACGATTCCTCCCTGTGCGGATCGTGCAAAGGCAAGGTAACGCGAGAACAGGTGGAACAGGAATACAGACAAATACTCAACTACACACCGGACGAACAGAAAAAGGCAGTGCTTGCTGTTGGTGGAAACTTTGCCTTGAAAATGAACGGAGAGGTTTTGGGAAAGGTGGAGTTCCATGAACAAGAGTGAAAGTTATCTGGGAAACTCCAACCTGAAGGCAGCGGGTGTAAACATCAATTTCACCCCCAAGCAGATCGAAGAGTATGTGAAATGCTCCCAAGATCCTCTGTATTTCATCAAGAACTATGTGAAGATCGTATCATTGGACAAGGGCTTGGTTCCGTTTGAGCCTTACGACTTTCAGGAAGACATCGTAAACAAGATACACACCAACCGATTCGTGATTGCCAAACTGCCCCGTCAGAGCGGTAAATCCACCACGGTTGTTGCATCACTGCTCCACTATATCCTGTTCAATCAGAACATGAGCGTTGCAATTCTCGCAAACAAACTCGCAACAGCCCGTGAACTGCTTGGTCGCCTGAAACTTGCCTATGAGTATTTGCCCCTATGGTTGCAGCAGGGTGTCGTTGAGTGGAACAAAGGATCAATCGTTCTAGAGAACGGCTCCAAGGTTCTTGCTGCTGCCACATCGTCCTCTGCTGTTCGTGGTGGATCGTTCAACTGCATCATGTTGGACGAGTTTGCGTATGTTCCGCAGAATGTGGCAGAAGAGTTCTTCTCGTCCGTGTATCCCACCATCACTAGCGGCAAGGAAACCAAGGTAATCATTGTATCAACCCCCAAGGGATTGAACATGTTCTATCGCCTGTGGGTGAATGCCAACAAGCGACCGGGCGAGGAAGGCAAGAACGAGTATGTGCCTATTGAGGTGCATTGGAGCGATGTTCCCGGTCGTGACGAGAAATGGAAACAACAGACCATCTCCAATACATCCGAGGAGCAGTTTCGCACGGAGTTTGAGTGCGAATTCCTTGGATCGGTTCACACGCTCGTACACCCCGAAAAACTGAAGTGCATGGTGTACCGAACACCGGAGTTCTCCAACGGAGAGGGGTTGCGGGTCTATGCTCGTCCTTTGCCGGAACACAAGTATGTGATCGTGGTGGACACCTCCCGTGGAGTGGGGCAGGACTACCATGCTTTTTCCGTGATTGATGTTTCACAGATGCCGTATCGTGTTGCTGCTACATTCCGAAACAACGAACTACCGCCCATGTTGTACCCTAATGCGATTTATCCCATAGCACGGCAGTACAATAATGCGTATGTGCTTGTGGAGATAAACGACATCGGGCAACAGGTGGCAGACATTCTGCATGACGAATTGGAATACGATAACATCATTTATGTGCAGATGCAGGGGCGAAAGGGACAGATTGTGAACGGTGGATTCGGGCGAGGTGGTTCATCCATGAAAGGAGTAAAAACCTCTACTGCGGTGAAGCGAATCGGCTGCTCAATTCTCAAAAATCTATTGGAGGACTCTAAACTCATAGTAGAGGACTTTAATGTGGTGGACGAATTGTGTTCTTTTGTGGCAAAGGGAGACTCCTTTGAGGCAGAGGAAAACCACCATGATGACTTGGTTATGACCCTTGTGCTGTTTGGGTGGCTCACCACACAGGCATATTTTAAAGACATCACGGGCAGCGACATCCGCCGTGACCTCTATGAAGACCAAATGAAAAATCTAGAGGAGGAAATGACCCCCTTCGGTTTCATAGACGACGGGGGAGAAAATCCGTCTTTTACGGACAATACAGGGACAGTTTGGAACTGGGGCAACGATCCACAGTGAGGCACACAGAAAAATCCAAATAATACATAGAAGTAGAAGTAATGACACCCAACCCTGTGCTTCACAGACGAAGGAGACACCACAATGGGATTCAGAGTTAGCCCCGGCGTAAGCATCAAAGAAATCGACTTGACCACAATTGTTCCCGCTGTTGCCACCACTCCCGGTGGTTACGCCGGATATTTTTATTGGGGTCCTTGCAAGCAGATCGTAACCGTTGCCAACGAAACCGAACTGGCTGCGATCTTTGGAAAGCCTGATTCCACCAACTATGTGGACTTCTTCACCCCCGCCAACTTCTTGCAGTACGGCAACAGCATGCAAGTGGTTCGCGTGGTTGGATCTGCTGCAACCAACTCTGCTGCCAGCATAGCGGCAGCAACTGGTGGTCTAGACATCAACAACGAAGACGAGTACGATGCTCCTTCTGCTGCTGTTACTACGGCTATGGCAGCAGGAACGGTTTTTGCCGGAAAGTTCCCCGGTGCGCTTGGAAACAGCCTTCGCGTTGTCGTGATCAGTGGTTCGGGTGTAACCACATACGGCGGTGCAACTCTGGCAAACGCGGTCAGTTTCGGAGAAACTGGACTGACTTTCTGTGTCAAGAACGATGCAGAAACGTATCACTTTGCTGTGGGTGACGAAATTCGCTTTGCTGACGGAACCAGCGTTCTTGTTTCAACTGTTCAGAGAAACTTGGCAGGAAACACTTCTCAGTTTGTTGATGTAACGCCGTCAAATCAAGAGTTTCAAGGTGTCTGTTCAGAAGCAACAGGATTCATCAAGATTAATTTTCAGAATCCCATCACCAAAGCACAGGTGGCTGGATCCACTTTTGAACACAAGAGCGTATACACCAAGTATGTGAACACGATTGCAACAACCACCAGTTACGCAGACAGCGTTGGTGGAGCAGGCGATCTCATCAGCGTACTGGTGTTTGATAGTGACGGCAAGTGGACAGGAACAGCAAATACGCTGCTTGAGAAGTTTGAGGGTGTTTCCCGTGCGAAAGACGCAAGAAACGGTGACGGATCAGGTAACTACTACAAGGATGTGATCCGTGAACGGTCAAACTACATTTACGCCATTCAGCGTGATCTTGCAAACAACACCGACAATCAGTTGTCCACCAAGACCAACTGGACTACACTGAACGCCATCAGCGGTGCCCGGTTGATGGGGCAGAACATTGTTTCTCTGCCTCTTGGAAACGGAGCAAACAGCACACCAAACGACAGCGAACGGTGGACTGATGGCTGGAGTTATTTTGCCGATCCGGATCAGATTGATGTGTCTCTGCTTCCACTTGGAAACGCATCTGCAACTTTGGCAAAACTCGTAGTCAACAACATCTGCGAAAAGCGTCTTGACTGCATGGCGTTTGCTTCTCCTGCATCAAGCGATGTCGTAAATGCTCTGCCATACGAAGCCTTGAACAAAATCAAGACTTTCCGCGACAGCACTTTCAACATCAATTCGTCCTATGCAGTGCTTGACAGCGGTTGGAAGTTCCAGTTGGACACCTACAACAATGTCCTCCGCACCATGCCGCTCAACGCAGACATTGCAGGTCTTGTTGCTCGTACAGAGTTCACCAACGAGGCTTGGTTCTCGCCTGCGGGATTCAACCGTGGGCAGATCAAGAGCGTTGTGAAGTTGGCGTACAACCCCACTTCCGAGGCTCACCGCGACGAACTGTACACCCGTCAGGTCAACCCTGTGGTGTCGTTCCCCGGCGAAGGCGTGATCCTGTTCGGTGACAAGACCGCACAGACCAAGCCATCGGCATTCGACCGCATCAATGTTCGTCGTCTGTTCATCATTCTTGAGAAGGCAATTGCAACTGCGTCCAAGTTCTTCCTGTTCGAACAGAACGATGGATTTACTCGCGCTCAGTTCAAGAATCTGATTGTTCCGTTCCTCAAGACGGTTCAGCAGCGGCGAGGCATCACCGACTTCAAGGTGGTGTGCGACGAAACCAACAACACTGGCGAGGTGATCGACCGCAACGAGTTTGTTGCCGATATCTTCGTCAAGCCCACTCGCAGCATCAACTTCATTCAGTTGAACTTTATTGCCACCAAGACTGGCGTTAATTTTAGCGAAGTTGGCGGTTGATCGTATAGATATTCGGGTTAACAAAAGGAGCAATTAAATGCCAGTAGATCCAACCAACAATATTTCAGGATTTGTGAATGCCTTCTCTGGTGGAGGTATCCGCACAAACCTGTTCGTGGTCAATGGCACCATTCCCGGTTATTCGAACAACCGAGCCATTTCGTTCTTGTGTAAGGCTGCACAGATCCCTGCCTCGTCCCTTGGAACCATTGAGGTTCCATACCGTGGTCGCCGCATCAAACTTCCGGGTGACCGCACATTCCAAGACTGGCAGTTGACGGTTATTTCAGATGCCAATCTTGCACTTCGTTCGGCTTTTGAAAACTGGAGCGCAATCTTCAATTCTCACACCTCCAATGTTGCTCCCCGCAACTTCATGGAGTTCATGCCTACATGGTCGGTCACCCAACTGCACCGCGATGGAGAAGCACTGCGAACCTATAGTTTCGTTGGATGCTTCCCCTCGGAAGTAGGAACCATTGATCTGTCGTATGAAAACAACGATCAGATTGCCGAGTTCCCTGTCACCATCAACTACTCTTGGTGGGAGGCTGCTCCCGGCTCTGCAATTCCTGCAATTGGAAGTGGTTCTGGCATCAACCTGAACGGACTACTACAGAATCTCGGAATCAACATCGGTATCGGATTCTAACTTACTCTGAAAGGGTATCTACATTATGGCAATCAACCTGTTCGGGTTTAGCATCGGGAAAAAAGACGGCAAAGAAACGGCTTCTGCTGAGGATATCCTCAAGAAGCCTGTTTCATTTGTCCCTCCGGATTACGATGACGGAGCAACACCGATTGAGGTGGGTGGTTACTTTGGAGCGTATGTTGATTTTGACGGTTCGGTAAAGTCTGACATTGAACTCATCTACAAATACCGCGAGATGGCACTCCATCCGGAGTGCGAGAGCGCAATTGCAGACATCTGCAACGAAAGCATCGTATACAACGATACGCTTGATGCAGTAAAGATTGATGTGTCCGCAGTAAAGCAGTCCAAGGCAATCAAGGACAAAATAGAGGACGAATTCCATGAAGTCCTGCAACTACTTGATTTCACCAGACGCGGTTACGAGGTATTCAGAAAGTGGTATGTGGACAGCAGAATTTACTACCACATCATTATTGACGAGAAGAACCGGAAAAAAGGAATCATTGAACTGCGACCGATTGATCCGGTTCGCATACGCAAGGTTCGTAAGATAAAGAAAAAGCCACTGGCAGCAGACACCGGAACCGGAGTCACTAACAGAGGCCCGATGGGTATTAGTTTGGTTTCAGATATCGAAGAGTTTTACATCTACAGCGAACAAGATCAGTCTTCTTCAACTATGACACTTGACGGGCTGAAGATCAATCCTGACGCAATCTGCTTTGTACACAGCGGTCTGTACGATTCTCGCCGCAAAAAAATCATCGGTTATCTGCATAAGGCAATCAAGGCACTCAATCAGTTGCGGATGATCGAAGACTCGGTAATCATCTATCGTCTTGCCCGTGCCCCCGAACGCCGCATATTCTATGTGGATGTCGGAAATCTACCGAAACAGAAAGCAGAAGAATATGTTCGTGGGCTGATGCAGCGGTATCGCAACAAACTCATGTACGATCCCAACACGGGAGAGATGAGCGATCAGCGCAAGCACATGTCCATGCTTGAGGATTTCTGGATGCCCCGCCGTGAAGGTGGAAAGGGAACAGAAGTAAGCACCCTGCAAGGTGGTCAGAATCTCGGAGAGATGGAAGATGTGAAATACTTCCAAAAGAAACTTTTCCAATCTCTGAATGTTCCAACTTCCCGATTGGAAGAAAGTACGGGATTCAATATTGGTCGCGCATCTGAAATCAGCCGCGATGAAGTCAAATTCTTCAAATTCGTGGAACGCCTTCGTATGAAGTTCTCTGAGGTATTCCTGAATCTTCTCCGCACACAGTTGGTGCTGAAGGGTGTGATTCGTGAGGAAGAGTGGAAGGATATTGAACCAAAAATTGCGTTCAGGTTCAACAAGGATTCCCACTTCAGCGAACTGAAGGAGAGTGAAGTTCTCAAGGACAGGCTGCAAACCGCCCGTGATGCAGAGGATTTTGTAGGCAAGTACTACTCGCGTGATTTCGTCAGGCGGCATATCCTGAAGCAGACCGCCGAAGATATTGAAGAAATAGACGATGCCATCAAGGAAGAACTTGCTCAGGGCAAGATTGTTGCTCCGGAGGGCATGCAGACCCCCGTTCCGGCAGAGGGCACACCCGAACAGGTACAGGGTGCTGCCCCGGCAGCGGGTGGAGAAGCACCAACTTCAAATATTACAATCGGTGAAATTGTTGGCGGGGACGAGGATGAAGACGAATTAGGAAACCCGAAAGAGTGATTTGAAATGACATCTATTTTGCGGAAAATACAGAGAATCTAAATATAAGGTCTGACAAGGAGAACACATGGACACGAACAAAAAGATCGTAAAAGCCCTGCTAGAGAAGAACTATGTGGACGCTAAGGAAAGCGTTTTCAAGTCTCTGTACGCCAAGGCTTCACTCCTGATGGACGAGGAGCGCGTCAAGATTTCTGGTGCCCTGTTTGCTGAAGCAAAGGGAGAAGCAGAGGTCGAAGAAACCAAGGAAGACGACAAGGCTCCAAAGACCAAAGTTGTTGCAAAGAAGTCTAAAGTCAGCACCGTAGCCGACTCAGATTCACACTACTAAACATGAAACTAATAACCGAAACAATTCAGGACATCAACATTCTGACCGAAGAAAAAAACGGTCAGAAGCACTACTTCATTGAAGGTGTGTTCATGCAGGCTGAAGCGAAGAATCGCAACGGTCGTGTGTATCCCATGCCTGTCATGGAGAAGGAACTGAAGCGGTACAACAACGATTATGTGAAGACGAATCGTGCAATGGGTGAACTTGGTCATCCCGAAGGTCCAACCGTGAACTTGGAGCGTGTCTCGCATCTCATCAAGGACTTGCGCCTTGAAGGAAATGATGTGTACGGCAAAGCCAAGATTCTTGACACCCCCTATGGCAAGATTGTTCGCAATCTGATTGACGAGGGTGTAAAACTAGGAGTTTCTTCCCGTGGCATGGGTTCGCTGAAAGAGCAGGACGGAGTGAATGTCGTACAGGAAGACTTCATGTTGGCTGCGGTGGATGTGGTCGCTGACCCATCCGCTCCGAATGCATTTGTGAACGGCATCATGGAAGGACGGGAATGGATTTGGGAAAACGGGGTTCTCAAGCCAGTGGTAATTGAGCAGTATAAAGAAACCATCAAAAACACCCCATCTCGCAAATTGGAAGAGCAGGCAATCCGGCTCTTCAAGGACTTCATCTCAAGACTCTGAAGCGTCTACATATTTCTTAAAGGAGAACTCCAGTCATGGCTAACGAAAAGATCGAAGATGTCATCAAGAAGGTAATCCTCGGTGAGAACTTCCTCGCTGAGAACACCGACCCCACCGAACCTGAAGAGGTCGATGAGGAGGTTTTTGAAGAGGAAGTAGAAGAGATTGAGGAAGCCAAGGACGAAGAGGAAGAGGAGTCCGAGGAAGAAGAAGGCGAAGAAGAGGAAGAAGAGGACAAGAAGCCCGCCTTCCTGAAGAAGAAGTCCATGAAGGAAGCCGCTTCCGATTTCGCTGACACCAAGATTGCCCATGACGCAAACAAGAAGGGTCAGAAGATTGCCGAGCCGACCGGAGACAACTCTGGCAAGAACATGGGCACCATCAAGCCCAAGCCAAGCGCAGCCAGCAGCAAGATTGAGAAGCCCTCCATGAAGGAGAGCATCGAAACCTTGTTCGCTGGCAAGGAACTCAGCGAGGAGTTCAAGACTGAGGCTGCGACTCTGTTCGAAGCCCAACTTGCTGCTCGTACACAGGAACTAGAAGAAGAAATTCAGGCAAAGTATTCCACTCTTCTTGAGGAACACACTCTTGCGGTAACCGAGGAAATGGTCGGACGCATTGATGAATACCTCAACTATGTTGTGGAAGAGTGGATGCAGGAAAACCGTCTTGCCGTAAGCAACGGTCTTCGCACCGAAATCACCGAAGGTTTCATTGAAAAACTGCGCGGCGTGTTTGCCGAGTCGTACATCGAAATTCCTGAAGAGAAACTTGATCTGTTTGAATCCACGGTTGAGGACTACGAAACCCTCAAGAGTGAACTAGACGAGCAAGTAGAAAAGAACATGGAGATCAACGAAGAGTGCGAACAACTCCGTTGCGAACTCCTGTTCCGAGAACTCGCAGAAGGACTCACCGACACCGAAACTCAGAAACTCCGCAGCCTTGCGGAAAGCCTTGAGTTTGATTCAGTAGAGCAGTTTGCCGAGAAACTTGAAGTTCTCCGTGAGAACATCGAAAACATCGGCACCACCGAAGCCAAAACCAATCCATCCAACGAAGAGTCCCTTGAGGAGTCTTACGAGGAAGCGTCCGAGACTTCACCACTCATGGAGGCGTACATCAAGTCCATGAGCAAGAGCAAGGACTAATTTACTTCAAACCATTCAGTCATTCCTGACTGTTAACACCAAGGAGATAGACACATGAGCGTTAAGAACGACCTACTCACAGAACAGGCTCTCCGCAAGTGGAAGCCCGTTCTAGACCACAGCGACATGGCTCCAATTACGGATCCACATCGCCGTGCCATCACCGCCACCCTCTTGGAGAACCAAGAGAAGGCAATCAAGGAGCAGATGCTCAACGAAGCACTGCCCGCCAACTACATTGGCGGCGGAATTTCCAACACCAGCGGCGAAGGCAACATCAAGGGTTACGATCCAATTCTCATCCAGTTGGTTCGTCGCGCCATGCCAAACCTCATGGCATACGATGTCTGCGGCGTTCAGGCCATGTCGGCTCCGACTGGTCTGATCTTTGCAATGCGTAGCCGTTACGCCACTCAGACCGGAACCGAAGCGTTCTACAACGAACCCGTTGCTTCGTACTCGGGTTCGACTTCGAACACCGTTGCTCCCGGCGTTACCACTTCGCAGGCAGGCGGCGGCGCACAGGCTACCAACCTTAACGGCTGGAACGGTCTGTCCAACTTGGATCCGTTCGGCTACGGTGCCCCCGGACTCGACCCACGCAGCGCAAGCGGTCTAACCACAGGCAGTGGTCTTCAGACGCAGATTGGCGAAGACGCTACTCCGAACAACATGGCGTTCAGCATTGAGCGCGTTGCTGTTCAGGCGGCTACTCGTACCCTTGCTGCATCGTACAGCGTTGAATTGGCTCAGGATCTCAAGGCTGTTCACGGCTTGGATGCTGAAACCGAACTCGCCAACATTCTCAGCACGGAAATCCTTGCCGAGATCAACCGCGAGGTTGTTCGTAACATCTATCGCACTGCTAAACTCGGAGCGCAGCAGCCGGATCTGTATTACAAGGGTATTGCAGGTGGTCTGACCACTGCTGGCAACGGTACTGCTTATGGTGGTGTTTACAATCTCATTCAGGACTCTGACGGTCGTTGGAGCGCGGAAAAGTTCCGTGGTCTGATGTTCCAGATTGAGCGTGAATGCAATCAGATCGCCAAGGATACCCGTCGCGGTAAGGGCAATTTCATCATATGCTCGGCAGATGTTGCTTCGGCCCTCGCAATGGGCGGCTTCCTGAACCTCAGCCCCGCGCTGAATGTCAACCTTGATATTGATGACACTGGCAACACCTTTGCCGGAACCCTCAACGGTAAGATCAAGGTCTACATTGATCCGTATCAGGATGTCAGCGGCACAACCAACACGAACTTTATTTGCGTTGGTTATAAGGGAACAAGCCCCTACGATGCGGGTCTGTTCTACTGCCCATATGTCCCACTACAGATGATGCGCGCTGTTGACACCGCCAACTTCCAGCCCAAGATTGCGTTCAAGACCCGCTACGGCATGGTTGCGAACCCCTTCGCGGAAGGAGCCAATGTTGGTTTCGGTGCGCTCAACACTCGTAGCAACCTCTATTACCGCATCTTCCGCGTGGACGATCTCCACGGCGTGGCTTCGTAATAGACGCTTCAACCTTACGGATCGGGGGAGAGGGAAACCTCTCCCCCTTTTCGTTTGGGCGTATAAATACCTGTACACATGTCTATTCCATATAACTTCACCGACATTGAACAGGGAATCCTAGACCGATACCCGCAGCAGATGAATCCTCTGCTGCCCACTTACTATCGGTTCAGCATTGCACGGCTTCCCAAGGTATCGTATTTCTGCCAGAGTGTTTCCTTGCCCACCATCACTATGAGTGAGGTGATTATGCCTACTCCATTTGTTCAGATTTCAAGACCGTCTAAACTTGATTTCGATGAACTGACGGTGGGGTTCGTGGTTGATGAAAATATGGGCAACTGGCTGGAAATATACAATTGGATGCGCTCAGTCACCAATGTTGAAAATTATGAAGAGTTTAGAGCAGTGAATACCCATGTGTCTACTGCAAATCTAATCATCCTGAACTCCAAGAAGAATCCAAAATTGAATGTGACTTTCTATGACATCTATCCACGAACCCTTTCGTCTATAGACTTTAATTCTGCGGTGATGGATCCCGAGCCTTTCGTAGCCAACTGCACTTTTAAATACAGGAGTTATGAAATAGAAGTGCTTTGATTGCTCTTGACTCGTCTTGTAGACAGTGTATACTCCTCCAACGGAGATTCGCCATGAACCTAGAAGACATCAGAAAAGAAATACAGCGCGACATGGAATTGGACGATTCGGCTCTTGATTTGGAGTCGCTGAAGATTCCACAACTGCACGGCAAGTACTTGAACTTTCTCATGGACGAGCGGCTTGCCATGCGTAAGGCGGAAGCAGAGTACAATACCATGATCCGTGTAAAGTGGGAGTACTACACAGGCAAGATGTCGCAGGAAGAACTGACCGCCCGTGGGTGGGAGCCGTTTCCTCTAAAGATTCTGCGAAACGATCTTGATTTGTACTTGGATTCAGATGAAGACCTGTGCAAGATGTCGCAGAAGTTCATCTTTCAAAAAGAGAAGGTGTCCCTGCTTGAAGAGGTGGTCAAAGAACTGAATACTCGCCATTGGAAGATTCGTAACGCCATAGAGTGGAGAAAATTCACAAGTGGTCAATGATTGGGACAGCCTCATGCAGTACGATCCGGAGAACGAGGATCGTGATGCCGTGTACTTGACCGATGTGTGGAACATGGCTTCCCGGCACAGCAGCGATCCCAATACACAGGTTGCTGCTGCTCTTGTTTCTTGGGGCGGTGGGATAGTGCTTGTGGGATGGAACGAGGTTCCTCCGCAGATTGCAAACAAAGGGTATCCGAAGTGCGTACACACAAAGAATTTCTGCACAGAACACGCAGAACGGCGAGTGCTGTTCAAGGCTGTGGGAAATCGTTTGCCCACCGACAAATTGCAGATGTATGGAACATGGATGGCGTGTGCAGAGTGCGCTCGGGCAATAATCCAATTCGGAATACGGCGCGTGGTGACTTTTCGTAAACTAGTACACCGAACACCCCCAAAGTGGCAGGAGTCTACTTTGGAAGGATTGAAAATGATGAATGATGCCGGAATACAGGTAGTAGGGTGGGACGGAGAAATCCACACCGAAAGCACAATTAGATTCCACGGAGAAACGCTGAACAGAACAGCAGTTCAATAATGGTAAACCTAGATGTGAGCATAGTCGATTCTGTTTGGCTCCGCGTAAACTGCGAACGCGGAATAGCCAAGGAACTATCCGATTATTTCACATTCAAGGTTCCGGGATACAAGTTCATGCCAGCGTATCGAAGCCGTATGTGGAACGGAGAGATATGCCTGTACAACATACACACGCAGCAGATTTACGCAGGATTAGCCGATTACATAGCCCGGTTTGCGGAAGAGCGTGGTTACACAATCACCATGCCGTCCAAGAACAAGTTCAAAATCACTCCCGAAGGCGTGAAAAAATTCGTAGACGATTTCTTGCAGATACATGTGGGCGGGAAAAAAGCGCAGGCGCATGAACACCAAGTAAATGCTGTGCATCACGCTATGGAGCAGGAACGGTGTTTGTTGCTGTCACCCACCGGAAGCGGAAAAAGCCTTATCATTTATTCCCTGATACGGTACTACTTGGACAAGATGCCAAAGGGTAAAAAGGTGTTAGTGATAGTTCCAACGGTATCCCTAGTGGAGCAAATGGTTTCGGATTTCAAGGACTATTCCACGGGGAACGGGTGGAGCGTGGATAAGTACTGCCACAAAATAATGGGCGGTATTTCCAAGATCACAGATAAAAGAGTTGTGGTCACGACATGGCAGAGCGTGTTCAAGCAGTCGGAAAAGTACTTTGAGCAGTTTGGAGCAGTGGTTGGTGATGAGGCGCACCTGTTCAAAGCCAAGTCCCTTACCTCCATAATGACCAAACTGAAGACATGCCCGTTCCGCGTAGGCACGACAGGAACACTTGACGGCACACAGACACATAGGCTTGTGCTTGAAGGGCTTTTCGGAAGAGCCTATGAAGTCACGAAGACCAAGGAACTGATGGAACAGAAGATTCTCAGCGACTTGAAGATAGACTGCATCATTCTTCAATATCCACAGGAAGAGAGAGAAGCAACAAAGAGAGCAAAGTACCAAGATGAAATCAAATGGCTCATATCATCAGATCGGCGGAACACATTCATTGCCGATATGTGTGAAAAATTGAAGGGCAATACTCTTGTTCTATTTCAATTTGTCGAAGGACATGGAGCAGGGCTAAATAAGTTGGTGCAAGAGCGCGTAGGCTCTTCTCGTAAGGTATTCTTTGTTCACGGCGGAACCGAAGCGGGAGAGCGTGAAGAAATCAGAAAGATAGTTGAACAGGAAGAGAATGCTGTTATCATTGCTTCCTACGGAACATTCAGCACTGGCATTTCCATACGCAGACTGAACAACATTCTTTTCGCATCCCCTTCCAAGTCCCGTATACGGGTACTCCAAAGCATAGGAAGACAACTACGAGTATCAGAACATAAGAGCGTTGCACGGCTGTTCGACATCGGTGACGATCTTTCGTGGAAGTCTTGGATCAACCACACAATGAGGCACATGAACGAGCGCATGAAGATTTACGAGTCCGAGGGATTCACCTACAGGGTTATTCGGATAGATATAGGAGACAAGAAGACATGAGAGAAAAGAAGTCATCCCTCCGAGTCTTCAAACTGCGTAGCGGTGAGGAGATCATTGCCAAGATATCCGCAAAACCTCGCGGCAAGATCACCGTTGAGCGTCCAATGAGAATCAACTATTCGGTTGTTGCAGACCCTTTCACGGGGATCAAGAAGAGTGTTATTTATTTTACGGATTGGCTTGGTGGTGCTACAGAACTCATGGTGGATATCCCGAAAGATTTTATCCTCATGGATCTGACACCCGATCCGGACATGGAAAGACTGTATGTAACACAGACCGAGGCTCAGGATAAGATGGGAAATCCGCCACCCGCAAAAAAAGAACCACTCCCCGAATTGGACGATGATATGTCCAATCTCCCCATGCCCACCGAGGAAGAACTCAAAAAATTAGACGCTCTGATGGAATCTATGGGGCTTGCTATGGCTGAAGAAGCCGACAAGAAAAATCCATCAGATGAAAATTCAAAACCACCATTCATTCCTCCACATTTTCCTATGCCTCCGTCCGCGTCACAGAGAGGAGTGATATTCACGGTATCAATTCCCAGTGATTTGGTAAACGAGTGGGTACAATCAGGAATAGTGGACTATCTCCGAGACTGTTTTCAGGATTTCATGGAAAGCGAGATGGCTGATTATTTTGCTCCACCTCCTCCAAAGAAGAAGAAGAAAAAGTCTTCAGCAAACAAAGAAAAGTCATCCAAAGAGCAGTGGAATGCTCCTACCGAAGAGCAGCAAAAGGAACGAGACTACGGAAATCGAATAACCGATTGGTCGCCGTTCATCAAAGACTATCTTCCGGGCAGTACGGGAGAAAATCATTCTGAAGGTTCTTGACAGACCGTGTAACCTGTGTTACCATTCGAAATGAGATCAACATGAACAAGAAAAAGACCGACCACTACATAGACAACAAACGATTTTTTGAAGAGATGAAGGCTTGGAAAACACTTGTCAAGGCAGCAGACAAGGAGGAGAAGCCCCATCCGCCTGTAACGGATTACATCGGTGAGTGCTTTATGGCAATCGCAGACAGGCTATCACGCAAGCCAAATTTCATCAACTATCCGTACAGAGATGAGATGATTTCGGACGGTATCGAAAATTGTCTGCTGTACGCATACAACTTTGATCCGAAGAAGTCTACGAATCCATTTTCATATTTCACGCAGATCATTTACTATGCTTTCTTGCGCCGAATATCCAAGGAAAAGAAACAGGCGTACATCAAACTGAAGAAGATAGAAAATTCGGACATCGACTCCACTCTCAAAAAGTGGTTTCGTGAAAACTATCTTGGTGGCTCGGACAACAAGCCATCGGTGCTGACCGACACCGACATAATGAATTTTGAAAAGAAAAGCCCGGATGCAGAAGAAGAGTCGGGCAAGACAGTGAAGGGCAAGAAAAATAAGCCCGTGAAGAAGGCAAAGAAGAAGTGAAAGTACCCATCATCACAGATACTCATTTCGGGGCACGGAATGATTCTCCGGTGTTCTTGGAATATTTCATGCGATTCTTTGATCGCGTGTTTTTTCCGTGGGTGGAATTGCACCGCCCCGAGTACATTCTTCACTTGGGTGATTTTCTTGATCGCCGGAAGTTCGTTAACTTCCTGACGCTGAACTCTGTAAACAACAATTTTATCACTCGCCTTGAGAAGAGCGGTGCGGTCATGCACTGCATTCTTGGCAATCACGACATCTTCTTCAAGAACAAGAGCGAAGTAAACTCTCTAGAGGAACTTTTCTCCACAACAAACAGCATCGTGGTTCACAACAAACCCGGTGAGTTCTTTTTTGGAGGCAAGAAGAAGATTGCCCTGCTGCCGTGGATCAACAAAGACAACGAAGCAGAGTCCCTGAAGTTTATCGAAGAAACCGATGCTCCTATTTTGTGTGGGCACTTGGAACTTCATGGATATCAAGTTCTGAGAAACACACCATTTGATGGCGGAATGAAATCGGAACCATTCAATAAATTTGAGGCAGTGTATACGGGTCATTTCCACACTCGCCACAGCATGGACAACATCCACTATTTGGGTTGCCCGTATCAGATCACCATGAACGATTACGGCGACAAGAAGGGGTTTCATGTACTTGATACGGATACGGGAGAATTGGAGTTTATTCCCAATCCATACACCATCTTCACCCAACTGCGGTACGATGATGCTGATGCAGACGCGGCGGTTCCTATCACGGTCGATGAAGCACGGGTCAAGGGCAAGTTTGTCCGGGTCATCGTGGAGAAGAAGACCAAGCCATATCTATTTGAGAAATTCATAGACTCTCTGTATGCACATCAGCCACAGGCAGTAAACATCATTGAAGACCTCACGCCCGATACCTCGGTGGAAGAGAATGTGGATCTAACGGAAGATACCATCACTATCATCAACCGAGAGATTGACGCATTACAGAATGTTGACAGTTTTCGCTTGAAGAACCTGTTGCGTGAACTGTATACTGACACACAGGCACTTGAAAACACCAAGCAGCAATGATCCAATTCACAAAAATTCGATGGAAGAACCTGTTGAGTACGGGTAACACCTTCACCGAAGTCCGGTTGGACAAGCATCCAACCACACTGATATGTGGCGAAAACGGTGCGGGGAAAACCACGCTTTTGGATGCACTCACATTTGTTCTGTACGGAAAGCCGTATCGCGGAGTCAATCTGCCGCAACTGGTGAACTCCATCAATGGCAAAGACTGTGTAGTGGAAATAGAATTCACGGTTAATGGTAATTCCTACAAGGTTGTTCGTGGGCTGGCTCCGAAGGTTTTTGCAATGGAGTTGAATGGCAATCCAGTGGAACAGACCGCGAATGCCAAGGACTATCAGGCGATTCTTGAAACGCAGGTCTTGAAGATGAACTACAAAACTTTCTGTCAAGTGGTCATTCTTGGCTCGACAAATTACATTCCATTTATGCGGCTGTCTGCGGGTGATCGCCGTGGTATCGTGGAAAACCTGTTAGATATTGATGTGTTCTCCAAGATGAACGATATGCTGAAGTCTCGTCTACAGGACGCAAAAGAGGAATTGCGTGGAATCGAAAGTGAGATTGCCACGCTCAAACTGAAATCCGAACACAAGAAGGATTTGATTTCAAAAATCGAACAGAAGTCAGATTCTCAGTTGGAGTCGTATCGCAATTCAGAACAGGAAGAGCAGAAGTCTCTTGATTCTCTGATTGAGCGCAAGGACGCTCTGCAACAGGAAATGACCGAATTGGTTGCGAACACTGCGGCAATAGAAGCCAAGCGTGACTCGCTGAACCAGTACTCCTCTCTGAAGAAGCAGATGAGCAGCGGAATCAAGAAGGCACAGGAAGAAAGCACCTTCTATCAGACGCATGAGGATTGCCCTGTGTGCAAGCACGATCTTCCACAGGAATTCCGTGATGAGATGATTGCAAAGAAGCAGTCCCGGCAGACGGAACTAGAAGTTGCGTTGAAGCAGTTGGAAGAGATGATCCGCAAGGAAAAGGAATCTCTTGATGCGCTGCTTGAACAAGCAGATGTTGTTGCGGAGAAGAAGACGGAGATTACCAAGACAGACACCGCAATCGCTTCTTCAAAGAAGTACATCAAGCAGTTGCGTGATCTGCAAGCCAAGACGGTGCAGGAGCGAGACAGCATACAGGCAGAGCGAATTGCATTGGAAGCCATCAGTGCCGATCAGGAAAAGAAGGAAAGCGACCGAAAGGCATCGGTCGAAGACATACACACAATGGAGATTGCCACCGTTCTTCTCAAGGACAGCGGCATCAAGCGCAAGATCATCAAGAAATACATTCCTGCACTAAACAAGATCATCAACAAGTACTTGGTGACTATGGACTTCTTTGCACAGTTCACGCTTAATGAAGATTTCGTGGAAATCATCAAGAGTCGCCATCGTGACGAATTTTCATACGAGAACTTCAGCGAAGGCGAAAAACTGCGTATTGATGTGTCTCTGCTGTTGGCATGGCGTGACATAGCCAAGATGAAAAATTCAGCAAACACCAATCTGTTGATTCTTGACGAAGTGTTTGATTCATCTCTAGACGGTGTTGGAACAGAAGAGGTCATCAAGATTTTGCAAAATATGGGCGCGGCAAACAATGTATTCGTAATTAGCCACAAATCCGACCAACTGCTGGACAAATTTGCTAACATACTTACATTCAAGAAGGTGAACAACTTTAGCCGCATATGCACACCATGAGCAAAAAACTATCCAAAGAACGAGTGCAGAGAATCCTGAATGGTGGTTCCGAGCCGCTGTTCACCGCAGAGGACATGGCAACGGACGATAGCCGTGATCGCGCCATGAGTCGTGCCATGTATTGGTACAGGCAGTCTTTCAGCACTGCTGCTGCCAAGGAATGGATCTCTGATTGGCTTGAAGAAAAAGGCCGTACGGAAGATGCCAAACTTGTCACCCGTGCATCGAAGAGCCATCTACGGCTTGTGTCGCCGTACTGCCGAATGCAAGCCCGTGGATACAAGTTCACGGAAGAGCAGCACGAAACAATTGAAAAATACATTAGCGAACTCCTGAAGGACGCTCGTACCCATGTTCCCACCGATGAAGATGTTCCAAATATTCAAGACAGAGTACGGGCAAAGGCTAATCAGACTCTAGAAGAACTAGAGCCACTGTTTGACGATACATTCACCGGAGTCGCAGAGAAACGCTATAAGCCCGTCATAGCGTCTTGGATTTCTTCCAAGGACATGACTCGCCCTACTGCCATAATCGTTCGTGAGCGGCTAGAATCGGTTCTGGCAGAGGTTAAAGCGGCGTATACAAACACGGATCCTGATCTGGCAGAAGGATATTCATATTTGAAGAAATCATCCATGAAGCGCATCATTGAGATATTTGAAAGTGCTGTGTCGGAATTGAATTCAAAAATCAGTGGTCTGACTGCTGCCCGCAAGCCACGAAAGCCGCGTACTGTAAACGCAGAAAAACTCATCAAGCGATTAAACTACATGGAAAAAGATCCAAAGTCAGGCTTTACTTCCTTGGATCCCCGTGGTATAGTTGGTGGCGCAGGACTGATCGTGTTCAACACCAAGACCAACAAAGCAACCGTTTTCCATGCTGCTGAACCCAAGTTGGGCTTAAGCGTCAAGGGTTCCACCGTGACCGGATGGGACGAAAAGCGGTCGTTTGAGAAGACGGTTCGCAAGCCAGAACAGTGGTTGAAGCAGTCAAGTGGTTTTGGTGGCATGATGAAGTCTCTTGAGGATGTTAAAACCAAGTCCGCAACCCCAACAGGGAGGATCAACAAGCACTGCTTGTTGGTTAGAATCTTTTGATCCTAGTAGACAACAGCCAAGTAATCATGTCGTCCTTGTTCGCACAGAGGGATTTGGACTACACCGATGAGTCCTTGATCCGTCATATGGTGCTGAACACCTACCGTATGTACCGCAAGCGTTTCGGAAATGAATACGGTGAACTAGTCCTGTGCCAAGAGGGGCGGGGCGGCGAGTATTCATGGCGGCGCAAGTTCTTTCCCCTGTACAAAGCAGCAAGGCGTGAGTCCCGCAAGGACAATCCCGACATGTGGAAGCGGTTCTACGAGATCATGGATTCCGTCAGAACCGAAGTACGAGAAGTGTTTCCGTACAAGAACATTTCGGTGAGCGGCTGCGAAGCAGACGATGTTATTGCTGTTCTGACTCGTAATCTTCACCATAGTGAACCTGTTCTCATCTTGAGCGGGGACAAGGATTTTGGGCAGTTGCAGGTGTATCCGGGAGTGAAGCAATACTCTCCCATGCAGAAGAAGTTTGTGGTGGTTGACAATCCAAAGAGTTTCCTGTTTGAACACATCGTGAAGGGCGATTCTTCAGACGGTGTTCCCAATGTTCTCTCCGATGATGACTGTTTCGTGACGGATGGAAAGCGACAGAAGCCCATCACACGGAAGCGGTTGGAAGAACTAGAGAAGTCTTGGGCAGAGAGCGGTAAGGTTCCTGATGCCGTTGCTGCCAATTGGAACAGAAACGAGACACTAATCTCGCATCTGTGCATTCCTTCAGAGTACGAAACCCGTATCATGGAGGAATGGAACAAGCCGTTCGCCGCTAATCGCTCCAAGATTTTGGGGTACATGATTAGCAAGGGATTGAAGAATCTAATTTCAGAAATAGGAGACTTTTGATGGAACAGCCTAGAAATTGGGACGATATGGATCGTGCCGCAAAGAAGGCTCGTAAGAGTGCTTCTGTCAAGAAGAAGCGTGGAAAGCGGCATCAAGACCGCCAAGAGTTGCGTAACTGGCTAAACGATCTAAATTCAGGCAGAAAGGGACGATACGATGAGTACGGCGACGAAGAGTGAGACAATGAAGATTTCTAAGCGGACTTTGGACATCCTCAAGAATTTTGCGGGGATCAACACAGGCATCTTGGTGAACGAAGGCAATACGATTAGTACCCTTTCCAACACCAAGAGCATTTTTGCGGAAGCAAAGGTGGATGAAACCTTTGCCCGTCAGTTTGCCCTGTGGGATTTGAACAAGTTTCTTGGAACGGTGAGTCTGTTCAAGGATCCGGAATTCGTCTTTGAGCAGAACTACATCACTATTCAGAACGGCAAGTCAAGTCTGAAGTACTACTACTGTGATCCGAAGTTGGTGCTGTCCACCAACAAGAAGATCAACATGCCCAAGGCTGTGGTGTCGTTCACCCTGCTGTCCAAGGATTTCTCGGAAATCCTGAAGGCAGCATCGGTGCTTCAGGTTCAGCACCTTTGCGTTGAACCAACAGAAGACGGCAAGCAAGTGCAGATTGTTGCCCGTGACAAGGACGACAGCACCTCCAATCAGTATTCTTTGGTGGTTGGAGAAAACGACAGCGGTGCCAATTTTGAGTTTATTTTCGATGTGGAGAATTTGAAGATTCTCCCCGGAGACTATCAGGTAGAGATTTCCGAAAAGGTGGTGAGCAAGTTCTCAAACAAGAACGAGCCACTTTCGTATTGGATTGCTCTGCATGCTGATTCTAGTTACACCCCCTGAAAGGAAACATGAATACCAACGAAACCGTGAAGGGTCTTTGGGTTGAGAGATACCGTCCGCAACGAGTTGAGGACTGTATCTTGCCACAGGACACACAGGAAGCGTTCGCCCAAATGGTGAAGCGCAACGAACCGCAGAACTTGCTCCTGTCAGGAGGAGCGGGTTGCGGAAAGACCTCTGTGGCAAAGGCACTGTGCAATGATCTTGGATGTGATTGGTTGATGGTTAACTGCTCGGAAGACGGCAACATCGACACACTACGCACCAAGATTCGCCAATTTGCGTCAACGGTGAGCCTCACCGATGGTGTTAAGAAGGTGGTCATTCTAGACGAGTTTGACTATTCAAACGCACAGTCCACTCAACCCGCCCTTCGCGGTTTCATTGAGGAGTTTGCGGCTAACTGCCGATTCATCTTGACTTGCAATTTCAAGAATCGCGTGATTGAGCCACTGCACTCCAGATGCACTTGCATTGACTTCAGAATCCCTCAGAAGGAAAAGGCAAAACTGGCTGTTCGCTTCCTGAAGCGGGCAGAGGATATCTTGAAGCGTGAAGGGATTGAATACGATCAGAAAGTGGTTGCCCAACTCGTTGGCAAGTATTTCCCTGACTTCCGCCGTACCCTGAACGAGTTGCAGCGGTATTCCGCTTGCGGCAAGATTGATGTTGGTATTCTTAATTCCATTGCCGATGTACAGATCAAGGAATTGGTCAAGTGCATGAAGAGCAGGGATTTTGCGGGTGTTCGCAAGTGGGTGGTGGAGAACTTGGACAACGACACTACTCGGATATTCCGTGCGGTGTATGACGGGCTTTACGAAAACTTGGAAGGCGGTTCCATCCCACAAGCGATTCTTATTCTTGCGGACTATCAGTACAAGGCAGCGTTTGCTGCTGACGCAGAGATCAACCTGACTGCTTGCATGGCACAACTAATGATGGAGTGTAAGTTCAAGTGAGCCATCAACTCTCTGATTATTTGAAAGCCATCAACGAAACAAAGGAACCGCTGATGGACACCCCGGAATGGGGAAAGCCGTCCTATCCCGCGTTTGTGGTGGGGCGTTGCCTGTCGTATTTCCCCGATACGGTGTTTCCCGTGAATGAAATGAATATTCGACCGGGAATAGACCCCAAGATGCATTTTGATTTTCTTCGGGGTGCCGTTCGCAAGCGCAAGCGGTTCTCCAAGTGGTTGAAGCGGGAACAGGACGAACGGGTTCAGGCGTTGATTGAATATTACGGCATGTCCGCAAAGAAAGCCCGAGAAGCACTCTTGGTGCTGACCGAGACTCAAGTATCTGAAATTGTGCAAGCCGTTTCCAAAGGTGGAAAGCGGTAGCAAACTAAATAGTTCTGTGTCTGAATGTAATTTTTAGAAAGTGGTATAGACATGGAACAACCAAACGAACGATATATTGATCTTGAACCGAAAGACCTTCTTGAAGTCACGATTGCAAAGCCCGATGACTTTCTGAAAGTGCGTGAAACCCTGACGCGGATCGGGGTGTCTTCCCGAAAAGAAAAGAAGTTGTGGCAGTCTTGTCACATACTCCACAAGCGTGGCAGGTACTACATTGTCCACTTCAAGGAGATGTTTGCGCTTGATGACCTGCCCACTTCCATCGACTCTGAAGACATCGGGCGGCGCAACACCATTGCGTGTCTGCTTGAAGAGTGGGGGCTGCTGAAGATCGTGGACAAAAACAAGATTGCAGACAAGGTTCCCCTCAACAAAATAAAGATCCTGCCCCACAAGGAAAAGGGAGAATGGGAATTGTGTCCTAAATACCACATAGGACGGAGCAAACCCGGACACAAGACTGAAGACTAAACAGGAGATATTCGTAATGAGCAGACTAGTGATTAAGTTTCCGACCCGGAATCGTCCGGACAAGTTCAAAGCCGTTTTCACCCGCTACCTCACTTTTTTGAGTGGGCGACACGATGTTCGTTTCATCATCACGATGGACGAAGACGATGCCACCATGAACAATTCTGCGATGCAACAGTGGATTTCCACTCGCGCAGGAAACGCTCATGTTGAGTGCTTCTACGGTCAGTCCAAGAGCAAAATTGAAGCCTGTAATGCCAATCTAGAAGGCGTTGACGGCGATGTACTGCTGCTTGCCTCCGATGACATGGTTCCTGTACAGATGGGATATGATGACATCATCTTCCGCTGCTTTGAGCAAGCGTTTCCGGATTACGATGGAGCCATCAAGTTTTGGGATGGGTTGCGCCCGAAGGAAGATCCGCTGATGACCCTGACGGTCATGGGATTTCCTCTGTACAAGCGGTTTGGGTACATCTACAATCCCGAATACAAGTCCCTGTACTGCGACAACGAACAGACACAGGTGTGTGCTGCTTTGAACAAACTGCGCCGCTGTGACATATGCATTATTCAGCATCAGTGGACAGCAGAGCCGTTTGATGCGCTTCATGCCCGTAACGAAAATCGTGAAATGTACGGAGTAGACGGTGAGACATTCAAGCGGAGAGCCGCCAACAAATTTGACATGGAGACTATGTTTAATGCCAGTACCCGAATCTGAAATCAAGTTAAGTGTACTAATTCTTTCCATTCCTTCTCGTATGGAATCGCTATCCGCATCCATGCAGGAATTGCAGAGACAGGCAGACGCAACCGGAAAAGCCAAGTCCGTAGAGGTTCTTGCCTTCTTGGACAACCGCTCACAAACCATTTCAGAAAAGCGAAATGTGCTGCTTGCGGCGGCGCGTGGTGAATACCTTGCGTTCTTGGACGACGATGACGGTTTCAGCAAGGAGTACATTGCAAAGATTCTGCATGCGATAGAAACCAATCGCGGAGTGGACTGTATTACTTTCGATCAGTGGTGCAATATTGACGGTGAACCAATGACTGTTAATTTTGGCATCGGAAATCCTCACTCCGGTCTGTACCGTGACGAAGAAGGTTTCTTGGTAGACATCAAGCGTCCACCGTACCATATGTGCGTGTGGAAGACCAGCATTGCACAGAGCGAGTCATTTAGACCTATGATTGGGGCAAACGGTCAGTCTTACGGAGAAGACCTTGATTGGCTGATGCGGCTGTATCCCAAGATTCAGACCGAACACCACATTGACGATACTCTTCACAATTACATTTACAACTCCAAGACAACAACATCTCTGGTGGCACAAGGAAACACATGAACATTCTATTGAATTATTCAAGTGGTGGACGATTTTCGCAAGCACAACTATACAATTGTCAGACTGGACTGGCAGCAGGATTCAATGTTGTATATCGCATGACTGATGCTGACATCGACAAGCAGTTTGCCACAGAACACGAACATATTCTGAAGCAGAAAAGGGGTGCTGGATACTGGTTGTGGAAACCTTATTTCGTTGACCGTTTCATACAGACCATAGGAGAGGATGATGTTCTATTCTATTCTGACTCTGGTTCACACTTCGTCAAGGTGATGGAACCCATCTTCAATGCTGTACGGAGAGATTCGAATGGGGTTATAGCATTCAATCTATCAGGCGGTCATATTGAAAAAGAGTACACCAAACGAGACATATTTCGGGCTATAGGTGCAGATTCAGCGGAATACAAGGACACCCCACAAAGAATGGCTAGTTTCATGGCTTTTCGTGGAACTCCATTTGCCAAGGCATTTGTCCGCGAATATCTGAATCTGTGCTGCAATGCCCAACTCATTACAGATCAGCCAAATTCCGATGGATGGGTAGAACCGGGATTTCGTGATAATAGGCACGATCAGTCCATCTGGAGTGTATTGACAAAGAAGCATCGAATAACAGTTCTTCCTGATATTTCTCAGTGGGGTATCATACACAAGGAAACCACTGAAGCGGACATGTACATAAACCACACTAGGAACGATCAATGAACATCGACATCGTGACATTTTCTTGTGATTCGACTCCCATCTATTATGAGTTCTGGAAACCTATCTCCAAGCACTGGAAAACCAAGTTTGGAATTCACCCTGTCCTTCTGTACTGCGGAGACAAGAACATAGACTTGTCGGAGGAATACGGAACGGTTCATCGTGTACCTTCTGTTTCAGGTGTGGCAGATTATCACTCAGCAACATGGGGTCGATTTTGGATAACCAAAAAGTATCCCGGTAAGGTTTGCATCACCGGAGACATTGATATGATTCCACTGTCTCGTAAGTTTTTTGTTGACGATGTTGTAAAATTCAACGAGGACACTTATGTTCATTTGAATTCCGGTTGGTACTACGGAAACAACACCGAAACATGGAAACAGGAATACAACATCATATCAGCATACTATCATGTCGCCACCGGAAAGGTTTTTGATGATGTGTATGGATTCGAAGACGATTTTTCTGATGAGATGCGAAAGTTTGAATCTGTAGATTACACAGGAAAAAACAAAGGGGTAGGAATCGGGTACGCCCCACTTCGTGATGTTGCAAATCATCTAAAGCACGCCAGCAGCGAAATGGGCGGTAAATGGGGGCAGGACGAATTGTATTCTACTGATCTGATGCGTAAGTATTTGAATAGCGGCGGAAAGGTTAATACTGAAACAAAGATTCAGAGAAACCAAAGGATAGATCGGAGTCATTGGGAATACTATCCACAATTGGTCTTTGAAGGAACTCACTATGTGGATTCTCATCTGCTTCGCCCATATTCAGGAGAAGCACAGAGACACATTGATTTTCTTATGCATCTTGTTCCATGATAGACATACAACCTTCCGAAATAATAAGATCACAAAACTTCATCCAACGCTGTGATTTTTGGTTTGCGATAACGGCGTTGAATGGTGCTTTTCCTTTTCCAAACACCGCACAACAAGTTGTGCGGAGAAGCGAGTCTTTTGGCGATTACATAAATCAATTTGATGTGGATCTGTTAAAGCCGGATTCGGTGGTCTTTTGTAAGTTTGATTATTTGCAGCACTTGGCAGACTATCTTCAATTCAAGAATTGCAACAAGCCTTTCGTTCTTTTGACGGGTCAAAGTGATTTTTCAATAACGGATCATGCTTTTGGCTATATGAAGTCTAGGCTCTCTCATCCCTTGAACTGGTGGGGCTGCAACAATGAATCTGATTTGGCAAACGGAATTCCTTTGGGGATAGCAGATGATTTCTGTAAACTGACTGTCAAAGAGGGATTCTGCAAAACCAAAGGGACTCGTTTACTGTATGTCAATCACCGGATTGATACATTTCCTATGGTCAGAAAACCTTTGTATGAATTGTTTTCTGATAAGAGTTGGTCAACAGTTCGTGTTCCTAGCGAAAAAGGAACAGCAGGATCGTATCGTGAAGAACTTCTAGATCACAAATTCATGCTGTGTCCTCGCGGGAATGGGGTAGATACTCACCGTATGTGGGAAGCCCTTTATTGCGGCGTGATTCCGATTGTTCAACGACACAAGACGCATTGTGGATTGGAAGGAAATCTTCCGATTCTTTTTGTTGACTCTTTTTACGAAGTCACAGAAGACTTGCTGAAACAGACTTACGAAGAGTTCAAAACAAAAACATGGAACACAGACATGCTGAAGGTGTCTTGGTGGATGAAACAAATGAAGGAGTCTACGAATGGATAACAAATTTCCAAAAATCATCTATCAGACATGGTTTACCAAAAATATACCGAGCAAAATACAGGAAAGCATATCACACATGCTTAGAATGAATCCGCAGTACGGATATGAACTGTCTGACGATGCTGACATGCTTTCTTTTATAGAAGAGAATTACGACAAAGAAATATTGGATTGTTTTTTGTCCCTGAAGATAGGAGCGGCAAAGGCTGATTTATGGAGATACCTAAAACTGTACAAAACTGGTGGTGTTTACATAGACATAGATTCTGTGATTGTTGGAAGATTAGATGAACTGATATCCGATGACAATTGCTCTATCATCAGCAGAGAAACCAATCCCGGAAAATTTGTGCAGTGGTGCTTGATGTTTATGCCCAATCATCCGATTTTGAAGTTGTGCATAGACTCTTGTGTTGACAACATAAAGAACCAAAAGTACAAAAATGTGTTGCAATTAACAGGACCTGTGGTATACTCTGATTCTGTAAAACGCTTTTTCAACGATTGGGATGTCTATAGCAAGACAGATGAGCAAGTAAATTCACAGAAGAAAACTACGGGTGTACGATTTCACTCCTTTGATTATAGCGGATACGCTTATTTCGAACATCCAAACAAGTCAGAACTGTATGTGAGTAAGCCACACTGGACTGTTGAACAGGCTAGGCAAAACTAGGAGACAAGATATGCTAGACAATATTGACATGATTTACATCTGCCACTACAAGAAATTGGTGGATAGAAAGAAAACCATAACCGAGCAGTTGTCTAGATTGGGTCTTCAAAACTTCATGTTTGTGGAACAGTTTGACAAGGACTGTTGGAACATGGAAGAGATTTGTAAACAGTTTCCCAAGATAAATGACCCTGAAAATCGGATGACAGATGGCGAGAAATCACTCGCTCTAAAACATGCTTGGCTGATAAAGGACATGTATGCTAATGACTATTCTTCCGTTTTGGTACTGGAAGACGATGCAATCCTGTGTGATGATTTTGTGACGAAATACAACTCATACATGAAGCAAATGCCTCCCGATTGGGACATTGGATGGGTGGGAAGTTGTTTCAACTTGAGAGAACCACAAATACCCGGTGTCAATGTGTACAAAACCGCCCGTGGATCACGATGCACTCACGCATTCTGCTTGAGCAGATCGTTTGCAGAAAAGATGATTGAAGAAATCTCAAACATCAATCAACCATCGGACAGATACTATAACTACATTGTGAAGCAGCACAACCTAAACAACTACTGGTTTCAGCCTGCTCTCGCACTGCAAAGCCTAGAGTTCTGTTCATCATTGAATTCGAATCCAAATCACAAATGGAATCCACAGGAGATGGGTTAACATGAATATATCGTTTTCTGATTTTTGGGGTGGAGTTGATCCTTACAATAACTTTTTCATAGACTTGTTGCAGAGCATGAATCCTGACTACAGGGTTGTTCCATTCTCCAACGAGAATACTGATATATTGATCTATTCTTGTTTCGGAAACACTCACCACCAAGCGGATCGTTCAAAGGTAAAGAAGATATTCTATACCGGAGAAAACAAGCGACCAAACTACAACGAGTGTGACTATAGCCTGACATTTGATTTCCCTGATTACGGTGGTAGAAACATCAGGTTGCCGCTTTGGTTGATGCAGATAGATTGGTTTGGTAAGGTCAACTACGGAAATCCACAGTTTGTCATTCCTCCATCTGAACTTCGAAACAGCAGATATTCAAGTCGCCCAAAGACAGAGTTCTGCTGCATCGTGTTTAACAATCCAATACCAAATCGTGTTGAGATACTTAAGAAACTGTCCAAGTATAAGGATATCCATTGTTACGGCAATCCATTCGGAAATCACTTTTATGGAGAAGACAATAAATACGAAGTGATTTCTAGATACAAGTTTAATATCTGTTTTGAGAACGGCATTCATCCGGGATATTACACAGAGAAACCTATCCATGCAAAGGTAGCCGGATGCTTGCCCTTGTATTGGGCAGATGAAAACTGCAAGCACGATTTCAACACGGGATCGTTCCTGAATCTAAATGATTTCTCTGATATGGACGCTTTCGTGGAACGAATCATAGAACTGGATAGAAACGAAGACGAATACAATCACATAGCATCGCAGTATTTGTTTGAAGGCATGGAGCCTTCTCTTGAGCCACTGAAAGCAGCATTGGAGAAGATACTGTGAAGTATGTCCTTATTACAGGTTCTTCCGGACTGATTGGTAGTCAATCGGTAGACTTTTTCCACAAAATGGGATACGGAATCATCGGTATTGACAATGATATGCGAGCATATTTCTTTGGAAAGGAAGCGTCAACAACTCCTTCAAAGAATTCTATAGTAGAATCGTATCCAAACTATATTCATTTTGATTACGACATTCGCTCGTTTGAATCTATGCAGTCTGTATTTGAAAAATATGGAAAGAGTATCGAACTCATAATTCATACAGCAGCACAGCCTTCTCACGACTGGGCAGCCAAAGAGCCACTTACGGATTTTTCCGTGAATGCAGTCGGTACTCTGAATCTGCTAGAACTCACTCGTAAACACTGCCCCGATGCAACATTCGTGTTTACATCTACAAATAAGGTGTACGGAGATAGACCCAACTACTTGAAGATCGTGGAACAGAAAACACGATACGAATGCTTTGATGATTGGTCGTGCCCCTACGCTGTCCCCGAAACCATGTCCATAGATCACACAAAGCATTCAGTGTTTGGTGCTTCAAAGGTAGCAGCAGATGTAATGTGTCAGGAATACGGGCGGTATTTTGGTCTTAAGACAGGTGTGTTCCGTGGTGGTTGCCTCACCGGACCAAACCATGCGGGAACGGAATTGCACGGATTCTTGTCCTATCTTGTAAAGTGTATGGTACACGACAAACCATACACTATATTTGGATACAAGGGAAAACAAGTCCGAGACAACATCCACAGTTACGATCTGGTTAATATGTTTTGGCATTTTCACAAGAATCCACGATGTGGTGAAGTCTATAATGCTGGAGGAGGAAGAGACAATTCTTGTTCCATATTAGAAGCCATAGATATGGTAAACCAAAAGACGGGCTTGGGGTGGAATCAATATACGGTTTCGGAAAACAACAGGATCGGAGATCATATCTGGTACATAAGTGATTTGAGCAAATTTAAGAGTCATTATTCAGAATGGTCTATCAAACATAATCTATCTGATACTCTTGATTCCATGATTACTGTCGAAATCAACAGATGAGCAAGCCACGACTGGTTTTTCTTTTTGCTGGTCAACTCAGAACATTCGACTCGCTTCCGGTTGTTAGAAGTTGGAGAAAGTTTTTTGATGCATATGATGTTTTGGTCTATGGATGTTTTTGGAGCAATCGTGGAAAGTCGGCGTGTTCAATCAGTTCTGGCATAGCAACAGATGTTAATCCGGATGAAGTAATCTCATTGGATTGCGTGAAGGATGTATTTCAGACAAACAACATATGGTTGTATGACTACGAAGATTTCCTATCTGGTCTTCCTACGGAGTATGCTCAATTTCAGTCATGTCAGTATTTTGGTTGTTCGGTTCCACACTCCTTCTTGAGAAAGCAAGTGTGTGACAAAATGATAGAAGACGGAAAAGATATTTCATTCGATCCCATGTCTTATACATTGATTCGACCTGACTTGATTTGGCTGACCGAACCGCCACAGTGCTTTACAGATCACGGCAATTTTTTGTGGCACAACGACTCACCTCAAGCATATCATCCCAATCGAATATACGACATATTCATGTGTTCAAACCGACAGAATGTACTTAAGATGGGAAACATGTATGAAGATGTTTCCGGATTTTTAACAGCGGTTGATTCAACATTTAATTGCAGCCTTCATCCGTTGGACAGTTGTAGGCTGAATTACAACTATTCTGTTCTGAATGGGATTGAGGTTCGTAGTCAGCAGAGACTACATATTGATGTTCTCCGAGAGGATTCTGATGTGGACAGATACCGAGAAGTCTACACGAAGCATCCTCTATGGGGAGTGGCTTGATACAGATCAAATAAACATTTGCATGATCTTCTCGGGTTTGTTTTGTTCCGTTCAATACGGGTTCGCTAAATACTCTTACGCACCAAATGAGGATTGATTGAAATGAAGACTTCAAACAATATGGAAACAATCGTGAGTGACATCAAGGCAGGAAAGCCTGTGATAATCGTAGACAGTTATGATCGTGAAAACGAGGGTGATCTCATGCTTGCAGCAGAGATGGCAACTCCTGAGACATTGGCTTTCATGGCAAAGTGGGGGCGTGGGATCATGTGCCTTCCATGTATGGCAGACCGATTGGAGCGTCTGTCCGTTCCTATGATGCAGAGCAACAAACTAGACAAGTTTGTTACGCCTTTTGCGAACAGTATTGATGCATCAGAGGGCGTGTCAACGGGAGTGAGCGTGAACGACAGAATGGTTACCATTCAGAAGTTTGTCAGTGAAACCAGTGTTCCTAGCGACTTTGCACAGCCCGGTCACCTGTTTCCGCTTCGTGCCCGTCCCGGTCTACTCCAAGAGAGACAAGGACACACGGAATCTAGTGTTGAACTGTGTCTGCTAGCAGGAGTCAAGCCAGTAGCAATCATTATCGAAGTTATGAACGATGATGGTTCAATGGCACGACTCCCACAACTAGAAGAACTGGCAAAGCGTTTTCAGTTGAACATGATCTCTATTGATGAAATCATTGAGCATAAGTATGGAAAAGTCATTCAACACGCGAGCCTATAACAGCATAGAATTACTGCCTTTCGGTCTTGTCAGAAAAAGCAGTGCTTCTGATAGGCTATCGGATGAAGTGTTCTATTACGATTCCATCCCATCGGATGTGCTGCATCTCTTTCCTAGAAAGAAAGATTTCTACACTAAAGATGGAAAACACAACCTTGTTCTTGAGTACTACCCATATCAAAATCTTGGTCAGCACATGATGTGCAACGAAGTGTTTGATTGGGGTTCTGTTTTTTCAAATCTAAAGAGTGCCATAGATTTGATGAGAGAGCATACAGAACACAGTGATGATTCTGAAAAATATGCTTCTTCGATGTACATTACCAAGACAAAAACCGAGTACGAGAACTTAAAGAAGACCTACTATGACAGTGAACTTTTTTCTTCCGAAAAACTAGTAATCAACGGCAAAGAGTACACTAATTTTGAGGGTCTGTGGTTCAAGGTGCAATCCCTGATCGAAAAGCACCTTCTTTCCTATCGCAGAAATATGATTCACGGGGACATGTGTTTCAGCAACATACTGTATCACCCGAAGGTTGGTGCCAGATTCATAGACATGCGAGGCTCTTTTGGTGCAAGAGGTGTTTACGGAGACACCATGTACGATTACGCAAAACTTCTGCATTCTGTTGAGGGTGGATATGAACTATTCATCAATGACAGTTTTTCTGTGGAAAGGGAGTCGCGTGGTGTATACAATGCTTATCTGTTCTCAAACAAGAACAAGGATCTTGCTTTTGATGCCTACATGCAAACATTTGCAGATAAAAACATTGACCTGATCCGTTTGGTTGAGGGGCTGATATTTGTTGGAATGTGTGCCCGACACTACGATAGCGAAAAGCGTCAGATGATAATGTACTTGACAGGAATCAAAACTCTAAACGAGGCAGTGAAACAACTATGCTAAACATTGTGGTATTGATGGCAGGCAGGGGCAGCAGATTCACGGAAAAGGGATATCGTGTTCCAAAGCCTATGGTGATGGTCAATGGAAAGACTATTCTTCAATGGACTACTGAATCATGTCCATTCATTCGACATGACGGAAGGGGACAGAGTTCCGATGTGAACCTTTGTTTTGCCGTTCTGTTGGAGCATCTAGAGGACGGTCTTGGAGAATTTTTGAAATCAGTTTATGGAAATAACATCACCATCATTCCTTTTGAAAAGGTTACTCGCGGAAATCTAGAGACTGCTAGACTCGCTTGCGATAAGTTGCATTTTTCAAATCAGCCAATACTTTTCTTGGATTCGGACAACAAATACGATCACTGCGGTATGGATGAGTTTTTTCAGTCTCTTCCAAACGATCTTACCACAATGGCTATTTGCTGCTTTGATGATCCCAGCAAAACCCTTCCCAATAAGTGGTCAAATGCAAGAATGAAAAATGGATTGGCTGTAGAAATAAAAGAGAAAGACGATCTGTGGGTCAACTATCCCGCGCTTGTTGGAGCATTTTATTTCTCTAGGGTAGATCAGTTTAGAAACTACGCAGACTTTATCATGCATAATGTTAATCCTGTTGGTGCTAGGGGCAAGGAAGAGTACTACATTAGTATGGTTCCAAAGCATCATGCAAACATAGGACAACCAGTTCATGTCCATATGGTGAATTCTGTTGTTCCTCTAGGAACACCGGAAGATGTGAATGTTTTTATGCAGAGAGGTAGCAACAAGTGATATTCGCTTTTGATCTAGACAACACCGTATGCGAACGGAAATTGGGTAACATGACATATTCAGATGTTCTTCCTTTTCAGGAAGCAGTGGATATCATCAGATGGTTGAAGTCCGAGGGTCATACCATCATCCTACATACTGGCAGACACATGAGAACATGTGGAGGAAATCAGGGAAAAGTATTAGGAAAACAAGGCAAGATTTTATTTGATTGGTTGGAAAAACACCAGATACCTTATGATGAGATATGGTGGAGCAAGCCACACGCAGACCTATTCATAGACGATGCCGTTCATCGTCACACTGATTGGAAAACCTCATTGGAAGCAATTAAAGATCGACTTGCAAAAGGCGACAGAACAGCGGAGAATCCTTAACCATGAACACAGCAGAAACAGTACTTCCGGCATTTTTCTTTGACACCGCAGACACGCAAGCCATAAAGCGCATTTGGGACAAGTTGGGCAAGAAAGTATCATCTAAGTCCTGCTTGGGCATAACAACAAATCCAAACGCTCTAGCCAAGGTTAACTGCCATACAGTGGCAGAACTTGAGAAGTTAGTGAAGAGCATGAGCGATACTATGGATGAAATCTGTGGTGGAGATTCGTTGATCTATGTGCAGGTTCCAAATTCCTGCATGAATCCAGCCAACATCGTTGAATGGGCAAATCTAATCTCAAAGTTCGATACTGGAAAGAGCAAGATTGCTCTGAAGATACCGCACTTCAGTTACATTCTACGAGAAACTGATCGACCTGTTTTCTGGAACACCGGACTCTTTGGTGCGTTCAAGAACCTGTATTTGAATGTCACTGGAATATCCGATAGCGGAACTATCATCAAGGCATTGAGTTATGAGAATGTCTCCTATGCCAGTATTATTCCCGGAAGAATGGAAGAGGCTGGAATTGATGCTAATGCACATCTCAAGTACCTCTGCGAACAGAAATTCAAGAAACACCAAGCAGTAATCACGGGCAGCATGAGAACTATCAAAGGTCTAAAGGATTCAGTTTACTATCGAACTGTCCCGACAATTGGAACTCGCGTGTGGGATTTGATTGAACAGGGTGATCTTTGGGAAGAGTTCCCGACATATTGGAATGAGTTGTATTCTCGTTGCGAAGGCGCAGTTCAGGACTATTGCCCCGAAACGACCCAAGACAACATTGGACTAAGCAAGCAATTCTTTGAGCAGATGGATTCTCTAGGGAATAAACTGTACGAAGATTTCATGCGCCCATAAAGGAAAGCACACATGGTCAAGAGAACTAACTGTGTGTTGTGTTCTGGACATTTGAGGTTCGTTCAGGTATTCAAGAATTTTCCTGTATACATGGGAGTTACCGACAAGAGTGAGCCTGAACTCTATCAAGATATGGAGTTTTGTTCCTGCATTAAGTGTGGTTGTGTACAACTCAGTGGGCTTGTTGATCCACAAGTTCTCTACAAGCACCCACACAATCCAGCAATAGGAAAAACATGGGAACTGCACAATCAGGCTTTGTCTGAATTTGTAATTTCAACTGGTGCAAAGAACATTATTGACATTGGTGGAGCAAACATGAAGATAGCAAACGCCGTTTGCAAGTCTTCGTCTGTCGAATCATACACAGTCTGCGATGTGTCTGTTGGATCTTATCTGTGCGAAAGCAATCCAAAGGTAAGCACAATTCAAGATTACATTGAGAACATTGAATCAGACAAGAAATACGATACTGCTGTTTTATCACATACACTAGAACATTTCTACAATCCGGTTCAGGTTCTTTCGAAAATCAAAGATATATTGACTGCTGATGGTGTCGTAGTTGTTTCTGTTCCTAATATAGAACAGCAGTTGAAAGATGGATTTTTGAATGCGCTGAATTTTGAACACACATACTACATCAGCCACGACTATATGAATTTCATGGTGGGTATGGCTGGACTTCAAGTTGTAGACAGACATGATTTTTCAAAACATAATTCCTTCTATCTTCTAAAAAGAACAGCCTCATCACCGGAGTTTCCCGTAGACATATCAAAAGCAAGAGTTGTATACGAGACATTCGTAAAAAATCTTCTCAAGGATGTTGCAAACATCAATTTTCAAACCATTGGGAAAAAGATGTACTGCTTTGGGGCACACATCTTCACGCAAATGCTTATTGCTTCGGGTCTTAATACCGATTCGATAATTGGTGTTTTGGACAACGACAAGAGCAAAAACGGAAAGTTCCTTTACGGCACCAATTTGATGGTGTACAATCCATCTTTTATAGCACAAGAAGAAGAGCCTTGCGTTGTTTTGCGGGTCGCTCAGTATAAAGATGAGATAGTGGATTCCATCAAAAATCACAACCAAGGGGTAAAAATCATTTGAGTAGGATGAAAGTTGCTTTATGTCTACACGGACAGGCTAGGGGGCTAGGACTCCTGACCGACTGCTCTCCTGTTTCTATAGACTATCAAAACAAAAATCTCCTAAAAAGAGATGATGTCTCGGTTGATGTTTTTTTCCATACATGGGACTATTCCAAATCTATAAGAAATTTCAAACAGAGAATCATTGATCTATATTCTCCAAAATCTTTCATGTTTGAATCTCCTTTGGACTGGAATTTTGTTCAGCAGTTTAAGGACGGCTCGGCACCGCCAGAATATGTGTATTCGAACTACTCCCACTATCACAGTGTTTATTTTTCTGATTTGAAGAGGATAGAATACGAACAATCAACAGGACAATGTTACGATTGGGTGATATGTACACGATTCGATGTTGCTCTGAATGTCAGATTAGATTTTGACTCTTTGGACAAGTCGAAGGTATACCAATCAGATTTTAACATGGATCAGTACATGTCCAACGGATTGAAAGTTCAGAATCCGGTGTTTGCAGTTGGAGGAGGAGAAAACATGAAAAAGTATTCTGCAATGCTTACAAACTTGCAACACTTGCTTGATTCGTCCCACTCTATTGATGGTCATTCGATTTTTGGTGCGAATTTGAAGTATCAAGGACTGATAGATTCTATGATGCATCTAGACATGAATCACCCATTTCCACCACGCGGAAGAGATGCTTCTCCTAATTCGTTCGTCAGAGATGATTTTCATTCATTTATGAATTTACAAAACACCTGACATGAATAAATCAAAAATAGCCATTCTGTTTACTGGTCATTTGCGATCACTAGATCGTGCTATTCCTGATTGGAAGTCCAAGCATCCGGAGTTTTATGATGCTGATAAGACTGATGTTTTTTGCCACACATGGAGTGGAGAAAACAAAACCGGATGGGAAAATGACAATAAACCCAGAATTATGAGAAACACCCTGTACACCATAGATGATCTCAAACAGCATATGAATGTTGTTTCCTGTGATGTAGAGGAATACGATAGCAGTCCGGTGGGAGAGTTGACCAAACAAAACAACTACATTGGAACCAATTTTTCTCAAGCATACACATCAAGACGAGTGTACGAGATGTTTGAAAAGTATTCCAATGAAACAAACACCAAGTACGATCTAGTCATAAAGACTCGCGTTGATACATTCTTAGGGAGGTTTCCACCGCAGTTTTCTGCTTATGGTGACTCCGGTGATCCTCAGCCTCTACCAATCGAATTGTTGAAAGACAAGGTTAAGGAAAGCCCCGATAAGGTCATGGTTCCTTGGTTCAACAACTGCGATCATGGAGGCATGACGGATCAGGTGTTGATTGGCAGTAAGGGGTCGATGCAGGGAATATGCTGCCTGTATATTGAGTGGTTGCAGAAAAATGCCGGAACGATTGGGCATTGGCACATAGAGACTAATTTCAAAAAATTCACAGATCACTACGGGTTCAATATCGAACGATTCCATTACAACTTGGGAATTCTACGCAGCATTCCGGGTTGGGATGGAGCAGTACCATAATAGGATTTAATATGAAGATAGCCTTTCACGACAATTCTCTTTCGCTTTTTGGAACCACTCTAGCAGTTTACAATTGGGCTTATTGGGGACGAGAACTGCTCGGCGTAGAGCCGATCATAATGTACAACGGAAACAATCGTGCAAACCATCCATCGGTTGTAGAGAAGTTCAGCAATACATTCGGCGGCAAAGTGTTTCCGTATACCGATCCTAGTCAGATAGATGGAATACTACAAGCCAACGGCTGCACTCATTTCTTCATGGAGAAATGCGGACGGCGTGACGGAATCATTTCAACAGTCTGCAAAAATCTAGTGAATGCTATAGCGGTATGCACACCTCAAGACATTCACGGTGATGTGTTTGCTATGGCTTCAGAATGGTTGTGCAAGACTATAGATAACCGTGTTCCGTTCGTTCCCTATATTGTTACCCTTCCTGAAGGGCACGATGATCTTCGTGAGCAGTTGGGTATTCCTGCGGACGCTTTTGTGTTTGCTCGGAACGGTGGTCTTGAGACATTCGACATACCTTTCGTGAAGGAAGCAATCCGAGAGGTCATTGACGAACGATCCGACATTTGGTTTGTGTTTCAATGCACGGAGAAATTCATAGATCACGAACGGGTGATTTTCTTGCCCCCTTCCACGGATTCGGACTACAAAGTAAAGTTCATAAACACATGCGATGCCATGCTTCACGCCCGAACTGTTGGAGAATCTTTCGGCATGGCATGCGGAGAATTTTCAATAAAGAACAAGCCTGTCATCACATGGTGGGGATCTCCCGAAAGAAGTCACATTGATATATTGGGAGAAACGGGAATCTACTACAACACCAAGGAAGATGTTATAGATATTCTGCTGAACATCTCCAAGAGCGATGTCAGCAATCGTGATTGGAATGCTTATCGTGAATACGAGCCGGAAAAGGTGATGAACAAGTTCAAGCAAGTCTATCTGACTTGATCGAAACGGAGACAGCATGAAAGCAATAGTGACAGGTGGAGCAGGATTTATTGGATCGAATTTGGTTGATCGTTTGTTGAGCGAAGGGCATGAAGTAATCGTCATCGACAACGAATCATCCGATGCAAACGAGCAGTTCTATTGGAATCCTGCTGCAAAGAATTACAAATACGATATATTGGATTACGAATCAACCCGTCCTCTGTATGAAGGCGTAGACTTTGTTTTCCACCTTGCTGCCGAAGCCCGCATTCAGCCATGCATCGTGAATCCCCTCAAGGCAGTTCAAGTGAATGCCCTAGGAACCGCAACGGTGCTTCAATGTGCCAGAGAAGCAGGGGTAAAGCGGGTAATGTATTCATCCACATCCGCTTCTTACGGATTGAAAAATATTCCTCCTCTAAAGGAAACCATGCCAACGGATTGCCTGAATCCGTATTCGGTCAGCAAAGTAAGCGGAGAAGAGTTGTGCAAGATGTACACCCGACTATATGGCTTGGAGACTGTGATTTTTCGATATTTCAATGTGTACGGTGAGCGTCAGCCTTTGAAGGGTCAATACGCTCCAGTGATTGGCATTTTCCTGCGCCAAAAGGCAGCAGGAGAACCGATGACGATTGTTGGTGACGGAAATCAGCGCAGAGACTTTACCCATGTGAGTGATGTGGTAGAGGCAAATGTTCTTGCCGCAAATTTCACTGCTCCCGATTATCAAGTGAAGGACACCGGGGGATGCAGGGTATACAACACTTGGGATTGGGGTCAAGTCTACAATATCGGAACAGGGGTCAACTACTCCGTGAACGAGATCGCAGACATGATTGGCGGTGATCGCGTCAATATTCCTCCACGGCTAGGAGAAGCAAGAATCACGCTGGCAGACAATTCCAAGGCAAAAACAGAACTGAGATGGAATTCAAAAATTCAACTAACAGATTGGATACGGGAAAATGTATAAAGCAATACTAGATGAACTAGTTGTATACAGCCCGGTCAACACCAAGCGAAGATTTGGATCAAGCGTTCCTACGGGAGATGGTGGTTATGTTGTAGTAGATGGATACGATTACGACCATTACATCGGGTGTGGTGTTGGAGGAAACGCCTCTTTCGATTTTGAATTTTTGCAGAACAGACCAAACATGACCGGATTGATTTTTGATGGATTCATCAATTTCTATCCGCTATTTCCGAGTCATGTATATTTTGTCCATCGCAACATAGGGGTGTCCAACACTCAACAGACCACCAACCTCAACAACGAAACAAAGCAGTACAAAAACATCTTTATGAAGATGGATATTGAGGGGCATGAGTGGAAGTGGATAAGATCGTTTGAGAACTTTTCCAACATCAAACAGTTTGTAATTGAGATCCACGGATTGTTTCCTGATCCAAGCACATGGAACTGGGAAAGCACGGTTGGATTTGATACCACGGATGTCCATGAAGGACTGAAAAAAATCAATCAGACTCACTATCTCGTACATTTCCACTCCAATACTTCTGCGGAATACACAAAAGTAGAAGGTAAAGAAATGCCAACGGTTGCTGAACTGACCTACATACGGAAAGAGGATTGTGCAATACACGGTCTTAACAAAACCCCTCTTCCAATCACTGGTCTTGATTTTGTCAATGGTTATGATCGTCCCGATCTATCTTTTACGGAATATCCGTTCTGTTCGAAATAAACACTGATTTGGAGAATAGTGAATGTCCACGGTATGCCTCTCAATGATCGTCAAGAATGAAACCAACATTATCCATGAGTGCTTTGATTCTGTCTACAAGCACATTGACTATTGGGTTATTGTTGACACAGGTTCCACGGACGGAACACAGGAACTCATCAAAAAGTACTTTGCGGAAAAGGGCATTCCCGGAGAACTGCATGAACGCCCGTGGGTGGGTTTCGGTCACAACCGTACAGAAGCCCTTGATCTCTGCATCGGCAAAGCCGACTACGCATGGATGATTGATGCTGATGATCGCATAGTTGGAGACTTTAAGTATCCACAGAACAAGAATCTGACCGCTGATGCATACGCCTTGAAGTGCGGTCGGGATCAGTGCATCTGGTGGCGCAATCAGATATTCAAGACAGGTATCGGATGGAAGTATGTGGGAATCCTGCATGAATACGCACACTGCGAGAAGCAGCCGCTGACACAGGAAAAGATTGAAGGCGACTACTATCTTGAGGCGCGTACCCTTGGTGCCCGAAACGCCAATGTCACGCCCATCGAAAAGTATTCTAAGGACGCAGAGGTTCTGCTTGAAGCCCTGAAGACCGAACCCGGAAACACCCGGTATCAGTTCTATCTCGCGCAATCGTACTTTGACTCGCAGCAGTGGGACAAGGCTACGGAGGCGTACTACAAGCGGGTGGAGATGGGCGGATGGGAAGAGGAGTGCTATTACTCGCTGTTCCGGGTGGCTCTCATCGCTATGGCACAGGAAAAGGAATGGCCCGTCATTCAGCAGAAACTGCTTGATGCCTACGACTACCGCCCGTGCCGTGCCGAGCCGCTACACGCGATTGCACGAACCCTGCGTATGATGGGTCGCCCCCGTGCAGCGTATATGTTTGCAAAGGAAGCGGCGCAGATTCCGTTCCCGCAGCACGACATCCTGTTTATTGACACCAATGTGTACAAGTGGATGGCACTGGACGAACTTTCTGCCACGGCATACTATGTCCATGACTACGCCACTGGATTTGCTGCTTCCGAGGCACTGCTGAAGCAGAATCGCCTTCCGCAGAATGAAGTCGAACGAGTGCAGAAGAACCATGCTGCATACGCTGAAAAATTGGAAGAGCGGCGCAGAATGGAGCAGCAGCAAATGCTGATGCAGCAGGGAATGGTGCCGTTTACCCATCAAATGAACACTATTCCGATGATTACCCTGCCTCAGCAAACAGCACTAACCGTTCCTCCGGTCACGGAGATGAAGTCTGCCTACATACCTCCTAGAGCAAACCGCTTCAAGAAGAGGAAGAAGTAATGGCATCAGCACAGTACGACATCCACACAAAACAGCATTCCACCCTCAATTTTCATGCCGAATATTATGATGAAAACGGCAATGCTGTGGATCTGACTGGCTATACTGCACGGTTGCATGTTCGTCCGAGTGACGACTATTCAAAACTGTATCTTGCTATTACCACATTCGGTGTCACAAGCGGTGGAAGCACCGGAGAGTTCGGGGCAACCACCGGAATCAGCGGCAGCGGCGGGATATTTTTGAATAGAGGTGAAACCGGATCGGTTTTCACTGGTGGAATTCTCATAACCGCTGATGCCACAACTATGGGTTATGTTCGCGCAGGAACATGGAGATATTCCCTTGATCTCACAAAGGGAGTCACCACGGACGAATTGATGGAAGGTCGATTCGTTGTGGCTCCAAAAACCACCCGATGAAACTAAAGATCAAAAACGCCGTTTATTCGGTAAAACCCAAACAGGTTGAAGGAAAACTGCTTGTACGATATGACAAGTTTTCAGTCAAACCGAAACGAATAGATCACGGAAAAATTCGCGTTCTGTCTTATTCTTTCTCCGTGAAGCCTAAACCCGATGGAGTAAAAATATACAGATTCAAAGAGCGGTCTGTTTTTAAACTTGATTCAGAGTCGGGTGTAAAACTGTATCTTGCAAAACGCAAATCGGTGTTTAAAACAGACGAGCGATTCGGCACAAGAATATATCAGCGAAACAAAGTTTCTGTGTTGAAGCAGACCTGTGACGGTACAATATTCACATGGGACGCAACCGCATCTGTTTTCCGACCACAAACAAATAACATATCAAATTCTATGTCTGCTGGTGTTGGTCTTATCTTTTTTCAGAATCTGCTGACGCGAGTGTACGATACAGAGCGACCGATAGTGATCGGTGTTACATGGAGCAACACTATAAGTGGTGGAGCAGGCGGTGTTAATTTCCCTGACGGTAATTATCCAGAAACCATTTCATCCATATATTACACCACGGAGATCAGGAGAACTCCAACGGCAGTAGACAATTCTACGGGTTCTGTTTTTGATAGATTGCTTGGTCTTACTGCTATGAGCGGTTCAACGGGAATAACATTTCCGTTTGACTCGGTAGCAGGGAACTATTGGTTCCGGGTTCAGGCAGGATTTACCTCGTCAACACCTACAATATTCAAGCCGTCCGGAACAAAGGTCATTCGTGACTTCACAATAAGAAATGTTTCTGATAGAGATGCGCTGTTGGGAAGATTCCTAATGGGGTTCCGAGTTACTTGACACGCCTGATACTTGTGATACAATTCCCTCAAAGGAGACTACATCATGGACAAACCCAAACTTGGTTTCTATTGCATTCCCGATACAGGTGCCACGGTTCCGCAGTTTGCAACGGACGGATCTGCGTGTTTTGACATCTGTGCCCGGTTCCATCACGACAAGGACAACTCTTGGAATGATTGGGAAGCCCACAAGCCCGTGGTTGCATACGGCCCACAAAATGTAAAGATGGAACTGCACCCCACTCAAGGAGTCTTGGACATTCCTGCCGGGTGGCGATTCCTTATTCCCACGGGACTCATCTTGGACATTCCCCAAGGCTATTCTGTGCGCCTCCATGCTCGTAGCGGACTTGCCCTGAAGGAAGGTTTGGTGCTTGCGAATGCAGAAGGCGTGATTGACTCGGACTACACCGATGAACTGAAGATCATGGTGACCGCTATCTCTTCCTGTGTTGTATCGGTTCCCAACGGATCACGCATCTGTCAGGCAGAACTGGTGCGGAATCAGCCAGTGGAGTTCACCGCACTAGACTCCCCTCCGCAGCGGAAGACGCAGCGTGAAGGCGGATTCGGCAGTACGGGACAGTTTTCATGGGACGCTAACAAGGGAGCCTGACATGACACGCGATGAACTACTGAAGTTTCACGAAGAGATCACGAAAGAAGCCCGCGAACTGATGAGCAAGAAGAACCGCGACTACGCTGGCAAGGAAGGAGTTGAGCCTTTTGCCAACTTTACCCGCGTGGAGTCTATGGGCATCTGCAAGACCGAGCAGGGCTTCATGGTGCGGTTAACCGACAAGATGAGCCGCTTGTCCTCTTTCATTCACGCTGGCAAGATGAATGTGCAGGACGAGTCCTTCATGGACACCTGCGTGGATGTAATTAATTATATGGTTCTGCTTGCCGCATATTTAAAAGACAAAGATGCAGAAAATACCTCCAAACCCCTTGACTCAAATATTAGTGGCGGTAAGATTGGGGCATGATCCGACACCTCGGCTACGCTTGCCAAAATCTGTCTCTGTGTGAAGGGCGCAAGGCAAAGGACAGACTCTTCACCGACCGTACCTTGCGTATGGATCGGTTTTCCATAGAGAGGGTGGGAGAACTCGGTGCGCGGAACGCCGCCGACCTTCTCCCCATCCTCGAATGGAATGTAGCCAACGGGATCAAGTTCTTCCGTATTGGCAGCGGGATGTTTCCGTTCATGGATCACCCCACGCTTGGCTACGAGATCACGGACTTGCTGCCTGAACACGAAGCCTCCATCCGCGCATCGCTGATCATGGCGGGTTGGTACGCCAAGCAGAACAAGATGCGCCTGTCGTGCCATCCCGGTCCGTACACTTGCATTGCCTCGCCTGATCCGCATACGGTGGAGAAGAGCGTGAAGTCTTTGGCTATGCACTCGCTTATTGCCGACATCTTGGGCTACGGTGACGAGTTTGCTATCAACATCCACATGGGCGGCGTGTACGGCGATAAGCACCAAACCGCAGGGCGGTTCCTCCGCGAGTTCTCCCGACTGCCCGACAGCATCAAGCGGCGGCTTACCCTTGAGAACGATGACAAGCCCACGATGTGGAGCATGACGGAACTATTCAAAGAAGTTGGCAAGCACTGCACCGTGAAACTAGTGTTGGACATCCACCACCACCGCTTCTGCCATCAGGAGTCGCTGCGAGAAGCCGCTGACATGGCGTTCCGTACATGGCAGGGATTCTGTGAAATCCCGAAAGTACACTACTCGGAGTCCAAGGCGGGAGCGCGACCGCAAGCCCACTCGGACTACATTCGTGAAGAGATTCCTCTGCTGTCGGATACAGTAGAGTACGATGTGATGATTGAAGCCAAGGCAAAGGACTTGGCACTACTTGAATACAGAAAGGTTCACACACCATGTTTGGTTTGATTCTCTCTACCGTGCTTCTCGCTGCTCCCCCTGCCAACGGCAAGCCATATCCCGTTCTGCCACTTCCTGTGGAGTGCTACACCGTTGACAATCTCTTGGATGCCATGTACACTGTTGAGTCCAATCGGGGAAAGAACCTCGTTGGTGACGGCGGGAAGGCTATTGGCCCGTATCAGATTTGGCGTGAGTACTGGCAGGATGCTGTGGAACACGACCCGTCCATCGGCGGGGAGTACAAGGACTGCATGAACAAGGCGTATGCCGAAAAGATCATTCGTGCGTATTGGGCGCGATACGCACCGAAGGGTGCGACCCTTGAGCAGTTGGCGCGTATCCACAATGGTGGACCGCGTGGACACAAGCGCAGCGCGACCGTGAAGTATTGGAACAAGATTGTAAAGGAGATGACCAAGTGAACAAGCCATTCGGATATTCGTATTACCTTGACATGTACCGTTGCCGCGCAGGAGCAGCGGATGACTTGGAACTGCACTACCGCTTTCTTGAGCGCGTTGTGGACAAGATCGGCATGACCCGCATGAGTCAGCCTTTCGTGATCCATGCTCCCACCCACAACGGCGTGGAGGTGTACCCCAACAAGGCAGGGGTGAGCGGTTGGGTTCCGCTTATTGAGAGCGGCATTCAGATTCATTCCATTGAACCCACCCACTTCATCACGCTTGATGTGTATTCATGCAACAAGTTTGACAAGCAGATCATTCTTGACTACGCACGGGAGTGCTTTGGATTTGAGCAGCACGAAGAGCGGTACTTTGAGCGTGGTGTGAAGTACGGAGATTGTTAATGGATGAACTAGCCCAAGACGCTTGCCTACGCGAGTACGAAAAGAACCACTGTTGGCAATACGACATCCGCCTCCGCAACCGGGAGGAGGATCTTAAAGCCGCAGGAATCACGGAGGAGGTCGCCAAGACCCTCCGTGTTTCTGATTTCACCTTTCGTCCCATCGTTTCCGATGCGGACAAGGCAGAAGCGGTGGAGTTCATCAAGCGTCACGAATGGCTAGGGACACTTTCCCAATACACCACCCATTGGTTTGGTGCGTACTATCACGATCCCGATCAGGGGTTGGTGGGCAAAGACATTCTTGCGGGTGTGTGCTTGATGAATCTTCCAAACGCATTTTCAAAATTGCTTGGCGAAGACACCAAGAAAATAGAAAGGCTCATCAGCCGTGGTGCTTGCGTGTCTTGGAGTCCAAAGAATCTTGCAAGTTCTTTTCTTATGTGGTGCTGTGGGTGGATGGTGAAGAACTCACCGTACCGCCTGTTTACCGCTTACTCCGATCCCACTGCGAAGGAGTTGGGCACAATCTACCAAGCGTGTAACTTCTACTACTTGGGCAACGACAGCGGAACCACCACACGGTACATCAATCCGTATACGGGCAAGGTGGTGAGCGACCGATTCTTCCGGGTTCGTTCCGCGTACAAAAAGTATGCCAAGGAATTGGGGATCGAATGGGAAAAGGATTGGAACAACGATCAACGCATGCTGTGGGAGAATATCCCCGACAGCGTGGAAAAGCAGTTGCGGGAACACTCCAAGAAGAAGCAGCAGGGTGCAACGAAGATCACCATGCCAAGCAAACACAAGTATGCATTCGTTTTGGGTGCCACAAAAGCCGAAACAAAAAAGTTGCGGCGTGAGTTTGAGACTCGGAACGCAGACATCATCAAGCCGTATCCTAAAGTGAGGGGAACATGAACACACACCGCATCATTCTTGGCGACTGCATTACGGGCATGAAGACGCTGCCTGACGGCTGCGTTCAGACTTGCATTACATCGCCACCGTACTTCGGGCTTCGTGATTATCAAGGAGGAGAAGCCGAGATCGGTCAAGAGGACACCGTGGACGGCTATGTGCAGAAGATGACCGAAGTGTTCCGCGAGGTGCGCCGCATCCTGCGTGATGACGGTACGCTGTGGTTGAACTTGGGAGACACCTACGCAGCAAATAGAACTTATCAGGTTCGTCAGTCCGTGCAGGGAGACTACTGCACCGATGATGAACGATACGGGGGCAGGGGTAGCAAAGTTCCCGAAGGGCTTAAATCCAAGGATTTGATCGGGATTCCGTGGCGCGTAGCGTTTGCTCTGCAAGCGGACGGGTGGTATCTGCGGCAGGACATCATCTGGCACAAGCCAAACCCCATGCCCGAGAGCGTGGAAGACCGCTGCACGAAGACACACGAATACATTTTTTTGCTGTCCAAGAAGCCCAAGTACTACTACGATCACGAAGCGGTCAAGGAAACCACCGTGAGTGGTGGCGAAAAGAAGAACAAGCGATCAGTATGGACGGTGAACGCCAAGGGCTACAAAGGCGCACACTTTGCGGTGTACCCCGAGAACCTGATTGAGCCGTGTGTGCTTGCAGGATGCCCCGCAGGAGGCACGGTGTTTGATCCGTTCACAGGCAGCGGCACCACTGCTGTGGTGGCACTGAAGAATGGGCGCAACTTTGTTGGATGCGAATTGAATCCTGAATATGTGAAACTAGCGGAAACGCGAATCCAAGAAAACATTAAACCAACTCTTGAGGAGATATTCGAATGAGCGATCAGGAAATATGGTTGCCTCTCAAAAGATTCGGCAAGGTGATTCCCGATTATTCTATTTCCGATCAGGGCAGAGTGCGAAGAATAAGCACCAATGAAATTCTCACACCAAATACCACAGGTCAACCTTGGAAAAATTGGGCAGGATTGTGTGTTAGCATACGGATTCCCTCTACCGATTTTTTTGGTGAGGAGTACAAGTATTCGTCAAGAAGCATTACCGTCAGAGTCCACAGACTTGTCATGGAGGCGTTTCGCCCTATTGACGAATATCCCCCTATTCCCGAGAATGATTGGAATGCAACGCCCGAAACTGCCAAGCAATTCATTCGGGAAAGTGTGCTGATAGATCACATAAACAATGATCCTCTAGATAATCGTTTAGAGAATTTGCGGTGGATTTCCGCTCTGCAAAATAGTTCTGTACGAAAGAAAGCCAAGATGGTCAAAGACGGAATACAATTGCCTGAGAAGCGTGGTGTAAAAATCGAAGAATCAACAACCCCAACACTAGAAAGTCTATTTGTATGAAGAACACATTTAAGCCAATTGGAAAATGGATCGCAGTACAAACCAGTTTGGGCGGTCAGAAGACCACCGAAGCAGGAATCATTTATACAGAAAAGGTCAACAGCAGATTGATTTGGAGTACAGTGGTGGCTGTCAGCACGGATCTCACCGAGGACATTAAAGTAGGAGATCGTGTGCTATGGGACTTGACGAAGAACGCAGGTCGCGGGTATGATGGTAAGGACATGGTTCATCAGGATTGGGTCGAATTGGTGGAGAGATAATGGACTTCTACACTTCCGTTGACATTCGTGGCAAGAACATCCTGTACCGTGGATGGCGTAACGGGCAGAGGCAGCACCTCCGCGTTCCGTTCTGCCCTACTCTGTACTTGCCCACCCACAAGGGCGGAACGGAGTTCACCACGATCTACGGAACGCCAGTGGAACCCATGCAGTTTGATGGTATTGATGAAGCCCGTCAGTTCATGGACAGGTTCAAGGATGTGAGCAACTACCAGTTCTACGGAAACACCAACTTCGTATATCAATACTTGTATAAAGAGTTTCCCCATGAAGTCGAATACGATTTCAACAGTCTCCGCATAGCCAACTTGGACATCGAAACCTCCTGTGAGGGCGGATTCCCGTCCCCCGACACGGCAGATGAGCGCGTGATTGCGATCACCGTTTCGATGGGAGACAAGACCTATGTGCTAGGCTTGGGGGACTTTCACATTGAGGGAGAGGGAGTATCCTGCATCCCATACGATGACGAACGCGAACTTCTACAGGGATTCGTTGAACTGTGGAAGTCGCTTGATCCGGACATCGTGACAGGATGGAACATCCGATTCTTCGACATTCCGTACCTTGTGGCACGGATGAATCGTCTTGAGGAAGGATGGGCAAACTCCCTCTCCCCGTGGGGCAAGTTGCGGGAAACCAAGGTTAACCGCATGAACCGTGAGCAGACGGCTTTCACCATCAGCGGTGTTGCAACTCTTGACTACTTTGAATTGTATCAGACATTCACCTATGTGAAGCAGGAGTCCTACTCCCTCAATCACATTTCCAAGGTGGAGTTGGGCGAGGAGAAACTTTCGTATGCGGAATACGAAACCATTCAGGAGTTCTACACGCGGGACTTTCAGCGGTTCATGGAATATAACCTTCAGGATGTGCGACTTGTCGATAAACTAGAAGCCAAACTGAAACTCATGGAACTTGCCGTGGCTCTTGCGTATTCAGCCCGTGTAAACTTTGAGGATGTGTTTTCCCAAGTCCGCACATGGGATGCCATCATCCATCATCACTTGATGAGCAAGGGCATGGTGATTCCGCAGAAAAAGGAAAACGACAAGGACGATCAATACGCGGGTGCGTATGTGAAAGATCCCATCGTTGGCAAGCATGATTGGGTGGTTAGTTTTGACTTGAACTCCCTGTATCCCCACCTCATCATGCAGTACAACATCTCTCCGGAAACCAAGAACACCAATCCCATATGGAAGCGAAACATGATTTCGCCTGATTCCATCTTGAGCAGGAATCGTGGTGAAGTGGTCAAGACATTCATTGATCCTGCCGAGTATTTGAACTCCGCAAAGCAGGACAATCTTTCTGTTGCTGCTAATGGAATCGCGTTTAGCCGTGATCGCCACGGGTTCCTTCCGGAACTCATGGAAAAGATGTACGCTGAACGCAAGCACTACAAGGGGCTGATGATTGAGGCGCAAAAGCGTCTTGTTGGATTAGACAAGTCTGCTCCCAAAGAAGAGAGGCAAAAAATCGAATACGAGATTTCCAAGTATCATAACTTTCAGTTGGTTCGTAAGATTCAGTTGAACTCCGCTTACGGCGCAATCGGTAACCAATACTTCAGGTTCTTTGATGTGGAACTTGCAGAAGCCATTACCCTGTCCGGTCAGTTGAGCATTCAATGGATCGGAGAAGCACTGAACAGGTTCCTGAACAAGATTCTAGGAACAGAAGACGAAGATTATGTGATTGCGTCCGACACCGACTCTGTTTATTTGCGGCTAGGAGGTGTCGTGGAGTTGTCGTACAAGGGTGATCGTGATCCACAGAAGATCGTGGATTTCCTCAACAAGTTTTGTGATCGGGTTCTTCAGCCGTATATCGACAAGCAGTTCACGGAACTTGCGTCTGTGATGAATGCGTATCAAAACAAGATGTCGATGGGACGCGAAGTCATTGCCGAGAAGGGCGTATGGACTGCCAAGAAGCGGTACATGCTGTCGGTATGGGACGCAGAGGGTGTCAGATACAAGACTCCCAAGTTCAAGATCATGGGCATGGAGACTGCGCGTTCCTCCACTCCTGCGTATGTCCGCAAGGCGTTGAAGACCGCAATTGAATTGGTTCTAATGCAGAATGAGGCAGCACTTCAGAAGTTCGTGAAGAAGACGGAAGAGGAATTCAAGTCCCTGCCAGTTGAGGACATCTCTTCTCCCCGTGGTGTGTCTAACATGCAAGAGTACAGTTCTGATTCAAGCGTCTACAAGAAGGCTACTCCCATCGCGGTGAAAGCAGCACTGCTGCACAATCACCTCATCAAGAAGATGAAACTTGGTCGCAAGTATCGGATCATCGGAGAAGGCGAGAAGATCAAGTTCATCTATTTGAAGACACCCAATCCTATTCGTGAGGGTGTGATTGGTTATTCCACTTCTCTACCGAAGGAATTCGAACTGCACAAGTATGTGGATTATGATACTCAATTTCAAAAGACATTTCTTGAACCGCTGAAGGCTATTACTGACGCGGTTGGTTGGAACCCGGAGGAAACGAATAGTTTGGAATCGCTTTTTGCCTGAACACAGGCTACATACTGTAACCCTTAACAATGGAGATTTAAAATGGTAACGAAGATTTTGAAGATGCGTAGTGGTGAAGAAGTGATTGCCCGAGTCGATATGAAGTTTGAAGGCGACAAGACGGTTGCTTATACGATAAAGAATCCATGCATGCTTGTCCCCATGCCCGGTCGCGGTGGTCAGGGACCAAGTCTTGCAATTGTTCCGTGGATGGCTTCAGTGAAGCAGGATCAGGGCTTTACCATTCCCGTGGAAGCCGTGCTGTTCACTGCCGAGCCTCTTGACGAATTGGCAAACGAGTTTAATAGCGCGTTTGGATCAGGTTTGGTTGTTCCAACCAAGGATATTGCTGCGCCATCGCTCAAGTTGACTACTTGAGATGAAGCCTGAAGTAGACAAGCACTATATTTCGGAACTCCTTCATAAACGCAAGGAGTGGTTGCAGTCTGAAGTAAAGCGGATGACGCTTGACAAGTCTGCTTCTTTGGCTATCATTGAAGGATACATTCGTGAGATGGAAACGATTGACGAACAGAGAAAGGCAATAAGCAAATGAAACTAAAGGACATTCTGAAGGCAGCAGGAAACAAGTACGCCACCGTAGCCTCTGACGGCTTGGAGGGCAGCGATGTAAAGGGATTCATCTCTACCGGATCATATGCGTTCAACGCGCTATTGAGCGGTTCCATCCACGGTGGAATCCCCGACAACAAGATCGTGGCTCTTGCGGGGGAGCAAGCCACGGGCAAGACCTACTTTGCCCTGAATGTGGTGCGCGAGTTCCTGAATTCCGATCCCAACGCGATGGTCATGTACTTTGATACGGAGCAAGCCATCACTTCGGATCTGCTGAAGTCCCGTGGCATTGACACCGACCGAGTGGCTGTTCTGCCTGTGGCTACCGTTGAGGAGTTCCGTCATCAGTGCGTTCTGTCGGTGGACAAGTACCTTGAAGCAGACAAGGACTCCCGCCCCCGCATGATGATCGTGCTTGACTCGCTTGGAATGTTGTCCACCGAGAAGGAGATGAACGACACCGCAGAGGGCAAGAACACCCGCGACATGACTCGCGCACAGGTCACGAAGGCGGCGTTCCGCGTCCTGACCATCAAGTTGGGTCACGCACGGATTCCTCTGCTGATGACGAACCACACCTACGATGTGGTTGGTGCGTATGTACCCACGAAGGAGATGGGCGGCGGCAGCGGTCTGAAGTACGCTGCTTCCACCATCATCTACCTGTCCAAGAAGAAGGACAAGGTGGACAACGAGGTGGTGGGCAACATCATCCACTGCAAGGCGTACAAAAGCCGCCTGACGAAGCAGGACAAGATGGTGGATGTGCAGTTGAACTTTGAGACAGGGCTAAACAAGTACTACGGTCTGCTTGACATTGCGTTGAAGCATGGTATCTTCAACAAGGTGTCAACGAAGATTCAGTTGCCTGATGGCAAGACCGTGTTTGAGTCTCAGATCAACAAGAATCCCGAGAAGTATTACAATGAAGACATTCTCCGGGCTATTGATATTGCGTCCAAGAAAGAGTTTTGCTATGGCAAGGACGAGGCACAGCAGGCGATGGACAAACTCGCTGAACTTGATGAAGAACTGGGGCTAAACTAAGGAGCGAGAATGAGTACCGTAGAACAGACCGTGATTGCAGGACTCCTCAACAATGATGAATTCTGCAAGAAGGCTACACCATTCGTTCAGGAAGAGTACTTCACAAATCGCCCTGATCGGGCAGTGTTCCGAGAGATCAAGGCATTCATAGAGAAATACAAGGGGGTTCCGTCAAAGGAAGCCCTCCTTATTTCTTTGGAAGGTGACAAGGCTCTCACCGAAGACGAGATGAAGCGATGTCGTGACATCGTGGATTCGGTGTCCCGTTCACAGAAGCAGGACACCCAATGGCTGCTAGACACCACGGAGAAGTTCTGCAAGGACAAGGCTCTGTACAACGCAGTGCTTGAGTCCATTCACATCATTGACGGCAAGGACAAGGTTCGTACACCCAATGCCCTGCCTGAAATATTGAGCAAGGCTCTCGCGGTTTCGTTTGACACGAACATTGGTCACGATTACTTGGAGAACTACGAGGATCGTTATGAAGTCCTGCACCGTGAAGAAGACAAGATTCCGTTCGACTTGGAGATGTTCAATCTAATTACCAAGGGCGGCGTTGCTCCGAAGACATTCAATGTCATCATGGCAGGAACAGGCGTGGGCAAGTCCCTGTTCATGTGTCATCATGCGGCTTGCTGCCTGATGCAGAACAAGAATGTTCTGTACATCACTCTTGAAATGGCAGAGGAGCGGATCGCAGAACGAATTGACGCAAACATCATGGACATCACGATGGACGATCTGCACGATCTGCCCAAGGACATGTACGAAAAGCGATTGGTGGCATCCACCCGAGGCGTGAGCGGGAAACTCATCATCAAGGAATATCCAACATCGGTTGCCAACGCAAACCATTTCCGAATCCTGATGGACGAACTGAAACTGAAGAAAGGCTTCACCCCGGATATCGTGTTCATCGACTACATCAATATTTGCTCGTCCTCCCGACTGAAGAGCGGCGGCAGCAATGTGAATTCGTATAGTTACATCAAGGCAATCGCGGAAGAACTCCGTGGTCTTGCAATGGAACGAAATGTTCCTGTATTTACGGCTACACAGGTGAATCGTTCAGGATATTCGTCCACCGATGTTGAACTCACCGATACTTCAGAATCGTTTGGTCTTCCCCATACCGCAGACTTCATGGCAGCACTGATTACGACTGAAGAATTGGAAAAAGCGGGGCAGATCATGGTAAAGCAGTTGAAGAACCGCTACAATACCAAGGCAGCAAATAAGAAGTTTATTGTTGGACTGAATTACGCCAAGATGAAGTTCTACGATGTGAAGAAGGACGAATTCGAAGACCTGAGCCAAGCAGCAACAACCAAAGAAGAAGGATTTGGAAGCGGTTACGGCAAGCGCGACTTCACCAAGAAGTTCGGCGGAAACCGTGACGCAAGCGACTGGAATTTCTGATGTCGGCACTCATAGACAAGAAGTACATCAATTTGGTGTCTCCACAGTTGCAGCGTTTCAAGTGGAAGAGCGATACACTTGCAAACTGCCGTTGCCCCATCTGCGGTGATTCACAGAAGAACAAGACCAAAGCCCGTGGTTTTTTCTTTCCGAAGAAGAACGATTACTTCTACAAGTGCCACAACTGCGGTATTGGTCACACCATATACAAGTTCTTGGAGATTGTTGCTCCTGTTCTGTGCCGCGAGTACGCACTAGAGCGATGGCGAAACGGTGAAAACGGACACTCCAACTACACCAAGCCCATCGAAAAAGAAATACTGAAGCCTCGGATCAATATCAATCTGCCACGGATTTCTGATCTGCCAGAGGATCATGCAGCACGGAGATACCTACACTCCCGGCGGATTCCGTGTTTGAACAGGTTCTATTTTTCAGATTCCTTCGGGGATTGGGTTCGTGGGATTGACCCTACATATTCCACTGTGCCCAATGACGAGCGAATCGTCATTCCGTTCCTGAACAAGAACGGCGAACTTCTTGGGGTACAGGGTCGCGCCATTGGCGGTTCAAAGAATGGAATACGGTACATCACCGTGAAGTTCGTGAAGAGCGGCAGAATCTTCTTTGGAGGAGACACCGTTGACTATTCACGCAGAGTGTACGCAACTGAAGGCCCGATTGATTCTGTATTCTTGGATAATGGGATTGCTTTTGCCGGAAGCGAAGTGGGAGACATTGTTAAGGGCTTCACCGATGTTGTTGTTGTTCTGGACAATGAGCCTCGCAACCGGGAAATCGTGGAAGCGACCCGTCAAGCCATAGAAGACGGGCATCAGGTATGCATATGGCAATCGGGAATTATTGAAAAAGACATTAATGACATGGTTCTTTCGGGAAAAAGCCCACAGCAAATCCGCGAAGACATTGATAAATACTCTTGCAGCGGAATGGAAGCCCGACTCCGATGGAGTCAATGGAAAAGGATCTAACATGAGCGAAGACCAGTTCAGCATCAAGCACCCCATCGTAAGTTATGCTTTCGCAATCATGGAGTATGTAAAGTCCACTGATCCTGCTCTGTTCAAGCGGGCAGAAGAATACGCAACAGACCTGACTGGCGTACAACTTGAGGATTTCGTTCTACAGGAAGTAGACGAAGAGGACGAGATTCCCGACAACGATATTACTGAAGACATCATTGAAGAAATTGGCGAGGATGAATATTATGACGATGAAGAGCAAGCGTGAAGATTTCATTTCCGTTCTGAATTGCGGACATGTTGAATATGTGGATCACTTGGGCAACGATCTCACGGTCGTGAATGCTGCTCGGGTTTCCTTCAACAAGGAGAGCGATTGGGACGGCGAACACCATTGGAGTGGTTCCCGTGAACAAAAACTGTCCGAGCGTGACGAAAAACTAATTCGCTATCTTGCCACCCACAAGCACTGGACTCCGTTTGCCCATCCACAGATCACCCTGCGGATCAAGGCTCCGATTTTTGTTCGTACCCAACTTTTCAAGCACAAGGTTGGGTTCACCGAGAACGAAGTGTCCCGGCGATATGTCACAGATCCGCCACAGTTCTACATTCCTGAATGGCGTAGTGCCCCCACAAACGGAGCAAAGCAGGGCAGTAGCGACTTTATTCCTCCGGATCAGTGTAATGAACTCACGGAAGCGTACACTGCCGCAGTAAAGCAAGCAGAGTACACCTACGATCAACTCATTGCCCGAGGCGTTGCTCCTGAACAGGCACGGTCGGTTTTGCCGCAGGGAACCTATACGGAGTGGTGGTGGACAGGATCTCTGTCTGCATATGCCCGTGTGTATTCACAGAGAATTGATGCTCATGCTCAGTGGGAAGTGCAGCAGTACGCACAGGCAATTTCTCAAATCATTGCCCCGCTCTTTCCCCACTCTTGGAAGGCACTAACGGGGAACCCTACATAAGTGGATGGAAGATTTCAAGCGTTTTTCATTGCCCAAAGCCGAAAAATCGGCTCCTAAACCCCTCCCGTTTTCGGAGGGGCGGTACGGTTTTGGGGCAAACTTTACACTTACGCACAGAATCAAAGGCACCGATTACCGTATCGGTGACACTTTCACCTACATTTCCGAAACAGATTCCCGTCACCGTGATCCTTATATTCTGAAAATCGGGGACGGAATAGGGGAAACATGTTTCATTGATCCCAAGGGCAGGGCAGTGATACTGTCGGCGGATGTTGGTGTAGTAAACACTATATTTGAATATAAAGAACTGCCCCCCAAAACAGTGGTGCTATCGGAGGTAGATGAGTATACTCCTCCCCAATCCCCTGTATTCATTACAGAAAACCAATTCACAGAATTCCGAAAGGGGCTGGCTACAGTTCTTACGGAGATTGCCTCCATCGTTCCAGAAAAGGGCGACCGTGGTGATCGTGGAGATCGCGGCGAAAAAGGTGATCCGGGCGAACCCGGAGCGCAGGGGCTTCCCGGTGAACCCGGAGTCCCCGGCATTCAGGGTGAAAAAGGCGAAAAAGGAGAACCCGGAGAACGGGGAGAAAAAGGAGAAAAAGGTGATACAGGAAACAAAGGCGAAACTGGAGAACGCGGTACTAAAGGCGAAAAGGGTGATCGTGGAGAAGTGGGCCCTCGCGGTGAACGCGGTGAAAAGGGTGCTGACGGTAATCCGGGACGCGATGGTGCAGACGGTAAACCGGGTAAAGACGGTCGTGACGGGAAGCCCGGTGCAAAAGGCGCAAAAGGCGCAAAAGGTGAAAAGGGTGAAAAAGGTGATCGGGGCGAAACAGGCAAGCCGGGTGAAAAAGGTGAGAAAGGTGACCAAGGGCTAAAAGGAGAAAAGGGAGATAGAGGAGAAAAAGGTGACACGGGACTACTGACCGCCAAGTTCCCGCTTGTATACGATCCTAAAGAAAAGTCTGTTGGGATTGACGAAGCGCGTCTTGATAAGATTCTGAAAAAGATTCTTGGCGGTGGCAAGGTGTCTGCTGCGGATATGGGATGGCTTGCCTCCACTGGCGGTGGCGGCAAGGTGGCTGTGTATGTGAACGGCGCAAAGATTACGCCTGATGTTCGTACATTAGATTTCACGGGCGCAGGAGTCACCGCTAGCAAGGTTGGCGGAAAAGTTACTATTAACTTTACAAGCACGGGTGGTAGTGGTGGCGGAACCAACTTTTACTATCAGCAAGACGCGCCAACACTGGGAGTCACGATTGGTTCCCGTTGGATGGATTCCGACAACGGGCAAGAGTATGTGTATGTGAATGACGGAAACAGCGACCATTGGGTGCAGCCCACCGTGAATCCTTTCTTTGGCCCTGTGACATACGCCACCGCAACCGTAACTGGTGCGACATACGAAGCCACCGCGCAGGACTACTATATTGGCGTGAGTTACGCGGGAACCCCCACATTGTATCTGCCTTCTGCTCCGGGAACAGGCAGAGAAGTAGTAGTAAAAGACGAATCAGGAAACGCAGGAGCAGCGAATCGGTACATTACCGTGCGTGGTGCAAGCGGTTCAATCGACACCATAGACAATCAGGCTTCTGCGGTAATCAACCTAAATAATGCAGGTGTTCACTTCATTTACAGAGGCGGATGGAGAATCATATGAGTTACCTGTTCAACAACAAGGTTGGTTTCGTTGACAATGCAGTGGATGCTTTCAACCGTTTGAAGGTTGCCAATCCGTTCACGCTGTTTGACAGCCAACAACGCTATCAGAGAAACGACAAGTGGGATATTTTTGGAGTAACAGGCGGAACTGCATCCTATGCGATCACTGAGAGTACGGTGAAACTATCTGTGGGTACAACCGTTGGCAGCAAACTCACAACCGAAACCAAGCGTGTATTTCCGTATCAGCCGGGAAAGTCGCTGCTTGTACTCAACACATTTGCCATGAACACCCCAAAGGAGGGGTTACGGCAGCGGATCGGATATTTTGGAATAACAGGTGGAGCCACAGCGGGTACTCCGTATAATGGAGTCTATCTACAGCAAGACGGCTTGACTTTATCCTTTTGCTTGGCAAGCGCATCACAGGCAACCACGACCACCGTGAACCAATCACAGTGGAACGGCGACAAGTTTAACGGAACTGGAGCGTCAAGCCGAACGCTTGATGTCGCCAAAGGCAACATCTTTTGGACGGATATTGAGTGGTTGGGCGTGGGCGATGTGCGTTGCGGATTCTTTGTGGATGGAAAGCCCGTGGTAGCCCATACTTTCCACAACGATAATGTCCACCCCACCACATACATGACCACGGCTGTGCTGCCTATACGATACGAAATAGAAAATACGACCGCACAAGCGGCAGACAGCACACTCACACAAATCTGTTCAAGCGTCATCAGTGAAGGTGGATACGAAGGCTTTAGCCGCAGATACAATGTGACGCAGAACGATGCAACACTCAAGACTCTGACAACAGCAGGAACGCAGTATCCGATTATTGCCTTGAGACTGAATGCCAACAGACTTGACAGCGTGATTGTTCCGTCCAACATCAGTGCTATTGTCCAAGAAACTTCGAACAACAAGCCCAACACTGTTCAGTACAGAATCCTGTTGAATCCTACCCTGACAGGTGGATCGTGGACTACGCACTACAACGGAAATGTGGACTCCAACACCACTGCAACAGCCGTGTCTGGCGGAACAGACATTATCGGCGGATACATCAGCAGCAGTGGAGCGTTTTCTGTGTCTGATGTCAATGATTTCAACTTTCAGTTGGGGAGAACACAAACAGGAGTAAGCGATGTGATTGTATTCACCATGACTCCCATAAACGATGGCGCAAAGATTTGTGCCGACTTCTCTTGGTTTGAGATCGTCTAATGCCCCTTGACTTTCCACCAACACCAGTACTGAATCAAGTTTACTCCCTCGGCGGCAAGTCGTGGAAGTGGAACGGTGCTGCATGGGAAACCTACAACGACAATCTCGGCGTTGATTTTGTTGAAACGGTAAACGGAATCACTGGCGATGTGTCTGTGGTCGGAGGAACCGACATTTCCGTTAGTTCAAGTGGAAAGAACCTTACTGTTAACTACACAGGTTCAAGTGTTTCTAATGTTGTATCATCGTTCAACGGTCGGACTGGTGCCGTGCAAGGTGTATCCGCAGCAGTGGCAAGCACAGGCATCTTTGTCAGTGGCAGCACAGGCACCGTCACCATCACCAACACGGGTGTTCAGTCATTCAACGGACTTACTGGTTCCATACAAGGCGTTTCTAGTTGGAACGGGCAGACTGGTGCTGTTCAATTCCACAACTATGTCTCGTCCTTTAATGGTGCAACAGGTGCGGTGGCGGGAGTATCAGCCGTAAACGGCGTAACTGGTGAATTTACCATCAGATCAGGAATGGGCATAACCCATTCCGTATCAAACAACGGCATATCTCTTGAAATCAACTACATTCGTGGTGGTCAACCGTTTCCGACACTGATTGGAGCGAGCGGAAAAGCACTCATGGCTCAGGATAACCTGATGCTTCTGTCATTCAAGAACAGTGGTGCATCTGCTGGCTTTATGTACACTACAAGGATTCAAGACTTCTTGGAGAAGTTTGTAGGCGCAAGAGTGGTTGAACCACTTGCAGAAGATCCCTCAACTGCCTCGTTCCTGATGGTTGGAGGTGGTGGAGAAGGTTATGTAGATTTTGCTTCAATGCCGTTGGTGACTTCGGTAAACGGTAAGACCGGATCAATAGGATTTGTTGCACAGCAGGGCATAACACTGTCCGTGTCTGGCACTACCACAAGCATAAGCCTTAATTACCTTCAAGGCGCGTCTGCAATTGCCACAACCAAATATCCTGAAAAAGATGATTGGCTTGTTTTGCAGGACAATGGTTCTCCGTATTCCATGCAGAGAACACAACTAGGGAATATTTCGTATCTGTTTTTAGGTACACAGCAAACCAAAGGTTCTGGTTCTTTTTTAAGAATGGTTTCAAACATCAATTCTGGTGCAGGAACAGTGGATGATGAGTACATAACATTCACCGATCTTGCAGATGAATTGGTAGGAATCATAGATGGCGGCACATTCGCCTAAATACTCTACACAGAGGAAACTAGTACATGGGAACCACGATCATATTCCGCAGAGGCGAAAACGACCCCACATCAGGGTCGGGACTCACGCTTGCCGAACCAGCGTTCAATACCACGCTGAAGACTTTCCATATTGGTTTAGGTCACGGTGTTACTGCGATGTGGGTTGGCGCACCAATCAGCGGCTTGAGCGCGGAGATTGCAGCAGGCATCACCTACAAGATTCCCACGCTTGCGGCTGTTAAGAACTATATCAGTGGGCTGTGTTTCGGCAACACTGCTGATGGCGGTGGCGGTGGAGCAGTTTCTTCAGTATCAGGTTCAGGAAACGGCATTTCGGTTTCACCAACCACAGGTGCAGTTGTTGTATCCAATACTGGTGTCCACTCATTCAACGGACGCACAGGTGCAGTCACAGGCGCATCGCTTGGTGCAAACACCTTCACGGAACTCAATACATTTAATGCGGGAATTTCTGCCAGCGGAGCCACATTTGCTAGCGATATCAGCGTGAACACCATGACGGTTGGTCGCGGAAGTGCTAGCGGTGCTGTATCAAATACTGCTTTGGGAGTCAATGTGTTGGCTGTGAACAGCGGCACATTCAACACAGGAGTCGGAAACTCTGCTCTAACCGCAAACACGACTGGTGGCTCCAACACAGCGGTGGGAAGACGCGCACTGTTTGTAAACACCACTGGCTCATCCAACACAGCGATTGGCCAAAATGCGCTCGGTGCGGTCACTGGGGGTGTGTTCAACACCGCGATTGGCCCAAATACTCTGACTTCAACGACAGTAAGCAACAGTACAGCCGTTGGAGCGGGTTCAATTCAGTTTAATCAGAGCGGCAACTACAACACTGCTGTGGGTGCGTTTGCGGGATCGTTCTGGGGTGAAGGGTCTACGGCATCCATTTCA
>Ga0181343_1000033_pt1 | contig 62052 bp, 60 predicted proteins | sample Su13VDMLBSD_FD_130110 | JGI IMG/M metagenome (GOLD analysis project Ga0181343, IMG submission 130110) | Freshwater viral communities from Lake Michigan, USA - Su13.VD.MLB.S.D | ecosystem: Environmental > Aquatic > Freshwater > Lake | place: USA: Michigan | collected 2013-07-15
AGCAGAAGATCCAGAGTTTGAAACCTTCTACACGAAGAATATTCTACTCAATGAAGGTCTTCGTGCTTGGATGGCGCCAGTAGATCAACCACACGAGCAGTTTGTATTTCCTGAGGAAGTTCTACCAAGAGGAAACGCATTGTGAATACTCAGTATCTTATATATTTGGTTCTGTTTGTATTTGCTCTAATCGTTATTCTCAATGAGGATCATGATAATGATGATGATCAAGACGGGGGAATTTTACAACCCGTTTATTCACAAGGACAAACTTAAAAAATAAATAAGAGGAGTTCTCTGAACTCCTTTTTTTATGCTATTCATTCTCATAAGTTTCATACTCTTCGGACTTTTTATGTTTATTATGTCTATTACACAAGATTTATGAAACGTGCAATTTTTTCTATTCTTCTGGTTTTATTCTTTGTTCCATTAGAGTCTCAAAATAAAACTCTGAACAATTATGGAGTGAAGAATAGAACAATAGCACCTTCATTGATAAGTAATACAGTTTCTAATATTCCTATTACAAAGGAAATGAGTTATAAGAAACTGGAAACTTTAGTCCCTTATATTAGAAAAGCAAGTCAGCAATTTAGTATCCCAGAGAATGTTCTTGCCGCAGTTCTTTATGAGGAGATACTGCATCGCAAACCAGTTGATGTAAAGACCTTTGGAGTTGCGCAGATGGGAGTTCAGGAGTTAGTAAAACAAGGACTGCCACCCAAGCAAGAACTTCTGGAAGATGATGAAGTATCTGTATGGTTGTTAGCAAGCAAACTCCGTCGTCTTCAGAATGAAACTGGATCTCTCCGTACAGCAATCATTCTACATAATGGGTATTATGATTACCATGAGTCCGTAAGAAAGACTGCAAAGGACTCTAAAATTTTATCTCTTTTAGAACAATATCAAGAAAGACGAACTTTATTTGTATGATTTCTTCTACGACACCTTATAAACTTGCAGAAATAATTAGAGATACTTGGCCAGGTCTTTACATGAAACCTAAAGTGCCTTACAATAAACAAAAGGATTCTAAAAATGAAAAAGTATAATGAAGAATATTTTTCAGTAATTGAAACTAAGACTGGTAGAAAAATTGCTGATTGTGGGGAAGAAGAGGATGCTCTTATGATGGTTTCATTTGATCCTCAGAATAGAACTATCACAAAAAATAAGTTTCTTATGGGTCCTGTTGTGGATGTGGAAATTCCAAAGGCACTTCCTACAACTGAGATTGTTGCAGTTCATACAGTATCTTCAGAAAAATTTGATGAATATATCGATAACTTAATTGAACCTAGAAAAGTAAAACTCCCAGAGGGTCAAGGTGAACCTGTAGTGATATGAATAGAATAAAAATAATTATTGAATTCTTTGAAAGAGATTCTGATATCACTTTATATGATGAGTGGCATTACATTTATATTACGCTTAAAGAATGCGTAAAAATTTTAATGAATAAAAAAACTTTATGTTAAAAGTATTATTCTTTGGCATTTTGTCAAAAGATCATATGTGGGAATATGATTATATTGTAAATGAATTACTTCCAGAAGGAATTGAAAGGGATGATTATTTTTTATCCTTGGAACAAATTAAAAATACTAATCATAAATTTGATATTTTAGTATACTTTTGCAGAGAACCTAATAATTACCCTTGGGGATATATTCCTACATATAACGATATTTTGGATTGTGTACTGAAGGTAAATCCTGAAGTTATTATTCAATTATCGGATGAATTTGTATATGAAGATTTGCAAGATCATAATAAATTGGGGAATCATTGCAAATTATTTTTAAGACATTATCATCATAAAAACTATTTTTATACTGATAATACAATTCATATGCCTCTTGGGTATAGAAATGGATTTACTGTTGAAGGCAAGGATATTAAAAGAATTAAAGATAGACAGTATAATTGGAGTTTTTTTGGAACTTATAAATCTGATCGGGAAGAATTAGTTAATAGTTTTTCTAAAATAGAAAATGGAAAATATACCCTTCGTGATGAAAGTTCTACACAAATAATTCCATCTGATGAACTTGTGAATTACTTTATTGATTCAGTGTTTATTCCTTGTAGTAGGGGATGGTCAACTGTAAATACTATGAGATTATATGAGGCATCTATTTGCGGATCTATACCAGTAGTTGTAGTTTCTAGTAAAGAACAGGAAACTACTTTTAAATATGAACAAAACCCTCCGTGGATTTTTGCAAAATCTTGGGAAAGTGCAGTTGAAATATGTAAAAAATTATTGGAGGATGAGAAAAAATTACAATCTATTCAAGATGAAATTTTATTATGGTGGGATAATAGAATTGGCAATATAAAAAAATTAATAAAAAAATGTCTAATAGAAGATTCATTAAATAAACTGAAAAATTTTCCAAATATACATTGCGTAAGTTTAGAAGAAAATTTTGACAGAAGAAATTTACTATTGAATGAATTTTCTAAATACGGTATATCTGAAATTAATTTTTCTTTGTCAAAAAAATATCCAGAGAATAATCATATAATAGAAGGTGAGTATCTGGATGATAATATTATTAATTTAAGGGGAGCAGATTGCTCAGTATCTCATATTAAAACTATTGATAAATGGATTCAAGAAACTAATGAAGAGTATGCCTTTTTCTGTGAAGATGATTTGAGTTTGGAGACTGTTGCATATTGGAACTTTACTTGGGATGAATTCTATAGTAAATTACCAGATGATTGGGAATGTATTCAATTATTCATTATCAGTGATCATTTTAAAGTTGAGTCTCTTGAAATATCTCCAAGAATGTGGAATTTTTGGGGAGCAACTGCTTATATTATGAAGAGAGATTATGCTAAAAAAATAGTTAGCAATTATTATAGAAATGATAAATACATTCTCAATCCAGTTAATGAAGAACCTATCTTTTGTTATTGGAATTTTGATTGGATATTAAATCAAGACCCTGACATATATTGGGAGTGGAGTTCAATTCATCATAAGCTTCCAATCGTAGAGAACATTCTTTTTACTGGAATTGGGAATGTATATAATTGCCCATTATTTGTCGAAAATATTTCTATTGAATCTACATTTGTTTCTGGACATAAGTTCGGGCATTTAGAATCTCACGATTCTATTCTAAATTCTTGGAAGTTGCACCGACAAAATAAGTTATCATTACAGTTTATGGATTAATTAAAGGAGAGTATTCAAATGAAATTTACAGTTTATTCAAAGCAAGGTTGCCCCTATTGCGTGAAAATCAAACAGGTGCTAGAATTGGCAAGTCTTGACCACGTAGTTTATACTCTTGGAAGTGATTTTAATAGAGATCAATTTTATGAACAATTTGGTTTAGGTTCTACCTTTCCTCAAGTTGTTTTAAACGATCAAGAAAATCTGGGTGGATGCTCTGATACAGTTCAATACTTACAGGAGAAAAAACTAGTTTAATGGAAACTAATTTTTACGAAGTTTATAATGACGTAGAAAAAGCAATTGATTTTGCTTTTCAGGGAAAATTTGTTTTGAAATTTTATGATTATTTAAAAATTCGTAAAACAAAAAGATGTGAAGTTGAGGGATTTATTAAAAGTTTCACCGCAAATGAAATCAATAGTCTTGTTAGAGATTTAGATGATTATATTGAAGGTGGTTCAGATGAAATTCATAAACAACTTCGTGAAGGTTATGGGCATATCCCAAAACCACAAGCAAGGAAAATTAGAAATTATTTGTCTAGTATTTTAGAAGATGCCTGGAAATATAATTATGATAAACGACCAGGAAGGCGGAAAAAGAAAACTAAATAAATTAGATCCTCATATTAATCGGGGATTTGAATTGATGTTAAGAACACATAATAGAAAGGAGAGACCATCAAGACCAAAAACATTTCATATTCGTTTTGGTAAGATGTTATCTCTCTTTAGAAGAGAGATACATTTAAGTTTTGATTTTCATTTAGATATTACTAAGAAGTAACTCTCGGAGAAAAACAATGTTAGCAGTAGCTCTTACTCTAGGAACATTAATATCAATTATGTTTTTCTTTATGGGAGGCGTTTTGGGTTGGATGTTAAAGCAATATACTTTTGAAAAAAATTATGTTGCATATACTCACCCAGAAATGTTTGATAATAATGGTAATCTAATACCCGATGAAATTTTAGCAGTAAGGTTTGAAAATGACTATGACAGCGACGACGAAGAAGAAGACAACGAATAGTGCTCCTATTCCTAAACTTCAGCCCAATCCATTTCAGCACGAAATTTTAGAACTTGTTTCAAAGCAAAGAAGTAATGCTAAGAAAGTAGAAGTTCTAAAAGAGTATCGTAATGATGGTCTTGTGACTCTTTTCATTATGAATTTCGATGAAAGTGTAATCAGTGCTCTTCCACCAGGTCCAGTTCCTTATGCTGGTGCTGAAGATCAAACTTCCCTTGGTGGGAATATGACTGATATGATTATGAGCAAGGCAAAAAATGAAGGTATGAAGAGTAATGGATATTATGGGACTGAAAGTTTTGCCGAGGATATGTTAAAGACTTCTATTCGTAATGAGTATAAGAACTTCTACATTTTTGTGAAAGGTGGAAGTAATTCAATGTCTCAGATGCGTAAGGAGAATATCTTTATTAATATGCTACAAGGACTTCATCCCCTTGAAGCAGAGTTGATGTGCCTTGTAAAAGATAAAAAACTTACTGATAAATATAAAATATCTTTTGATGTTGTAAAAGAAGCATATCCCGATATTGTTTGGGGAGGACGTTCATGAGTCGTCTTCGTGATGTAGTAAAAAAGGCGCAGGAGAGATCTATGACTGATGAGAAACGGGAGAATGGAAATAATTCTGCGCAGTATGGATGTGAAATTCTCCTTCAAAAAACAACTCTGGAGCAGGCAAAGGACAAAAGTTTTCCAAATGATGCACATTTGATTTGGTATAACGTAGGTGAAGAACAATGCCTTGATCTAGTTCGAGGTTCTAGAGTTCGTATTTTTGATATGTATTATGATAAGTATGGCCCTGGAGCAGTTAAAAAAATTGACTGGGGATATGGAAGAGTTAGCCCTAAGTTGTGGGGATATAAAGAACCTGAGAAGAAGAAAAGACGATGAGTAATGGTTTTGGAAGTGAAAAAGTAAAAGTTTCTTTGAATGAAGCGGAACTAAATAAACTGATTAAAAAATATAAAGGTCTTCGTAAATATATGAAATCCCCACTTTACCAAGTTAAGGTAATGGATGGAACTGAAACTGTAGTTTCGGAACTTATGGATGAATATAACCAAGACCCTGTAGATTTGTAGGAAAAAAATTGATGGGAAAGCATTATCTACTTAACTTGTATGGATGCTCGTTTGTTCTTTTGGACGACGAGCGTTGTCTTATAGACTTACTGGAAAACGCGGCAGCTGCTAGTGGTGCTACAGTAGTTCAGACTATCTCAAAAAAGTTTGAACCACAAGGAGTCACAGTTCTCTGTTTGCTGTCTGAAAGTCATATTAGTATTCATACATGGCCCGAAGAAGGTAAGGCAGCAGTGGATGTCTATACTTGCGGAGATTGCAACCCAAAGATTGGATGTGATATAATCATTCAGCAGTTATATGCTCAGGATCATACATTGAGTTATATTGAACGATAAAATCAAAATCGACTCTTGTTTCTATAAAAGGGGTAAAAAATTTTCCGCCAAAAAATACCCCTTTAAGAATTTTAAAACGGTAACAAATTATACAAAAGTTTCCGGTAAATATTAATAACGTTCATCCCTATGGGACGGAAGTAGGCCGACGAGGAACGGAACGTTCATTCGCTATTCGCAAATAGCGAACGCAACCGTTGAGCTAAAGGAACGCACCAATACCACAAGTAAAGGAGCAAACCAAATGGCACTCATTCTTATCAAACAAAAGATGCTGAAAGAACAGCGTCTACGTGAGGCACAACTTTATATGGCATCTAGACTTGCCTGATACTCTGGGGGGATTGACTTCCCCCCTTTTTTTATGTAAAATTAGAGAAAACTAATTCGCCAATGAATATTGAAAAAGTTAAACTAATTATCAAGAATATGGAATTATTAGTTCAAGCTCTTCAATTAGAAATTGAAGAAGCAGAAAAGAAACCTAATAATGTCATTAAACTAGATGAGTTACTTGGTAATCGCCAAGATAATTTGGGTGATTATGAACCAGACTATTATGAGGAACCATAATGTATGAAGATTTAACCGCTTTTGAAAGAGCACTTGCTAGGTTTGGAGATAAAGTTCAATATGTTGTTGGACTTGAAGTATCTGATAAGATGTCTCCAGAAGTGGCATATCAGGAAATTAAAGAGATGATGAAGGAACTTAAAAAACTTCGTAAAAAAGAAAAAAATACTTGGGAGAATGAAAACGAATGAAACCAATTAAGGCAAAAGATCTTCTTGAGCTTGATAAGGAAATGAAAGTTGTCCTTCTCAATGCAACTCAAAATCCTCAGACTCTTGTATGGCAAGGAGGCAAGAACGATTACAGTGAAGATCCCATCCACACAAAGACGCCCCCAAATGAAACTGAATCTGGTAAGTGGGTAATTGAACAACTACTTGCCAATGAAAGGGGTCATTGGGGTCCTCTAGAACATCCTGCTATTAGTTTTGATTGCGTGGGATTTGTTCATAATGTGATTGTTCAGGCAAGGACTCACCGTGTTGGTGTTTCTTTTGATGTTCAGTCTCAACGTTATACTGGACGAAGAGTTCTTAAGGTTGCCAAAGGAGAACTGACTCCACAACAGGTATTCTATGTTCGCCCCCCTGGTCTTTATTTGGATCGTAAGGGGCATAAGTATGAATGGACACAGGAAGACTACGAAAGGCAGTTAAAGTTCTGCCTGGCGGCATCTGAGAGGTATACAGAGGCATTTGAGAAGCGTGGTATGGCAGAAGAGCATCTCCGTGATTATCTTCCTCAGAACATTCGCCAGAACTTTGTGGCATCTTTCTCACTTCGAGCAGCACTTCACTTCCTGGATCTTCGTGCTAAACTTGATGCTCAACTTGAAATTCAGGCACTTTGTGAAGGAATGGTTCCTGTAATTAAGCAATGGGTTCCTGAAGTATTCCATTATTATGAAGAAAAGAGGCTACATAAAGCAAGACTTTCTCCCTGACACATATGAAAACGTGGTGCATTAAAGATCATCTTACAGGACACGTATTTAAAACTCTTATGACTGAAGAAGAGTTTCAACAATTCCTTAAAGAAAATCCAGATTTTGATGAGTGTGTTGATTGTATAGAATGTGATGATGCACCTTCAATTTGTATCGAATAAATACATTCACATAATATGGAGTTTTAAGTTGGCAACATACCCAGTTATTAACAAGACCACTGGTGAACAAAAAGAAGTTAATATGAGTGTTCACGATTGGGATCAATGGAAAAGGGATAATCCTGAGTGGGATAGAGATTGGTCTGATCCTTCAACTTGCCCTTCCTCCGGTGAGGTAGGAGATTGGAGAGATAAGCATATCAATAAAAATCCTGGATGGGGAGAAGTTCTCAAAAAAGCATCAAAAGCAGGCGCTAGTAAATCACAAATTTAATTCACCAATATGGCAAGAAAAAGAAAGAGTAGTGGCGACATTCAACCCATTGGTGTTGGGATGACCAATGCTAGGGCAATGCGTAAAAGAAAAAACCAGATTAATATTGAAAAACTTTTAGATATTGAACCTTTAACAGATAATCAAACAAAATTATTTGAGTCTTTTGACGAAGGAAAAAATCTTGTTGCTTACGGTGCTGCAGGAACTGGTAAAACATTTATCACTTTATACAAAGCATTGTGTGATGTTCTTAATGAAAGAACTCCTTATGATAAAATTTACATCGTAAGATCGCTTGTTGCTACTCGTGAGATTGGATTTCTTCCAGGAGATCACGAAGATAAGTCATCACTTTATCAAATTCCATATAAGAATATGGTAAAGTTTATGTTCGAGATGCCTGATGATGCAGCATTTGAAATGCTTTATGGTGCTCTAAAAACACAAGGAACAATCAGTTTTTGGTCAACTTCTTTTATTAGAGGAACAACTCTGGATAATGCAATCATTATCGTTGATGAATTCCAAAACTTGAATTTCCACGAATTAGATTCTATTATTACTCGTGTTGGACAAGATTCTAAAATTATGTTCTGTGGCGATGCAACTCAATCAGATCTTCTGAAAACAAACGAAAAGAATGGTATTATTGATTTTATGAAGATCTTGAGGATTATGCCTTCCTTCGATGTTATTGAGTTTGGTGCAGAAGATATTGTTCGTTCTGGTCTCTGTAAAGAGTATATTCTGGCAAAACTTGAATTAGGTCTCTAATGTTTAATCATATTGAATTGGATCTCCCGACATTAGATCGGGAATTGATTGATGGAGTTCGTTATTACAAATTACCAAACGGATCTAAAAAGTTAGTATCTATTACGTCAGTCACAAGTAATTTTAAAAAAGAATTCTTTGAGTCCTGGCGTAAAAAAGTTGGAGAAGTAGAAGCAAATCGTATTACTAAAAAAGCAACGAGTAGGGGAACTGATGCTCATACATTAATTGAGTATCATCTTAAAAATCTGAAATGCACTTCTGATGTTCTTCCAATATCGGAAATGTTATTTCAGATTTCTATTCCTACTCTAAAACGTATAAATAATATTCACGCATTGGAAGGTTCTCTTTATAGTGAATTTTTAGGTATTGCAGGAACAGTTGACTGTATTGCAGAATTTGATGGAGAACTTGCGATAATTGATTTTAAAACCTCAGCAAAACCAAAACCAAGAGATTGGATTGAAGGATACTTTGTCCAGTGCTGTGCATATGCTTGTATGCTTCACGAATTAACTGGGTTATCAGTTAAAAAATTTGTGATTATTATGGCGTGTGAGAATGGTGAATGTGTTGTTTATGAAGAATATGATAAGACGAAATACATAAAACTTCTTGTCAAATACATTAAAAAGTTTGTTAATGACAAACTACAACAAATTTCTTGACTTTTTTTAATCAAAGAATTATAATATCGCAATAGTTTATGAGTTAAAAAATTGCCACCTACAATCTTAGAGTTAATGGAGAACACAATCGAGAAAGAGTTTGAAAAAGTTTTAGAAGAAAAATTTATTTGCCCCTCTAAATTTGCTCAAGAGGTTGAAGCAATAGTCCAAGAAAATCCAGATGTCAATTATATCGATGCTGTGATTATTTTTTGTGAAAGAAATAAAATAGATTTAGAGTCAGTTCCTAAACTTCTTTCAAAACCATTGAAAGAAAAAATTAAGTTCCAAGCAATGGAACTCAACTTTTTGAAAAAAACTTCACGCGCACGTTTAGTATTTTGAAATTGGATCCCTTAAATTGTTATAAAACATATCTTGCTCTCAAAAATCATTTCACAAAACCAAATTACGATTATCAAAAATATTGCGGAAAAGTAAAAGCATCTCTTCAGGCTTTCTATAAGCGTAAAGATAGGATGTGGTTTGAAAAAATGAGTCGACAAAAAACCGACGAAGAGATTATTAATTTTTTTGTTGCTAATTTTGTCTGTTGTGATGATCCACAATCTCTTTGGATTGGTGAAATTATAAGAGATGGTGAAACTAGATATAAGAATTGGAAAAAAAGAACCGAGTCGATTTCTTATTTCTTCAAAGAGGAAATCGATACGGTTTTTACGTCTAAGAATTTTGAGAATATGTTTATGATCGATGGTAATAGACATCCTCAACTTTTAAAAGAACATCTTCAGGGGAAAATTTCTCTTGAGACTATGGTTATTTTGAATAACATTCTTAACTACAAGTCAGACTTTGATAAAAAACTTCAAGATCCTATATGGGAATTTGTTTCCTTGAGGATTTTAAAATATTCTTCATTCCTACATACAGATATATTTAAATGTAAAAAGATCTTAAAGGAGTGTGTATTATGAGTTTCTTTGACTCTGAAGTTGTAAGAGCAGAGATGACCGAGATCTCTGAACTTCAGGAAGAAATCTATAAGAATGTTTTCAACTTCTTTAGGATGAGTAATGAAGATAAAATAGAACACGTTAATCTTTTACAAAAACTTCTTCAAAAACAACAAATTCTTTATACTCGCTTAAGTCTTTCTGATGATCCAGAAGCAAAGGAAATGAAAGAACGTGTTATGGAATCTGCTACTGTAATGGGTCTTCCTAAGGGAACGGACATTAATATTATCTTTAAAAATATGGAATCTCTCATTGATATGATGAAAGGACGTATTGACGCCGAGGGCAATCCCTGATATACTAAGGGCAAGCGGCTGGGGGATCCGCACCAAAGTTAACCCACACAAGCCAAATACGGAGCATACAAATGTCTTTCGCAAATCTTAAAAAGCAATCTAAACTGGGTTCTCTTACCGATAAACTGGTGAAAGAAGTTGAAAAAATGGGTTCTACATCTTCAGGAGAAGATACCCGTTTCTGGAAACCTACGATGGGTAAGGATAACGTAGGTTCTGCTGTTATTCGTTTTCTTCCTGCTCCAGATGGGGAAGATATTCCTTGGGTAAAAATGTTTGCTCACGGTTTCCAAGGTTCTGGTGGTTGGTATATTGAGAACTCTCTGACTACTCTTGGTCAAAAAGACCCCGTAACCGAATACAATCGCGGTCTTTGGAATAGCGGTAACGATAAAGATAAAGAAACTGTTCGTAAGCAAAAGCGTAAGTTGTCTTATTACAGCAACATTTACGTTGTAAAGGATCCTACCAACCCTGAGAACGAAGGTAAGGTCTTCCTGTTTAAGTTCGGTAAGAAAATCTTTGATAAAATTCTGAATGCAATGCAACCAGAATTTGAAGATGAGACTCCTATCAACCCATTTGATTTTTGGGGTGGAGCAAACTTCCGCCTTAAGATCCGTAAGGTTGAAGGTTATTGGAACTACGATAAATCTGAGTTTGATTCTGCTGGTCCTCTTCTTGACGATGACGATGCAATGGAAGCAATCTGGAAGAAAGAGTATTCTCTTTCGGCACTCATTGCTCCAGATCAATTCAAAACCTACGAAGAACTTGAGAAGCGCCTGAACTATGTTCTTGGCGTAGGTAAAGTTGCTCCTAAGACTTCTTCTGCTGATGAAGAGGAAGAATATGAATCTTATATGCCTAAGCGTTCTTCTGAGGAGAATGTAATGGAAGAACTTGAAGCTTCTTATCGGAAGAGTAAATCTGCTCCTCCAGTTCCTCAAAGTGTGAAAGAAGAACTTAATCGTCTTTCGTCCTCTGCTTCTGATGATGAAGATGAAGACGATGCAATGAGTTACTTCAAGCGCCTTGCTGAAGAGTGATTAGTTCTCGTAAAGTCTGATATCATCAACTCTCTTAAGGGTGGGGTCAACGTATTGATCTCCACCCTCTTTATATGGCATTGTATTTTCCATATCATTCATTATAACAGGAACATAGTCTGATTTAAGTAAGAAAATATTTCTCTTTTTCTCTTCCTTTCTTATTTCATAATCATAGTTTGAAATTGCAATAGTTATATTAAACTGCTGTTTATCTTCACCTAGACCATAATCAAAATATCTGATATTAAAAGATGACGGGACAGTTAGTCCAGATTTAACCATAATATTTCCAGAACTATCTTTAACTTCTATAGTCTCATAGTGATGAGTTCCATAAACAGCATCATAAGTATTATATTTTTCTAATAAGTATTTGTCGAAGGTTTCCTGACTCATTGGCCACTCATCATATACATTGACGATGTTGTTTGATAAAAGAACGATCCAATCTAAAGAAGAATCTCCATAAATTTTTTCAGCAACATTATCAGGTCTTTCGTCTCCGATAACATCATATTTGGTAAAAAAGATTAGGTTTCCAAAAATATCATCTCTAATTTTACCCCTTTTAAATAAATTTTTTGTTCTTGTGTAATTTGATATTTGATCCTGAGACGTATTTCTATTGATATATTCTAAATTTGGTAAGTATCTAAAGTAGTATGCCATTTTTTACCATCCCATTCCTGTTTTACCATCGCCCTTTTCATAATCTGGTTCGTAGATAGGATCAATCTCTCCGAAAGTCATACTTAAATCATATTGAGTCATTGATCCTCCCTCAGCATAAGTCATATAATTTCCATCTGGTGAGTAATTAACAGAGAAATCTCTTAATGCTGCTACTTTAATTCTATTTAAGTATGGGTGATTTTCTGCTCTATCTCCTCTTCCAGTGTAAATGTATCTTATTTTGAATACATTTGGCGCTAATAGGAATAGTTTTGATTGAGATAGACCAGGAACCATACTCTTTTTAAAGTATCTGATGATGTCTTTAATCTGTTGTGCTTCTTTTGGTTCTCTTGGAGTCAGTTTAAAATTAAATGTAAAACTTCTTAGCATCGGTCCATTGAATAATAATTCAAGGTTATTGTTTATTGCTCCTCCAATTGTTCTTGAAAGCAATCCTGGTCTTCCGACTGCTTGCTCCGTAAAATAATTGATTAAAAGTGCTCTTAATTCTGGACCAGCTGACTCAAAAGATTTTCCTACATCTCTAGTCGAGTTAGCAATTTCCTTAAAATAATTACCAGCATCACCAGCACCTGCCGCACCAATTATATTATAAGCAGCACTTGCAAATGCTGCAGTGATTGGATTTAGATCTCCTGATCCCCAATCGACTGACATTGAGTCAACAATTCCCGATTGAATTGGGAGGCAAATTGTCGCCAATGTTTCTGATTTTCTATCCTCCATTCCAGTTAAGGCAACACTAAAACGATCTGTTCCTTGCGTTCCAGCTGGTGCAAGACCAGATTTTTTATATGATTTAATTTCAAATTGAATATAATCACCACCAATACCCTGCCTATTTAAAGGATAAACAAGAAGTTTTCCTTTATCATAATTGTTTATTCTTGTCGTTGCTTCTCCAAAAGGATTGGTATTTGCGTCATAAGCAAAGTTTTCAGATGTTCCTCCAGTATTTGGTGCTGCCGTTGATGCTGGGGCAGGGGGATCAGTCGCAGTTGCTGGACCAACTCCAGCAGTTTTAGCACCGTTAGATAAGTATGATTGAACGGATGCTTTTAATTTTTCAGTTGTTGCCGCATTATATCCGGATATTTGCCCATTTGCAACATCTTGAATACTAGTATATTGAGATGTTGAAGCACCCGCTCCTCTTCGATATAATATATCTCCATTGTTTGCAATCGAGATATACATTGTTTTGACAATCGGATCTGTACTATTTGGGTCTAAAGGCACAAATCCATTCGTTGCTAATTTATTATTTCCATTTGCGTCCTTATATGTATTATTTACAAAAGTTTTTTCGTTTGTAATTGTAGTATCTTTGACATTCCAAAAAGGCATCAGAAATTCCCCCTACGCGCAAGGGATGCAAGAACTTTACGTGATCTATTCCTTATTGACATTTTGACGATAAAGTTCTTTATGTATATTTATAGACCTAATTCGTCTTCTGTGATAATTCTGAATTCTATTCTTCGATCATCACACCATTCTTTTGCTGCTCTCCATTTGGCAACATTTTTTTCATAAGTTAATGCTTCAGTTATATAAGTTTTATTTTGTTTTTTTGGAGAACGAACAGGTGGTTTAGTTTGTTTTTTTGGTTTGACTTCAATTAAATATTTTTTAATCAATCCATTTTGCTCTTGAACCTTGATGATAAAATCGGGATAATATCTTCTAACTTTATTTGTTGTTGGATCTACATAAGGAATAAAAAATTCTTCACTCCCCCACTCTAAAATATTTACCTTTCGGTCACAATATCTCATAAATCGAAGTTCCCAAGAACTCCTGTAAATAATATTTCTTGGATCTCCTTTATATTTTTGAGGATTTTGTGGGTTAAATCTTCCCTGATGATACTTGCTTTCCCGATCTCTCATATCCCGACTACATAATATATAATAAAATATTTATCCTAATGGCAGGAGCTGTAGCAAAGCATTATAAGGTTTCGGAAATTAAACAGAAATTGATGCGTCCGGCGCAGACTTCTGTTTATATGGTAGAGGTATTAACAAATCCAGCGGTAAATTCTTTTGTTTCCAGTAGGGGAGTTAGTGAAGCAAAGCATAAGGAAATGATTAATCTTGCTTGCTGTGAAGCAAGTCTTCCTGGATCTAGTTTAGCAACGCACGAAGTTAATAATGACTATCACGGATCAACTGAAAAAATGGTGTATCGTAGAATTTACGATGACACTATTGATTTAACTTTTTATGTTGATCACGAATATGCAGTTATTAAATATTTTCAGGGATGGATGAATTTTATTGTTGGTGAAGGGGAATACTTTGACTCAGAGCAGTATAAAAATCCTGCAACTTTTTACAGGATGCAATACCCAAAAAGATATAAGAGTGACATTCACCTTATTAAATTTGAAAAAGATGTAAGTAAAAATTCTCCCAGACCCACACTTCAATATCAATTTATACAAGCATTTCCGATCAATATTGTTTCTACTCCAATATCTTATGATGCAAGTGATTTATTAAAAATTACAGTTTCGTTCTCTTATGTTAGATATGTGATGACTAATAGATTTAGTCCTTCTTATCAAAATGCAACTAGAAAACCTCCCATCATAGGAGATCCTGCAGACCAATCTACAATAAATGGAAATGCTTTAAGTCCTTCATATCCATTTACTCCAGGAGTTCCTGAGTTATATACTACAGCAACAGCATTGGATGGAACTCAATATTTTAATGACAGTTTAAGAAATTTACCAAATACATTTTCTTATAACTCTTTTACACCAAATGCTTCTAACCCACCAGTTGGTGATTTTGGAACTCCTGGAACCTCTGGATTTGCGTAATAAATAAAACACCTGAATTGTATAGGAGATTATGCCTTTACCAAAGATTTCTACTCCGACTTATGAGTTGGAATTGCCATCAACTGGAGAAATAATTAGATATAGACCCTTCCTAGTAAGAGAAGAAAAACTTCTTGTTCTTGCTCTTGAGAGTGAAAATACTAAAGAGATTACTAATGCAATCAAAACGGTTATTAAAAATTGTATTCAATCAAAAGGAATTAAAGTAGAAACTTTACCGACATTTGATATTGAATATTTGTTCTTGAATATTCGCGGGAAATCAGTTGGTGAAGAAATCGAAGTTAATTTGATTTGCCCAGATGACAATGAGTCTACAGTCTTAACTAAGATCGCTGTTGATGATATTCGGGTTAAAAAGAATGAAGAGCATACTAATCAAATTAAGATTGATGATAATTTGATGATGGAAATGAAGTATCCATCATTAGATCAGTTCATTAAGAGTAATTTTGATTTTTCTTCTGGAAACAATATGGATCAATCTTTTGATTTGATTGTTTCTTGTATTGCTAAGATTTATAATGCAGAAGAAGTTTGGTCTTCATCAGATGTGACTAAGAAAGAACTTGTTGATTTCTTAGATCAAATGAACTCATCACAATTTAAACAAATTGAAAAGTTCTTTGAGACTATGCCTAAACTTTCCCACGAAGTTAAGATTACAAATCCAAATACAAATGTTGAAAGCACTGTTGTTCTTGAGGGGCTATCAAGTTTTTTCGCGTAGCAATGGTCCATATGGACCTTGAGAATTATTATAAGTTGAATTTTGCTTTAATGCAGTATCATAAATATTCATTGACCGAAATTGAAAATATGATGCCTTGGGAACGTGACGTTTATGTTATGTTGCTAGAGCAGCATCTAGAAGAAGAAAGGCAAAAACAACAGCAAAAATAATCAATGGCAGTCGAGGATCCTACTAAAAAACAAATAGAAGAAGTAGATCCTGAGGTTGCCAAAATTCTTGGGTTAGAGGATAGTTTCGACCTTGATCAAGAAGAATATTTAACTCTTCTCAAAGAGAAGATGGTCGAAGCAAGAATGAATGAGAGTAAGTTTTCATCGGAACAGGCGATGAAAATTACTGAGGAATATAAAAAAGTAAAAGGTGCAAAAGGAACTAAATTTACTGCAGCAAAAAAAGGAATAAATGTAGATTCTTTTTTTAATAAGAAACCTCAGGGTGAAGGATCAAATCAAAAACCAGTCACAGATCCTGCAAAGTTATTGCCAGGTTCTGGAGGTGCTTTGGCAAATTATCAACCACCAGAACCAGAACCAGAACAAGAAAAACAGGTAGATAATAATTCAAAAAAGATTGGAGAAATAGAAAAGTTTTTAAATGGATCTCTACTTGATATTGTAAAAGAAATTAGAGGATTGACCGAGAGTATCCTTTCTATATTACAAAAACAGTCTTCTGCTGATAAAAAGGGATCAGAATTATCAAGAAGAGAAAGAGAGAAGACTGGAAAGGAAGGTAAGGAGAAAGATTTAGAAGGCAAGAAGGAAGAGAAAAAGGGTTTAGGACTAATCAATAAAATTCTTAAACCCTTTACGAGTATCTTTGATACGATTAAGAATTTTATAATGATGGTTCTTCTTGGATCTTTGGTTAATTGGTTATTTACTGTCTTACAAAATCCAATGACATTACTCAAACCTATACAGGGTTTGATTGATGGTATAACTGGTTTCTTTAATACAGTTATACAATTTATTGATAAGATGGTTGTTCAACCGGTGAGAAATTTTATTGATGCAATTAATTCTGCATTGAATGGTTTTATTGGTCTTTTGAATGGTGCATTAAAAATGCTTCCAGGTTCCCCTCAAATAGGGTCTGCGAATATTCCTAACATTCCACAAGCTCCAGAACTTCAAGCACCCAATATTACTGGTGAACCAAAGAACCCAGAACCTAAACCAACTGCAGGTCCACCAATTAATCTTAAATTTACTGGTGGAGAAGTTAGACCTCCAAAAGTAGTAAAAAAAGAAACTGGTGGATCTATTCCAGGAAATGCAGCAGATAAGAAAAAATTATCTTTTAATGATACAGTTTCAAGAGAGGGTGGAAATGTATCTTCTAAAACTACTTCATTCAATGTTTCTGGTCTAGGTCCCGATAAACATCTAACTGCTCTTTCAACTGGAGAATATGTATTAAAGAAAGGTGCTGCTGATTGGTTGGGTGGTCCAGTATATCTTGATAATATCAATAAAATATTTGGTGGAACAACTGAAAGAAGAGTTGCTAATCTTGGAGATATTAAAATTGAAGCGAAGTCGACTGGAGGTCAGATTGGTGGATTTAGTGGTTCCAATGGTGCTAGAGGATCTAGTGGTTCCAATGGTTCCAATGGTGCTAGAGGATCTGGTGGATCTAGTGGTTCTAATGGTTACAATGGTGCTAGAGGATCTGGTGGATCTAGTGGTTCCAATGGTGCTAGAGGATCTGGTGGATCTAGTGGTTCCGATGGTGCTAGAGGATCCAGTGGTGCTAGTAGTTCTGGAGGTTCTTCAAATGGATTTAAGATTGGTGATAGAATTTTTAGCCCGACAGAATATAGTAAGAATGTAATATCAACTCGTTATATTACAATTGGTAAAAATCCTCCAAAATCATATGTTCTTGGATATGTTAGGGATAGTGCAAGTAGTGGAAAATATACTATTAAAATGGTCAATAAACTAGTGTCTTCTGCTGGATTGGGAAAGTTAGTTGGAAAAAGCGACAAATTAACCGGAGTTCTTCCCTCAAGTCCAGAAGGACAATCTATTTTAAAATCTGCAAACGTTGCTGATTATTTTAGAACTGTAGTTGGCACTGCAAAAATGTTTAAACTTGAATTGAAATATGATAAAGATGCGGATATTCAATATTGGTATAATCAAGCATATCAAACACATTATAATGATTGGAAGGATAAATTAGGAGTATCTGATGAAAAGGCTAAGCAGATGGCATCAGTTGCTGCTGCTGAATTTGCAATATCTAAATCTAAAGGATCTAAAGGGTCTTGGTTGCCTGGATCACCACAATCCAAAGCTCCTGAGTCTTTAAGATATCAAGGTGTTGAAACTGATAATCTATCAGGACCTGAATCTACAGACTCTTCGGCAGCAGATGCTCCTAAAGACGATAAAACATTAAAATTTGATGATTCTGCTTTAACCTCAGGAACAATCTATGGAGACCCTGCAAAAGATTCTTATGTAACCCCATCTGCCCCGTTGATTCCTACTAGATCTGAATCTAGAAATCCTCAAAGTGAAACTGGAGAACCTAAAAAATCAACCCAATCTCAACCATCATCACCATTAATTCCTTCTGCACCGACATCATCTTCATCATTGTCAGAAGATCAACTTAATAAAATGTCGGTGGATCAATTGAGTAAAATGTTAGATCCATCAAAAGTTGGAGCATCTAATCCAGCAGTTTTTGAAGCTGCTACAAGAGCTAGAGAAGAGGGTAAAGCACAAGGTCTTACTGGGGAAGTATTAGAAAAGAAAGTATTAATAGCATCTATTTTAGCAAAGAAAGGTGGATCATCATCTGCTGTTTCTTCACCTACAACTTCTCCTTCTATAGCACCTGGGAAACCACCTAATATACCAGGTGTTCCCGAAAGTCAACCAAGTGTATCTATGTTGCCACTACCATCTGTTGGGAAAGGAGGAAACCCACAATCAGGAATGACAAAAACTGGATCAACACCTGTTGTTTATTTTAATTCTTATGACAGTAGTGAGGCTGCTATAATTACAACCGCAGCTCTTTATAACATCTGGGGAATGTAGGGGGATAGATAGATGCTTCCTTTATTACTTGGCGCAGGAAGAATGTTAGCAGCAGGAGCAGCAAGGGGTGCTGCTACAGGGGCAGCAAGAGGAGCAATTGTTGGAGGAATTAAAGAGACTGTAAAGAAAGGTATTGTTGATGGGGCAAAGAAAAAAGCGACCTCATTTATTAAGAAAAAAACTACCAAAGCTAATAAGAAAATATCTCCAGATAAATTAATACCAAAAGGAAGTAAGGGTAGTGGCACTGGAGCATTAGTTCGTCGTAAGTCATCTGCAATTGTTCGTCGTCCAACTTCTGCTCTTGTTAAACCCGTCGATAAAGAAACTGGGGTAGAAGAAAAGCAACAAAAAGAAGAACAAAAACCCTTTGATGGTGGAGATCTAATCAAGGAATTAATTGCAATCAAAGAAACTTTGATTAAAATTAAAGGAGTTTTTGGATCTAATTTAGCAAATACTTTAAGAAATCAAAGAAGTCAAAGAATTCTTAGAAGTAAAGAAAAGGCATCTAAGAGAGAGGCAGAATTAGAGAAAAAAGGTCCTGAGAAAAAAGGTAAGATATTAGAGGGTCCTAAAAAGAAACTAAGTTTCTTTGATATGATTTGGAATTATATTAGTAATGTTTTATTAGGAAGTCTTGCAAATTTCTTATTTAATTATGTTCCTCAGATTATTAAAATGTTTGGGGAAATTGCTAAAGGTCTTGAAAATCCTTTACAGCAATTAAGATTAGGAATAATTGCTCTCACAACTTTATTCCCGAAACAAATTAAGTTTCTTGCTAAACTGACGGGGATGATCATTGGTCCTCCTGCAAGATTGATAGGAAAACTTTTATTAAAAGCAGGAGGAGTCGCTAAGAACTTATTTAAGAAAGCAGGAACTCTTGTTTTTAATTTAATTAAGGGACCTCTTACAAATTTAGTAAAGAGAATTGGTGGAGAAGCATTAGAGCAAGGTATAAAATCAACTGCTAAAGGTGCTGTTAAATTTGCAGGAAAAGCAGCAGCAAAAGCAGGTACTGCTATAGGAACTAGTGCTAGATTTTTAAAACGATTTAGAGCATTTTCTAAAATGTTTAAAAGAGTTCCAGTTATTGGGGCTTTGATTGGCATTGGTATTGATTTAGCATTAGGGGAACCTTTAGACCGTGCTGTTGTTGGAGCAATAGGAGCATCTTTAGGTACTGCAATAGGTGGAGCAATTGGAACAGGTGTTATTCCAATTCCTGGTCTTGGTGCTCTTGTTGGTGGTGCTATTGGTGGTGCTATTGGTGATTGGGGGGCAAAAGAAATTTATAAAAATTTGTCAGGAAGAACTGGTCCAGTTGATAAGGCAAACCCAATTCCCGTTGAACGTCGTTATGCTGCAGGTAGAGTTGGTGGTGGTTCTAGATCTATGCCAAGTAGGACTACCAATATACAACCAAAACCTGCAGTAGCAACAACTAAAGTTTCTGCCGATGTTGAAAGTAAGGCAAAGGAAGATATTCTTAAGGATGAGAAAAGTTTAAACAGATTTAAATCTCTCTCATCAACTTTTGCAGGAACTCCATTTATTGGTCAGTTATTGAAGATGGGTATTGATATTGGAATGGGAGCACAAGTTCAAAAGACACAGACTGATGCTGCTGCTCAAGACCTTGGATTTACTATTGGTAAAGCATTAGAAGATGATGAGTTTTCAGTTCCTGGTTTAAACAGAAGAATTATTGGACCTTTATCTAAGAATTTAACTGAGTGGGCAAAGAAAAGAATATTTTATGAAGTAAAATCAAGAGAAGGATTGTTCCCTTCTATTGAAAAGAGTGAAGGTGAAAAGAGCAAAGAGGGATTTAAAACAACATCTGGAGAAAAAACACCGGCAGTTGATGGTGCATTAAGTGCTGCAGATTTAGAAACAATTAAAGCATCTTCTGCAGATAAACGGGCGGCCGCTCACTTGGCAACATTGGAAGCAAGTGCTCCACAACACGTTTCTGATGTCTATCAAGTTATTTTGAATAGAGCAGCAAAACAAAGTGGAGGTATTCCTGCAGTTATTACTGCTAAAGAGCAGTTTAGCCCATATTCTGCAGCAATTTATGGGACAAGTGCAGATGCTGCAGCTGCAAGCAAGTATGGACCTCTTAAGATATCTAAAAAAGAATTATTTGAATTGGCAGGAAAATCTGATGGAATACAACAATTAACAAATCGATTTAAAGCAGGAAATCCTAAGATTGCTGCTCAGGTTCTTTCTGATTTTGAAACAGGTGGATCATTGTCAAAAGCATCAAAACAGTTTGTTGGAGGTGCTCAGTATTTTATGGGATATGCAACTAAAGTTTCTGGCGAAAGAAGAAGACCTGATGGTGGAAATTATTTTAGAGATAATTATGGAGGTGGTTATGGATTTAATCATCACGCACTTCCGTTTTTTGCTATGGGAGGAAACCATACCGTTACTTCTGGAATGGGAATGAGAAACTTTGCATTATCTCCTGGTATGCATATGGGAGTTGACATTGCGGGATCCACTGGAGAACCTTTGCAAGCATTTACTGATGGAACTGTTGAAGCAACCTCTCCACCATCACCTTCTGCCGGTTATGGAAATTGGGTGAGTTGGATTGACAGTAGTGGTATCGGACATTTTTATGGTCATATGAATAAACCACCTTCTGTAAAGGCAGGGCAAAAGGTAAAGAAAGGGACTGTTCTTGGAGAACTTGGAAGCACTGGTAAATCTTCAGGACCTCACCTTCACTGGGAAGCAGCAACAAATCCAAGAGACACTGGAATGCCCAAGAATGCAGTTCTCTCAAGATTTAATCCATTATCAAAGTATAATAAAGAAGCTCCTTTCGGTGGAACTATTAAATCCGATGGTTCTGTTCCAGAAAGTTCAGGAACTTCATCCAACCACGATGCAGCACCTGGTTCAACTTCTCCAGGAACTTCGAGTTCAAATCAATTATCTTTCTCTGATAGTGCTCTGACTTCAGGAACAATCTATGGAGATCCTGCTAAGGGTGGTGGATCTGGAACTAGAGGTAAAATCGTAGAATACTTAACTGGAGATCCTAATAGTCCTAACATTGCAGGAAAAGCATATGATAGGGCAGGACACGGAACACCTGGCAATTATCACGATCACGTTGCCTTTAATGATCGTCAGACTGCAATAGATGCTTATAAATTCTTTAAATCAAAAGGTGTAGATGTCACTGAATTTAAAGGATTTGGTAGTGTTGGTGGCCACGCAACAAATTCTTATCATTATTCCGGTTTAGCATTTGATATTCCAGGATATCAATGGGGTGGAAGTGGTCCTGTTGGTGATAAAGATTATGCTGGGTCAAGAAAAGTTAGAGCACTTCTAAATGAATTTTTTGGAGGATCAATACCTGTTGGAAGTGGACCTCCTCCTTCAGATATTGCTCAAGGATCTCAACCAAATGCAGATGGGTCGAATAATGGAGGATTACAGTTCTCTGAATCTGATTTAACTTCAGGAACAATCTATGGAGATCCATCAAAAGAATTCTATAAAAAGGAGATGGCAAATATTGATCAACTCAAACAAAAACCATCTTATGATCAGAGTGGAAAACAAAGTATAGTTATGTTGCCACCTATGCAGGCACAATCAGCAGCAGGACAATCTGGTGGTGGTAGGGGCATTTCACCTATTTCTGGTGGGTTAAATAATAAAGAAGTTTCCGCGCTTTCTGTTCGTCAAATTCTAGCATCAGCACTTTATAAAATTTAAGATTAATGTCAAATCAACAGGTTAATGCTTCCGATATTAAAACATTTACTATCTTTCCTACCAATGGAGATGATAAAGATAAGGGAGTTGATATTGTATCCTTAATTCAAGAGTTGAAATATTATGAAAATGTTCTATCAAACTCATTATCTTTGAGTGTTATTGTTGCAGATAGTGGAGGATTGGAACTTTATAAAGATAATATGATAGGTATTTTGGACGGAATACCTATTAGAGGTGGAGAAAGGGTTGCTATAGAATTTTCAGATTCTCAAGAGAAAGAAACTACTTTATCTTTTGGCACTCATAGTTTTTATATTAATAGAATTAAAAACGTTAATCCTGGAACATCCAACGATGTTTTTATCTTGGAATTATGCACAAGAGAATTTTTGGCGAATGAACAATCCAGAGTTGTTAAAAGATATGATGGAAAAATATCTGACAGTATTAGAACAATACTGACTGACCCAAAAGGTCTGAAGACAAAGAAAAATTTGGATATCGATGCAACAGTTCTTCCATATAACTTTATAGGAAATGACAGAAAACCTTTCTATATTTGCACTTGGTTAGCATCTAAAAGTGTTCCAGAAGCATCCGGAAAAATTAATGGTGCTGCTGGTTATTTCTTTTTTGAAACATATGACGGATTTAAATTTAAATCGATTGATGTTTTACTTTCCCAACCACCAAAGGATAGGAAAAAATTTGTTTATACAAACGCACCAAATATAGAAGGGCCAACAGATTATACTACAAAAATTACATATGTTTCTATTGAAAGAGATATGGATTTGCAACAAAATCTTTTGATGGGAACTTATGCAAATCGTAGTTTGTTCTTTGATTTTTATGCAATGGATTATGAAATAAGAAATTATAATTTAAAGAACGATCAGAAGGATAAAATTAAACCCGCAGAAGATAATATATTATTTGTTCCTGATGAATTTACCCAAACTCCATCAAGATTTATGAATTTACTTCTGGATCTTGGAGCATTGCCATCTGGAGAAACGCCAGACAAACAACTTGAAACTTGGAAAAATAATCCTAAGCAACCTAACTTTGATGCACCAAAGACAATGGTTCAGGCAATTATGAGATATAATCAACTATATACAATTAAGACTAATATTGTTATTCCCGGTGACTTTAGTCTTAGGGCAGGTGATATAATTGAATGTGACTTCCCTGATTTGGATAAGAAGAAAACCAAAGAACCAAATAAAGAGACAAAAGGATTTTATTTAATTGCTAGTTTATGTCATAGGATTACACCAAATGATACTTATACAAGTTTAACACTCGTTCGTGATTCGTTCAACAGCACTACCATCAAGTAAAATGGACAGAACACTTCAGCAACATATTAATGATGATCTTGATGAATTAAATAACCCAACTACTAGTGGTCAACGTCGTCGTCATCTTGAAGAAGAAGTTGAGGCACTTGAACAGTATCAAGTAAATCATCCTGATGAAAATTATGATCCAACACCATTAGAGCTATATTGCGATTCTAACCCAAGTGCCTTAGAGTGTAGAGTATACGATGATTGAACAGGAATTATTTAAAAAACATTTTTTAGGTAGAGACGGATTTGTTTGGTGGGTTGGGCAGATTGCCGATGCCAAAATGTGGAAGACCAATCAACCTGGAAAAAGAACTTTAACTAATGCAGATCATAAAGGATTTGCTGAAAGATATAGAGTTCGTATTATGGGATACCATACTGCAGACCCAAAGGCACTAACAGATAATGATTTACCTTGGGCAACAATAATGTATCCCGTGACTGCAGGTTCTGGAGGAGCAACAGCATCTGAGTCGGCTCAACTTAGACAAGGAACTTTTGTCTTTGGTTTCTTTATGGATGGTGAAGATGGGCAAGTTCCCGTCATTATGGGAGTTTTGGGGTATAATGAATATACCACAGTAATGCGTAATGTTCCCCCAGTTCCTTTTCTTCCTTTTGATGGATATGAAAAATTAGATAGAAGATCTCAGCAGGCAATTAAAGAAAAAAAGGAAAAGGTTCAGGCAACTCAAGTAAAACCACCAGGAAGAACTCCTGTAGATCCACAGCCAACAATTCAACAATCAACAGTAGGTCAAAATCAATCTAATCATTCTGCTCAAGAAGAGTCTCAAAAGAAAGAAGGAAATATTCCAACACCTGAAGCAAAACCAAGACGTGATGGTCCCAATCAAATTAAAGGATTGCAAATTGATATTCGTAATCTAGTTCAAAAAGTAGAATTAATTACAAGAGATCTTTCAAAATTTGGAACAGAACAAAAAGGATTAATTAATAAGTATTCCGAAAAAATACAAAAGGCAATGGATGAGGCAACTAAGTTTGTCTCAGAAAAAGTTAAGTGGATCGTTAAAGAATTAAGAAAAAATACTGTAGAGAGAGTCAATAATGCAGTAAAAGATACTTATTATTTCTTTTTCCCAAACGAAAGACCTAAAGTAAAAGCAGCGCAGGATAAAGCATTAAATAAAATTTCTTGTGTTTTTGATAAAGTAGTTAAGGGACTGTTTGGTTTAGTTGGAAAGTTCTTAGGATCCCTTGTAAGTAAAATCGTAAATGTTGCTGCTTGCGTTATTGAAAACTTTGTTGGTGGTTTAGTTGGAAAAATAGCAGGATTTCTTTCCGGTGCTCTTGACAATATTTTAAAACCTTTAAATTCTCTACTTGGGCTAGTTTCAAGTATAGGTGCAGTGGGAAATTCTTTAAAAGGATTTAGTGGATTTAAAATCGATGCTGTTGCAAATATTTTTGAGTCAGTTAAATCTTTACGTGGTTTCTTTAGTTGTGAAACAAAACCAGTTTCTCAGGTCACCGATCAATGGAGTATATGGCAAGGTGCAGGTGATAATGGAGAGTCTCTTGCAAAATTAAAGTCAGTATTCAATAAAGCAAAGTCAGTTGGAAGTCAAGCTGTTAGTGCCGTAAATCAAGTTACTTCACTTGGAGATTCCATTGGAAGTTCATTAAAGAGTCTAGATTTTTCGGATTTATTTGAGGATACTTGTAATGTTGGTGCAATATTATGTGGACCACCGAAAGTTTCCTTTTTTGGGGGTGGAGGTTTTGGGGCAGCAGCAAATGCTATTGTAAGTGCATCTGGAGATATTATTGGAGTTGATATGATTAGCCCTGGATCTGGTTATATTGATGCTCCCTTTGTTTCTTTTAGTGACCCTTGCGGAAAGGGTAGGGGTGCAGTAGGAAAAGTAGTTTTGAATAACTTTAATAAGGGTGGATCCGGAACAGGACTTGGTTTAGATTCCACTCTCATTAACTTAGCTAATCAAAATAATTTTTGGTCTGGGGACGAAAATCTAGCATTGTTTGATCAGATTTCAAATTCAACTAATTTGGATCCAAATTCTTCGGCAGGAGGAACTGGAACTGACGGAACTGGAACAGGAACTGGTGGAACTGGAACTGGAACTGACGGAACTGGAACAGGAACTGACGGAACTGGAACAGGAACTGGTGGAACTGGAACTCCGAATAATGATAATATCATTGGAGTCCCTATAGAAATATCTTTAGGTTCTTCTGGAATTGATTATGAAAATTCTTCAAATGTTTCTACAATAGGAGGATCTGGAACTGGTCTGACAGTCAATATAGAAACTGAGGATGATATTAATCTAGATGAAGATGATGCAATAGGTGGAGCAATTGTTAGTATTTCGATTTATGATCCTGGAGTTGATTATAAGGTCGGGGATATTGTAAGTATTGAAGGTGGTAGTGGAGGAACATTCAGAATTGATAAAGTTGAAGGTCCAGCATCTGGGATTGCTGTAAATTCTCAGACTCCATCTGCAGGGGGAATAGCAAGGGTTATTATTATAGATCCTGGAACTGGATATTTACCTGCTCCCGATGGTGATACTGGTGGGGAAGGAAGAATATGGAAAACAAAAGATCAAACAGAGGTGAGGAGATCAACTTTAGATTATGATAGACCTTATGACCCAGGTCAAACTATTAATTTAAATCCAGGAGATACAGTCAATCTTCCAATAGGATCTTCGGAAACTATTTCTGATGTAAATGGAAATATTCTTGAAGTTATTCCTGGAGGTTCTCCATATACTGTTTCTAACTCAGGAACAATTACTGCTCCTGTTGGAATTCAGACCTCTATCATACCAGAATCTCCTACATTATCTAATGGACAGTATCCTGTGATATTGGAACTTGAAGAAGTTTATGTAAAAAATTCTGGATTTGAGTATAGCCCAGAAGATAAGATTGTTATGGAACCAAATCTAGGTGCAATTTTAGAACCAATTTTTAATGATGTTGGAGCCCTACTTGGAGTTAATATTGTGAGAGGTGCTGAAGGATTTACTGAGATGCCTGAAATTTTCATTGAAACTGAGACTGGTTATAATGCAGAATTGGTTCCAGTATTCAAGGTAAATAGAGTTGGAGATAATATTGATGTTATGAGTCCTTCCTTGGGAGAGAAAGTAATTTCAGTTATTGATTGTGTAGGTAAATTCTAATGGCAGAAAAGAAAAATTATCACGCTCATAGAAAGGGCACTAAAGATAGTGAGACTAAGAGAGGGCATATTCATAACGATAATGTCCTTTCTGCTTATATGGTAAGAAGTGGATATGATTATCGTCATTATATGACAATGGATGCAGATGCTCATAGAACTGGATGGACGATCCTTAGATGCCCTGGAGCATTTAATGTTAAGGCAGGTGATGATATTCCATATAATTCAAATTCAATTTATTTTGAAGCAATTAATGGTGATATTGTTTTAAAAGCAAAGAATGGAAGAATTAAACTTGATGCTGAAAATATACAATTGATTGCTAAAGGTGGTAGTAATAAAACTGGAACAATTCTTTTAGAGTCTAACGAAGATATTACATTAAACTCTAAGAATATTAGATTGAATGCAGACTCAGTGTGTAAGTTCTTCTCTTCTGGATCGATGCAAATAGTAGCAGATGCTTCTATGGACATTTATGCAGGTCTAGCCGATTGTGCTACAGGAGCTTGTAAAATTAAAAAATCCAAATATCCATCCAAAATTGCAAAGATACATAATAAAGGAAACTTTGTAGTTTAATATAGAAATGGCATTTTCTTTCGATGATATTGCTATAGGAAAAAGATTTTTCCTTGGATTTGGAAAACCTGAAATTTTAGGAAGAGGTCCGGCAGAAATTCGTGGATCTATGTTTGCTGAAGGTCCTGCTATTTTTGGAAACGCTACGGCATTTCCTTCTATTTGGGCAACTGTAATGATTGGTCCAAATAAGAATAGAGATTCACCTCCTTGCGTAATTCCTGGAAATTTAGCTGCTTGTGGGGGAGTCAATAATTCCCCATACTCCCTTGCAGTCAAAGGAAATGCTGCGATTTTTAATCATTTGGACGTTTCCAGAAATATTACTGCAGGAACTAATATTTTCGCGGGGGGAAATATTAGAGCACAGGGGGATGTTGTTTCTCATTGTGGTGGGCATCGTTTATCTAATAAGAAAAACTTTGACATTCCTCACCCATCAAAACAAGGTTGGAGATTAAGACACACTTGTCCAGAAAGTCCTTCCAATGATGTTTATATTCGTGGTAGAGTTAAAAATAAAACTACAATCGATCTTCCAGATTATTGGAAAGATTTTGTAGATATTAAAAATATCACTGTTACATTGACTCCAATTGGTTCTCACCAAAGTGTAATCGTAAAGAGTTGGGATAATGAAAAAGTTTATCTCCAATCAAATGGTGGTTTGCCAATCGATTGTTTCTACACAATCTATGCAGAAAGAATTGATGGCGATAAGTTAATTCCTGAGTATAAAGGATTGACACCTGATGAATATCCAGGAGATAATGGTGAATATAATATTAACACTTAATATATGAAGGTCCACGAAGTTTTTCCCATAGTTGTTGCTCAAGACGAAATAGACGTTCATCCAGAATTTAAAACCAAATACTTCGAAGAACTTAAAACTCTTTGGTTTAATGGATATGAAAATGAGACTCCTGAAAATTCTGGGAGATCTGCCCTTCATTTAAATCCAAACTATAAGTTTTTCTTTGAGTCATTAAAAAGATCTGTTATTAAGTATCTTGATTTGATGGAAGTTGATTCCCATAAATTAAGTTTTCATATTACTAAATCTTGGATTGGATATCATAACAAAGATATACCACAACTAAAACCACATACTCATAATGCTTCTGATATTTCTTTTTGTTATTATTTTTCTTCAGATGAATCTTCAGATAAATTCTGTGTTCATAACAAAGAAAACTTGAATGAGGTTTCAGATGCTCTCTTTGAAACCAGTAATAAATATAATTTGATTAGAAAGTTTAATCGATACAACTGTGATTATTATACAATTACCCCTCACGAAGGAACGGTTGTTATATTTCCCAGTAAATTAATTCACTCAACTTTAAAGAAGGATAATTTAACTGATAGATATGTAATAGCAGGTGACATTAAACTCTGTTTAAAAGAAGAATATAAATTATATCATCAGACGCTGCCTCACCCAAATCAATGGTTGTCATTTTAAGGAATTAAATTATGAATGAAGAAGAATATCTTGCTATGCTATTGGAACAACAACTTGTTCCAGAAACTGCCCCACCAGATCCACTACCAGCAATAGTGCAAGATGTCTTCTTTAATGTTGACAACGAGACAGGAACTGTTGGTATTGGAACTTCTCAGGCAATAGGTGCAAGAGTTCATATTATTTCAAGAGATCCTTTCCCTGCTGTTAGGATTTTACAGAAAGGAACTGGTGATGTTCTTTTAATTGATAATAAAGATATTGCTGATCAGAATGATCCTCCACGAATCCCTTATTTTAATTTAAAGAATGATGGAAAGATTGGAATTGGAACCACCCTCCCTCTTTCTGAAATTCATTTAATCACAGATAAAGAAGCAAGTAATATTTTAATTGGGGATCTTCCAGGTTCTCGTTCTAGTACAGATTCTGGAATGACATTTTCTGGACTGGCAAATACTGTTACTTCTGGATTATTTACTGAAGTTGATGGATTGTTAGTTAGCTTGGCAGCAAACGTTTCTCAGGTTGGTGTTGTAGATACGAGTCGAGTTGGTGGACTAGTTCGTATTGATACTCGTAGAAGAGATGAACTTGCAGTTGATCCAAATATTCCAGGAGATTATAGTTCTTTCACCGTAAAAGGAGTTCCAATCGGTATAGGTTCTACTTCAGAATACAATGTATTAACTGCAAATCTTGATACTGGAGATATTAATATTGCACCACAAAAGGGAGAAGTATATGTAGGTGCATATTCTTCTGTCACATCTGTTGGTATTGGAACAACTGCTATAGATGATCAATATAGACTTTATGTTTATGGAAATACTGGAATCGCAGGAACATTGTCTCTTCCAGATTATTCTAAAATAACTGTTGGAGTTTCAAGTGATCTTTCAATATACCACGATCCTGTAACAAACAATAGTTATATACTTGAAAATAATCCAGCAGGAAATTTGGTGATTGCTGGAGATAATATTGAATTTAAAGATACTTCATTAACAGAAAATTATGCAGTCTTTACAACTAATGGTTCAGTAGAACTATACTATGATAATGTTAAGAAATTAGAAACTACTCTAGATGGTGTCTTTATTGGTGCTTTAGGTTTCTCAACAACTGGAATTATAAGCGGTCCTCAAGAAATTATTATAGATCCTGCAGTAGTTGGAGATGACACTGGAATCGTAAGAATCAAGGGAGATCTTTATGTAGATGGTGGAACTACTCAGATCTATTCTACCGTCGTTATGATTGCCGATGCTAGAGTTGGAATTGCGACTACAATTTCTACTGATAATGTTTTATTGGATGATGCGGGTATTGAAATTGGTATTGGAACAATTCAGAAAAAATTTACTTATAATTACTCATCAGATTCTTTAAGATCGACAGAAAACATTAATATTTTCCCCATTGATAAGGTATATAAAATAGACGGAAATACTGTTCTAAGTATATCAACAGTTGGAACTTCTGTTACAACTTCTTTCTTAGAGGAAGTAGGAGTATTGCAAAGGTTAAGAGTTAGTGGTCTATCAACTCTAACTGATCTTTATGTGAGTGGAGTTGCAACTGTTCCGAATCTTGATGTTAATAATTTAAATTTACCTTCTGGAATTGCAACAATTGGATATGCAACTATTACTTCTGCATCCATAGGTTTTGCCACAATTGGATTTGGTTCAATACGGAATTTAATTGTTCCTACAACTGGAATTGCAACGATTGGGGTTGTAAGTATTGGTATTGCAACTATCAATGATGCAAGAATTACAAATTTATCAGTAGGGACTACTGATGGCACTCCTTTTGGGCAGGTTGGAATTTTAACAATTGGAGCACTTTCACCATTTGGTCAATTTGGTGGTGGGTTTATAGGTTCTGAGTCTCAAGTTTTAGTTGCAACTGGAAGTTCATATTTTAACGATACCGGAATTGGTATAAGTTGGTCAGAATTTTCTCTTTCTGCTATTGGAGGAACGACTGGTATTGCTATCACGGCAGTTGATCCTCTCACAGATACTAGAGAATTCTATTTACCTGGAGTTCCTACGGACGAAGTAGATGCTGCAGTTGGTGGAGTTGCTATTGCGGCAACAATGTATGCTGGAGGATTGAAATATAGTCCATCAACTAGAACATTATCAGATTTAAATGGCAATTTCAGAGCAATTCCGCCAAGAGATCCAATACCAGAAGTAACTCCTACAAATATTACATCAGCAGACGTTGGTAAATGTAGAATAGTTCTTAGTAATATTGCGATACAGAATGGAGATTTCCAAGTTGGAGATGCAGTTACAATCGTAAACAGAAATACTGTCACCATTAGTATTCAGGCTGGAGGATCTACACTTATTTTGGGTGCTCAAAATAGTAATACATCATCAAATAGAAACTTATCGAGAAATGGTATTGCCACTTTATTATGTGTTGACCGACAACCCGCTGGTGGTGGATTTACTAATACATTTTTAATTTCTGGAGTGGGATTATAATTATGTCCATCATTCAAATGCTATTCACTGGCGGTGGAACTTTCTTGACTAACGAATTTAATACTACAGCAAATGCTAAACCATTTACTACAGTAATCCCTTTCGTAGAAAGTAATTTTCTTGTTCCTACCGGGGTTTCTAACATTACTGCACAGGTATGGGGTGGTGGAGGAGCTTCTGGTTCTTGTTATTTTGGAACCAGTGGTGCCGGTGGTGGAGGCGGATACGTTTCTGCAACTATCCCTGTAACTGATTTAGGCATTACTGCTCTTACTATAAGAGCAGGTGGTGGTGGAGGAAATCCAGATTATTATAATCGACCTATAGATGAATATTTGGAATTTAATAGGGCAACTATTTCTCATATTGGATCATCAGGTGCTTCAAGTAATGCAACTTATTCTACAATCACTCCAGTAGCAGGAGCAACTGCAAGTTCTGTAAGTAATGTCACTTATTCTACGATTTCTCAAGTAGCAGGGGCAGATGTAAGTTCTATAAGTAGTCCAACTTATAATACTGTTACATATGTCGATTCTGTTTCTAATACCAATGTAACATCATTAACTATTCCCGCTGGAGTATTGCAAGTTGGGGATGTTATTTTAGTTGCTTCTGTTTGTGCGACTGGAACTACTCCACAAAATAATCCAAATACCCCCACAGGTTACACTATATTAGAAAATGCAACCGTAACTGGAAATGTTAATTATAAATTATCTTATCGAAGAGTTACTAATACAAATATAGATTCTTTAATAGATGGATTGAGTGATATTACTACAGACAATTCTGGCGGCGGGGGCGCTGATTTTATTGTAGCCCACACTGCTTCAATTTTCCGCAATGTTATAGGTGTGGGAGATCCAATTACAAGTCTATTTACTTCTACGGGAACATCAACGTCAATAGATCCACCTCTAATTACTCCAGAGACACCAAATTATATGTCTGTGGCTTTTGGTTTTCATAATGATAGAAGTATAACTCCTACAGGAATACCTGCAGGATACACACAAACAGTAGTTCAGGCAGTTGGAACTAATGCCAATGCTACCGATGAAGCAACGATAATGGTTGCTCATAGATCTTTGACTACCAGTGCCCAAGAAAATCCAGGAGCATTCACTGTTCCAGATCCAGAGAATTATGTTGCTATTACAGTTGGTCTAATGCCAACAAAAACTTTATCCACAATTAGTGGGTCTATGACTCTTTCTGGATTACAGGAAAATGACATTGTTCTAGTTTCTTCAGTATCTGATGGGGGGACTATGAATCTTCCTACAGGATTTAATAATCTATCAAACGCAACTGGTGCTACAAATCTTCCCGCCTATAGAATTTCTTGGAAAAGAGTTACAGCAGCTGAATTGTCTCTTGGATCATTAACTATAGGTGGATTAAGCACATCAGGATTAATAATTGGAGGGCAAGCAAATAATCAACCTGCAGGAGTTGCTCATTATGCGACTGCCTTTCGTGATGTTTCTACTACCTCAGATCCAACATTTACAGTATCTATTGGAACTCCAACAGGAAACCCAGACTCACCTTCTATTACTACTACAACAGCTAATCACGCAATATTATCTTTTGGTTTCTTAAACAATAGAAGTCTTTCTACAGTTACGGCACCAACAGGATACACCTTATTGAATAATGGCGTTAATGTAGTTGGAAGCGATGGGTTAGGAATAACAGAAGCAACATCAGTGTCTGCTTTTAGAAATCTAACCACAACTCTGACAGAAAACCCAGGAGCATTTACCGTTACTGGATCAGGTGCTGGAGCAAACTATGCTGCTGTTACAGTGGCATTATCTCCCGTAAGAACCTTATCTACGATCACAGGGACTATGTCCCTCACTGGATTACAAGCAGATGATATTGTTTTAGTTTCTTCAGTATCTGATGGGGGAACTATGAGTCTTCCTACAGGTTTTACCAATATATCAAATTCAGGTGCAGGTGCTTCTCCAGCATATAGGGTTTCTTGGAGAAGAGTAGTAACTGGTGATGCAGGTTCATTAACCATAAGTAACTTAAGTTTATCGGGAACAACAACTGGGGGTCTTACTGCTGGAGTTGCTCATTACGCGACTGCTTTTCGTGGAGCTGATCCAACTGCTTTAACTCCATTTATTAATGCCACATCTACGGGAACTGGAAATCCAGATTCTCCTACTGTTAGCCCTTTGCCGACAGTTAATTACACTGCAGTATCTTTTGGTTTCTTAAACAATACTGGTTTTCCTACAATTAGCCCACCAACAAGTTATACACAACTTTCGTCTCTTGCGGTTTCTGATGATACTCCAGGAACTGAAGCAACATCAATGATTGCTTATAGAACATCACTTTCAAGTGGTGCTGCTGGAGAAAATCCAGGAGCATTTACTGTTACTGGAATAGGTGGAGAAAATTATGCCGCCGTTACAGTTGCACTGAGACCTTATCTATTACCATCTGCAACTGATTTGAGTGTCTTAACATTGCCTGGTGGTATTCAGGAGCACGATATTATTTTAGTTGCCTCAGTATCTGATGGTGGAATATTAGCAACTCCATCAGGATATTCTTCATTAGCATCTCAGACAGGTAATGGCACTCCTTCATATCAAGTTTCTTGGAAAAGAGTGACAGCAACAATAGATACTCAAATAACAGGATTGAGTGCATCAGGTCAAATTGATGGTGGAGATGGAGATGGCACACCTGCTGGTATTGCTCATATTGCCTCAGTTTATAGGGGTACTTCCTTAACAACAAATCCGACAGTCTCAATCAATAATGGTAATGGGGTCCCAGACCCTCAGCAAATTACAGGTCTTCCTGTTGGCGCTGGAGTTGTTCCTTTTGGATTTTTAGATAATAGAAGTATTTCAGATGCTAATATTACAGCCCCCACAACACCCAGTGCATATACAAAAACAATAACCAGAGCAGTTGGTCAAGATAATAATGGTGATGATGAAGCAACTGTAATGTCTGCTTTTAGAGAGGTGACTGCAGGAGGAACCGAAAACCCCGGGGCATTTGGAGTTACTGGTGCGGGTGGGCAACCATATTCTGCGGTTACTGCGGTTTTAACTCCTCAAGTAAGCGCCAAGTTTTCTACTATAACAGGAGGTTGTGGCGGATCCGGTGGTGGATATAGTGCAATTTTCTATACTTCAGGTGGTATTCAGGTTCCTTTACTGATCGCCGGCGCCGGCGGTGGGGGAGGTGGCGCTTCTATTAATGTCACTACTTCCGGTGGAGTTGGAGGTGCTGGAGGAGGAGGTGCTGGTGGTCCAGGATTTTCTGGTTTAGGTGGTCTTAACTCTGGACCAGGAGGTGGTGGAGGAACTCTTATCTCTGGAGGTGCTGGTGGAATTAATCTTGGTTCTGGTTTAAATCCAGGAGAAGCAGGCGTTTTTTGGGATACTTCTGAGGTATCGGGATTTTTGACTGGCGGTAGAGGTGCAAATTCTCCTGTTGCTGATACAACATCAGTTCCATTATATGGAGCAAATGCAACTGGTGGATGGGTAAGAGGATCTGGTGGCGGAAGTTCTAGAAATCTCAATCCATATACTGCATCACCTATTCCCACAGACTGTGGTGGTGCAGGTGGGGCAGGTTATTATGGAGGTGGCGGTGGTGGTGCAGGAAATAATGCTGGTGGAGGCGGTGGTGGAGGAGGGTCTAATTTTATAGACCCATCCATTGTTCTCTTAGATAATGTTGTTGCAATAGGAACTTCTCCGGGAGTTGTTTATGATGGTATAATAGGGTATGGTGGTAATAGTGTTATTGGGAATGGAACTGCTTATGTCCCAGGTCTTGAGGGGGGTAACGGATTAATTATACTTTCTTATATTCAGCAGTAATTTCCTTGACTTCCCTTTGAATTGGTGCTACACTAGGGTAGTGTTATATCTTTACTATGCAAGAAGAGCATTTAACCCGATGCGTGGTTGATCCCCTTAAGAGGACTGTTTACATTTACTCTAGTGAAGGGGCAGAACGTGAAGTGTCCTGTGATACTGTTGAAGAGTTTATGAATGTGCTACAGTTTGTTCGTGCAACTTTGGATGAAAAAACTCTCTCATATGCAAATCCACTTTGAGTTTCATTTTTAGGGGCAAAAATTTCCCGCCAAAAATTTTCACATAAGGATTTTTTAAATATGCGTCCAGAAACAAAGGAATCAATGAAAATGTTGTTTTCAGCAAAATGGAATCTTCCAGAAGCAGCAAGAAATTGCGGTTTGACTAATAAAGAAATGAAAATTACTTTTAACGAATACTGCACTTTACATCCACCAACGTATTCTCCAGAAACTGATTCCAAAACATCATCTAAATAAACAAAAAGTAATAGGAGTTGTTCCTATGAAATACAGGATAGATGCAGCATATGTTTGGTATAACCGAAAAACGCAGATAGTCTTGATGTATTTCATAAATCAAATTCCATTTACTTTTGATGAACTTCCAGATTATTGTATGGATGATCTGGAATTAGTTGAAATGGCAAACAATGAACTCGAATTTGAACCTGAGGACTTGTATCAATCTTCTCATTACCTTATAATGGAAGAGTGCCACCCTCTAATGTTTGAATTAGAACTGGAAAATCCAGAAATGTTGCCTGTTGATTAAATTGCCCTTGTAGCTCAGTGGTAGAGCAACGGTTTTGTAAACCGTTGGTCGCTGGTTCAAATCCAGTCGGGGGCTTGAGTTCATAAAACTCCAATTATGTCATTAATTTCACAAAAAGATCGAAAACTTGCTATTGAAGCATTAGAGCATTATAAAACACAAATTCCACTAACCATTACTATAGGAGAACTTGTTTCCGATACGGTCATCGAACAAGACGAACAAAAAATGATGGAACTCAATGCTCTTATAAATTGGATTAAATTGGAATACTTCAAAAATGAAAATTAATCTCTGGTATTGCGAATCTATGAAACTGTGGCGTTGGACCTTGACTGACGACTCTAGACCTATATTAAAACAAGAAGCAGGTCAACAACCAGATCTTCGTGCAGCAATGAATGATGTTGCAAATACTGTAGAATATATGATGAAATCCTAACACGAATGAGTAAAAATACTCAGTTTTTTATAGATAGAGTAAGTAAAGAAGAAATCAAAAATCTTCTTTACAATTTTCACTATCTAAAAGACGAATCAAAAGATTTTAAAAGTGGTTACAACTACGGTTTATTCAAATCCAGTGTTTCTGATATTTTGCATATTGGTGACTGTCTCGCTGCTTGTATCTTTACTAAGATCCCCGTCCCAGAAATAGCAGTTGGGGCATTTGGGTTGCAAAGAGATGAGCAAGAAGGTCTATATGAACTTTCAAGATTATGTGTTCATCCAGATATTCAAAAAACAGAATACAACATCACTTCTTGGTTCGTTAGTCGTTGTATAAAGAGGTTCAAAAAAGATGCCTGCGTTCGTTGTATTCTTAGCTACGCTGATGCTAATCACCACTCTGGAGTTATATACAGAGCTTGTAATTTTAGTTACTACGGGTTAACAGATCCAAAAAAAGACTTTTATTATGCTGATGGGACAAAACATTCCCGAGGTTCTGTAAAAGGTTCCGAAGGTGAATGGAGAGAAAGAAGTCGAAAACATAGATATCTGATGTTATTTGACAAGGAACTTAAAAAACGCTTGACTTGGAAAGAAGAAAAGTGGTATAATAATACAGGCGATACTTAAACCAAACTCCTTCCGTGTGACTTGAAAACCTCCCCCTCAAAGGGAGGTTTTCTTGTTGCTAAATAATCTATAACGGAATTTATAGCGCAATAAAATGGGTCTCAGTCGTCTCGATAATTTTCTGAAGAGCACTCGTGGAGAAATTCTTTATGTTGATCCCTCAAGTATTGACTCAACAGATAGCATAGAAAATAAGGGTAATTCATTAACAAGGCCCTTTAAAACTATACAAAGGGCATTAGTAGAAGCAGCAAGATTTTCATATCAAAGAGGTCTTGATAATGATAGATTTGGTAAAACTACCATTCTTCTTTATCCAGGTGAGCACCTTATTGATAATCGTCCTGGTTGGATTCCCGATTCCTCTTTAGGAGTTAATCAGTATAGACTTAGAAATGGAACTTCCAGTGATGATTTCAGTCCATTTGATGTAAATACAAATTTTAACATTGCATCAGAGAATAATGCTCTTTACAAAATGAATAGTGTCCACGGAGGGGTTATTATTCCTCGTGGAACTTCTATCGTTGGTTATGACCTTCGTAAAACTAAAATTCGTCCAAAATATGTTCCAAATCCAGATGAAGTTGAGGGCGCAAACATTGAAAGATCTGCCATTTTTAGAGTAACTGGTGCTTGTTACTTGTGGCAATTCACTGTTTTTGATGCTGACCCAAATATTCCTTGTTATACTGATTATACAACGAATACATTTTTCCCAAGATTCTCTCACCACAAACTTACTTGTTTTGAATATGCTGATGGTGTAAACCCAGTAACGATTAATGATGAGTTTATTCAGAACTTTTCGACAACTCGAACTGACTTAGATATTTACTATGAGAAAGTTGGAATTGCTTATGGCGCATCAAGCGATAGAGGAGTTGAACCCGACTACCCATCTTCACAGATTGATATTCAACCAAAGATTGATGAATACTTAATCGTAGGTTCTCGTGGTGATGAAATAGGTATTACAAGTATTCGTGCAGGAAACGGAACAGTATCAAGTAATACAATTACTGTTGAGTTATCAGAGCCATTTCAGAATATTGATGTCGATTCTCCCATTCAAATCAAAGGAATTGGTTCATCGGGATATAATGGTCAGCAGGTTGTAAGTAAAGTTATTAGTGATAGTGTAATTCAATATAAAGTTCAAACTCCTCCAGATATTGCAAGTATTGAATCTCCTCCCGGAGCAACTTTAAGTCTTATTTTAGATACTGTTAATTCTGCTTCTCCATACATTTTCAACTGTTCTCTAAGATCAGTATATGGTATGTGTGGTCTTCACGCAGATGGAGACAAGGCAGGTGGATTTAAGAGTATGGTTGTTGCTCAATTCACTGGAATTGGTCTACAAAAAGACAATAAAGCATTCGTAAAATATAATCCAAATACTGGAGAATATGATGACGAATTGGCAACTGGAGATCAAAACATTTATGCCAATTCACTAGCACGTCATAAACCATCTTATGAAAGTATCCACATTAAGTGTAGTAATAATGCTTTCATTCAGATAGTTTCTGTATTTGCAATTGGATTTACAAGACACTTTTTAACAGAGTCTGGTGGAGATCTTTCGATTACAAACTCAAACTCCAACTTCGGAGCAAACTCATTAACCGCAACTGGATTTAGAAACGAAGCATTTTTAAGAGATGATGTTGGTTATATTACTCACATCATTCCACCAAAAGAAATAGAACCAATTGAAATAAGTTCAGAATTTGATGCTATCGACGTTGCATTGACTGTTGCTAGAGGATCTGGTGGAAGTAATAGATTATACTTATACAATAGGAAGTCTTTAGATGTTCCACCAAATCATATTCTTGATGGATATAGAATTGGAGCAAAGAGTAATGATAAACTTTATCTTACTATAAATCAAAGTGGAGTTACCTCAACATATTTTGCGAATATTGTCATACCAGGAACTTCTCAAAGTAAAGAAAAACTATCTTACGTTTCGAGATCACTAAGTAATTCATTAAACAATATTACTGATGATATAATCAATTTTTCCTCAACACATTCTTTTTCAACGGGAGAAAAAATTAGAATTATTAGTGAGAATGGTTATTTACCTGATGGAATTAAAGAAGATCAGATATATTATGCAATAACAACTTCATTGACTCCTTCTCAAATAAAGATCGCAAAATCTCTTAATGATGCTAATAATAATAACTTTATAAGCATCAATAATAGGGGCGGTCCATTAAAGGTTGTAAGTAGAGTTTCAGATAAAAAACCCAATGAAATTGGTCATCCTATTCAATGGGACAGTTCTTTGGGGCAGTGGTATATTTCTGTTCCTCTAAATGGCGTAAATAATACAATATATGCGGCAATTGCTGCTGCAGGAGTTGTTTCTCTTGGTGAAGCAACTTCCAGAACTTATATTGAAAGGGTAATAGATACTAGATCTTTAACGGATACTCTTTACAGAGTTAGATATGTAATACCTTCAAGTTCATCAATTACATCAAGACCTCCAAATGAAGGATTTATTCTTCAAGAGTCCAATAAAACAATTGGAGCAACTGATGATGAAGTCACAAAATATTTTAGAAATTTTAATAATCCAGCAACTCTTGGAAATATTAGTGAACTGAGAAATTTCAGATTAATTTCAAATGCAACTTGGACAAATAAAGTAGTTACTATTACTACTGAACTTGCTCATGATTTAAATGTAGGATCTGAAGTTGAAATTAAAAATGTTCAAAGCACAAATAATACAACAGGAATTGATAAAATTGGATTTAATGGAATTTTCAGAGTCACTGAAGTTCCTAGCAGAAGAACATTTAGATATACTTTAAATACAAATCCAGGAATATTTACTAGCAACACTTCAGCAAGAACGGCAGATCTTCCAAGATTTTCCCGTAAACAGTATTCTGGAATTTATTCGATTTATAAGTCGGAAGAAATTAGACCTTATATTAAAGGGCAGCAAGATGGAATATATCACTTAACTATTACAAATTCTTCAAATTCTCCATCAGCATCTCCTTTTGATGCATTTAAATTGAGTCAACCTATTCAAAATCTTTATCCAAGAACAAATAGGGATGAACCAATTTCTGATGCAGAAGCAGCATCTTCATTTGCTGTTCCCGATCCAGTGGGGAAAGTTGTAGTTGATGATCCGGAAAATAGTATTACTAAAGAGACTATTTCCAATTCTTTACTAGATTTTAATCAATCATTGAAAGTTAATAATATCATTTCAATAGATGCTAATACTCATGACATTTATACTTCATCAGATCATGGTTTAAACAGATTAATTTCAGTATTAGTTTTGAATGGTGGAGCAAACTATGGTTCCGGTGCTGCAACAACTCAAACTTATTATAATGCTCAGTTGATCAGTAACACTGGATTTGGAACAGAAGCATCTGCAAAGGTTGTTGTTAGTTCTGCTGGAACAATTTCTTCAGTAGAAATTATGGATCCTGGAAGTGGATATTTTGCTAATGAAGAATTGTCTATAGTTGGAATTGCTACCACAGGTCTTCACACTCCAGCAACAGTTAGAGTATCTACTGTGTATAATAATGTTGGTGATAATATAAAAATTTCCAATATTAAAGATCCATCGTATAAAAAGTATAATGGTCTTTATAGAATCACTGCACTCAATAGCTCCCCTAAACAAATTAGAGTTTCATCCTTAAATCCAATCGCATCACCTGCTACAGGATCTGGAATAGGAACTTCTTCACAGTCTTCATTTATAAACTTGACTGGAAAGAGTTTGAGTCTTACTGCTGTCAGTTATAACAGCACAACAGGTATTGCAACTTTTGCTTCTGCTTCTCCTCACGGATTATTCAAAGGAAATAAAATTTCAATTTCTAGTTCTACAGAAGAATATGATCAATCTTTTATTGTAAATCAAGTTCCTTTTAACAATACATTTACAGTAAATGTTGGGAAAAGTTTTACTCCAGCAGGTCTTGGAGGTGCGATTTTAAATTATGAAGGAGTAACTTCAAGAGGGGAATTAACTTCTCCTGAAGAAGAAAATGTTTCTGGTAGAATGATTTTCAATTATGGAAATTTAACTACTTATACCTCAGCAGGATTAGGGCAAGAACTGACAAGCACTCAAGTTACACTTTCTAACAGATATGACCTTAGAATTGGTGATTTTATATTAATCAATAATGAAATTGTAAGGGTGAAGACAACTGTAACCAGTAATGTTATACAGGTTGATCGTGCTTTGATGGGAACATCACCACAAGATCATACTTCAGGTTCTTTGGTAAGAAGAATTAATGTTATTCCAATTGAATTTAGAAGAAATTCTATTCTAAGAGCTTCTGGACATACATTTGAATATCTTGGATTTGGTCCAGGAAATTATTCAACCGCATTCCCAGAAAGACAAGATAGGCAACTAAGTCCTCAAGAAGAACTATTTGCACAGTCTGCTAAATTTGGCGCAGGTGCTGTTATATTCACTGGAATGAATAGTGATGGAGATTCTTATACTGGAAATAAAAAGGTTACTTCTTCGGGAAGGGGTGAAACCTATGATACTCCAATTCCAAGCTTTGTTGGAGATCCTCCAGAGTCTTCTTCTACACTTGGAATTGATTATGTAAATCCCGATGTTATTTCTCTAAGTAGATCTATTTCAGTTGATGGTGGTCCTGAAGGAAATATTATTTCTAACTTCAATGGACCAGTAATTTTTAACGAAAAGATTACATCGAATTCAGCAAAAGGTATTGAAGCAAATACACTTTTACTTCAGGGTGATGCAAGAATTTCAAGAAGATACACTGTAGGTATATCAACCCCGATTGTTGCAGGTAATCCAGGTGATGTTATTTTTGACGCTGCCCCTAACGTGGGTGGATCTATTGGTTGGGTATATACTAACCAAAATAATTGGTCTAGATTTGGTTCAATTAATCTTTCAGAATCTTCAACGATTGGTGTATTTGATAATTTAACCATTAACAATTCCGATTTTAAAGTTTCATCCGGAACGCAGCAATTTACTGTAAGTAATGGACGGGTTGGTATTGGAACTACACCAGAAGCTGGAGTTGCATTAAAGGTTAATGGAAGACTTGTTGGAGATGGTTCTGGACTTACTGGTGTTTCTGATATTTGGGTGACCGATGCAGTTGGTATTCATACAAATACTCCAATTGGAATCAACACTAGTAGTGCCAAAGCAGGGTATGCAATGTATCTTGAAGGATCTATGGCAATCAATGGATCCTTGCGTGTATTTGAAATCATTGAAAAAGCAACCATTGATAATAGAACTTTAACAAATACTACCATTCCAATTAATTTGGCTGATAATAATGTTTATTATTTCGTAAATCCAGCTGCTGGAAACTGGACCTTAAGTTTCTTAGGGGATGGTTCTAACCCAATTGGAGCAGCTGCCACTGGATATTTCTTAACCGGTGATAATGGTTTCTTAAATGTTGGCGAAACAATGACAGTTGCGATTATAACAACACAAGGAGCAACTCCATTTTATAACCCTACAATCCAAGTAGATAATCAAGGTATTATTCCTTATTATTATGGTGGAGAAAAAATTACAACAGGAAACCCTAATGGTATTGATGTTTATACATATGTTTTTATAAGAAAAGCAACGAGTGGTTCGGTATCTAATCAGATTACTGTTCTATATTCTCAGGCACAATATACTCAAATAGCTTAATTATAAGGAGGAATACAAATGAGTCCACTACTTGGTTCTTCAGGAGGTTCTTCTGAATATGCTTATAGAGGAACTTTAGACGATTGGCCCAATCCATTTGCAACTACTCTCAGTGGCCAAGATATTCTAGGAACACAAAGTCCAACAACTTCTGCTACTGGGATTGTAACTGCAGTTGGTCTTAACTATAAAGCAAGAGTTATTGTTGAGAATAATGACGCAACCATATCGACTGATGGTGGACTTACTTATGTATCTGCAAGGTCGGCAGATGCTTCTGTATTCATTAGAGATAATACTACTATTCGGATTAGACTTCAACCAACTTCAGGAACTCTAAGTGATTTTAACAAATCATATACAATTCCGGTTAAAATAGGAAAAAGAGAAGGGACCTGGACAGTTTCTACAAGATCAATTGATGAAACTCCAAACTCTTTTATCCTGAATGGTTTAATAGACCAGCAACTTGGAATTACCACAATAAGTAATACAGTTACTATTGTAGGATTGGAAACTGGGTTTTCTTTTCCAATTTCAGTATCTGCAAATCAACCAGGAACACCGATTGAAATTTATAAAAATGGAGCTCTAATAGGAGTTTCAGGAACAGTTGCAAATAATGATCAGATATATCTTTCAACACAAACACCGAATTCATATGCAACAACAAGAACATTTACTGCTCAGGTAGGAACTTTTACAACTACTTGGGGACTTATAACTCGAAATGCAGTTGTCGGAGTTAATCCATTTAGTTTCGTTGGGGTAAGTTCTGCAAATGTTCTTGGTGTAGCATACACAAGTGCTTCTATAACACTATCAGGTGCCGATGCAGGTCCAACAGATCCAACAAACCCAGCATCCTGGCCATCGGATCCAACTAGACTTCCTGTTTCTATTTCTGGACCTAATGCTTTTTATGAAATTAGAAAATCTGATGATACTTTAAGATATACAGATCCAGTTACCCCAACTTCTTCAACTTATTTTCAGAATGTAACAAATTTTGCGTTTAATGGTGATAAAATAAAAGTTAGAATTAATTCATCTTCATCTTACAATACAACTGTTGTTGGAATTTTGACAGTTTCGACTCAATCATCATCTTATAGTGTTACCACTAGACCTACTCCTATCGATACTGTTCCTGCCACATTTACCTTTACAGATTTAACCAATCAAGGTAGAGGTGCATTAGTAACAAGTTCTCCAATTACGTTAAGTGGAATGTCAAATGGTGCAAGTGATTTTGGAATAGCAAGTATTGTATTGACTGGAACCACTGCAAACATTACCCCACAATTTGAAGTAAATAGTAGCGGAACGTGGATAAGTCCCCCAACAACAGCATCAGTTAAAAATGGAGATCAAATTAGACTGAGAATGATCACTCCAATTTTATCTGCTTCAAATGGAGTTACAAATGCAAATCTACAATTTAGAGTTGATGGAACTGATACCACAATCAATCTGCCATTAGAAGGATTTAATACTATTAATGCATTCAATGATGATATTTGGACAGTTGGGACAATAGCAAGAACTTGCCCAATTACTACATTTATTATACCAAATCAATCTAGTATTAATTTAAACACAGATGTCCCAGTAGATTTTACAGTTGGTGGATATAATACAGATTGTCAGATGAATGTCACCGTTACATCAGACTCTTCTGCTTTTAATTTTACTCAATTAAATGGGGCAGCGATAACTCCAGCTAAGACATTAACAAACGTTACACCAGGATCTACTGTTAGATTAACGGCAAGATCCAGCCCTTCTTATATCACAGGTGTAGCATCGACCATTACAGTTTCCAATAGTGCATCAGGAGTCACTCCATCAACTGGATTTAATACTTCTTTTACTATCACTACGGTTGCCGATACTACTCCTTGGACATTGTCTCTCACTGCAAGTCCAACAACTATCGAAGTAGGATCATCTACTACTTTAACTTGGTCTTCTACTAATTGCACAAGTATTCGCTCAATAAATTGGACTGCAACTCCACCAATAAGTCTCAGTGGAACTACTACGCAAACACTGACAACTACTGGGCCTATTACTTTTACAATTACAGCATATGTAAATACAGCTTCTTCCACTTATACTACAGGAACTGCTGTTGATGGACCAACTGGAATTAGATATGCAACAGCATCGGTTACAATTACTGTTAATGAAGATTATACTCCCACTTTAAATCCAAGTGCAGTTTTATTTTCTTCTCTTACAGGAGTAGAACCTTCAACTGCTATTCCTAATCTGGTTTCTTCTGGGATTGTAACAGTGACTGGAATTACTGCTGCTATAACCGGTTCAGTTACAGGTAGCCCTGGTAGTAGTGGAGCAGCTTTTGCTCTTCCAGTAGCAGGATCTATTACTAACTCAAATATTGTCAATAATACTAACATTCAATTAAGAGTAAATGCTTCGACCGATTTCCTTACAACAACTAGCGCATTTATAAATTTTACCGACCCTTCAGCAAATTCTGTTGCAGCCCAAAGAGAATTTAGAGTGACGACAAGAGAATGTATTCCAGAAGAAACTTCATTTCAATGGCCAGTTGGTCCAGTTGCTAATAGTGTTACACTAATTTATTATACCAATGCGCAATTTACTAATACTTTGGGAACAATATTTTTGGGGGAAACTTTATTAAAAAGCAGACCTCCCACAGGTCTTGTTGCCACAGGAACTGCAACGGCATATTATAACTCAATACTTGCAGGATCTGGAAATTTCCAAGGATCTACTACACCTATCCAATGGGCAGACTTAGTATCTGCTATTTGGGATGCATTTACTTTAAATGCACAAAGACCTCCCGCACAATTTGAGATTGAAGCTTTATTAAGTACTTTTAACCCCAGTAATTACACTGGAATTACATCTGGTATAACTCCTTGGCAACCTGATCTAAACGCATCTGCAACAGGTAATGTTAATAGAATTAGATCTACTACGACTCCAATTCTTAACAGTTGCACTACCAGAACAGCAACAGTTGGAACTATCAAAACTGGTGCATATTAATTTTATAAATATATAAAAGGGTGGATAGGGAAACCCAGAGGTTTTTATGGCAATAGATAAGAATTTTGTCGTTAAAAATGGCCTTGAGGTAGGTAATAATCTAATTCATGCAGATACAGTAACCAAAAGAATTGGTATTGGAACTGATCTGCCAGAATATCTTTTAGATGTTAAGGCAATTCCCCGTCCAGGAGAAGTCATAGTCGGAATTGCAACTACAACAGTTGCAATTTTCAGAGGAGATGTCGTAATTCAAGGTACTCTTGATGTCGCAAATGATGAAATTAACTTAGAGTATGGCGATATTACAAATATTATTGGTCAAAACTTAAATTATGGTATCGGAACTATTACTAATTTAACTGCAACTAGGGCAGGAGTTAGTACTTTAAACGTTCAGAATATTAATGCAGGTCCAGGAATTGCTTCTTTACCACTTATAGTAAGTGGAATTGCAACAATTGACCTTGGAATTGGAAATACACTAAGATATCGGACTGGTTTTATAACTTCGGTAATAGGAACTAATTTAGATTATAGTATTGGAACTATTACGAATCTAAGTGGAACTATTTCAACAATTACAACTTCCACAGGTACTACTTTAAATTATAATACATCTAATACTAATAATCTTTATGCGCAAAGTGGAATTGTCACAACATTAGGTTCAACTAATGCAACTTTAACTAGTGTATCTGGTAATAGTCTAACATATAATACGGGAACCATTACTACATTTACTTCAAGTGATGGAACTGTTACAAACCTAACAGGAACCGCAGTTACTTATAGTATAGGTGATTTTAGTAATATTGTTGGAGTTTCTGTTACTGCAACAGATTTTAGTGGAGATAATGCAACAATTTTTGTTTTAGATGGAGATTATTTAAATTATGCAATAGGAACTTTTAGGAATGCATTATATTTGGATGGTGCTCTTTATGATAGAGATAGGCAATATGGAAATTACGGGCAATATCTAAAATCATTAGGAGGAAATGGGGGAAATCCTCAGGTTCAATGGGAGTCTTTTGGAGTTCTTAGAAATAGAGAAGTATTTACTACATCTGAAGGACAAACTCAATTTACATTCCAATATGATCTAACAACTTTAGGAGATCCCCCTGGAGTTGGTTTTGGAACAAATAGAGAGGCATTATATCTTGATGTTTACCTCAATGGCGTCAAGTTAATTCAAGGACAAGATTATATTGCAACAAATGGAATCGGCGTTACTTTAACATCTCCAGCATCTGCGGGCGATCTTGTTGAGATGAATGCCCTTATTGATAATGATCTGGTATTAATCGATGGAGCAACAATTACTGTCAGTAATTTTGGAGAAAATGCAGGTATAAGCACCTGGATAGACTTTACTGATAATTTATTCGTGATTGGTGCTGGTGGAAATGGTATCACAACTGTTGGTGTTGCCCTAAGCGGAACGTATGTTATTAATGTTGCTGGTATTAGTTCTTTTGCCGATACACTCTTAATTAATCAAGTTTCAGTTGCTAATACATTTTATGGAATAAATCTTACCAATTTAACTGGGGGAATTGGAACTTATAAGGATACTTTTGTTGATGCTGATCTAGCAGGTCTTATCTATTACCCATTAGGACCAAAACTTGGAATTGGGGTTAATCAATTAGAAGATTATAATTTAACTGTGGCAGTTGATGCCAAAATTGGTAATATTACTTTAGAAACAAACTCTCTTACTGGGGAAGCAAAAATTTCTCCGGCACAAAATCAAATAAGCGTAGGAACTACAGATACAATTACTATTGGATCTTCTCTTGCAGTTCAAGGTGATATATCTGCGGAAGGTTCTGTAAGCGCAGAAGAATACTACGGTGATGGTGTAAATCTTGTAGGAATTGTAACTCAGATTGTTGCAGGTATTGGCGTTGATGTTTTTGGAACACAAGATTTATCAACTGGTCCAGGGAAAGGAGTAGTTAAGATTGATGCATATCGCCCAATCGGTAAAACAATTTATGTTTCCCAAACTGGTGATGACAATAATACTGGATTAGCAGAGAATTATCCAAAGAGAACAATCAAAGCAGCTGCTGGTGCTGCATTATTTGGAGATACTATCAAAGTATTCCCTGGAGTTTATGTTGAAGAAAATCCCATTCTTCTCAAGAGAACAGTTGCAGTTGAAGGAACAGAACTTAGAAACTGCGTTGTTACTCCAAAATACCCCAACCAAGATCTATTCTTCGTAAATAATGGTTGTCACCTAACAGACCTGAGTTTCATTGGTCCCCAGATGACTAATGGAGCAGCAATTGTTTCATTCGAGCGTTTAGTTGGAGTTTCGACTGGTAGATACTTTGATGCTGCGAGATTAATTCGTTTAAATCTTGATTATATTGCCAAAGAGTCCGTAGGGTTCCTTACAAGCGGATTTAGTGGATTTGCAGGAACTCATAGAGAGCAGGATGCTGGTAGACTACTTGACCTAAATCTTGATTTCATTGCAGAAGAAACTGTTGCTTGGTTGTATACTCCTAATGCTAACCCATCTTTAGGATATCTTGGTTCAGCAGGAGTTGCTTTAACAACAACTGGTCTTACAGGATCTCCCCCACCAGTTTCATCGACAGTGCAACAAAGTTGTAAGGATGATATTAAAGATATTATTCGTTCGATTTCTAATGACCTAAAGGCAAATAGTAATCGTAATTCAGTTGGAGCAGGAAAATCTTATTATGACCCTGCAGGAAACTTACTTCACATTGATGGGCAGGATGGAAATGGTAATAGTATTCAAGCAGCAACAATTGCAGCAATTAATCGCGCTGTAGGAATTGCAACATACATTATTAATAATATTGATTATAAGGCTCAACCTGGAATTGTATCATTTACGAGTGCAACTCAAAACTTTAGCTATTCTCCAATCATTGTTACTGGAGGATGTCCAGAGACTATTATCAAAATAAATGATCTTCGTGACAATATTACGGACATTATTAGTAATTATAGTAATCTTGCTGGAATTACTACGATATATGGAGTAAATATTGACTCAAGTCTTTGTGCAAAAGATGTAAAGAATATTTGGAAAGCAATATGTTTTGATATCACAAGAGGTGGAAATTCTAAGTCGGTAGGTGCTGGTAAATCTTACTATGATGAAAATTGGAACTTACTTCCAGGAATTCTAAAGAACCCTGCAGAGGTTCAACAGACAATTGCTACTTTAGACTATTCATTTAAGGTAGCACGTTCTGTTGTTAATAACTGCACTTGGGGTGGTTATCCTGCTGGAATTGCGACTAATGTTATCAGTGCAGTTTATGATAACGTAACTGGAATTACTACAATTACAACTAATGGTCCTCACGGATTAATCAAGGATGATCCTGCTAGAATCGTTGGATTAGCATTTACTTGCAATTATGATGGTGGAGCAACCTCAGTAGTTTTCCCAAGAGAAGGTGATTTTGGTGTTATATTCCCTGTTCAATCTGTAGTTGGACCTAATACATTTACATTTGTCGGCGGAGCATCTACTACACCACACTATTATACTTCTGGCGGAACGGTTCAAAAGTATCAAAATTTCCAAGATAAATTTACTCAGGTTAAAGATCTTGGAATTCAGGTTGATCCAGAAACCGGATTTAATAATAGTGTTAATTCCTGTGCAACTGTTATTTCTGCAATGCATTCTTGCATCGGAGTTGTAACATCAATTGTTGGGTTGGGCGCAACTGCATTTTCTACTGTTGGTTTTAATACAACATATCCAGGAAACAGTGGATATGGATTTACAAGTGTTACTAATGTTTCGAATGCAGTCTATGATAATACAAGTGGACAAGCAACCATCACTGCTCCTGGAATTTTGGTTAAGAAGGGTGATTTAATCGAGATTAGAGATCTTGAATTCTCTTGTGATTATGATGGTGGAGCAACGATATTAAAATTCCCATCTGGATATTATGGATATGACTTCAATGTCGATAAGGTAAATCCGAATGGAAGTTTCGTAATTAATGTTGGGGTTTCAACAATTGTTCATACTTATGAGGGTGGTGGATTTATTGTTAAGCGTTCTTTAGGAATCACAACTGCATCTTATCATAATGCAACTGGTATTACTACCATAACGGCTCCAGGTGCAGTCATTAAGAAGGGTGATTTAGTTACTCTTAGAGATCTTCAGTTCTCCTGCACAAGTGGTGCTGCAACTACAACATTATACCCAACAGGAAATAATGGATTTACTTTTGAAGTTTTAAATATACTTGGTGGAAATTATAATGGTTCTGATACATTTATTGTAAATGTTGGCCCATCAACAATCCCCCATACTTATCAGAGTGGTGGAGTTGTTCTTCCACCATATTCCAAAGGAACTGGTCCTATCACTCAAGGTCCTTATGTAAGAAACTGCACCAACTTCATTCCAGGAAGTATTGGAATGCTTGTGGATGGTGTTAATGCTGAACCAGGAGACCAAGATGACATTGGTGTTACTGGAGCAATGAGCGTTGACTCATATACTCAATATAACCAAGGCGGTATTGGAGTTTCTATCACAAATGGTGCTTATTGTCAGTTGGTTTCTATCTTTACAATTTGTGACGATATTGCAATTTACACAGGATCTGGTGGTCAGTGCGATATTACAAACTCCAACTCATCTTTCGGTAATTATGGATTATATTCCAATGGTGTTGGTGGACCAGACAGTAAATCAATTTACAGATATACTGGAAATATTATTTTAAATAAAGATGGAAATGAACCTGCTGCTGAGCAGGCAACAATTACAGTTTCCGGTATTGGTTCTTATAGACCTTATGACGGTCAAGCACTTTATTTTGGAGAACTTTTCTATACAGTACAGAAAGTTGAAATTACTGATGGCGGAAGTGGATACAACGAGGATGATCCTCCAATAGTAACTTTTGATGATCCTGAAGGTGAAAATGGAATTACTGCAGAAGCATTAGTAACTGTAGAAAATGGAAAAGTTACTTCAGTTGACCTCGTAAGTAGCGGAAGTCAGTATAGAAATGCCCCTAACATTCAGTTCAGTGGTGCTGTTGGTGCTGGTGCTAGTGCAACAGCAATAATGACTCCAATTTATTATACAATTGAAAGTGCAACTCTTCCACAATCAGGAATTTCTACAATTATATTAAATACAAATCTAAATAATAATGTAAGTGTAGGAACCACGGTTTATTTCTCAAGATTAAGTTTGCAGATTGCTACAACAATTTCTTTTGAATGGGTTGGAGCAGGAACAGACATTAATAGAGCAAAACCAGGATTAGGTGGTGTGGTTATTCCAGAAAATCAAGTTGTTAAAGTAGACGGAGGTCAAGTTGTATATACCAGCACAGACCAAGCTGGTAACTTTAGAATTGGTGATGGATTAACCGTCAATCAGCTTACTGGAACAGTATCTGGTAGAGCATTTAATCAAAGTTTGTTAAATACAGTAACTCCACTCATCATCGCATTAGGTAAGTAAAAATGGCAGCAGTAGCTCTTAATAAATTTAGAACAATTCGAGTTGGCATTACAACCAATATGGTAGGAATATACACCTGCCCTATTGGTGTTGCTTCCATTATTATTCTTTCCCAGGTCACAAACATTGGAACAGGATCTTCTGTTCCTACAGTAACTGCGGTTCATTCTAGAAGTAAAATATCTGACACTGGGGATTATAAATTTGCTAATAATGTCTCCATTCCACCTAATGATAGTGCTATTTTAATTCCTGACGGAAGACTTGCTCTTGAAACAAACGACTCAATTAAAATTAAAGCAAGTGCAAATGGAGTTCTTGAGTTAGTTCTCAGTGTTCTGGAGACTGCGAAGCAATGACACGTAATAGAGAACTATCACAACTTGGTGAATATGTTGGAGTCAATACTATTACAGATACAGTTTCTTTTAATAGTATTGTTACTGCATCGAGTGGATTTGTCGGGTCATCTTCCACAACAACTCCACCAGTTAAAATAGATATTATCGGCAATACAATTAGATTTTCTGTTGTTGGTATTGGATCAACTGCATTGAACTTAGTCTAAATAATGAGAAAGAATTATTCACATAATATACTCTAAAAGAAGTTAAATGGCGAGATTAAATTCGGGAAGAGTTGTAAGAACTCCACAATCAAGAATTACTTCCGATAGGTATCAGTTTCTTGGATTAGAGCAAGCTGAACCAAATCTCGGTGACCCTTTAGTAGGACCATCTTCGGTCACTGCAAAACCACTTCCAGTAGGTCAATACTATAATATAATTGCAGTTGGTGATCAACCAGGAGAAAGATACTGGGCTTCTGGTGTTGGAATAGGAACTACGGTAGGTTTAATAAGTGTTTATAATGATGGTATTCTACCATATAATGCCTTCAATCGAATTACTGGATTGAATTTTGTAGGAACTGGAGTTACTGTAGAAACTCCAGCATTTGATGTATTTCCAGGTGTTGGAATAGCTACAATCAGAATTGCAATTGATGAAGTTCTGAATCAAGGAAATGTTGGAGAATTTCTTGTCAATACTTCGTCTGGATTTGCATATGGAACTTCCGATTTATTCTATAATTCAGCAACTCGTAGAATTGGTGTAGCAACAAACAATCCCATTTTCACTTTAGATGTTAATGGTACTGGTAGATTTATTGGAACAGTAACTTCTCCAACTTTTTATGGAAATTTAAGTGGAACAGCAACCACTGCTAATAATTTATCTGATGCTGCTAATATTACTGCAGGATTTATTAGTTCAGAAAGATTTGATCAATCTGATTTTTATCCAATTTATGTCAGTAGAGCTGTAGAGGCTGACAATATTTCTGGAATTGCAGAAACTTCAAGAAATGTAGTTGGCGGTATTGGTTCCATCACTTCATTGTATGTTGGTGGTGGATCAGCAGCAATTGTTGGAGTCGGAACATCAATAGGTCTTATCTTAGAAGGATTTTTAGCTTATGATGCTGATAATATTGATGCAACAAGTGGAACAACAACATCAGTTCTGATGTCACAAGGACCTGGTCTTGGAGTTACTTGGAAAACAATTTATGAAGCTGCTCTTTATGGTCTTCAAGGTATTCAGGGAATTCAAGGAACTCAGGGTCCTCAAGGAATTCAAGGACGTCAAGGAATTATAGGACCTCAAGGTATTCAAGGTATTCAAGGACGTCAAGGAAATCAGGGTATTCAGGGAATTGATGGTTCTTTTGGAGGGCAAGGACTGCAAGGAATTCAGGGTCCTTTAGGACCTCAGGGAATTCAAGGTCCTCAAGGAATTCAAGGTCCTCAAGGAATTGACGGACCTAAAGGAGATTTAGGATCTCAAGGAATTCAAGGTGTTTTTGGAGGTGTTGGAAATCCTGGAGCTCAGGGTCTTCAGGGAGTATTTGGATCTCAAGGTATTCAAGGACCTCAAGGTATTCAAGGATCTCAAGGTATTAGTGGAGTAGAAGGTAGTGGTGGTCTTCAAGGTCTTCAAGGTATTCAAGGATCTCAAGGAATAACAGGATCTCAAGGTATTCAAGGACGTCAGGGAATTCAAGGAATTCAAGGTATTCAAGGACCTCAAGGTATTCAAGGTATATCTGGAGGAGTTGGTATTGATGGTTCCCAAGGTCTTCAAGGAATAACAGGATCTCAAGGTATTCAAGGACGTCAGGGAATTCAAGGAATTCAAGGAATTCAAGGATCTCAAGGAATTCAAGGATCTCAAGGTATTATAGGACCTCAAGGTATATCTGGATCTGGTGGTACTCAAGGTCTTCAAGGAATAACAGGATCACAAGGTATTCAAGGATCTCAAGGTATTATAGGACCTCAAGGTATTCAAGGATCTCAAGGAATATCAGGTTCTCAAGGAATAACAGGACCTCAAGGTATTCAAGGATCTCAAGGAATAACAGGATCTCAAGGAATAACAGGATCTCAAGGTATTCAAGGTATTCAAGGTGTTACCGGAGCAGGAACTCAAGGAATTCAAGGAATTCAAGGTATTCAAGGTATTCAAGGATCTCAAGGACGTCAGGGTATCCAAGGCATTCAAGGAACATTTGGACCAGCAACGGTTCCTCAAATTTCTCCTGCGGCACCATACACCGTATTAATAAGTGATAATGGTAAACATATATCCATAACAGGAAATGTCAGTATTCCTGCTGCTGCCTTTACTACTCCTGGAGAAAATGTCGTAATATATAATTCATCCGGATCATCATCAATTCAGATTAGTTCCACTGGAACACTGAGATTCGCAGGAAGTTCTCTCATCGGAACAAGAACTCTTGCACCATATGGAGTTGCAACAGTTTTATTTGTAGGTTCTAATACATACGTAATCACAGGAGCAGGGTTATTTTGATATGACATTTCCAGCACAATTATTATCTTTTATAAATTCTCAACAAAGCGAAGTTTCTTACACTACAGCAGGAGTTAGTAGTTATTTTACTGTCCCTGACGGAGTAACATCCCTTTCGGCAGTTTGTATCGGTGCTGGTGGCGGTGGTGCTGGCGGCGCAAATGATATTGCAGCTGGCGGTGGAGGTGGTGGAGGTCTATCTTGGGCAAGTTTTTCCACTATTCCTGGAGATGTATTAGAAATTTTTGTTGGATCTGCTGGTGCTGGTGGTGGAGTCAGTGCGGGAAATTCTACTGGAAGTAATGGGGGAGATACCTATATTCGATTATTTTCAAGAATTGGTGGGGGTGCTGGTGTTGGTGGAGATATCTTGATTGCTGAAGGTGGTCGAGGTGGTGCAAAAGCAACTACCACTACAGGTTCTGGTGCTGGTGGAGCAGGAGGTAGAGGAGGTACGACCACATACGGAATTCCAACTAATGCTAGCGTTGGAATATACACTTATGGTGGCGGTGCTGGTGGCAATGGGGGTAGTTGTACTGCTGGCGGAGCTGGTGGCGGAGGTGCTGGTGGTTATATTGGTGTAGGTGGAAATGGAGGTTCAGTAAACCCAAACGTTGTTGCAACTTCTGCCCAGACAGGTTCTGGAGGTGGTGGAGGTGGTGGAGGTACTGGAACTGTAGGTCTTTCTCAGAGAGGATATGGTGGAGGCGGTGTCGGTGCTTATGGAATTGATGTAAGTGGACTAGTAATTGATCCCACGGGATCTGCAGGATCTAATGACACTCTTGATGGAGGATCTGGTGGTGGAGGAGGATCTTTCTTCAATGATCCCGGTTTAGGAATTTCTGCAGATTTTATTGGACAAACTGTTTCAACAACAACTTCAATTAGTTATCCTAGTGGAATTCAAGAAAATGATTTCTTACTTTTGATGTCAGGATCTGATGTTTATACTGGATCAAGAACATTAGCAACTGATTTTGCAACTATTCCAGTCCCACTGGGATTTACTACAATCACCCAATCTACGGGAGGAGTATATAGAATAAGTTCATCTGGAATTGCTACAGAAGGTATTCCGGCGGGTGTATCTGATGCATCTAAATCATATGATTTAAACTTCACATCTTCTTATCGATATGTTCCTTCAGGTGGACTTAGTGGATCATTAACTGGTCTTACAACATCATCAGTTCATAATATGTTTGCTCTGAGATTTTTACCAAATCCACCAACTATCAATTACTTAACAACCAGTGGTAATCCAGGTCTTCAAGTTAATACTGGTGGATCACTTATGCCAAATCCCCCATCATACGTTGGATCGCCTAAGGGGGCATTTTCTCTTGCTCTTGGATATTTGTCAAATGTAATATTATCTCCAGGAGGATCCTTAGCAGGAACTGGAACAATAGACTTAAATGATATAAGTGGAGGTCGCCGCGATCGAGGTGGTGAAGGAATTGGATTAGTTGTTTCATATGCTCAGGTTCCATCCGGAACTACTACAACTATTGACCCCGGACCTTTTTTAACTGGAACAACATCACACGCTCGTGCCTGGACAATTGAAATTCCAAGAAGTGGTGCTAATGCCGTATCTATTGTTGGAAGTGCTACTACAGGATCTTGGGTGGATGAGAATGATATTGTGCAACCAGAGTCTGAACTTGATATCTCTGGTATAAGTATTCAAAATAATGATTTGGTTATGGTTATTACTGCTTCTGACAATACATCAACACCAAGTGCCCCTACCCTCTCTGGAGTCAGTCTTGGATCTCCAGGTGCCTTTAGAAGTAATTCTCAAGCTAATCAAGATTTTGATAGTGGTGGTATGGGTTGGAGTATCACATATGGAGTTTGGAATACGGGTGATGGAACACTCATAACAAACCTTCAATCTGGAACATCTAATATTCCTACGGCTCATATGGCAATAGTTTTTAGAAATGCATCATTATCGCAAACAACTCCAAACTCTAGTGTATTTGATAATAATGCTACATTTTATGGACCTCCAGACCCACCCTCTTTAACTACAACATCAAATGGTTCACTTGTTCTTGCAGTTGGAATGATTGACAATATTGGAGTATCCAATATCACTACCGTAACTCCCCCTGAAGGATATACTACCATTAGTACTCAATCATATGGAGAACAAAATAATGGTGCTATTGTTATGTCTGCTTACAAGAATAATTTAGACCCAGATTTTCAAGCAATTCCTGGAACTGAAGATCCAGGACCATTTGGTGGAGATGGTGGTAATGTTTGGGTGGCACAAACAATTATTATTGGAGGTCCTGGAAGTAATACTAGTGGAGGACCTAATAATGCCGGTCAATGGGGTGGTGGAGGAGGATCTGGAAGAGATAACCAATCCGTTACTGGTATGGCTGGTGCTCAGGGAGCAGCAAGAATTATATGGGGAACTGCACGTCAGTATCCAACATCAAGCACTGTAGCAAACACCCCACTTGCAGTTGATTGGACTCCATAAGAACCACTTCTAGAACCGTCACAGACCCCCCTAGGATCTCTTCCAGGGGGGTTTATAGTATGTGAGCAACCAAAGACCCCGTTTATGAGGTTTTCCTCCTTTGATCGCCTTCTTTTCCTCAGTTCTTTTCTACTTTTTATGAACTGGGGAGTTCGCCTTACACAATCTATTTTTAATTATTTCTTCTGATGGTTTATCTTGATATTAATGGTTTCGGTTTTGGTGTCCGTAAGAAACTTTGCAAAGATGTTATTGAATATTTTTGCGATAAGTATCTTCCCCGCCATAAACTTGACATCACTGTAAAGCATCGGAATTTACGTCGAGATAATGTATATGGGTGGTGTAATATTGAAGGGGATGCCTATCGTCCTCGTGAGTTTATGATTGAAATTCACAATGGTCTCAGTAAAGAAGATTACATCAAAACCTTGTTTCACGAATGCACTCACGTTCTTCAACACGTTCGAGGTGATCTAAAGGAAAGGCACAGTAAGCAACTCTGGAAAGGAGTTGATTATAGCAAAGTTTCTTATGAAGATCAACCTTGGGAACAAGAGGCAGAAGAGAACGAAGAGAAACTCTACTATGAATACTTGACATGGGGGTGAAAATCCCTGTATAATGTGCCTTGTCACGGTTGATAGGATATCTCTAAGGTCTTTAGGTTGTCTTAGAGACCTTTTTGCTGTATAATGAATAAAAAAGGTTATATGAGATTTACATTAGCAATTATCAATCCTCCATATGGTGTTGGTGGAAATCTTGCGATTAAATTTCTGAACAAGATTTCTGATTACACTGATGATGTTCGAGCAGTCTTGCCAACATCTGTCAGAAAACCATCTTCTTTAAATAAAATTAAAGATCATCTTCATTGTGTCTTAGATGAAGATCTAGATCCTTCTACATTCCCAAATGGCATTAGTGCTGTGAAGCAATATTGGGAGGTAAAGAACACGTCGAGATTTCAGGTAGGTGTAGGTGAAATTCCGATGTTAAGAGAACATCCAGATTTTGAATTCCTGCCTTATGAAAGTAGATTTGATGCCGATGTTTTTGTAGGAGAATATGGATGTGGTCCGAGTGGTAGAGTGAAGACAGAGAACTTTACTCATTATGCCAAGGGACATCACTTTTTGAAGGTTCGGGATAAGAGTGTAATTAATAATATGGTAGAATTTGCTGATAGGTTTAGAGAGGCAGCAAATCAGTGTAATGGAAGATATCATTTTGGAAAGAATGATTTGATTTCAACTTATATTAAATGTCTGGAGGAACGAGATGGCAAAGAATAAACATAATCTAGAAGTTGGATCGACTATTGAAAGATCCGACGAGAGAATTAAAGAAACTCAAGAAGTCTTTACTCCGATGGATCTTGTCGAGAGTATGGTGAATGATATTGAGATTGAAATTATTAAAAATCCAGAGAGCACTTTTATTGATAATTCCGCTGGATCTGGAAACTTTCTGATTGCTCTTAAAAATCGTTTATGTCAATTTCACGACGAGAAATATGTTCTAGATCATATGCTCTATGCCGTTGAAATGATGGAAGATAATCATAAGGAGCTTTGTGAGAGGTTAGGTGTATCTACAGATCATCCACATTATGTTTGTGCCGATGCTCTTGAATACGATTATTCTTTTAATAAACCAGTGGGATTAGAAGATTATGGTCTAGGAAAATTACCAAAATCCAAGAAATATATTCCTATTGTGCCAGACAAATCTCCCAGTGAGGCACGGTTGCCGATTTAAGATTAGGAAATCTTATCGGTATTGAAAAGTTTTTCTAATGAGTCGGGGGGTTGACAGGGCAGGCAATCTATCGTATATTAACTGAGTGGTTAGGCGATCCGCCAACAACCATTTAAATCCTATGCCTCTGGCAGACTTAAAAAATGACTCTTTTTGTTGACATTGTGATTCCCAACAGTATCATCTCTTGGGAAGATTTTAAAAAAACCAAAGTTGTTTATGACCTTCGGGAAATGTATTCCGAACAAATTAAAATACTTGAATATAAAACTTGTGTAGTGGAGTGTGCCGAAGTTGTTGCTGTCGACGCAATTCGCAAACTTGGACTGGCAAATGCTGGGCGTTTTCACGGAAATGATGAGGATGTTTATGACATCGTTGACCGAAACCTTACTCCTGGTTGGAATATTAACAAACTCCCTCCATTTGTCTTTGCCGATGATGATAATCCGTTGAATGGCAATCACCGTCTTCGTTGGTTACAAGAACACGAAATTGCATACGTTCCTGTGCTCAAAGTGAGTCCAAAATTTGGATTTAGCAAGAACGATGTGATTAACGAACTCGGTCTGAAACTTCAACCACGTCCCGATGGATCTCCCTCACAATTTGCTGATTACAAAGCGCGAGGAATTCTGTGGGTAATTGAGCAAAACGCCAACCGTCAAGAAGATGATGACCGAATCACCAAAGATGAGGTTCGTGAATGGGTGCAGGAATACGCAGATTTTGAGACTCCTGATACTCAAAACCGCCTGATTGATGCTATTTTCAATGCAACAGAGAAGAAAACTTTTCTTGCCAACTTTACTCGCGCAGAAGGTATTCGTTACTTTGCTAAGAAAGGCATCAAAATTCAAAGCACTACCGCAGATGTGCGCGGTTCTTCTGTGGATCGTCTGGTAAGCGCAATGGGTCCAGTACACGTTTATCGTGATTTCTTCCCACAATTCTTTGAAGATGCTGCTAATGGAATCTCTACTATCATCCACTTTTATGTGAATACTAACAACGTAGAAGATGAACTTGGCGTTCTTCACCTTATCAAAGAACGAACTGATGAAATTGAAGAACATATTACCAACATCGGTAAGGTTCTTGGTAAATCTGAAGCAGCACGAATTAGATCTTACCTGACTTACGGTTATCGACTCCCACATTTGGTGGATCTTGATCGTAACAATCTCGTTGCCCTGAACTGAACCAGTTCCTAAACTGTCACAACCCCCCTTGCGGTTTCCCCGTAAGGGGGTTATTATGTATACATACGCAAATGAGGAACGTGATCCAACTCCGCCCCCACCAACAAGTTGCCCTTGATGCCCTGCGCCAGAACGCCAAAGGTATCTGTGTGTTCCCCACTGGCGGTGGTAAGACCAACGTGGGTATCTTTGATGCGATGGATCAATTCATCAACTCTGATGCTCCTCAGACCATCGTAGTGGTTGCTCCCCGTATTCTGCTGGCAGAGCAACTCTCCAGCGAGTATCTTGAGTTTATCACCAATGCTTCCGTGTTCCACGTTCATAGTGGTGAGACTCATCACGAGAGCAGCACTTCTCCCTCCAAGATCTTCAACTGGTTTGAGAACAACAAGACCTCGCACAAACTGATCTTCACCACCTATAACTCCCTTGAGCGTCTTGTTGATGCTGAGGTTGAGGTGGATACGATCTACTTTGACGAGGCACACAATAGCGTTCAGCGCCACTTCTTCCCTGCGACTGAGCACTTCAGTCAGGAAGCAAAGCGTTGCTATTTCTTCACCGCAACTCCTAAGCATTCTCTGGCAGTTGGCAAACCTGGTATGAACGATGTTGCTGTCTACGGACAAATCATCGCCAAGGTTCCTGCACCCGAACTGGTGGAGGGTGGTTACATCATCCCTCCTAAGGTGATTGCAACGGAAATGCGCCTCTCTGTTCCTGGTGAGGATGTTGCTATGCGCGATTGTGAGTATCTGCTGCAGATCATTCAGGACAATCCTGTCAACAAGATCCTGGTGTGTGCCAAGGCAACCAAGCATATCATCAATCTGCTTTCTGAGTCTGATTTTGCTGAGCAGATTGCCGAGCAAGGTTACTCTGTGATGCACATTACTGCCAAGCACGGTGCCCATATCGATGGGCAGAAAGTCAACCGCGAGGTGTTCTTCGACACTCTCAACGAGTGGGGTAAGGATGCCGACAAGAAGTTTGTGGTTCTCCACCACAGCATCCTTGCCGAGGGTATCAACATCTCCGCACTTGAGGCAGTTGTTTTCCTGCGCTCTATGGATATTGTGGGTATCGGTCAGACTGTTGGACGCACTCTGCGCCTTCATCCTGCTGATGCTGCTGGTATTCGCTCTGGCGCTATTCGGGCAGGTGATCTGGCATCTTACACCAAATCTTACGGTTTGGTGATCTGCCCCGTGTTCGACAAGAATACGACCTCTACTGCCAAGAAAGTTCAGAACGTTGTTGACATCATCTTCCAGCAGGGTGATGTGGCAGTGTCGGTGGTTCGCAAGTGATCCACCCCCCTGCCTGAAGCGGTTCCCTCACCCCAAACCCCTTGCGGTCACTGGGGTGAAAACCCGATTTTCTTGCAATTCTGCGGTAAGGGTGCTATCATACCTTCGCCGCGTTCCCACGACCGATTTTTTAATTTATGGAAGGATTTGAAACAGAAGATGGGTATGCTGCTGTTCCTTGGGGCAAAAGGTTAGTCATCATTTATGGTGGTTATCAATTGACCGATGTGAGCACAGTAAGGCAAGCACATAAGTTCATCAAAGAACATCGCACCAATCCACAAACTGGCACAGTATTTGTTCAATAGAGGTTTTTTTCAACTACAATGACTTCAACTCTGACTAAACAAGTGAAAAAGAAATTTGTGAATGTAACTCCTATGAGTTCAAAAGCAAAAAATAGGTTTATTAACAATATGGATTGCTTTCATGCTTGCGAAGTTGAGCAGGAAAGGGATGGTAAATTGTTTCTTGTTTCATTGAATCGTAAATACTGCTTTTGGTTGCAGAAGGAAGGAAACGAACACTGGAAGGTTGAAAAATGATTGGATTGATTGCTGGTCTTGCATGTGGCGTAGCTACATATTATGGTGTAGGAGATGGTTTCCATGGGCAAGTCACCGCTAACGGCGAACGGTTTGATGCTTATCGTTGGACTGCAGCTCATCCTCATCTACCTATGGGGACACGCATCAGGGTGACAAATCAAGATAATCTCAAACAAGTGACAGTGCGAGTAAATGATCGCGGTCCTTATTCTCA
>Ga0181343_1000035_pt1 | contig 59307 bp, 75 predicted proteins | sample Su13VDMLBSD_FD_130110 | JGI IMG/M metagenome (GOLD analysis project Ga0181343, IMG submission 130110) | Freshwater viral communities from Lake Michigan, USA - Su13.VD.MLB.S.D | ecosystem: Environmental > Aquatic > Freshwater > Lake | place: USA: Michigan | collected 2013-07-15
GGCGGGTGGTGACCGGCCCGCCGATTCTTCACCCGAGCGGCTGGGTTGAGCCAGGCAAGCGCACCGTGGTGATCGACGAACAAATGGACCTCCCGAGACTTTCCCCATGAACACCGACCGACCAACCATCCCGTGCCGCTGCTGCAATGGCAGCGGGCGCGAAGCCCTTCCCCCCGAATACGCCGACACCATTGCCCTGATGCGAAAATTTTCGCATGGCGCGACCACGGCCGACCTGCTGGCCATGCCGATTCAGGCCATGGAGACGCGCACCGAACCCAACGCGCTGGCCATGCGCCTGAACCGCATGGAGCGGTGGGGGCTGGTGATTCGCCACGGGAAGCGCGGCAAGCTGATTGTGTGGGGCCTTGGCGCGGCACTGATGCCCAAGGCCAAGCCGTGCGCGTGCTGCGGCCACCGGCCCGAGTGGCGGCACAGCGGTGGCGGCGTGTGGCGGCTGGTGCACAGCAGCGACGCATGCCCCAACCGCGTGGTCGTGGCCGACGTGACGCCCGCCAAGGTGGCACGCCAGTGGAACACCAACAGCTTCAGGCGCATCCCATGACCCAGCCGCTGACCATTCACCGCGGCGACTGCCGCAAGGTGCTGCCGACGCTACCAACCGCCAGCGTCGATTGCGTGGTGACCTCGCCACCCTACTGGAACCTCCGCGACTACGGCACCGACGACCAGATCGGCCGGGAGCCGACCGTCGGCGAATTCGTGGAAACCATGGTGGCGGTGTTCCGCGAAGTGCGCCGGGTGATGACGCCCACGGGCACCTTGTGGCTGAACCTCGGCGACAGCTACGCCGCACAGGCCGGTGGCAGCCAAGGCAAGACCAGCCAGCGGGCAGGCCGACGCCACACCCAGCGCATGGAGACGAAAGGCGGGCTTCCCCGCAAGAACATGGTGGGCGTGCCGTGGCGCGTGGCCTTCGCCCTTCAGGATGACGGGTGGATCCTGCGGCAAGACATCATTTGGAACAAACCCAACCCCATGCCCGAGAGCGTGCGCGACCGTTGCACGAAGGCCCACGAATACATTTTCCTCCTGACCGCAAGCCCCCGCTACTACTTCGACGCGGCAGCCATCGAAGAGCAGGTGACCGGCAACGCGCACGCACGGGCACCGATGACCCATCAAGGCGACGCCCTTCCCTATCTGCTGGACGGCATCGAAGCCGCCGATGGCAAGGCCCGAGGCGTGAACCCCAAGGCGGAAATCGGCGGATTCAAGACGCGCCAGAATGCCAGCTTTTCGGCGGCCGTGGTCGACCTGGTGGAAAACCGAAACAAGCGGAGCGTGTGGACGGTGCCGACAACGCCGTTTCCCGGGGCCCACTTCGCGACTTTCCCGCCCGACCTGATCAGGCCATGCGTGCGGGCCGGATGCCCGGCCGGTGGCGTGGTGCTTGACCCCTTCGGCGGGAGCGGCACCACGGGCATGGTGGCCCTCGAGGAAGGCCGCAGGGCGGTGCTGATCGAGAGCAACCCCGAGTTTGCCGACATGGCGGCCGGCCGCGCCAACCCCGCAGCGATTCACCCCACCCTTGGCATCTGATGTTTCACGAACGCTTCGCCATCACCACCGAACTGCGGGAGTGGACCGCCCGGCGACTGGCAGCCGCCAAGCGTGCCGTGCAACGCGAAGCCGACGCCATGGCGCTCTTCCCCGAGCTGCGGCGCTTCCACACTGAGGAAGAGCGGATGACCCAACAGGACGGCAACTACCTGCGACTCGCCGCGGCGCTTCGCAAGGGCAAGGCCAGGTGCTGGCGCGACTGCCGCCGGATCCTGCGGGAGCTGCCAGCCGACATCCGCGCCCGGGTGCTGGCCAAGTGGGAAACCCGCTACATGCCGGGAAGCCCCGAAAACCTGCATGCCACCATCCTGATGGAAGCTGGCGAGCCGCACACCAGCCGCCTGCGGGCCGAAGCCATCGCCAGGCTGATGGCCGAGCACCAGCCCGGCAACGGCCGCAGGAAGCGCCGGAAAAGGCGCGGCAAGGCGAGGAAATGAGCCATCGCCCACCCGTTTGCGCTTGGCGAGGCCCACGGCGCTGGGTAAAGGGTTGGCCGTGCAACTCGAAATCCGAATGGTGCCGGTGGCGTGCCTGAACCCAGCCCCCTACAACCCCCGCAAAAAGCTGCGCCGCGGCGACCCCGAATACGAAGACATCGCCAACAGCATCCGCGAATTCGGGCTGGTGCAAAACCTGGTGTGGAATGAGCGCACCGGCCACCTGGTCGGCGGCCACCAGCGGTTGACGGTGGCCCGCAACGAATTCAACGCCCACGAAATGCCGTGCGTGGTGGTGCAACTCGACGACGCGGCCGAAAAGCGCCTGAACATGATGCTGAACCGCATCGGGCAAGGCCTTTGGGACATGGGCAAGCTTTCCGAGCTGGTGCAAGGCCTGAACTCCGACGCCGTGGACGTCTACGGGCTGGGATTCACCGCCGCCGAAATTGAAGAGCTGCTGGGCACCAAGCCCAAGGCCACGAAGCGCGACCCCGACGACGAAGTGCTGCCCCCGAGCAAGCCGAAGACGCGCCCGGGCGACCTCTTCCAATTCGTGAGTGCCGACGGCCACCCCACGCACTGGCTGCTTTGCGGCGACAGCACCGACCCGCACGACGTTGACCGGCTGATGAACGGCAACCGCGCACGCATCCTTTTCACCGACCCGCCCTACGGCGTGGACTACGACAACAGCCAGCGGGGCGACGGCCGCAAGGCCAAGGGCAAGATCGCCAACGACGCGCTGACCACCACCACGCTGGTGGACTTCCTGACCGCGTGTTTCCGCAACGCCCATGCCCACACCATGGGCGAGTGCGCCGCCTACGTGTTCCTCGCCAGCAAGTGCCACATCGAATTCGAAACGGCGCTGCGGGCGGCCGGGTGGGAAGTGCGGCAGCAACTGGTTTGGGCGAAGCACCTCGCGCTTTCGCGGGCGGATTACCACTGGGCGCATGAGCCCGCGCTCTATGCCGCCAAGGCGGGCAGCACCACGCCGTGGTTTGGCGACCGATGCCAGACAACGCTTTTTGCCGATGACCGGCCGCCCTTCGCCACGATGAAAAAAGACGAGCTGGTGGCGCTGCTGGAATCGATGACCAGCGCGGGCACCGTGTGGGATGAGAAGCGCGACCCCTCGAGCCAATACATTCACCCGACGCAAAAGCCGGTTTCGCTGGCCCGGCGGGCGATGCGAAACAGCACCCTGCCCCGTGACAACGTGCTGGACCTTTTCGGCGGCAGCGGCAGCACCCTGGTGGCGTGCGAAATCGACGGCCGCAACGCCTTCCTGATGGAGAAAGACCCCGGCTTTTGCGACGCCATCGTGCAACGCTACTTCGAAACCTTCGACGAAGTGCTGGTGATGAAGAACGGCGAGGAACTGAACCCCCTGACCTTTTGCCCGAATGAGTGATCAAGACGACCTGGTGGAACGGCTGGCCGAAGCCGCCGCAGCACGGCTGGCCGAGCACTGCGACAGCGTCGTGGTGATTGTGACCTACGCCCGCCCCGCCGAAGGCCCCGAGGGACCGCGCACGGGCATTTACAAGGCCGGGCGCGGCAACTTCTACGCCCAACAGGGAAGCACTGCCGAGTGGCTGCGAAACAGCCGTGAGCAAACCGACTACCCGACGCCGGATCCCGGCGACGACGACGACGGCGAGCAGTGGAAGGGGGCCGAAGCATGAGCAAGGGACGCGGCCGGCCGAGCAAGCTCACGCCCGAGATTCAGGACAAGATTTGCAACCTGATCCGGGCCGGGCACTACTTCAACACCGCGGCAGCCGCTGCGGGGATCCACGAAGCGACCTTTCACGAATGGAAGGCCAAGGGCGAAACCGCGAAAAGCGGGCCATTCCGCGAATTCTGGATGGCCGTCAAGGAAGCCGAGAGCCAAAGCGAACTGCTGCTGGTCGACAAGATTCTGAAGGAAGGCGGGCCGAAGGGTGCGCTTGAAATCCTGAAGCGCCGTTTCCCCGAGCGATGGGGCGACAGGCACCGCCTCGAGCACAGCACCCCCAACGGCCCGATTGGCGTCCACGGCACGGGCACCGCCGCCGGTTCACCGGCCGTCACGGTGGTGATCGGCGACAAGGCCGACGTGTGGCAAAGCAATGGCTACACCGAAGCCGAGACGCTGACCGAAGACGAGCTGGCCGCCATGAACCCCGACTGATGGCCAAGACCCGCAAGAAACTGGCAGCCCGACCGCCCGCACTGCCGAAGATGATCGGCAGCGAATGGGCAAACCGGAAAGCGTGCGAGCGCAAGCGCGGCTTCGACCTGAAGGTGAAGGCCGAAGTCGTGGCGCTGGCCATCATGAACCACAGGAACCGCAGGAAGCGCCCGGCATGGCCGCTGCGGGCCTACCACTGCCCCGTGTGCGGCAAGTGGCACCTGACCCACAAAGAGCAGATCCCAAGGGAATGAGCGTGGCCCCGAGACATTCCGACCGCGTGGAATACCGCCTGCAGCCGCAGCAGGCGAAGGCCTTCACCGTGCCCGCCAACGAAATCCTTTACGGCGGGGCGGCCGGTGGCGGCAAAAGCCACTTGATGCGGATCGACGCCATTTACTGGTGCCAGCAGGTGCCAGGGCTTCAGGCCTACATCTTCCGGCGCAACTACGGCGACTTGCGGCTGAACCACATGGAAGGCCCCACCAGCTTTCCCGAGCTGCTGGCCCCACTGATCAGGGCCGGGAAGTGCGAGATTGTGGCCGAGGAAATCCGCTTCGACAACGGCAGCAAGATCCACCTTTGCCACCTTCAATACACGAAGAGCCTGCAAAAATACCAAGGGGCGGAAATCCACTGGCTGGGGATCGATGAGCTGACCCACTTCGAGGAAAAGCAATACCGCTACCTGCGGGGCCGGGTGCGCCTCGGCGGCCTGAAGGTGCCCGACGCCCTGAAGCACCGGCTGCCGCGCATCGTGTGCGGCACCAACCCCGGCGGGATCGGCCACAACTGGGTGAAACGCTGCTTCATCAAGCTGGGGCCCATGCGCGTGGTGCAAATGCCGAAAAAGGAAGGGAACATGCGCCGCGTGTTCATCCCCGCCAGGCTGGAAGACAACCCGGCGCTGATGGCCAACGACCCGGACTACGAAAGCCGCCTCGAGGCCTTGGGCGACCCCCTGCTTGTGCGTGCCATGCGGGAAGGCGACTGGGACGTGGTGGCCGGGGCGATGTTCGGCGAGGCATGGCGCAAGAGCCGCCACGTGTGCAAGCCCTTCCCCATTCCGGTGGACTGGAAGGTCTGGCGCGGGGCCGACGACGGCTACGCGGCACCGGCGGCCTGCTACTGGCTGGCAGAGAACCCGAACACCGGCACGATTTACGTGGTCGACGAACTCTACAAAACCGGGATGCTGCCCCACGACTACGCGCAACGGGTGCTGGAAAAGGACGGCAACCTCGAGCGCGAAGAAAACGGCGAAGCGGTGCTGAACACCGAACGGCTTGACGGCCTGATGGACGCCGCGGCATTCGCCAACACCGGGCAGAGCGACACCCCACGCGGGCCGCAGATCGTGAAGGCCGGGGCCAAGTTTCGGCCGGTCGAGAAATGGCCGGGATCCCGGGTGCACCGCGTGCAAGACTTCCACCGCCGACTTGGCACCAACGAACGCGACCCCGACAAGGGCCCCGGCATTGTGTTCTTCGACCGCTGCCGCAACGCCATCGAAACCATTCCCACGCTGCCACGCGACCCCAACAACATCGAAGACGTGGACACCGACGGCGACGACCACGCCTTCGACGGGGTTACGTATGGGCTACAGTGGAAGTCACAAAAGGTGACAAGAAAGCGCGTGAATTCCTGAAAACGCGCTCGCCTCGTTTGATGGATTGCGCTACGCTTGGCGGATGCGACCAACCATCATTTCAGACACGAAGCAGGTTTTCAACGGCATGGCCTACTACCTTTGCGGGCAATACTTCCAGCGCGATGGGGTGCGGCTTCACCGCGTGGTGTGGGAAGCGGCCAATGGCAGGCCGGTGCCAGACGGCTACCACGTGCACCACAGAGACGAAGACCGCTCCAACAACAACCCGGAAAACCTTCAACTGCTGGAAGGTGCCGAGCACGTAAGTGCGCACGGCAAGGCCAAGACCACGGATGCAGAGCGGGCGGCACGGTCGCGAAACGCCAGGCGGTTTGCCACACCCGCAAACCGCCTGATTCCAAGAGAGAAGCGCTCGGCAGCTTCGAAAGCCGGGTGGAACGGCCGCGAACCGATCAAGACCACGTGCCAAGAATGCGGCAGCCCATTCGATTGCTATCGGCCGACGGTGGCCAAGTTTTGCAGCGCCGCATGCAGCCAGCGGGATCTTCGGAAACGCCGCAAAGCCGACCTGAAGAGCTGATGCGAAAATTTTCGCATGGCGTGGAAAAGCGCCGGAAAAGGCGCATTTCTCTTGACTCATTCGGCGCTTTGAGTCCAGAAACACCGCGTGAACCGCCGGTGAACTTGTGGCAAAAGGCTTTCCCCGCTTCGCGGAGGGGTAAAAACCTTAGCCAATCGCCATTCCCGCGAGTTGGACCCCTGGTCTTCATGAGCGGTTCACACCAACCACCAAGACCGATGACAACCATACGACGATTGATTGCCCGCTTTTTTCCGAAGAAAGCGCCAGCCCCCAAAGGCCCGCAGCCGCCAACGCATCCGAATTGTCGGTGCACGGTGCTGCCCGATTACTTGCGCCGCCACATGGAAGCCCAAGACCGGGGGGACTTCCGGGCATGAGCGATGCGAAAATTTTCGCATTCCGCGACCAGCAGCCCGAGGCCTGCGAACTGCGGGTGCTGACCGTGCGCGACCCGTGGGCGACCATGATCGCGGCCGGCCGCAAGCAGTGGGAAACCCGCACGCGGAAAACCCAGTTTCGCGGGTGGGTGGCCATTCACGCCGGTGTGGCCATGACCCGGCCGCAGATCGAGCTTGCCAAGCACTTGGGCTTGGATCCCCGCGACCTCGCCACGGGGCGCGTGGTGGCCATTGCCGAGCTGGTGGCGACCATGCGCACGGTGGACATGGACGCCGCGAACTTTGGCAAGGGGATCAGCGACGAAGAGCGCCTGCTTGGCGACTACACGCCCGGCCGGTGGGCGTGGAACCTCCGCAGCGTGCAAGCCTTCCGTGGGCCGAAGCTGAAGGGCAAGCTTGGGCTCTGGAAGCCGACCGAAACCCAGCGTGCGCAAATTTTCGCATGCTACCGCCGCACCTTTTCCCAACACTGAAATGCCGACACCAACCGAAACCATCGAACACGCCGCCAAGCGTGCCCGCGACGCCGCCGACGACTTCACGCTGCTGCATGGAGTAAAACCCAACGCCCTGATGGCCGGGCAACGCTACGTGGCCGCCATCGTGCAAGCCACCCAAACGCTGGGGATGCTTGGCCAGGCGAAGACCATCAACCAGTTGCTGCCCGAGTGCCCGAAGCTGAAGCAGCGCATGATTGGCGGCATGCCCATCATCATTTCCAACCGCGACGACGACCACCTTGCCGCCGTGCTGGTGGGTGACCTCGCCATGCTGGAAGCCAGACCCCAACCCCAACCCGCAAAACGATGATCCGACGACACAACACCATCAGCCTTGCCGCCATGCTGGCGGCCGTGGCCGCACCCGACTTTGCCGCAGAGCTGGAAGCCTCGAGCAAGGCCGTCAACCTTCACGTGGTGAAGATTCCGCAGGGCCTTGCCGTGGCCACCTACCACAACGCCAGCAGCCAAGAGACGGTGCGCATTTTCGTGCGCGACGCCGGGGTGATCGCCCGCGACCTGCCAGGCAAAGGCCCCACGAAATTCAGACTGACCCGCGTCGAGCCCGCCACGCCGGGCTTTCTGGAATGGTATGTTGACGGCCGGATCTGGCCCGACATCCGCCGCGAATACTACCGGCCCGAGCCGTGGGAAGTGCTGGCGTGGGGATGGAGCCCCGAGGCGGTCGAAAGCATTGCCGCCGGTGCGCTGGTGCTGCGGGAAATCGGCAAGGCGAGCTGCCGCGGCTGCGGCAAGCCCCACTGGCAGCACGAACGCGACGACGAACGCAAGGTTTGCGTCGACTGCGACGGCAAGGAAGCGCCGAAGCTGCGGCCGAAGCAAGGCCGGTGGAATGGCGAGCCGTGCGAGGCCCTGCGGGGCACCGTGATCGTGGGCCACGTGGCAAGCCCGACCTGGTGGTGCGCCGGAATGGAAGGCCAGCGCCGCAAGTGCGTGCGAGTCGCGGCCGGCGGGGAAGTGTTCTTCCTCGATGACGAAGACGGGCGCGGCACCCTGAAGGTTTACGAACGCGGGGGCGGCCCCGACAGCTACCACGCGAGCATCCCCGTCGATGACCCGGGCACTTTCGAGCTGACCGACGACGGGCCGCTTGAACCCGTGGAAACCGTGGCCGCCAAGGTGCTGCCGTTCATCGCCCCGCCGCGGACAGGCCGAAACGAGCTTTGCCCGTGCGGATCCGGCCAGAAATTCAAAAAGTGCTGCGGCCGATGATTGCGAGCGAAGCAAACCGCGCCATCCTGCGGGCGCTATGGCACCGCCACTGCGAAGACGTGGCCGCCGCCGAAGTGAACGTGCCGACGGCCACGGGCAAGGGCGTGACGAGCCAGCGCATGGACTTTCTGGCCATTGCCCCGAGCTGGTCGAAACCCCGCGTGATCTGCTACGAAGTGAAGGTGGACCGCCGCGACTTCGTGCATGATACGAAGTGGCAAGCCTACCTGAAGACGTGCCACGAATTGATTTTCGTCACCAAGGCCGGGGTGGCGACGCTGGCCGAGATTCCCGAGGAAGCCGGATGGCAGGAATTGAGCGCCAACGGCAAGGTGCTGATGACCCGCAAGAAAGCACCACGCCACAAGCTGGACGTGAACGTCGAAGCCGGGCTTTACAAGCACCTCCTGATGCGGATCGGCAAAAAGGGATTCGTGCCCAACCGCGAATTCTTTGAAGACTGGCTGCGCACGAAGCGCGAAGAGCGCGTGCTCGGCCGCATGGTGGGCCGGGAGCTGGCCGTCACGGTGGCCGAGCGCCTGCGCACGATGAAACGCGACGTGGACGCCGCCAACGCCCGCAGCGAAAAGCTGGAAGGCATTCGCGAAACCCTGAAGGCGCTGGGGATCCCCAACCCCGACACGTGGGCCTTGCACCAGCTTTCCTATGGCTTGGAACGCGAGCTGAAGCGCCGCCTGCATGCACAGCAGATCAGCGGGGCGCTGGCGGAAGTGCCGCGCCTGAGTGACGAAATGAAGGCGCTGGCGCAAAACCTCGGGCGCGTGGGCGACCTGCTGCGCAAGATCGACGACGCCGCCCGGGAGGAAGCCGAGCGCAACCCCGCCGCCTGACCATGCCCGTCGATTGGAGCCGATACCCCGACAACTGGCCCCGAGTGGTGCGCGTGATCCGCCGCCGCTCGGGGAACCGGTGCGAGTGGTGCCAGGCTGCCAACGGCGAGCCCCACCCGGTGACCGGCAGCCGCGTGGTGCTGACCACCGCCCACCTCGGCGAGCCCTACGCCATGGGGGCCGACAAGCACGACAAGCGCGACATCCGCGCCGAAAACTTGGCGCACCTTTGCCAGCGGTGCCACCTGAACCACGACCGCGAAGAACACCGTGTGAATGCTTCGCGCACAAGAGCCGAAAGGCAGGGCGCTGGCACGCCGCTGATGCTCTAAAAATAAAGGCTCGCCAGAAACCGGCCAGCGTGTTAATAACCCGGCAACAACTTTCCCAACCCCACACCGATATGACCGACAACAACAACCTGGTGGCGTTTCCCGCCACGATTCCACAAGAGGGCCACGAATGGGTGGCCGCATTCCGCCAGCCCGTGCCCATGCAAGGGATGGCCAACCTCTGCAAAGCCATTGCCGAGTGCTACGGCGAAGACGCGAAGATTTCACCCACGGGTGAATGGATCGCGGTTTCCGGCAAGCGCCCCGGCGAATTCAAGCCGACGACGCGGCCGGCGCGAAACTGGCGCGTCTGCGAAGTGCACCCGGAAGACGCCGACGACGGCGGGGTTTTCACGGCGATCACGCCCGAGCTGGCCGCCGCGGCGATGCTGAAGCGCCACCCCAGCGTGGCCGACTTCGACCGCCTTTACGTGTGGCCCGACGGCGAAGCGCCAGGCCCCGACAACCTGCTTTTCGTGCCCACCAAGGCCCTGCAATTCGCCGAAGCTGCGATGGCCAAGAAAGTGCCCGAGGAAGAGGAACTGCCGCTGCGCAAATGCGACTGCGGGCAAAGCATGGAGTTTGACAGCGACGTGCACAGCAACGGGATCGGCGACTACTTCGTGAAGTGCCCGTGCTGCGGTGCCGAAAGCAGCCAGGTGCAATGCGAGGGCCGACGGCAGGCCGTTGAACGATGGAACGCCCGCACCATGAAAGGCCACGATTTCGAAGGATAACCCCCAACCCCACACCAACCCCATGAACTATCAGAAAACCATTGTCGGCGGGCGATTCACCCACGACCACGAACTGCGCTACACCCCGAAGGGCACCGCCGTGCTTTCCAACACCATCGCGGTGAACCGCACGGCCAAGGACGCCGCAGGCAACAAACAGGAATCCGTGACCTACTTCGACGTCAAGGCGTGGGGGCTGACTGCGGAAAACCTTCACAACTACACCGGCAAGGGCTCGCCGATTCTGGCCGAAATGCGGATGGAAAACGAGCGGTGGGAAGACAAGCAGACCGGCCAGCCGCGAAGCAAAAACGTCTTCGTGATTGAAACCTTCAGCTTCGTGGAAAGCGCCAAGGACGCCGCACAGCGCGGCGAGCAACGCCCGCGGGATGGACAGCAGCGCCAGCAGCCGCAAGGCCAGCCACAGGGCGGCCAGCCGCAGCGTGGCCAGCCACAAGGTGGCCAAACGGGATTCCAAGACACCTTCGACGAAGACGACGATATTCCCTTTTAGAAAGGGACTTTTCACCTTGACCGGAAAAGACCCGGCGGCGATGCTGCGGCCCCATGGATGACCTGAAAACATGCTTCAAATGCGGAGTTCCCAAACCACGATCCGAGTTCTACGCGCACAAGCGAATGGCAGACGGCCTTCTTGGAAAGTGCAAGGCGTGCACCAAAGCCGACACGGCCGCCAATGCGGCCCGCCAGATGGCCACCAACCCGCTTTTCCAGATCGTGGAAGGTGCCAGGCAACGGGCCAAGGCCGAGCGCCGACGGAAGGAAGGCAAGGCTTCACCAGTGAAGGCGGAAACCGTGAAGGCATGGCGGCAACGCAACCGCGAAAAGGTGCGTTGCCACAGCGCCGTGGCGAGGGCCATCAGATCCGGCAAGCTGGCGCGTGGGCCGTGCGAAGTGTGCGGCACCACCGACAACGTGCACGCACACCACGACGACTACAGCAAGCCGCTGGAAGTGCGCTGGCTATGCGCCGCCCATCACAGCTACACGCACACCGACTTTTGACCGATGGCCAGCAGCAAGCGAATCGACAAGGTGCCCCGCGCCGTGCGGGAGCCGGAAAAATACGTGACCATCACCGGAGTGGCCGACCCCGTGCCGCTCCGGTTTGTGGGTGCCGCCTGCCCCGGATGCGGGCGAGCGATTACCGACGGGGGCGCATTCCTGAACCATGAACGGAAAACCATTGAATTTTGGCGCTGCGCGTCGTGCGGTGGCTACGCTTTCGAGCCTTACCCCGAGATCCGGGCCGACCCGCCCGGCCACTGCGGAGCTGGCGCGACTGCTGGCTGATGCCGCCGAAGCCGCCACGGGCGTTCCTGCATGGCAGGTGATGGGCCGTGGCAGGCCTGCGAAGGTGGCCATCGTGCGGCAAGTGATCTACTTCATTTTGCGGGAGTGCTGCGCGGCGACGTGGGAGGAAGCGGGGGCGGCATTCGACCGCGACCACGGCACGGCAATCCACGGCCACCGGGTGGTTTCCACCATGCTGAAGGTGGAAGCCGACGACAGCCACAGGCCCACGGCCGCGCTGATTCGAAACCTTTGCGCCGCCACCGAATTGCCGGTGCCGAAAGCGGCCGACGAAACGCCGGGCTTGTAAGAATGCCAGGGGCTTGTCATGGTGGCGCATCGCCCGCACCGCCATGGCCGCCAAACCGAAAACCATCCCTTACACCGGAAAGCCCGCCAACGCCAAAAGCGCGGCGACATACCGGGCCGAGCATCCCGACTACGTGGCATCCCTTTCCCGATGGGAACGCATTCGCGACGTGGTGGGCGGATCCGACGCCGTGAAGGCCAAGGGCACCACCTACCTGCCCGCCCTGCATGAGCAGGAATCGAAGGATTACGAACGCTTCAAGACGCGGGCCGTGTTCTTCAACGCGACCGGGCGCACCCTTTCCGCGCTGGTGGGCCTGCTGATGCGCAAGACCCCCGAGCTGGCCAACGACGACGCGCTGGCCGACTTCATGGCCGACGTGGACGTGCAAGGCACCGCCTTCAACGAATACGTGCGCACCGTGTGCGAGGAAATGAACGGGCCGGGCCACGGCGGCACCCTGATCGATTGGAGCGACGAAGAATCCCGCCCGTATTTCGCGCACTACCTTTCCGAAGACGTCACCAACTGGAACGTCGAGCGACTGAACGGCCGCAACGTGCTGACCATGCTGACCCTGCGGGAAACCGGGCACACGCTGAACGCCACCACCCTCGAGCACGACGAAACCGAAACTTTCCGCGTGTTCCGGCTGATCGACGGCCGGGTGGAACTGGAAGTGACCGTCTGCATTTCCGGCGCTGAAAGCCGCAGCGAAACCAAGGAACTGAAGCGCCGCGGCAAAGCCCTGCCCGCCATCCCCTTTGTGTTCCACACCCTGAAGGGAAACAAGCCGACCGTGTGCAAGCCGCCGCTGGAAGACATGGCGGAAATCAACCTTTCGCACTACCGCACCAGCGCGGACTTGGAAAACGGCCGCCACGTGGCCGGGCTTCCCACACCCTACGCTTTCGGCTTCGACCCCAAGGAAGACCTCACGATGGGCACCACGCATGCGTGGATTTCCGACAACACCGAAGCCAAGGTGGGCTTTCTGGAATTCACCGGCAGCGGCCTGACCGACCTCAAGGACGCGCTGAAGGAAAAGCAAGAGCAGATGGCCATCATGGGGGCCCGCATGATCGAGCCCCAAAAGAACGAAGCGGAAACCTTCGGCACGGTGAAGCTGCGGGCCGATGCCGAGCAAAGCACGCTGGTGAACGTCGCCGAAACCGCCAGCGCCACACTGAGCCTTTGCCTTCAGTGGGCAGCCTGGTGGATCGGCACCGCGGCGACGCCACGCGACCTTGCCGAAAGCAACTACATCGTGCTTTCCACCGACTTCGTGGGCGCGAAGATGGACGGCCAGACCTTCACCGCGCTGGTGGGTGCCCTCCAGATGGGCGCGATTTCGTGGCCGACGTTCTTCTACAACCTGCAGCAAGGCGAGGTTTACAAGGACGGCTGGACAGAGGAAGACGAAGTGGACGCCATGGCCAAGGCCCCGGTGCTTACCCCGCCGAAGAGCCCCGAGCCGAAGCCGGATCCGAACGCCGACCCAGGCAAGCAGGGCGGTGGCGCGGCCGGCGCGTGATGCGCAAATTTTCGCACCCCCTGACCGATGGCCGACAACATCACCACCCAACTGGCCGATGAAGCCAAGGCGCACACCATTGACCTGCTGCGGATCGAAGCGGGGATGCGCAAGCAGGTGGTTGGCATGCTGGAAGAGCTGGAAACCGACCTGCTGAAGCAACTGGCCAGCACCGACCTGACCACGGCCAAAAAGGAACGGCTTCAGGCCTTCCTCGAGCAAACCAGCGCCCAAGTTTCCAGCGCCTACAAGCAGATCGCCGACATTGGCGAGGCGAACCTCGAAAAGGTGGCGACGATTACCAGCAAGCAGACGGCCAAGAGCCTTGACGCCAGCCTGAAGGTGAACCTCGGCACCGTGCTTTCCCCGCAGCAACTGACCGCCATCGCACGCGGGCCGGTGGTCGAAGGCAGCCCCATGAAAGACTGGTGGGAAGGCCAAGACATTGCCGCGCAACGGCGCTTTCGCGGGGCGATTCAGCAAGGGCTTTTGCTGGGTGAAGACATGGCGGCCATTCAACGGCGCGTGCGCGGCACCAAGGCCAGCGGCTACAGCGACGGGGCGCTTTCGGTTTCCAAGCGCGAAGCCCAAGCCCTGACCCGCACCGCGGTGCAATCGGTGGCCAACCAAGCGAAGCTGGACACCCTGAAGGAAAACGACGACGTCGTGAAGGGCATCGAATGGGTGGCGACGCTGGACGCCCGCACCACGAAAACGTGCATGGCGCTGGACGGCAAGCAGTGGCGCTTGCCCGACCTGAAGCCCATCGGGCACGACAAGCAGTTTCCCGGGCCGGTGGCGCACTGGGGATGCCGCAGCACGCAAGTGGCGGTGACCTATTCGTGGGCCGAGCTGGCGAAAAAGAAGCTGGCCGCCAAAAAGGGCGCGACCTTCCAAGAGGCCTTCCAAAAGCGGCTGCAAGAGCAGGGATTCACGCCCGAGGAAGCCGCCAAGATCGAAGCCAACCAACGCGCCAGCATGGACGGCCAAGTTTCCGATTCCAAGGACTGGCAGGCGTGGCTGAAGGGCAAGGGCGACGAATTCGCACTCGAAAAGCTGGGCCCCGGGCGCTTCAAGCTTTGGAAGGAAGGCAAGCTGACCCTTTCCGACCTGACCGACCAGCAGGGCCGGGAGCTGACCCTTGCCGAGCTGGAAGCCGCAATCGACGGCGGCAAACCCGCGCCCGAGACTGAAGGCCGCACCTTCGACTTCAAGCCGTCGGGTGGCGTGCCGAGCTACACCGCCGCACAGGAAGCCGCCGCCAAGGTGGCCGTGATGGCAGAGCAGCAGCAGGCCGCCGCCGCGAAGCTGGCCGAATATAAGGCGACCGCCGAAGGCCAGACGCTGAAAAACAAGTGGGCGAAAAAGGTCGACAGCGAACTGGGGGACGCCCCGGCCGCTGACAAGGTGGCGTGGGTGGAAGCCAAGGCCGCCGAAGAGCAGGCGGCGAAGAGCAAGGCCAGCGTGCTTTCCACGGCCAAGAAAAAGCTGCTGGCGGGCGAGGCACCGACCCCGGCGCAACAAAAGCTGATCGACAGCCTCACGCCCGAGGAAAAGCAGAATTTCGACGAAGCGGTGGCCGACGCCAAGGGCGCGGTGGCCGCCAAGCTGGCCGAAGACAACGCCGCGCAAGAACTGAAGGCGATGGCAGCGACCGGGCACCCGCTGGAAAAGCAGGCCGCAGCAACCGCGCCGATGAACGGCGGCAGCGCCGTCGAGCAACTGGCATTCGCCAAGGCCGACGCCAGCAGCAAGGCGCTTTCGACCCTGCAGCAGATTGCCACGGTGCCCGAGGGCCAGACGCTGAAGCACAAGAGCCTTGCCCAACTGCTGGGGGTGAAAGACGTCCAGACCGGCGACGCGATGACCAAACTCGCGAGCCACCCCGAGCCGTTGGAACTGCTGAAGCAGGTGGAAACCACCGCCGCCGAAAAGCAGGCACAGGCGAGCGCCGCGGCGAAGATCAGCGGGGCGAAAAAGAAGTGGCTGGCCGGGGAGCCATTCACGGCCGCACAGCAAGCCGCATGGGACACGCTGGCACCAGAGCAGCAACAAAGCTACCTCGACACGTGGGCCGAGCTGAAGGCCAAGGCCGTGCCCACGGTGCCGCCAGCCGCAGCCGGTGGCCAGACGCTGACCGCGCCCGACATCACGCCGCACGGACCAACGAATCAAGATACGTTGATCCCGCCGCCCGACGGGCTGGTGAAGCTGCAAGACCTGAGTGGATCCACCAAGCCGATTCTGACCGAAGACCCGGTGACCGGCAAAAAGTGGGTGGTGAAGGATTCCAGCCGGGGCGGTGGTGGCCCTGACCACTTCCAGAGCGAAGCGCTCGCCGATGCCCTTTACCGGGCCGCCGGTGCCAACGTGCCCGCTTCCGCGGTGACGATGAAGGGCAAGGCCGCCATCAAGGTGGCCGAATACCTGGAAGGCGGCCAAACCCTTGGCCAGTGGCAGCAGGGGAAGAGCAAGGCGGAAATCGACGCGATGAACCGCAAGCTTCAAGACCACTTCGTCACCGACGCGCTGCTGGCCAACTGGGACGTGGCGGGCCTTTCCAACGACAACATTCTGGTGCTGAAGGATGGCACGCCGGTGCGGATCGACAACGGCGGGGCGCTTTTCTTCCGCGCCCAAGGCGGTGCCAAGAAACTGCCGCCGGAAGTGGCCGAGCTGAAGACGCTCCGCGACGCCAGCCTGAACCCGCAGACTGCGAAAATTTTCGCAGGCATCACCCAAGACCAGATCAACAGCCAGATTTCCGACCTGGTGGCCCGCAAGGCGGCGATTCTGGACGCCGCGAAGATCGACCCCAAGGTGCAAGCCGCGCTGAAGGCCCGCCTCGAGTGGCTGGAAAAGCAACTGCCAGCCGATGCCCGGAAAACCCCGGCCGCCGACCTCGCGCCGGCCGCGCCAGGCCAGATTCCCGCCGACATCGCCAAGCGGCTGGACACCGGCAAGCGCGGGGCGGGCACCGCACTGGTGGGCGACGGCGACGCCATCGAAGACCAGCAAATCGTCGTGTGGCGGGAGAAAAGCCCGGCCGGTGAAACGCTGGTGAAGATGGAAGCCGACCTGACCATTGAAGGGAGCAACCGCATCATGAAGGTGCTGGAAGCCGCGGGGATCGACACCGCCAGCAAAGGGGCCGCCTCGAGCCCCTACGCCGCGCCCAAGCCCGCGGGCATGCACCCGGCTGATGACTACTGGTCGAAGATTGAGGCGGCAGCCAAGACGGTTTCCACGCACGCCGCCGACGGCAACTACAACGCGGCGACGCTGGCCAACTACGAAGCCGCCAAGGTGGAACTGCTGAAGGCCGCCAACGACCCGGCCACGGCAGCGGATCCGCAAAAGGTGGCCATGCTGAAGCACTACGCCGACGCCGTGGCGAAGATCGACGCCGCCAAGGCCGCAGGCAAGGCACTGGTGAAAGGCGAGCTTTCCAGCTACGTGGTGCCGCCAGGCTGGAAGCCACCGACCGCCAAGGCGAAAGCCGCCGACGGCGATCTGGACGGGTGGGCCGTCACGCGGCTGGACCGCTTCGACTTCACGGTGAAGGAACTGAAGGGCGACATCCTGACCGACACCGGAGTGGTGAACCGCACCGCCGACCATGGCCGGATTTTCCGCATTTCGAAAGGCCCGGTGGAAGTCACGGTGCTGGCCTACCGGGAAGACGCAACCACGGGATCGGGCAGCAAGCGGAGCATGCAAGGCACGCTGCGGGTGAACATCAAGGGCACCGACGACCCGGCCGCCATCGAAGCCGGGCTGCAAGCCATTCACAAGCTGGGGATCGATGCCGCGCCACCGACCGATGCGCAACGCGAACTGCTTTACCTCCACAAGGTGGTGGCGCTGCGGCGCGACAACACCGACACCACCTACAGCGGGATCCTGAAGAACGCGGCGCTTTCCGACGCCCAAAAGGTCGATGCCGTGAAAGACTGGGCCGAAAAGAAATACGGCGTGACGCTTCCCCGCGACAAGAGCGGCTGGGGCGATGCCTACAACCCCGAGGGCTACGCCCCGAGCAACGGCACCGGATACCGGCAATGGACGCGGTGGGACGTGCCACCGAAGGAACGCGACAAGATCGTGAAGGGGAAGGTGCTTTTCCACGCGACCAGCGACATCGAACGCACGTTTCTGGCGTGGGTGGAAAACGGCGGCAACGCCACCACGACCATGGACCGGCTGCGCACCGGGGTGGGCCTTTCGGCGACCGGCGGCGCGTCGAGCGACAGCGACATCAACGCCGGGGGCGGCGAATTCCTTTACACGAACACCACCACGAAGACGAAGGCCGACAAGCTGACCGGTTTTCAATTCAAGGGCAGGAACATTGCCCGGGTGGATATTCGCAGCGACATCGGCGACAGTTTCGGACGATGGGAAGCAGCCAACAGCCGCCGCGGCGAGCTGGCCGACATTGCGGCCCAAAGCGGCATTGGCATTTCGATCAACACCGGACTGTTGAAGAACGGCATCAACCTTTTCGACGAACTGGAAGTGCTGCGCACCGGCAGCGCCACCAAACGAGCCAGCATCATTTCCAAGCTGAAGGCCATGGGCTTCAGCACGTGGCCAGACGGCCGCAACCTTGAAGACGTGATCCAATGAAAGCGACCGACCCCGAAGCACTGAAGGCGCTGGCCAAGCTTGGCGCTGGCCATGCCGTGATCTACCTCCCCGACAGCACCACGCCCGAGCCGGTGACCACCGCAGGCGAGTTTCGCGGCCGGCCGTTCTTCATGCTGGGGGACGTGGCCCACTGGATCCCGCCCGAGCTTGACGCCCGCGTGGGACCGCTGGCCGTGGCCTACTACGAAAAGGGGCGGCTGCGCTTCTACGTGACGCCCGTCACGGAAGCCGGGGAGATTCGCACCGGGGCCGTGATTGACGCCATCGAAGACGCCCGCCAGGCACTGGAAGCCGGGCAGGGGATTGCCGCCGCCGTCGAGGCGCTGGACCCCCTCGGCGAATTTTCCGCAAAATAGGTCTCGACATAGTGCCGGAAAAGGCGCATAACGTGCGCCGATGACTGCAACGACGACACCAACGCCAGCACCGGCCAAGCTGAAGGAATTCGGCTTTGAAACGGTGACCACCGCCACGATTGAACCCGACGCCGACAACGGCCTGCGCTGCGGCTTTGTGCTGCTGGTTTCCGGCACCTACAAGGTGCACGGCACCACCACCGAAGTCACCCGGGCACGCATTGCGAGCAACCCGAGCCGCGCCAAGGTCGAGGCCTACGCCAAGCGCCACGGCATCACCACCACCCCAACCGCCTGAACGCCATGTGGATTTTCAGCAAGCACGGTTTCTATTCGGTGACCCGCAGCCGCACGGTGAAGGGATTCATGCAAGTGCGGGCCCGCTGCCGCGGTGACCTCGAAAACCTGAAGCGCGAATTTGCGCTGACCGGCCAGATCATTGAAACGCCCGAAGCGGATTACCGCTGGCGGATCATGTGCCGCCCGACCACGTGGGAAATGCTGGCGCTGAAGCTGGCGCAAGACGTGGACTATTCCAACTTCAAGGCCAGCGTGGGCGATGACCAGCACGACAAGCCGCTGATGCGTATCTGGCAGGCCATGCACGAATTCCAGATGGCCGACATCCGGCGCGAAGCCGCGCTGAAGCGCAAGCTGCCGCTCTTCGAAGGCGGATTTGACGAACCCGAACACCAACCCGCACACCGATGACCACCGTCCACAAATTCAAGATTGCCCCCAAGGTGAAGATGCCAACCGGGGCCGTGATTCTCAAGGTCGCTTACGACTTCAACGAAGGGTGCGCCTGCATTTGGGCGCTGGTGGACACCAGCCAGCCGATGGAAACCCGCCATTTTGCGATGGCCAAGACCGGCGAGGAAATGGCACCGGCCATTGCCGATTGCCCGCACCTTGACACGCTGGTGGCCGCCATTCCCGACGGCAAGGGCGGCGTGAAGACCATCGTCACCCACGTGTGGGAGGTGCCCAACTACCTGGTGAAGAAAAAGACCTGATGCTTTCCCGGGCGCGTGGGACCGCCCGGAAAAATGCCCGTAAGGGGGCACACCACAGGCCCGGGGGAAACTCCGGGCCTGATTGTTTTCCGGCCCTTAGTGCCGAAAATGGCTTGCCGATACCCGGCCGCATCGGGTAAGCACCTCGCACCATGCTGAAGTTCATTTACACCAACCGCGACGAAATCCCCGATGCCCTTGCCGAGCACTACACCGAAAGCAACGGCAAGTGGGTGCTGAACTGCGAAGGGGCCGTGCCCAACGCCCGGCTGGAAGAGTTTCGCACCAACAACATCGAGCTGAAGAAAAAGCTGGAAGCCTTCGACGGAATCGACCCCGTGAAAGCCAAGGAACTGATGGCCAAAGCCGACGAAATCGAATCGGCCAAGGTGAAGGGCGACGACGCGGTGAAGGAACTGGTCGAAAAGCGGGTGGCCAAGATGAAGGAAGAGCACGACCGCGAACTTGCGGGGATGCGCACCAAGCTGGAAACCACCGAACAACAACTGGCGGTGCGCACGATTGACGCGGCACTGATCGAGGCGGGCGCGGAATTCGGACTGCGCCAGACCGCCCACGACGACGCCGTGGCCCGTGGCCGTTCGGTGTTCAAGCTGGAAGACGGCAAGCCCGTGGCCTACAAGGGCGAGGAAAAGCTTTACGGCAAGGACGGCAGCCCGATGACCCCGCGGGAATACATCGAAAGCCTGACCAAAGCCGCGCCGCACCTTTTCGAGCCGAGCGAAGGCAGCGGTGCCGGTGGATCCGGTGCCGGTGGTGGCGGTGGCCGCATGCCCGAGGGCGGCAACCCATGGATGAAGGAAACCTTCAACCTGACCCGCCAGGCCCAAGTCATGAAGGCCGACCCCGCAGCCGCCAAACGGCTGGCAGCCAAGGCCGGGGTGCCGCTGAAGATTTGATTTTCCAAACGTAGGGAACGCAAACGGCGAGCGGGAAGGCTCATATCCTTCTGACAGCGTGTTCAATTCACGCCCCTGCAACCAAGCTACCCCATAAAAACGAGGCCCGGGCGGTGCACTGCCCCGGGTGTGAGACGCAACCCCAACAGCCTCGCCCGGCACGGATGACCGGGCGGGGCTTTTTCGTGCCGATGCGAAAATTTTCGCATGGCGGAATTGACGCGGCCGGCCGTGGCCTGCTATGAGTGCCCCCGAAGTCAATCAAGGTGTGCCAGGGGTGCACCGCAAGCGGCCCGGGGGGCAGCAGAGCGACACCAACCAACAAACCAACCATTCATCCAATTATGGCCGAAACCAAAGTTTCTGACGTTGTGGTGCCGGAGCTTTTCCTGCCCTACATGATTCAACGCACCGCTGAACTTTCCGAGTTCATTTCCAGCGGTATTGTGGAAAGCGCCCCGCAGTTTGACGACATTGCCACCGAAGCAGGCGGCAAATTCGCGGACATGCCTTTCTGGAATGACCTCGACGGCGACGACGAAACCGTGGAAGACGACACCGACGCCACCGTCGGCAAGATCACCGCTTCCAAGGACGTTGCCCGCATGCACGTGCGCCAAAAGGCGTTCGGTGCGCACGACCTTGCCAAGATCCTCTCCGGTGACGACCCGATGGCCGCCATTGCCGAGCTTCTGGCCAGCTACCGCGCCCGCCGGATCCAAGCCCACGTGATTGCCACCCTGAACGGCATTTTCGGTGCCGCTTCGATGGCCAGCAACGTGCTGGACATTCACAAGGCCAGCGGCACGCCGGATTCCACCAACTACCTCAACGGGTTGAGCTTCATCAACGCCACCCAGTTGATGGGTGACAGCAAGGCGAAGCTGACCGCGGTCCTGATGCACAGCGCCGTGGAAAGCCACCTGCGCAAGCTGGACCTGATCGACTACATCCCCGATTCCGAGGGCAAGGAAATGCTTGCCGTGTTCCAAGGCAAGCGGGTGATTGTTGACGACGGATGCCCGGTGGAAACCATCGACGGCAAGCCGGTTTACAGCACCTTCCTCTTCGGCCAAGGCGCGATTGCCTACGGGCTGTCCCGCAAGAACGAAGTGCCCGAAGGCGCTGCCCCCGGCAGCACGTGGCAGCTTGAATTCGGCCGCAATTCGCTGGGCTCTTCCAGCCACCTGATCAACCGTTGGCGGATCATCATGCACCCGCGTGGTGTTCGCTGGATGGAAGCGAGCGTGGCGAAGAACAACCCCACGAACGCCGAAATCGCGACCGCCAGCAACTGGCAGCGCGTGTTCGAGCAAAAGAACGTGCGCATCGTGAAGGTGCGTCACAACGTGCTGTCCTGAACCTGAACCCCTACCGGGGGCGGTGCCAACCGGTGCCGCCCCCTTTTTTCTGAAGCCTGAACCAACCATTTCCGAACCATGAAAAGCCTCGCAATTTTTGCCGCCCTTGTGGCCGCCGGTGCTACCCACGGCCAAAACATCCTGACCTTCGCCGCAAACGTGGCCGACGGTGAAACCTTCACCATTGGCACCGACGTTTTCGAGTTCACCACCGACAACACCCCGACCGCGGGCCGCCGCGCCGTGGACGTTTCCGGGGGCCTGACCAATTCCACGGTGCCGACCGCCGCCGCCGCCGCCATCAACAACGGGACCGCCTACAGCGCCGTCGTGGTGGGCACCAACGTGGTGGTTTTCCACGACACCCCGGGCATTTCCGTGGCGTGCTCGGAAACCATGGCGGGATCCGGCAACGCATGGGCCGCCGCCGCGCTTTACGGCCACACCAAGGCCACCGAAAGCCCGGCGATTCCCGTCCAGCAATCGCGTGCCGTTGTGGCCGCCGAAGTGACCGCCGGGCTTTTTGCCATGGTGTTCAATGGCGCGGTGCAATCGGCCGCCGTGCAAGTGCGAACCGCCGCCGGTGCCGTGAAGGCCTTCGACGGGGTGACCCGCATCAACGGCCGCGTGGTTTCCATTGACCTGAGCGGCAGCACCGACCTTGCGGCCACCGACGTGGTCACCATTACGGCAAAGCTTGCCGTCGTGGCCTGAGCCTGATTCCATCGCGGCGATGCAACCACTACCACAGCACCGCACTGAAGCAGGGATCCCATACGACGGCCGTTTTCCCACGAAGAAACGCCGACGTGCCCCGCTTGTGGACCTCGCCGCGATGGACGCCAAGGCGGCCGAAGAAAACGCCGCCCGCGAAGCCGAAGAGGCCGAGCGCCGGAAAGCCGAAGAGGCCGAGGAAGAGAAGCGACGCGAGCAAGCACGCCGCGAAGCCGACGAATACATCAACGGGCCAGCCAAGCCCGCGCCAGAGCCGGGCCCGACGCCCGAGCCGGTGAACGAAGCGCCCGCCGAAGGTGCCGGGCAAGACATTGCCGCCGCGCTGGCCGCTGGTGCCGCTGCCGAAGCCGCAGTGGCCGAGGAAGGTGCCGCCGCGGATCCCGCGCCGGCCGCGAAGCCGAAGCCAGCCAGAGCAACCAAGCAAGCGAAGGCCCCACAGGGATGAGCTACCTCATTGTCCCCAAGCTGGTCGAAACCACCGATCAGGAGGGGGACGAAGACTACTTCCTGAAGCGCCAGACGCTTTACGCATGGATCCTTGACCAGCGGCAAAAGAAGCGGCGCAAATGCCAGGAAGTGGAGCTTCCCCCCGACGGGATCCCGTTGCCGGAAACCCGGGCGCGGGTGGTTTCTGATGCCGGGCAGCAGTGGTTTGAATTCATGTGGGTTTCGCCCGAGCCGGTGCTTGGCAATGCCGCCGCCGGGTGGACCGACCTCGGCTACTACTGCCAACTCCGGGTGGACTACAGCAACGACTTGGTGAATTGGAGCCCGGGCAAGTTTGTGGACGCGCCGGTCCCGCTGGTGGAACGGCCGGATGGCACGCGGGAAATCTGGTGCCGTGCGCTGAACCCCGTGAACGCGCAAATCAAGACCGGGGCGCTGGTGTGCGAAAGCACGGCCGCCGACGGCGACGCCCGCAACAACCCCATCACTTCGGTGAAACTGGGTGGAACGCTGCTGGCGCTGCCGCGCTACCCCTACAGCATGCCCACAGCAGCCGCCAACCTTCAGGCCGACATCGTGGCAGCGGGATTCCCCGGCACGATTGTGACGGCCACCAGCGCGACCGTGTGGCGCATTTCCGTGCCTACGGTGAACTACGTCTCGTATGCCGACACCAGCCGCGTGGGCTGGCCCGGCTACCTGGTGGCCGATATGTTCGGGCAGATGACCCAAACCGTCGACGGCCGCAGCTTTCAGGGCACCTTCGTGAACGCCGCTGGCGTGCCGATAAAAGACAAGGGTTTTGCCCGCCTTGTGATCACCCCCATCCTTCGTTGAACCATGACCCCGAGCCAAACCTACGTGAGATTTCCCGCCCCAGTGTTCCTTGCCCTACGGCCGCGCCAAGGCCCGCGCCCGCGTGTGGTCGCGCCAGGCGACACGCCGCAGCCGGAAGAGCCGCAAGAGGAAGAGCAGCGCATCATACGGGAGTTCAACGAACTGCCGTTGCACCTGCAATTCGACCCCATCCGGCGCTTCCTGCTGGCCTACCTCGCGCCCATTCCCGCGCCGCTGGTGCTTTACGGGCCCGAAGACTTTGTGGCGGCCACCGCCGACACCATGGAAGACCACGCCGACAGGGTGCTGGCGCTTTGCGGCGATGATCCGGCCGCCGTGCTGCAACCCCTGATCGATGCCGACTTGCCGATTTACTGGGAGCGCCCCGCGCCACCCAAGCGCGTGCCCCGGGCGATTGAGAACTGGCGGGCAAAAACCATCCTGAAGCTGATGGGCATGGACGGGGCCGCCGAAGCCGCTTTTGCCGGGCTGCCCGAGCAAGAGCGCGTGGTCGTGGAAACCGCGTGGAATCAAGGGGCCATGCTGCTGCGAAAAAACGCCGCGGTGAATGGCGTTGGTGCCGCGCTGGGGCTGACATCCGCACAGATTGACCAGTTGTTTATTGAAGCCGCGGCGCTGGTCGTGTAGGAACACCGCCATGGCCAGCAAGCGACCATCCAAACCGGTTTCCAAAGCCGCAAAGCCGAATGCGAAAATTTTCGCACCGGCCAATTCCCATCAGGTGCAAAGCTGGCACCTCCTGCAGGCCGGGAAGAAACGCCGCCTCGCCAACCAAGAACCGCCACCCGAAGAGCCATGATCGACGACACCGACCCGCAAGCCCCGATTGACGCCCCCGAGGAAGAGCCCGCGCCCATTCCCCTCGAGGAATTCCGCGCCCGCTTCGAAAAGACGTTTCAGTTTCGCGGCATCGACATCCCCGAAGTGACCGACGAATGGCTGGCCGAGCAACGCGACGCCGGAATGAGCCCCATCGAAGCCTTCGAAACCTTCACCGCCTGAACCCATGGCCCTGACCCTTGTCGTTGAAACCGGAGCGGGCACCAACCCCGCCGCCAACACCTACGTTTCCCGCGCCGACGCCGACACCTACCACGAAGGGGTGATCGATGGCACCGCGTGGACCGATGAAACCGAAGGTGACCGCGACAAGGCGCTGGCCCATGCCGCCCGGATCCTCGAGACGCAATTTCGTTGGAAGGGGCAGCGGAGCTTTCCCGCGCAACCGCTGGCATGGCCCCGCAGTGGCGTGATTTCCGACGGCGTGGTTTTCGAGGAAACCGACATGCCGAAGGCCATCAAGGACGCGCAATGCGAAATTGCCCGCGAACTGCTGGTGGCCGGTGCCTTCCAGACGCGGCCGGCCAACAGCGGCGGGGCCGACCAACTGGCCGCAATCGACCTCGGGCGCGGTGCCCTGAAGCTGGAATACCAAGACCAGAGCCCCACCGCCGCCAACAGCAACGCCGACAAAACGGTGGTTTCCCCCTACGTGGTGGCGCTGCTTCGCGATTTCGGATCCTACCAGCAAGGCGGCGACCGCATGGTGCGGGTGCGCCGCGCATAACCCACCGCCATGGCCAGCATCCGCGCAACCGCCAGAAAAGCCACCCGGGCCGCCTTCGCAGCCGCTGGCGACGCGCTGATTTCGGCCACGCTGAAGCTTCAGCCGACCGTCGGGGCCTACGACCCGGCAACCGACACCCAGCCGACCACGTGGGGCTTCAACGCCACGCTGAAGGCGCTGGAATTCGACGACGTGGAAGAGAAGCGGGACAGCGCCCCGGAAGACCGCATGCGGGTGTTCCTCTTCAAAGGTGAAGACCTGGTGGCCGCCGGTGCCGAGCTGCGCGGGGAGCAAGAGGGCGAAATCACGGTTGACGCTGCCAAGTGGAACGTGGTCAAGACCGAAACCGACCCCACGGGCAGCGTGTGGATGTTCTATTGCCGCCGCTGAAGCCATGGCCAATTTCGGGATCCGAGAGCTTGGGCACTTCATGGATGACGTGGCCGAGCAACTGGACATCGCCGTCGAAGTGGTGGCGCGAAAGCTGACCATTGATGCGTGGGGCAAGCTGGTGAAACGCACGCCGGTGGACACCGGCCGGGCCCGGGCAAGCTGGGCCATTTCGGTTTCCGAGCCCTACTCGGGGCCGCCGCCGTTGCCAGGCCAGCACGGCATGCCGAGCGAACCCGGGGTGGCACAGATTGACGGCACCACCAGCATTTTCATCACCAGCAATTTGCCTTACATGGAGGCGCTGGAAAACGGGCACAGCGGGCAGGCACCCAACGGCATGGTGCGCATCACCGTGGCCGAAATTGCGGCCGAAATTGACAGCTTGCTGGCGGATCTGTAGAACGGTGGCCATGGACACCGAAGCCACCCGAGCCGCAGTCACCGCGCTTTTCAAAGCCGGGTGGGTTGGAACGCTGGCCGCCAGCATCCCGGTGGAATACCCAAACCAGAAATTCAAGCAGCCGGAAAGCGGCCACTGGGGGCGGCTTTCGATGCAACTCGGCGACCGCGACAGCGTGGCGATTGGAGCCACCCGCAAGCGGCAGATGGGCATCCTCACGCTGCAAATTTTCGCGCCCGAGGAAGCCGGGACTTCGACCGCCTACAAGGCCGCCGATTTGTTCGCCGACATTGTGGACCTGAAGGCGCTGACACCGGCCACGGGGCTGGTGATCGAATTCGAATTGGCGGGCGTGGCTGGCCCATTTGAAAGCAAGGGATTTTCGCAGATCAACGCACAGGTGGCTTTCCGCGTGGACAAGACCACCTGAATCCGATAAGAGCCACCCACCAACCGCACCCACCACCATGGCAGACGCAAACTATTCGAGCATCGGCATCATCAAGGAAACTTCGTGGGGCGTGACCCCGAACACCCCGCGCCTGAAGGCGCTTCGCATCACCGGCGAAGACCTAAAGCACGAAAAGGAAACCATTCAAAGCCAGGAAGTGCGCGACGACCGCCAAGTGGCCGACCTGGTGGAAGTGGGCGTGCAAGCCAGTGGCGGGGTTGAATTCGAATTGAGCTACGGCAGCTTCACCGATCTGATTGCCGCGGCGCTTTTCAACGCACCCGTGGCCATCAACGTGGCAGCCGTGACGGCCGACATCGTGGCCGGTGGCACCCAAACCATGACCGGCGCGGCCGGCGACTTCGACCACGTGCCCGTGGGCGCAACCGTGAAGGTGGCCGGGCTGACCGCTACCGCCGACAACGGCCTGAAGCTGGTCGTGGCCAAGAGCAACGACGGCAGCGCTCTGACCTTCGCCCCCAACAGCTTCAGCATCGGCGAAACCGACGCCGAAGTGACGCTGACCGGCAGCCACCTCCGCAACGGCACCACGCGCTCGAGCTTCACGCTTGAACGCCGGGTGAAGACCGCAGCGGGAACCGATTTCTTCCAAACCTTCCTCGGGCAGGTGGTTGACGCGCTGACCCTGAACTTTGAAAGCAAGGCCATCGTGACCGGCGGCTTTACCTTCCTCGGCCGTTTCGGCGACGCAAGCAACGACAGCGTCGACGCCGCGGTGGCAGCCAGTGGCTACGACCCGGCGACCACCACGCCGGTGATGAACGCCACCAACAACATCGGCACCTTCCTTTTCGACAAGACGGCCAGCGCCGAAGCCCTGAAGAGCCTGACGTTGAACATCGCCAACGGCCTGCGGGGCAAGGACGCGATGGGCACCAAAGGCAACTTCGACATCGGCGTGGGCACCTTCGAATTGACCGGCAACCTTTCCGCCTACTTCCAGAGCAATGCGCTCTATGAGAAGTATCTTGACCACAGCGACGTGGCCCTTTCGTGGCGGGTGACCGACGCGCTCGGCAACACCATTGTTTTCACGATTCCGCGCATGAAGCTGGGGACCGGCGAACCGAAGATCGAGGGACGCAACACCGACGTGATGGTGGCCAGCGACTGGACCGCCATCCTTGACCCGGTGACCGGCGCGACCTTCATCGTCGATTTCCACCCGGCCGCATAACCCAGCGCCAGGCCATGCGCAAATTTTCGCACCCCGTGGTTGACGGCCACGGGGTGCTTTTGTGAGAACACCAACCAACCCCAAAACACCGATGGACCTGCAATCATTCAAGACCGACCCGAGCAAGCAAGATGGAACGTGGATCGAATACGGCGACGCCCGATTTCTGATCGCAAGCGCCCATTCCCCAGCCTACAAAAAGGCGCTTCGTGCCCGGGTTTCGAAGATCCCAGCGCACCTGCTGAAGAGCCAGCCGCAGCTTGCCGAAAAGGCCGCAGCCGACGTCATGGCCACGCACGTGCTGCTTGACTGGGAAGGCGTGACCGAAAACGGGAAACCGCTTGAACCCACCCCCGAGGCCCGCCGCGCCGCGCTGGACATTCCAGCCTTCAGCGACTGGGTGGCAGAGCAGGCGATGAACATCGCGAACTTCCAAGCCGAGGGCGAAGCCGACGACGCGGCAGCCTTGAAAAGCGACGCTTGAGTGGGAACTCAAGTGGGGGGATTCCGAAGACTACCTTTGGACCGTTTACGAAGCCAGCGGGGTGCTGCCCGGCCCGCTGGAATCACGGCCGCCGCCCCTTCCCGAGCACCTGCAAGAGATTCTGGCGGCCTTTTGGCTGCTGACTGAAAGCAGGCCCGTGGGATGGGGCAGCGCCAGCGGAATCACGGCCGTGGACGTGCTGGCGGTGGCCGCCGCGTGGGGTTTCGAGCCAACCCGGTTTTTGGCTGTCATTCGCGAGTTGGATCGCGTATTTCTCGCGCACCTTCAGGAAGCTGCGAAGAAAGCCAGCAAGAACGGGGGAAAATGAAGCACCACCACCATGGCCGACATCCGCACCATTGGCATCAAGTTTGACCCCGCCCCGGCAAAGCAGGGCGCGGCCGAAGCGAAAAAGGCCGTGCACGACATGGCCACCAGCGTCGACCGCGACCTGCAAAAAGTGGACGCCGCGGGGAAACAGACCGGCACCGCGATCAAGCAGGCCGGTGACAAGATCGAAGCCGCCGCCAAGGGCGCGGAACATGCCGTGGACCGCCTCGGCCGCAACGGTGGCATGGCGCGGATGGCAGCCGGTGCCCGCACCAGCGCCGGGCAGGTTTCCAACGGCGTGATTGACATGCTGGACACCTTCGGCCTGCTGGATTCCCGCATGGGCATGATGGTGCGCCGCGTGCAAAGCGGCATCAACAGCGTGGCCAACCTTCGGGGAGTTTTCGCCGCCGCCAGGCCTGCGATGGCAGGGACCGCCGCCACGGCCACCAGCGCGGGCGCTGCCATGGCGGAAGCCGGGGCGGGTGCTGCCACCATGGCCGGGGGCGTGGGAGCCGCGTCGGCGGGCATGGGGGCGCTTGGCACGGCCGCCGCGGTGGCACTGCCGATCATCATCGCGCTGGCCGCTGCGCTGGCTGGTGTGGCCGCAGTGGGCGCGGTGTTCGCTGCGCTGAAAGCCGGGATCCCGAAAGCCGCCGCATTCGAAGAGGCGGAAACCGGCATGGCGGTGCTGCTTGGAAGCTTCGACAAGGCGGCCGAGAAAATGGACGCCATCAAGAAATTTGCGGGCGCAACGCCATTCGAGAGCGCCGAAATGATTCAGGGAGCCCGCTACCTCGAGGTCTTCACCCAAGGCCTGCTGAACAATGAAAAGGGCTGGACGCTGGTCGGCGACGCCGCGGCAGCCGCACAGCGCGACTTCGGCGAAGTGGCCATGTGGGTGGGCCGCACCTACGCCGCGCTCAAAGGTGGCCAGCCCATTGGCGAAGCCACCATGCGCCTGATGGAAATGGGCCTGATCACCCCGCAGGTGAAAGGTGCCATGGACAAGCTGGCCGAGAGCAGCAACGAAGGCGGGAAGAACTTCGCGCAAATTTGGGGCATCGCCGAAACCAGCCTGAAGCGGTTCACCGGCACCATGGCGCTGCAAAGCCAGACGTGGAACGGGCTGATGAGCAGCCTCCGCGACAACTGGAATCTGGCGCTTGCGGGATTCGCCGCGCCGGTGATGGACGCGCTCAAGCCCGCACTGGCTCAACTGGTGCAAATGGTGGCTGGGCTGATCCCCTACGCACAAGCATTCGGCCAGGCGCTGGCCGACGGCGTGACGGCCACCATTCAGATTTTCCGCAGCGGGCAGATTGCCGAGGCCCTGAAGCTGGGGCTGCTGGCGGCGTGGGAATTCGGCCGGGCCAACTTCGTCACCATGATGCTGCTGGCCTTCGAATTCGTGCTGAACCGACTGGTCGAAGGGCTGGTGAACGCCATCACGCTGCCGGTGCGCTTGTTTGCCAGCCTTTTCGGGTTGGCGGTGGACTTCGTGGGCAAGCTGCTGGAAGGCGACCTTTCCGGGGCCATGGAGACGGTCACCAAGTATTTCGGCGACCTCGGGGTTTCCGCCGTGAAGATGATGGCGGCCATGATTTACAACGCGCTCGGCAAGGCCTTCGTCGACGTGGTGAACGTGTTCCGCAACGCCATTTATGGGGTGTTGCAAAAGGCGGGCGACATCGCCAGCACCGTGCTGGTGAAAGCCGGGAAAGACCCGCTGGCCCCGATTGTGGCACCCGCGCCGGTGACATTCACGCCCATCGATACGAGCTTTGGCGCGATTCGCAAGGCGGCCAACAACAGCGTGGGCACCGGTGCCCGCGACGACTTCAGCGCGTTCATGGACAAGATGATCGCCGACGCAAAGGCCAGCCAACCGCCGAAGCCCGAGCTGCCGGCCGCGCCCACCATGGGCACGGAAAACCTGCTGGGTGATGGCAAGGACAAGGGATCGTCCGGGGCCGAGAAAGCCGCCAAGGCCGTGAAAGAGCAGCAAACCGAAGTGCAACGCCTGATGCAAGACTGGGGCGACCTCGGCAAGCAGATTGACCAAGTGGCGGCCGGATCGATTCAGGCGATTGCCGGGGGAATGACCGACGCGCTGACCGGCCTGATCATGGGCACGAAGAGCGCCAAGCAGGCCTTCCAAGAAATGGCCACCAGCATCGTTTCGGACATCATCCGCATGATTCTGCAAATGCAGATTCAGCTTGCCCTTGCCGCGGCGCTGCGGGCCATGGGAGTGGCCGCCCCGGGCGTGGCGCACAGCGGTGGCACCGTGGGAGCCACGAACCTTTCGACGACCGGCACGCGCACGGTGCTGCCGACCTACCACACCGGCGGGATGGCCACCAGCGAACAAACGGTGAAGGTGGAACGCGGCGAAAGCATCCTGACCCGGAAGCGGGCCAAAGAACTGGAAATGGAGCTGGCAGCCCAACGCGGCGACCGCCAGCAAGGCCAGCGCCAAGGCAACGGCGAAGCCACCATCATCAACGTGTTCGACCGCAACGAAATTGCCGACGCCGTGGTGGCCCGCCCCGACGCCGTGGTGAACGCCATCAGCCGCAGCTTGCCCGCCGTGCGGAAAATGATCATGAGTGGCAACCGCCTATGAGCACGACGACCACCAACACCGCGCCCGAGCTGCTGGCCATCATGCCCGATTGGCAAGCCGGGGTGAAGCAGCGCACGGCCTACCGCACCGAAGTGGTGCGAAGCCGCAGCGGACTCGAGCAACGCACCCAGCACCGCCGCCGCCCGATTCTGGCCATGGAATACGTGGCGGCCGGGATCCACGATGCCGCGGCACGCAAGCGGCTGGAAGGTGTGGTGGCGCAATCGCGCAAACCCCTGCTGGTGCCGTGGTGGCCGAATGGTGCCAGGCTATTTCAGGACATGACCACCGAAACGTCGGCGCTGCTTGGCACCAACCCGATTGCCGACGACTGGGACCGCGACGGCTGGGTTTTCTTGTGGGATCGCAACACCGGGCAGGAATTCAGGCAACTGGCCAGCCGCGACGGCCGCACGCTGAACCTGACCGACACCGGCAGCCACCTGCTTTTCCCCGCCGGTGCCTTCGTGTTTCCGGTGCGCCTCGCCATCCGTGAAAAAAGCGACGCCGTGCTGAACCCCAACCGCCACCGCACCAACCCCGAAAGCCTGAGTTTCCGCACCCTATGAGCTTGATTGCCTACGAAGTGCTCACTTTCCAGCCGGACTTCAGCGAAGTGCCGCAGCTTGGGATTGAAGACGACCGCGACGTCGTGCAAAGCCCCGGCGGCCGGGCATTCGTGGCGTGGGCGGATCGCACCGACCGCGTGGCGCGTTTCGCCTTCCAGACCAAAACCGCCGAAGAATGGCGGATCCTGCGGGAATTCTTCGACCGCATCGGGGGCCGTGCCGCCGCGTTTTACCTGCCGAGCTGGCAGCACGATTTCGAGCTGGCGGCCAATGCCGCGGCGGGATCCTCACAACTGCGGCTGGCGGGCCACTGGTTTGCCGACAACGTGACCGAAAACCGGCCCGACACGCTGGGGCGGGTGATTTTCGCGCTGAACCACCTCGGGCAGTTTTCCACGCACCTGGTGGCCAGCTTTGGCGAAGACGGGGCCGACGACGTGGTGGCATTGCTGGATCCGATCACCAACCCAATGGAAGCGGGCCGCACGATGGTGGGTTTCTGTTACCTTGCCAGGCTGACCGAAGATACCATCGAAAGCGAGCATTTAAGCCCGGATCATGCACGAATGATTCTTGGCTTCAGGAACGTGACCCAAACCCGCCGGGTCAACCAAACCGAAAGCGCCGAAGGTTCAGTGGTGGGTAATATGAACCGAAACGAAGACGTCCGCGCCACGGATGAAGACCCGATTTACACTGACCCATCGGTGAGTTCAGCCATTGGACCGTTTCAATATGGCGTGCCACAGGGCGACAATTACCAATCCGAATGGACAGCCTCTCTTAACAGGATCGACAACACGGTGACGCTTCGTGGCACCGCTTACGATGCCCCGGAACTGCTTTACAACGCACCAGCGCCAGCGGATCAGATAGCCCTGACCTTTGATGCCGGTGGCCGTGAAATTCTTGCTTGGGATCGGAATGGAAAGGTGACCGTCGCATGGTTTGGCCCCACCCCGACTTACAAGACTTTCGACGGATTCAGCCCCGTAGCTTACAACACCTATGCCATCGACAGCACCGTTGATGCGGGAACTGCGACCATTGCCGTCTTCTATTTGAGAGAGAAAGACGCGACGATTTACTGCCGAATCGCCAGCGAAAATTTCACCATTGAGCACAGATACTGCAAAAGCCCATTGGCTCCCCTTTATTTGCACGCGGCGCGCCGCAGAAATGGGCAGCTTCAAATTGTTGGGATCGATACCGGGCACCGGTTGGCCATTTGGCGAAGCCAAACCTATGTTACGCCGCTGGAAATTCAGGCCTTGTCCGTAAACGTGGGTGACGTTGAAGGCTTATACTACCCCATCGCTGTGGACGTGCCAATTCCAGACGAGATTGCCACAACGACCATTGTTTCTGGCAGCATCGAGTTTGCTGAAATTCGGGTTGTTGGAACGATTCCCGACGATTCAGGGACTACTTCGCTGATTCCTTCCATTTCCGGCGACTATGTTCTGGCCCGAATTACAGGCGAGATTCCTGACGATTCCGGGACCGTGTCCTTGACCGCAAATGCCAGCCTGCTTTATGCCTTGACGGCCATCAGGCCGGGAGATGCAGAGGAAGATTCTGGAACCGTTTCCATCCAACCAATAACAGGAACCTACAGCACATGAGAAAGCACCCCAAAAGCCTTACTGGAACCATTGAGGCAAAGGCATCGGCCCAAGGATTCTACAGTTACCGCGTGATGAATAGCGATGGCTCCCCCGCATGCGATTGGATTCAACAAAAAAACCTTCTTCTGCCAGCAGGATTAGCGGCGAGCCCAAGTTTTTGGGCGTCATTGCTTGGAGCTTGTCATGCCGGGACCGGTGCAACGGCCAATTCTGCGGCGTTGGACGGGACTTTTTCGCAGACTGGATCCACCGTTACGCGCACCGGAGGGGCGGGAACTTTTGTAAGCGGAAACGTTGGAGATTTCATCAAATTTGCTTCGGGGGAACGCGCAAGGATTGTGACGTTCACCAACAGCGTCACGGTTCAGGTGGACAGAAGCCAGGAAGTGGCATCGGCAGCGATTACCGTTTACGATTGCTCGAGGCTTTACCTTGACACGTGGGTCAAAGCAACCACGACCACTGACGCAACTGCTGGCTTCAATGGTAATTCATACACCACTGAAACCGGCACTTTCAGGGTTTGGAAGACCTTCAACCAATCGGCAGAGACGGTTTCAAGAACCTACACGGAAATAGGGATTTCGCCTTCTACCGGAGGCACTTCCACGACCACGCTTTTAAGTAGGCTGCTTTTGGAATCACCAGTGAACGTGCTGCCTGACCAATTCCTTCAGGTGCGCTTCGATTTGGTGGTCAATACTGGAAACTACAGGACTTCAGCCGCTATACCGTTGACCATCACCGGTTGGCCTTACCCATACCAAATCCAGAGCATTACCAGCAACGGGACTTACTGGGATGTTGTGGTGGGTGCTGCCTGCAGTAGCCACTACGCGGTGGGCCGCCCAATTATTATTTCCGGAGCCTTGCCCGCTTCAACCGTAATTTCGAGCATTTCGAGCACCAGCACGGAATTCACGGTGAACAGCACGGGACACGGCAAAAGCATTGGCGACACCGTCGTGATCGCGTCTTCAAGCCAAGCCGGATACAACGGAACATGGGTGGTTGCAACCGTTCCAAACGCCAACAGCTTCACCGTTACAAGCGCCATCAATCTTGGGGCTGCCACTGGTGGCACCGTGCGGCTTGCAACCCCTGCAACCTGGTATAACGGAACCCACACTATTGCCAGCTTCCCAAACAGCACCACGATTCGGATCACAAATTCCAATTCGATTGCCGCGGCCGGCTTGGCCGGGACCGTGACCAATTCGGTGGCGGCACAGGCCATCATTGTTGGCCAAAGTTGCACTGCCGGGCAGCCCTCAATCCTTGATTTTGCTACAGGAGGAACGGCAATACAAAACAAGGCCACGGTCGCCGTGATTGCTGAAGCCAACCTGATGACGGGCTTGGTGCATGGAACCTCACCATCCGCGCCAACCAATGTTGGCACAGCCGCAGGAACAACCGGAGCTTATGACGCAAATTTGCTTGAACAGGAAATGGTGATGACTTTGGCGACATCGGCGGCCAACAACCAGACCATCCGGCAACTTGCCATCGGCAATTTTTCGCAGCCAACAGGCAAGCTGATTATTACGTTTGATGAGCGCCAGCGAAAGGACAATGGATACATTTTGACCTTGAAATACAAGATCAAGTGGGAACCCGATTTGAACTGATGCCATGCCGGATCCCAACACACTGGTGGGCGACGACAGCCGCCCGAACACCCGGCCGATTTATTGCTACATCGTCCAGCAACTGGACGTGACCGACGCGCCGCCGCTTTTCCTTACGCAATACGACGGGGAAGTGACCATCGGCAACCTGCCCGATGCCTACGGGGCCGACAGCCCGCAGATTTTCACGCCGGTGAACATCGGGCACGGTGCCATCACGCGGGAAGGAAGCTTCGATAAGACCACCTTCGAAATTCGGGCGCTGACCGAAGACATGGCCGGGCTTTCGCGCTACGCGCTGACCGGTGCGGTCCCGCGGGTGCAAGTGGACGTGGTGAAGGTGAACCCCGGGCCGGTGATCGCCGGGGAAACGGCCGGGTGGAACAACGACTGCATCGTGGTGCAAAGCGGGCTGATGAGCAGCTTTGGGTTTCAGGGCTTCACCGTGGTTGTGGAATGCGTGCCGCCGCCGCTTTTCAGTGGCCACGAAGTGCCGCGCTGCCGATTCACTCGCACGTGCAACCACGTGCTCTATGGCCCCGCGTGCCGCGTGGACCCCGGCGACTACGAGCTGGCGACCAACATCCTCGAGCTTCAGCCAGGGCAACGCAAAGTGACGCTTCAGCGAACCCACCCGGAAGACCCAGGCAACTACTTCAGGCAAGGGGTGGCCCTTCACCAGCCCACCGGCCTGCGGTTGGCAATTTTCAAAAGTGAAATCGTGGGCGGAAACACCGTGCTGAAGCTTCACCAGTGGAATCCCGACATGGAAGTGGGCGACGTCGTTGTGGCGCGGGCCGGGTGCAAGCACACCTTCGCCGAGTGCAAGGCGAAATTCGACAACGCCAAAAACTTCGGTGGATTCAGCACGGTCCCGAACAAAAACCCCACCGTGCACGGCATCTGATGGACCCATGCGCAAATTTTCGCACGTTGTGGACTCCCGAGGCTGAAGCCGCGGCGGTGGCCTGCTGCGAGTCCTTCAGGGGAACCCGCCACATGCAACGCCGGGCGATTCCCGGCCGGGGTGTGGATTGTGTGCAATTCGTGGTGGCAGTGGCTCAAGCCGCCGGGATCCTGCCAGAATTCCGCTGGCCGCAATACCGGCAAGACATCGGTTTTCACCTGAACCGAAACCAGCTTGGCGACCTGATGCGGGCGGTTTTCGTGGCCGAGCTGGTGGACCTCGAGACATGGGAGCCAGCGACCGGCGACGTCGGGATTTTCCGGTGTGGCCGCACCAGCAACCATTGCGGCATTGTCGTGGCTGGCCGTTTCTGGCACGTGACCACCACGGCACCGGTGCACGACACCGCCATCAGGGCCGTGCGCGGCAGCTTGCAAGAGGTGGTGCGCTTTACCGGGGCAGGCCTGCGGGCGGATCCCCAGCAACTGAAAACGACATGAGCAAGAACACGTGGATCAGCGTCGGGGTGGGCATTGTGGCCGCAGCCGTGGGTTTCTTCACCTTCGGCACGGGCTACGCCGCGCTCTTTGCCTTCAGCCTTGGAGCCACCGCCACTTCGCTGGTGCTTGGCCCGAGCGAACAAAAGGGCAATGGCGCACTGCGGCCCGATGAATTCCAGATGAACCAAAGCGCCGAAGACATCACGGTGCCGGTGATTTTCGGCACCAGCCGGGTGGCGGCCAACTTCATTTTCGTGGACTTCGACAACTTCGAAAGCGAAGCCATCTATCAGGAAGCGCAAGGCGGCAAGGGTGGGGGCGGCAGTGAAAAGCAGCAAGTGGGCTACACCTACACCGTGCCTCTTTCCTATGGCCTTTGCATGGGTGAAATCGACCGGCTGCGGCGCGTGATTTCAAGCCCGGGGCTGGACGTGTGGAAGAAATTTCCCGACGAAGGGCTGGCCTTCACCAGCGGGCCGGAAACATTCGATTGCGAGTTTGTGAAGGAAGATGGCGACATCACCTACAAGGAAGGCGGCACGTGCACCTTTTACCCGGGAGGTGCCAATCAGGGCAGCAACCTGACCACCGAAGACGACAACCACCGGCATTTTTGCTGGGTGGACTTTCCGGTCTACACCATGACCGGGAGCGCCGCGCCCCGCAGCCTGCTTTTCGAAATCACCCGCATGCCGCAGGTGCTTGACGACGACGGCGACCCCATCGCCAGCTTTCCGGTGCGAGCCGCGGAAGACGACACGGTGGCCGAATGGCTGGACGCCAACCCCGCGGCCGTTGCGTGGGAAGTGCTGCAAAACCCGATTTGGGGCAAGGGGGCAAGCGTGGCCGACCTGGACGTCGAAAGCTTCCGCACGGCCGCCAACTACTACCAGCGCAAGCGGATCGGGATCAGCACCGCGATGGGCCGCACCAGCCTGAACGAATTCATGGGCAGGCTGCGCGACATCTTCGGCCTTTGGGTCTGGTGGGACGGCAGCAAGATGCGGTGCCGCTGCATTCACGACCGCGACAACGCCTACGCCATCCGCACCCGGATCACGGCCGAAGACGTGGTGGGCAGCCCTTCCTTCAACCGCCCGAGCTTGTCGGGCACCTACAACGAACTCCGGCTGGAATTCACCAACCGGGAAAGCAACTGGCAGCGGGAAGTTGCCACGGCCATGGACTTGGCCCACGTGGAAACCATCGAAGGGGTGCGCACGCAATCGATTGACGCCGCCGAAATTGGCACCCGCCGGGCGGCCGAGCTGCTGGCCCATGCGATGCTTCGGCAAATCGCTTACCCCGGCGCGGCGTGCACGCTGCGGCTGCGGCGCACCTACAGCGGACTTCAGCCGGGCAGCTTCGTGGAACTGGTGTGGGACGAATGGCGGGAAAGCGGCGCGGCGACGACCTACTGGCGCGTCGTTTCAGTGGTTGACGACGATCAGGGCACCGAAGGCCTGACCGTGAACCTTGCCGAAGACATTTACGCCACGGCCCGCGACGGCGAAGTGGGAGGCTTCGACGAACCCATCCCGACGATTGACGAAGACGACCCGCTGGAAACCGACGACCTCAACGACGGCGACCTTTTCGGCGACCGCAGCGTGGGCAGCCTTTCCCCAGTGTTCCTTTGGGAGCCCAACTCATGGGCCAGCCAGCTTTCGCGCCGCATTCTCGTGGCCCCCACCCGCGAAAAACGCTACGTGCAAAGCGTTTCGCTGGCGTGGCGAAAATACGGCGACAGCCAGACCACCAGCCTCGGCACTTCGAAGGTGCTGCCGATCAACGGCAAGCTTGCATCGGCAATTTCGGCCAACGGGCCGCTGATGAACCGCGGGGCCGCTTACGAATTCCAAGTGGAGCTTTACCACGCGGATCAGGCCGCCCGCTTCGAAGGTGCCACGGGCCTGGTGCAAGACGACGCCGACGACTTCGCGGAGCTGCTGCGCAAGCTTCAGGCGGTGGCCTTGATTGATGGCGAAATTTTCCGCATTGGATGGGCCGAAGAAACCTCGCCGGGAATCCTGACGGTGCGCACCTACATGCGCGGGGAGCTTGGAAGCAGCAGGGCCGCCCACGCGCTGAATGCACCGGTGCTTTTCTTCGCCACGTTTTCGCCTTCGGTGTTCACCGATGCGACGGGGATCCCGACCACGCAAAAGGTGGTGGTGACCTTGAAGGCCAACAGCACGGTTTCGCTGATTTCAGGCGAGGAAGTGACCACCATCGAAGCCCCCGAAGACGGGCTGGGGATCAAATTCGACGGCACCAGCGTGAAGCCATTCGCGCCCGAGCTGGTAAGCGCCACCCGGGTGGGCACCACGTGGACGGTGCGGATCCGCCCACGGGTGAACAACGGCGCGGGATTCCGTGCCAACATCGAAGACGACCTGACCAACTACGTCACCAGCCTTTCGGGATTGGATTTGAAGGCACAGAAAAGCAGCGGCGGGGCAGCCGTGACGGTGCCCGCTGGCACTTCCTTCAACAGCCCGCCCTTCGACATGCCCACCGGCATTTCGGTCGACAAGCTGGACTGGCAGGCCGACGACGGCAGCGCGGCCGGCGGCATCATCAAGCTGGTGGTGACCTTTGACAGCAACCCCGCCAGCCTGAAAATTTGGGGCGTGCGAAATGGCTTCCAAAGCCCTACAAGCCTCGACATCCCGCAACCGTAAACCACCACCACCATGGCACTGCTTCCAACCACTGGACTCGAAAACCACCCCGTCGGCACCACCGGCCTGAACGGCATCATCAACGGCAACTGGGAAACGCTGGAAGCCATTTTCCTGCCGTTGGCAAGTGCCACCACCGCGGGGCGTGTTTCGTGGAACCCGAGCACCAAGAAATTCAGCCTGCGGGCTGCGCTGGCGGCCATCACCTACAGCGGCACTCCGGTGTTGAACATGGGCGGGGCCGTAACCCAAACGCTGGCGCTGACCGGCAACGCGACTTTCACCACCACCGGCCTGATTGCGGGCGGCGACCTCCGCGTGGTGATCGCGGCCGACGCGAGCCTGCGCACGCTGGCGTGGCCAGGCGGTTGGAAGTGGATCGGCGGCACAGCCCCGGCGAACATTGCCGCGAACAAAACCGGCATCCTCGAGCTGATTTCCACCAGCGACGCCGACAGCGGGGTGATTGCGAAGTGGACCGTTGAACCATGATCGAGCAACTACACGCCACGAAGCTGCGGCTGGCCCGTGAAACGGCCACCGGCAGCGGCAGCCCGTCGGGGGATTGGATCAGCCCGCCGACGACCGCCGCGGCGTGCACCCGCGATTTCGTGCAAACCGCGCAACGGCAAGACGCATTCCGGCAGCTACGCGACCGCCAAGTGGTGGCCGAAAGCTGGACGGTGCGAAGCAGCCACGAAATCGGGCTTGGCTGGCTGCAATGGCTGCTGCTTCCCCACCTGACCGACCGGGGCGCGGGAGTTTACACGCTGGACCCCGAAGCCGAAGGCCCCACCTTCGTGCTGGACACCGAAACCCAGCAAGGGCACCGCGCCCGCTTCCAAGGCCTGAAGCTGATCGAAATCCAACTGATTTTCGAAGAGGCCCGGGTGATTCGCATGGATTGCCAATGGGTGGGATTGCGGCGCGTGGTGCCAGGCACGGCGCTGCCCGGTGCGGCCACGGAATTCAGCGGCGGGGTGATTGCCACCTTCACGGCCGACGCCGCGGCAACCACCGGCGCGTGGGATGCCAGCCCGAGGGACACCCAGCGGGTGACCGGCCACGGTGCGCAAGTTTTCCTGCAGCGCGACATTGCCGCCGCCGACTACGGGCCCGACGGGATCCCCGAGGCACACACCCGGGGCGCGTGGCGGATTGTGGGTGAACTTTACATGCCCGAGACACCGGGGATCACCGACACCGCGTTTTCCGACGACTGGGCGGGCAAACTCGCATTCTGGTTTGGCGCTGGCACCCCGCACCTGCGGATGAACAACGCCCACGGCTTCGTGACCGACGACGACCTGAAGGGCTACGACTTCCGGGTGCGCCGCCTCGTTTTCGAGGGGAAAAGCGACGAAAGGCGGGCGCTGATGGAATTCAGGGCGTGACACGTTGTCGGCGGCCATTTAGATGCGGGCATGCGCAATCTCCTGACCGCCCTGCTGGCCGTGCTGCTGGCTTCATGCGCCAACACCCCGAAGACCGGCCCGGCGCTGCCACGGCCGCCGCAGGCCGCCCCAGTGGCCCCGCTGGTGGACCGGGCACAAAGCGACAGCGCCGCCGCCCGGGAAACCGCCGCGAAGCTGGAAACCAAGGTCGACGACTTGCACCGCGACACCGCGACCTTGAAAACGGGGATCGCAGCGGCAACCGCTGAAGCCGACCGGCTGCGCAAGCAGAAAGCCGCGACCGAAGCAGAGCTGGACGGCCTTTGGCGGATGCTGACAAACGAGCAAGAGCGGGCCGCCGCGCTTTTCCGCGAAGTGGAAGCCAGCAAGGCCCTTGCCGACCAGCACAGGCAACAACGACTGATTGCCGAAAAGCGCCTCGAGGAACTGGCAAAAGCCGCGACCGCCGCCGACGCCGAAGTGGCGACCCTGCGGCAGCAGCACGACGCCATGACGGGGCAGATCGAAGCCGCCAGGCGAACCGAAGCCGACCTTTCCGCGAAGCTTGCCAAGGCCGAGAAAGGCGCGGCCGTGGCGGCATTCATCAAGGGCACCGTGGCGCTGGTGGCCATTGGCTTCCTGCTGCTGAAACTTCTCCCCCTGCTGGCCGCCAGACTGCGGCCATTCTGACCAACCCCAACACCCCAAACCGACGACATGAACAACTCGTTTCTGAAAACCCTCGCCACCAACTGGCGCGACCTGCTGGCCTTCGTGCTGATTGGCATCGGCATTGCCATGATTGGCGGCGTGATCGATTTCGCGGCCGGCCGCTATGCCGACAACGGATTTGCCCGCCTGATCCTTCCCCCGCTTGCCAACTACCTGCAAGGGTTTTCCCGCTTCATGGGGGCGAGCATCACCGCCACGTTTTTGTGGATGCTGCTTTGGCCGACTGTGAACCGCTACGGCAACCACAATTTCGCCGACGGGTGGAACGCGCTTTCCCCGGCCGCCCGGTTCTTCACCTACGTGGGCTTGATCGGCGTCGCGCTGATTGCCGCCGCCATTTGCTTTGCCGCATGAAGACCCTGCTTGCGTTTTTCGCCGCGCTTTGGAGCGGGCAGGCCAACACCCTGCCCGCCGGTGACATGCGCATCAGCCCCGAAAGCCGGGAGCTGATTCTCTACTACGAAACCGGCGGGCAAGGCTATTACCAAGCCAAGCTTCAGCGGCCGACGGTGCCACCTGGTGCCAGCGGGATCACCATCGGCATCGGCTACGACTTGGGCTACAACACCCCGAGCCAGATCCGCGCCGACTGGGGCGGCGTGCTGCCAGCGCCGCAGGTGGATCGATTGGCGGGCGTGGCGGGCCGCACCGGTGCAAATGCCCGTGCTGCGCTTTCCCGCGTTCGTGATATTGTGATCCCATGGGAAGCCGCCGTGAAAGTTTACGAAGGCAAGACGGTGCCGAGATTCGCGGCACTGACCGTGAAGGCCTACCCGGGGATCCTCGCGACGCCACCGGACATTCAAGGGGTGATGCTTTCCACCAGTTTCAACCGTGGAACGGCTTTCAGCCCTTACGAGCGCCGCAAGGAACTGGTGTGGACCCGCGACGACATCCGGGCCGCCAGGCTGGCGAAGCTGCCCGACTACCAACTCTCCATGCGCCGCTTGTGGCCGACCATTCGGGGCCTGCAAAAACGCTACGCTGCGCATGCGGGACTCATGCAAAAAGCACTGGACCAATGACCTTGCCCGCCAAAAACACCACCAGCACCAGCAACGCCGCCCGATTCGCCAGCTTGGAAGCCCAAGTGGGCGCGATTTCCACCACGTTGGAAGACTTCGTGACGGAATCGAAGGAATACCGGCTGCGGGCCGAGCGCAACGAAAGCCAGATTTGGGCAGCCATCAAAGAGCAGGGCGACAACCTGAACCGGGCCGTCGAGCGATTGAGCAACAACGGGCGGATTTCGTGGGGAATGATTGTTTCCACGGGCGGCTTCATTCTGGCGCTGGTGGGTGCTGGTGCCGCGGTGAACCACGCGATGAACGAAGCACGCATCAAGCAGGTGGAAATCCGGCAAGAATTCATGGCGAAGGAACTCGACCGCCACTACGAAGACTTGCGGGCGAGGAAGTGACCGATGCGAAAATTTTCGCATGGCGTGGAAAAGTGCCGAAAAAGGCGCAAATGAGTCTTGACGGGTGGCGGGGTTTCGGGCCAGATTCGGCCCGCTATGACACCACAACCGATTGACCAGATTCTGGCACTGCCCGACAAGGCGGTGGTTTACTGCTTCGAAGGCCAAGTCACCAAGGCATTCAAGCGAAGCGACGGCACCAACGCGCAAGGGCCATGGAGCATTGAAAGCTTCCTCCTGAAAGACGCCACGGGGGCCGAAATCAAGCTGATGCTGAAAGACAGCGACCCCGCGGGCTGGCAGCCCGGCACCGCGGTGCGCCTCGAGGCATGGAAGGGCGACAAGGGGTTTTCCGGCCTTTACGCCGCCGACGACGAATACAAGGGCGAAGTGCGCCGGATCCTGCGGGCCACGAAGACGTGCACCATCACGTTGCTGAATGGCGGCCAACAGCACGCGCCACAGCAGGCCGCACCCCAGCAGCAGGCCCAAGCGCCGCAGCAACGGCCACAAGGCCAGCAGCAGCCGCCACAGCAGCAGCAACCGCCACGCCAGCAAACCACCGCGCCGGCCGCGACCGATGAAGATCGGGAAGCCCGCAAGGCGCTGAACGATGCCAAGCGCACGATTCTGCAAATCACCAACTTGCACCTGCTTTGCGCCAAGGTGGTGGAAACCGTCGAGGCCCCGGCCTTCAAGAAAGCCACCGGGCACGACATGACCGAAGGCCAGCGCCAAGGTGCCACCGCCAGCGTGTTCATCGAATCGTGCAAAAAGGGGCTGGTGCACGCCATGCCAACCACCCCGCTGGAAGCCTGAACCCCAACCCCAAACTTTTCCCACATCATGACGACCAACAACACCGCCGCACCGGCCGCCCGCATCAGCGTGGTGGATTTCACGAACATCAAAGGATGCACCGCCAGGCACGAACTGCCCGAGCTGGTGGCCATCGTAGCGCCCAACGGCATGGGCAAAACCGCGATTTCCGACGCGCTGCAACTGGCCTTGACCGGGAGCCACGCCGACTTCGGCAAGCAGGGCAAGGCGCTGATGGCGCTGGCCAGTGGCCCGGCCATGGACGTGGCCGCCACGCTGACCGACGGCCGCAAGATCGCCCGAAGCTGGCGCATGGATGCCAAGGGCAGCGTGAAGGCGACCGCAGACGAGCCCGAGGGCTGGCCATCGGCCGACGTTTCCATGACGTTCAACCCGCGCACCTTCGTGGCGCTGAATGATCGCGAGCGGGTGGCCACGCTGCTGCGCTTGGCAGGCCAGACGACGCCGACCACGGCGAGCGTGGAAGCCCTGCGGGACATCCTCGAGGAAAAGGCCACGGGTGCCAAGCGCGTGACGCTTTCCGACTTGGATCCATTCGGCCCGAAGATGGCCGACGCCGGGACATTCGTCGAAGCCGCCGAAAGCGAGCTGGTGGAAGCCCGCAAAGCCCACAAGCGCGACATCACGCGGCTGGAAGCAGCCGTGAAAGGGTTGGAAGACGCCGCCCGGGGATCGACCGCACCCACAAAGGTCGAAGCCGCCGAAGTGGAAGCCATCGCCGCCGAAGTGCAAAAGCTGGCTTCAGAGCACGCCCGGCTTTCCGAGCGCCACAGGGCCGCCGCACGCCTTCGCCAGCGCGTGGCCGAGATTGGCACCGCCCCCGAGTGGACCGAAGACGACGACGCGGCACTGGTGCGCGTGACCGAAGACTTGCGGAAGCTGACCGAAGCAGAGCAGGCCGAGCAAGCCGACCGCATGGCGCTGCGCAACGTCCTCGCGCAAGGCCCCGAGCCCGAGGAAGTGGCCGAAGCCAACGAACGCCTCGCCACGGCACTGCCCGACAAGCCGGAAATGGAACCCGCAGCGATTGCCGCGGGGATCCGCGAAGCCGAAGACGAACTGGCCACCGCCCGCGTGCGCATCACCGACTTGGAAGCCGAAGTGGCGAAGCTGAACGGCCAACTTGGCATGGAGTGCTGCCCGACCTGCGGCGCGGCCGGCGACGACCTCAAGGCCCGCTTGGCGGAAACGCTTCAGCCCTACCTTGAAACCGCGGTGATCCGCCTCGGCAACAACCGCCAGCGCGAAATCGACGCCACCAAGCGCATTGCCGAGCTGAAGACCATCGGCCAAGGCTGGCACGACTACGACGCCGCGGTGAAGGCCTGCGAGGAAGCCCGGGAGATTCTGGACCGCGACGAACGGGTGGAACGCGACGCCGCCGAAATTCGCGCCCGGATCGATGCCCGCGCCGCTGAATTCGTGGACCCGGCCACCAACAGCCGACCCAACCGGCAAGAGCTGGAAAGCCAGCACGCCGACCTTCAGCGCCGCAGCTCAAACGCCCGCGCCCTGAAAGAACTTGGCGACGTGCCAACCGCCGACGAAGTCGACGCGCTGATGCGGCTGGTGGGCGAAAACGAGCACGCCCGCGGTGCCAAGGAAGCGGAGCTGCGCACGCTGAAGGAAGGGCTTCGCGTGTGGCAGGAATTCGGGGCACAGGAAACCCACATCACGCGGATGCGCGAAGAGCTGGAAGACGCCAGGCGCAAACTGGAAACCACCGAAGAGCTGATCACCGCCACGCGGGCCGCCGGTGCCGACCTTGCCGCGGCGATTGCCGGGCCGATTGGCGAGGGCCTGCGATTCTTCACCGACGGGGTGCTGCCCGGTGCCGTGAAGGTTGACGCCGCGCTGGGGATCTTCCTCGAGACGGCAGAGCGTGGCTTGCGGCCATTCGATGCCTTCAGCGGATCCGAAAAAGCGGTGGTGGGTTTCGCCTTGGCGGCCACGCTGGCGGCGCACACGCCGCTGAAGATCGCGCTGCTTGACGAAGCCAGCACGATGGACCGCGCACGGAAAACCGCCTTCCTGCAACGGGTGGCCGAAGCCGTGGAAACCGGCCGCCTCGCGCAAGCCGTGGTGATCGACCACGACGTGGCAGCCTACGCCGCACCATGGCAAACGATTTCCCTCTGATGGGGGGAAGGTCGCCCGGGAAACCGGGCGCGGATTGAAACAAACCCTCTGAATGGAGGCCGGTGCATAGCAATGCGAAAATTTTCGCATGCCCGTTTGGGGCGGGGATTCTTCGGGATTCCCGCCCTTTTTCTTTTTGTGCCGGAAATGGCACTTTTTCACTTGTCAAGGTAAGTGTTCCCCCTACGCTTGGCCCCGATGCAACTCACCGATGAGCAAGTGAAGGTGCGGGACAGCGAAGGCCACCTGGTGGTCGTCACCGCAAGGGCAGGTAGCGGGAAAACCGCCACCATGGTGCAACGGATCCGCGCCGAAATTGAGCGTGGAACCAACCCGCGAATGATTGCGGCCATCACCTACACGGTGACCGCGGCACGCGAACTTCAGCACCGGCTTGGCTGCGAGCTGGGGCACTGCGGCACGCTTCACGGCTACGTGATGCGATGCCTTCAGGTGGACCCCGCGACCATCGCCGACGAAGACGAAGTGGCCGAGCTGGCGAAGCAGGCCTGCGGGGCGCTGAACATTCGCGGGCTGACCAACAAAGGGCTGCTGCGGGCCATGGAAGACGTGGTCGAACACCCGGGCGACATCGGCGTGGCGCTGCGCTACGTGCGGGCCGAGCTGAAGGCCCGGGGCCGCACCACGTTTTCGCTGGTGCTGCGGGAGTTTCACGAATGCCTGATGCGAGGCGAGCACCGCCAGAAATTCGCGTTGCTGGTGGTCGATGAAGCGCAAGACACCGCGCCCATCGATGCCGAGATTTTCGAGGCGATGGACGCCGACAAGCGGATTTTCATCGGCGACCCGCACCAAGCGATTTTCGGCTTTCGCGGGTGCACGGATCGGTTTTTCCGCAAGATGGCACGCAAGGCCAGCGACTACCTGCCACTTTCCACCACCTTCAGGTGCCGCCGGGCGATCTGCGACGCCGCCAACGCGCTGCTGCAAGGCGGGCCGGTCACGATGATGCGGAGCATTCACGCCGACGGCGACGGCTACATCGAGGCGCTGCGCTACCGCAACGAAGCCGAAGAGCTGAAGGGCATTCTCGCGTGGGCGAAGCAGTGCAACGGCACCCGCGCCGTGCTTTGCCGCTACAACGCCGACGTGGCCCGCGTGGGCGCGTGGCTGCTGGCCAACGGCATGAAGGTGCGCATGCGCCGTGCCGAGCCCGACAAGCTGCTGGTGGCCGCCCTGCGGCTGCTGGCGAGCAAGCGCGACGCCAACCTGCTGGCCGCCCTGCGGAGTGAACTCGGCGAGCGTGCGGCAAAGCTGCCGCTGGTGGCCGATGCCGACGCCGTCGAGCTGCTGGCGCGAAGCGTGCGCGATGGCATGGGAAGCGTGCCGGCCGCGCTGAACATGCTCGGGGTGCCCGCCGAAGTGGCAGCCGATGCCGCGCCCGAGAGCGTGACCGTTTTCGAGGCGCTGGAAGCTTCCCTGCGGGGCGAGCGCCCGGGCGAAGCCGACGGCACCGAAGTGGTGGTGGGAACCGTGCACAGCGCGAAGGGGCGCGAATTCGACGACGTGCTGGTGGCGAGCTGCTACGCGCCAGGCAAGACCGCGGATCCCGACGAAGAGGCGCGGATTTTCTACGTGGCCATCACCCGGGCGAGAAACACCGCCACCGTGACCTTTGCCGACCGCCGGATTGACCCGCGCACCATGGCGGAAACCGAAGGAACCCCCAGCCCATTCATCGCCGCGGCGAACATCGAAACCACCGAAGACAAGCACGCATGAGCGACCGCATTTTTCAAAACATGGATGGCATCAACGCCATTTTCATTCACAGCAGCGTGGACGATGCGGGCCTTGACCCGTTCGCATTTCGGGTGCTGATGCATCTGAGCCGACGCGCAAACCACAAGGGCATGGCATGGCCGGGCATTGAAAGCATGGTGGAGACTACCGGCATCAGTGAACGCCGGATCCGCGAAGCCCTTCGAGAATTGGAGCGCCGGAAAATGCTTGTGACCACCCAAGCGCCGGGGAAGGGCAACCGGAATTTTTATGAACTTACGGCCGCCAGCGAGTGGATTTTAGAACCGGCACCACGTGCCGATTCGGAAGAATGCGGCACCACGTGCCGATTGGAACCGGCACCACGTGCCGATTCCTCTACTAGAGAAGGAAATCCAAGTGAAGGATATCCAGAAAAGGCGCAAGCGCCTGCTTCTTTGGGTAGAAATTCTAAAAAGTTTTTAGCGCCGGAAGCATGCGCCGCGATTCTGGACGAACTGGGGGACACCTTCAAAGCCCACCCGGTGTTTTGCCTGCGGCTGGGTGAATTCGTGGCCGAGCGATTCAAGACCCGCCGGGTGATGACCGAAGAGGCCGCCCACCGGTTGGCGGTGAAATTCGCGAAGCACGACCCCGAGACATGCGCCACGGCGCTGGAAACGAGTTTGGATCGCGGATGGACCGGGGTTTTCCCCGAAAGCGTGAAGGGTGACCGCCGGGGATCGAGCGGGCCGCACCTGAGTGCGCAAGCAACCTTGGGAGATTGGGGGTTTGGCGAAGCATGAACCTGACCGACCCCACCCGCTGCATGCTTTGCAGCAAGCCCCACCTGCAAACCGAAGAGCACCCGACATGCCCCGAGTGCGAGGCCTTGCCCGAGATTGACACCAGCGCCGACGAAGAGCGCCGGAATCGCGAGCGTGCCGAAGCCAGGGAACGCCTTTGGCAAACGAAGGTGCCCCGGGAATACCGCAACACCGAACTGGCGAAGCTTCCGACCCGTGCGGCCGAGCTTTTCCCACGGGTTGGCAACTGGGATTTCGCGACCGGCAAAGGCCTGACCCTGATCGGGCCGACCGGCCACGGGAAAACCCGGCTGGCGGTGCGGGCGATGAAAAGCGCCTTCGACCGCGGGGCCCGAGTGGAAATCCTGCGGTGCGCCGAAGTGCGCATGGAACTTTGGGAAAGCTTCGCGGCTGCCAGCAAGCTGGTGGCCCGTGCGAGCAAGCCCGACGTGCTGCTGCTGGATGACCTCGGGCAAGGTGCGAAGAGCGAACAAATCGACGAAGTGACCTTGGCCATCCTCGAGGCGCGAACCGCCGAAGGCCGCCCGACCCTGACAACCACGCAATTCAACGACACCCGACTGATCGAACGATTTTACAGGCCCGAAACCGGCGAAGCCATTGTGCGCCGCGTGGGCCAGCAATTCGCCACCATCCTCAACCTGACCCCAAAGCCATGACACCAAACGCCCGTGCGAAAATTTTCGCATCCCTGATTCTTTCCGTGCCGCTGCCAGCTTCCGCGCTGGTGCTGATTGCCATCGGCCCGCCATTCCCTGAAGGGTTTTTCGTAGCGTGCGCGGCTTTCACCACCGTGCTGGCGCTGGCGCTTGCCGGTGCCCGCGACTTCGACGGGATCCGCCGCGACTTCCACGGCGGTGCGCCAGCCTACTGGGTGCCGTGCACGGTGTGGCTGCTGGCGTGCATCTTTGCCGCTGCCGCCGGGTGGCTGCCGATGGCCGTCACGCTGGTGCGCTGGGTGGTTTTTTCGGCTGGGGCGCTGCATGCGCTTGCGGATTTCGGGTGCCGTGTCAAAAACCGCTGATCCATGAACACCCTGACACCAGACGAAACCGCCATCATGCACGACGTTGGCACCCTTATGGTGCGCACCATGGCGCTTGCCGCCCTGAAGCGCGACGAAGTGCGGATCGACAGCCGGGACATGCTCGGCCGGCCGCGCCACGTGCGAGTGAACATCAACGCCGACCCCGACGACGTGCCGCTGATTCTTGGCGGCCGTGGCACCAACGCCAAGACGGTGCGCGAACTCGCGGCGCTGGCGTGCCCTGCGGGTGCCTACATCGATTTGCACCTGGTGACCGCCGAAGAGGCGGGCGAGCGCCAGCCGCGTGATTTCGGCGACAGCACGGAATTGCCGCCCGACCTGGTGCGCGACATCGCCGACGTGGTGGCCCGCTGGCACTTGGCGCTTGGCGACGACATGCCGGTGGTGCGCCACGAAGCAACGCCGCGCTGCGACATCTGGCTGGTGCAAGGCCGGAACATTCCGGGCAGCGCCATGGGGAGCCTACGAAGGCTGATCGGGTGGGCCTGCAAGGTGCGTGGCCGCAACGGATTTGTGGAATGGGAAAACCCACGCTGAACACCCTGACCCGTGGTCGCCTGACCGCCTACCCGCACGACAACGTGCTGCGGTGGCGCGTGCAATCCAACAGCCGCCCCGACATCGAACACGTGGTGGACCTCGGCACGTGGCACGGCAACGGTTCATGCAGTTGCGAGCACTTCGAATTCCGGTTGGCACCGTTGCTTCGCGACGGCATCGGCCGGGCGGGAAAGGCGACCCGCTGCGGCCACATCATGGTGGCGCGTGAAGCCTTCGCCAACCACATGATTCAGATCCTGAGTGCGAAGGCCGCAGAGCTGGCCCGAGCCACCGAACCTTGCCCCGAGTGCCAGGGCGATGCCGAAGACATCGAAGGCAACCCCTGCCCGTGCTGCGAAGGTGCGGGGGCTATTTCAGCAGCATGATGCGCAAATTTTCGCACCCCCACGACCATGGCCGGAAAAAACAATGGAACCGCGTTTGAACGCGACCTGCAGACGATCTTCGACGCCTACCTTTCCCAAGGCCGGGCAAAAATTCACAAGGTGGATCCGCCCACGAAGGTGCTCGGCAGGAAGGTGCTTTTCCTGCCCAACGACTGGCTGGACTTCGCGGGCACGTGGACCGAACGCGGGGGCCGTGCGCTGGTGATCGAGGCGAAGACCACCCAAGAACCGACGCTGCCCCTCGGCGGTGAACGCGGGCTGACAAAAACCCAGTGGAACAACGCCATGGACTGGCAGCGGGCCGGTGCCGTGGTGCTGCTGCTTTGGGAATTCCGGGGCGAAATCCGGGTGACCACGCCCGCCATGGCGATGGCTGCTTGCCGCGAAAATGAGCGCAAAAGCCTGCGGTGGTGCGACGCCCACAAACTGCCCGTCGGCCATGGGTGGGTGAGATTTGACCCACTGACATGGGCAGCACGCTTGACAGACTGACCGAAACGGGCCACAAAAGGCGCATGGACACTCCAACGACCCCCAAGGAACTGAGCGACACCCAGCTTGCACCGCTGGTTGCATGGGCGCATTCCAACCGCGGCGCGATTGGCCGGATCGCTGAACGCATGGCCAAAAAGAGCGGCCAAGCCGTGAACCGCCACATGGTGGGCCGGTGGCTTGCCCAAGAGCCTGACAAGCGGATCCAGCCGAGCCACGGCTACGCGCTACTCATGGCCGACGTGGTGGCCGAGCTGCAAGACGAAGACCGCCAGCTTGATGCCGAGCGCCGCCGCACGGAACCCGCGCACGCCTGATTTTCCCAACCACCCCCAACCCCAAAACGACGACAATGCAAGACCACCCGATTGCGGGACTTTTCCCGCTGATTCCCGATGCCGAGCTGCAAGAGCTGGCCGAATCCATCCAACGAAGCGGACAGCGCGACGACATCGTGCTTTTCGAAGGCAAGATCCTTGACGGCCGCAACCGCTTTCGAGCGTGCGGCATTGCCGGGGTGAAGCCGCGCACCCGGGTTTTCGACCCGAAGAAAGACGGGCCGAGCCCGCTCCGCTTCGTGCTGGACCTCAACCTTTCCCGCCGCCACCTGAGCACCAGCCAACGCGCCGCGATTGCGGCCGAAAGCCTGAAGATCATGGAAAGCATGGCGAAGGCCGCAGCGGGTGCCAGCGCCACGCCGACGAAGCCCGCCCAGCTGAAGGCCTACGACCCGAGCGAAGCCGCCGACGAAGAGGGCGAAGCCGTGGTGACCGGGCCGACGGTGCCCCAGGCTGAAGCCATCGTCGAAGCCGGGAACCCCGACGACGACGTGCTGCCGGAAGACCGGCCGGAAGAAACCAAGCCGACGGTGGCAGAAACCGCGGCATCCATGGGCGTTTCCAAGCGGAGCGTCGAGCACGCCAAGGGCCTGACCCCCGAGCACCTCGAGGAAGTGAAGAGCGGCAAGAAAACGCTTCACGCCGCCAAGCAGGAAGAGGAAGCCGAAAAGCTGAAGGCACAGCGCAAGGAAGCCATCAAGCGCGTGGCCAAGGTGTGCGGGAAGGAATTCGCCGACGCCATGGCCCGCAACACCATCCTGAAGACCGTGAAGGAACTGGCGGCATTCCTCGCGTTGGATGACGACCAGATGCGGGCCGTTCAACCGCTGGTTTCGACCGGCTGGAAGGTGAAGAAAGCCCTTGCCCACGCGCTGGACGCCATCACCGGCGACAGCACGATTTCCGACCTCCTGAACAAAGCCATCGCGGCCGGCGGCGATGAATTCACCGTGGTGGTGAATGGCTGGGAAGTGACCGCCATCAACGTGGGAGCCAGCCACAACAGCGACGGCACCCCGGCGAAGAACCCCGCGAAAAAGTGACACCTTGTCGCCCGGGCGACCGGGCGCGGATAGAAACGAAAACCACCAACGCACCAACACCATGCCGAAAGCCACCACCGCCAAGAAAGCCGCCCGCCGCCGCAAAGTGATTTGCCGCGCCCTGACCTGCAACGTGCCGACCAAAAGCGCGAAATGGGATGCGCTCATGAGATTGAGCACGCCCGAGCTGAAGAACCTGCTTCGTGCCGCCGGGATCGGGATCCCGAAGGAAAAAGCCGCCATGGCCGACCGCCTTGCCGAGCATGAAGCCGTGGCGGTGGCCGTGACGACCGAAGCGGTCGTATTCGGCCGACCCGGCGCGAAATGATTCCTGAAGCCGCCCATTCCGGGGGGGATCGGCGGCAAGGAAAAGCGCCCCGGGTGGGAGACTGCCCGGGGCGCTTGATTTTCCCCCAACCTGATGACCAGCCAAGACGATGAAATTTACCCTCCGAGACTACCAGCAGCAGTTTTGCCGCGCCGTTGTGAACGCCTTCACCGTGGGCGCTGAAGGCCAAGGCCCGTTTGACAGGGTGCTGGGTGTGGCCGCCACAGGGGCGGGAAAAACCATCATGGCCGCCGCGCTGGTGTGGTGGATCACACGCCACCCGCGCCGCACCGGCCGGGTGCTGATGCTGGCCGACACCGACGAGCTGGTGCAGCAGGCCGCCGACAAGATTCTGGCGTCCACGGGGCTGATTCCCGACATCGAAAAGGCCGCCAGCATGGCCGACCTCGCCAGCGCCGTGGTGGTGGGCAGCATTCAGACCTTGAGCCGCCGCCTCGAGCGATGGCCCGCGGATCAATTCGACCTGGTGATTGCCGACGAAGCGCACCTTTCAATGGCCCGCAACTGGCAAAAGGTGCTGAAGCACTTCGGCGACGGTGGCGCGTGGGTGCTGGGGATCACCGCCACCCCCGAGCGCGGCGACGGGCAAAAGCTGATGCGCTACTATGAGCACATAGCCGCCGAAATTGGCCTTTTCGACCTGATCAACCGCGGGCACTTGGCACCCATCACCGTGCAAGTGTGCCCGCTGCAAATCGATTGCACGAAGCTGGCCAGCAAGACTTCGGGGCTGAACAAAGGCGACTTCGACGACGGCGAGCTGGAAGAGGCAATCGAGCCTTACCTCGAGGCCATTATTGACGAATGGCACACACACGCCGCCGACCGCAAGACCCTGATTTTTCACCCGAGCATCCGCGCCAGCCAGAAATTCACGGAAATGCTGCAAGCCCGAGGGGTGGCAGCCGCCCACGTTTCCGGGCAATCGAAAGACCGCAAGGCCGTGCTGAAGGCCTACGAAGAGGGGCGTTTTCAGGTGCTGAACAACGCACAGCTTTTGACGAAGGGCTACGACTGCCCGGACATTGCATGCGTGATCAACCTGCGGCCGACGAAGAGCCGCACCCAGTATCTGCAAATGGTGGGCCGGGGCACGCGCACCGCGCCGGGGAAAACCGATTGCCTGCTACTGGACTTCCTTTGGCAATTCCAAGAGCTTGGCATCATGCGGCCGGCCGCGCTGGTGGCCAAGGGTGACGAGCACGAAGCCGCGGTGGCCAGTGTCATGGAACGTGGCAAGCGCCTGACCCTCGGCGAAGCCAGCGAAGAGGCCGAGCGGGAACGCGAACAACTGATCATCCGCCAACTGAAGCGGGCGGCCGAGCGTGGGGGCCGCCAGGTTTACGACGCCCGGGTGCTGGGTGCCGTGCTTCACCAACCCGAGCTGATCGACTACGAACCACGGGCGAAGTGGGAAAAGCTGCCGCTGACCCCGGGCCAGCGCCGGTTTCTGGAAAACAACGGGATCGACCCCGGCACCGTGCGCGGGCTCGGCCACGGCGCGAAGATCATGCACACGCTGGCCAACCGCAGGAACCACGGCATGGCCACGCCCAAGCAGGTGGCGGCCCTTGCCATGGCCGACGTGCCACAGCCGCACCAAATGACCTTCAGCAGCGCCTTGGAGCGCCTGCAAGCCCTGATCGACGCCGCGCCAGCCGAAGGGCTGGAAGCACCGGCGAAGGCCTACAGCGGGCCAGCCGTGGCGCGTGGCGTGCGAATCGATGATTGAACGATGACACCCCCCGAAATCATGCACACGCCAGACGACCACAAGGAAGACGGCACCCCCGTTTTCGATTCCATCCAATGGGAACGCCCGATGGAACTGCAACACGCGCTGATGGCAGGCACCATGCCGGTGCCCTGCTGGATCCGCATCGGCCGCACCTGCATGCGGATCACCACCGAAGACGTGCAAGCAGTGTGCCGCGGCATCCTGCTTTCCAGCCTGATGCGTGCCGAATGACCGCTGAAGAGCCAGTGCCAGGCCCCCACAACGTGGAGATTCAAGACATCCCCGGCCACTGGGATTCCGTTTTCGTGGCCGACGACCTGGTGGAAGCCGCACGGGTGGCTTCCTACATCGTGAAGCGCGACTGGCGGGTGCGGCAAGACGAACGCCGCGTGCGCATCCTTGCAGCCGACGGCCGCGAATGGTAAAGCGTGGGCATGAACCACGACAGCGTGCCACTGGTGATCTTCGAAACTGGCGAAGAGGCCGTGAAACACGGGCCGGGCGGCGCATCGTGGGCCGACGACGAAGGCCACCTTTTCGTGATGATTCCGGGCACTGGGCCGCACCTTGACGCCATCCCCGTGACCCGCGACCAGCAACGGGCACAAACCGAAGCCCGCACGTGGCTTCTGACCGGCGACCGCATGAAGCCCACGCTTCACCCGAGCTTGCACGTGCCAGACCGGTGGCATGGATGGCTGCGCGACGGCCATCTGGTTTCCTGCTGATGCGAAAATTTTCGCACGAAAAAGAAAAGTGCCGAAAAAGGCACAAAAGGGATTGACACAATCACCGGGGCCGGTTATTGATTGCGCCGTGATGAGTGCAACGACGACACCCGACCCGGCAAAAGCAGCGGCACAGCAGGCCGCCAAAAAGGCATTGGAACTGATCGAGCAAGCCCAAACGCTGCTTTACCAAGCCGCGCAAGTTGCGTGCCCCCTGCAAGGGTGGGCCGACCAGTGGACTTTGATCGGCGACCACGCCGACGCCACCAAGGCGCTTTGGCACCGGGTGAACGATGCTCCACGACCGATTGGACACGACGGTTTTTGATTTCCCCAACCACCCCCCGGAACAAAGCCCGGGCGTGCCAGCCCCCCGAACACGCCCGGGCAACTCCTTTCCCACGATGAAGACCACCCCGACAGTTGCCCAAGCCGAAGCCATGCTGATGGCACAGGAAAGCGGCACCGACACCCTGAACCGCCATCAAGGCGGATTGTGGGCACCACCCACGGCGCTGCTGGACGGCACCGGGCAGCCCGTCGAGCACTGCGGCACGCCCACGGTGCTGGCGATGATCCGCAAGGGGCTGGTGCACGTGACGGCGACCAGCCGCAACCGCCTCGGGGAATTCCCCACCCAAGTGAAGCTGACCCCTCTCCCGTAAACCAACAATGAAAACGCACCAACAAATGCAAGAAGCCACCCTGATGGAAAACCCACTGGTGGCACTCCAAACCCGAGACGAAAACGGCGGCCGGAACGCTTGGCGAACCGACCGCGTGTTTATTGACGACGACGAAGCCGAGGCTTTCCTCGCGCCCCAGCGGCACCGATACCCGGAAGCCGACAAGGACGTGAACTGGAAGCTTTACGCCATCCCCGCAGCGGGATCGCTGGCCACCATCGTGAAGGAAGCCCGCGACGAAGCGGAAGCCGCCGCCAACTTCGAAGCCGAAACCGAAGGCATGGAAGTGGAAGTGGCCACGCCCGTGGCGGTGATCGGTAGCGGTGGCCGTGTGGCCGTGCCCGCTGAAGGCCAGCAGCCGGATCCGTTCGACCGCCAGCCCGAAGAAACGCCGAAGGCCCCCGAGTTTTCGGCGGATGACCGCGGCAACGTCGTGGACTTCTACGACGCCGAAGGCGAGCCGGTGGGCAAGATCGACCGCGAAGCCGAAGTGGACGGCGTGCCCGACCGCAAGACGTTCGAAGCCTACCACAGCGCGGAAGCCCTCGAGGCATGGATGCGTGCCAACGGCTACGGCGAAGAGCTGGACGAAATCCGCGCCGGATACCCGAAGGCCGAGCCCACCGAAGGCACCGAAGCCGCCCCCCAAGGCTGAACCCAAACCCGCCCGGCGGCGTGATCCCCCCGCAGCGCCGCCGGGCAACCCCTTTCCCAACCGATGACACCGACGACAACACCGCAAGACCTGGTGCAACACCCAGCGAACCGCCGCGACCCACGCGACATCACGTTTCCCGTGAAATTCCGCAACACCTACCCGGGCAAGTGCGGGGGATTCTACGCATGGGTCAAGGAACTGGCCCAAACCCTGACCGAAGCCACGCCACCCGACCGCACGGGGATCCTTCAGCACCATGGCTTTTGGCATTTCAACTGGCGGGGACTGACCGTGCGCATCGCGCCGCACCAGCAGCCCGGCACCATGGTGGTGGTGCTTGAACGCAACCTGAAGCGCCCCGAGTGGAAGCAAGCCCACGGGCGCACCACTGGCGGGGGATTCAAAGCCCGCACGTGGAAGCGCCTGCAGGCGGCCACGGCGCTGGCGTTCAATTCGCAGATTTACACCCGCGCCAACGGCGAAGACGGGAACAACAACACCAGCATCATGATTTCCGCGCCGGCCGCGCTGCGATGGATGGAAGGCCTTGTGGCCAACTACCGGGCGGTCCCCAACTGCTTCAAGATGACCGACGACGAAAAGGCCCGACTGAAGGCCGTCGACGAATGGGCCCGCGGCGTTTCCGAAGTGGTGAACCGCCGGTGCCGCCCACCCTATGCCGAGTATCACCGGATCGACGCCGCCACCGCCGAAGTGGGAGCTGGCCCGCTGAAAGGCGAGACGATCACCATCAAGGGCCGGATTTTCAACCCGGCCGACTACCCGGCCGACCAAAGGGCCGATGCCTTCCAAGCCGCCATCACGCGGATTTTCAACACCGCCGAAACCTACTTCCCCGAAGGCAAGCAGATCGGCATCACCCTGACCCCAAGCCCCGAGAAATGACCACGACCACACCAGACATCCAAGCCGAAGCATTCAACGCCAGGGTGAAGCCCGGCGAGTGGATCCGCTACCGCGAAATCAAGGGCGAAGGCCCCGGCAAACTCTACAAGACCCGGGCGCAAGCCTACGTGATGAGCGGCCACAGCGCCGTGGTGCACCTGCATGGCAAAAGCGGGTGCGTGCACGTCGACCACTGCGACTTCGTGCAAGATCAGGAAGCCGCGGCACAGCACGCCATTCAGGAGCTGGCCAAGGCCGCAGCCGAAGGGAAGCCCGCACCGATTGCCGCCAACACGATGAAGGCCAGAACCTACCAACTTCCGCCACCGCTTTACATTGGCGGCGAATTCAGAAGAGACGGCAATCTGATTTACAACCTGCAAGAGACGGGCGACCCGAGGCACCCATACGAAAACGACGTCACGCTGAACGTGGTGGCACACCACCTGCCACGGGAAACGCAAGACGCCATTGTCGATTCCATGGTGAACGCTGCAAACGCTGCATTTTGCCCAAGTGCTGCAAAGCACCCAGCCGACTACCTACTTGCCAGCGTGAAGCACTCGAACACCGGCGACCCGCTGGTGGCATGGTGGCGACCCGAGGGGCGCGGATACACCACCAGACTTTCGGAAGCTGGCACCTTCACCCATTCGGAAGCACTGGGCCACGAATACAGCAGCAACGCCACCGTTGCCATACGACTGAGCGACCTCGGGCACAGGATGGCAATCAACAGCGAAACCGACCCTGAAGCCGACGGGGATCAATACCCATTCACGGGAAGCAACAAAAGGTTTCTGGAAACCCTGCTGGCTAATAGCTGCGAACGAAGGGGAATCAAGCCATGCCTTTGAAACAAACGGCCGAGCCACCGGCCGCGAAAACGCCCGACCCATGATCACCTTCGAAGACGGTCCCGCCAAGGGTGAAGCCCTGACACTGGCACGCGCCCCGTTCCTGCTTCGCGTGGTGATCGATGCCGACGGCAAGGTCGATGGGCTGGACCAACTGACCGACAAACCCAGCGCCACCGAAGCCGTGCACGTTTACCGCCGCATCGGCAGCGCGGGCACCGCCCACGTGGACCGACGCGACCCCAAGACAGGACGCCGCACGGGCCATTGGATGGCCTTCGCGAAATACCGCCTCGCACGGATCCAACCCGACGACCACGCCGCCAGGCACACCGACGCATGGCAGCAGTGGGCAACCACCAACGCCAAAAACGCATGAAGCCAAGACGCATTCAACTGCAACGCCGCAAGGGCTGGAAGAAACCCGAAAACACCGTGGTGGTTTCCCGCCCGAGCCAGTGGGGCAACCCCTACGTGGCAGAGCCCGCACCGGCCGGTGGCTGGCTGGTGGCCGTCGTGGGCGACCGCAAGACCGACGCCCGGGTGAATGACATCGCCCGGGAGATAAACGCCACAGCACCGTGGCCGAGCCGCGCCGCAGCCGTTCGAGCGGCCGTCGAGGCCTTCCGACGCTACCACGACAACGAACTTTCCCGCCAAAGTGCGCGGAAACACCTCGGCGGGTGCAACCTCGCATGCTGGTGCCCCATGGGCAGCCCGTGCCACGCCGACGTGCTGCTGAAAATCGCCAACGACTGAACTCCAACGACATGCAGAAAACGCCCATTATTCCGAAACGCACCACAGGCCGAATTCCCCGAGCCGCTGGCGGTAGAAATGCAGGCCGCCTGGCCGCCGCAGAAATTCCGGCCGCCCCGAAGCCCGCGCCGACCATCTGGCCGGATGGGGGGATTGGCCACCCCTGCGGGCACGAAAGCAGTTTCTTCGACGGGTGCCGAGCCACCGACGTTTTCGGCTGCCCGACTTGCGGGCTCCGCTGGCGGGTGGTGACCGGCCCGCCGATTCTTCACCCGAGCGGCTGGGTTGAGCCAGGCAAGCGCACCGTGGTGATCGACGAACAAATGGACCTCCCGAGACTTTCCCCATGAACACCGACCGACC